>ERZ1031719.76-NODE-76-length-56481-cov-8.262609_pt1 | contig 56481 bp, 64 predicted proteins | sample MGYA00516702_ERZ1031719 | MGnify/ENA primary metagenome ERZ1031719 (study PRJEB33719, sample SAMN04261227) | wastewater metagenome | biome: rural village; feature: human; material: feces | host: Homo sapiens | place: El Salvador | collected 2013-01-07 ...
AAACAGACACTTTTTTAGATATTTAACCTGTCTACTTGACAGGGGGCATATCAAAATGCTCCCGCTAAAACGATTGTTGCGATTTGTTTGCGGTTTAAAGCCTGTAACTCAGACTTCTTGAGAAAAGGCATCAGCATGGGGATAGAAAATAAAACGCGGTAAAATGCAGTGTTAATTGGTGGTAGGGGACTGAGTTTGACAAAGATGCCACCAGTTGCTAAAAAACAAATAGCTAGAAAAATTAAGAAAATATATTTGCTATCATTTGTACGATTTTGCTTCATTTTTTCACCTCAGTCTAAATTGTAAAGGATACGTGGTATAATAAAAAGTACCGGTATTTAAAAATTTTTAGGTGCCACTTTGGAGGAAATATGATACATCTTAATCGCAGTGCAGGGAGTAGTCCCCTATACCAGCAGATTTACCAGCAGATAAAATCAGATATTTTGCAGGGCTATTTAGCGCCTGATGAGAAACTGTTAGGAACACGAACCCTAGCAAAAATGCTGAGCGTCAGTCGAAATACGGTTGACCGAGCTTACATGCAGCTGACCCTAGAAGGGTATATCGAGAGCCGTCAAAATGCAGGCTTTTACGTTTTAAAAATGCCAAAGGCTTTTCAGTCAGAAAGAACTTTGACCGAGCCCATTTTAAAAACTGAAGCCAAGTCTGATGACGACCACATTGTTTACGATTTGACCAACAGCAGCCATACGAGTAATCTATTTCCCAAGAAAGTTTGGAAAACACATTATCAAAATGCCTTTGATGAGTTAGATAAAGCAGAGCAATTGTCGACCTTGCAGCCTTTTCAGGGAGAGTACAAGCTGAGAAAGGAAATTAGTCGTTATCTGGAGCGTATTCGAGGGGTAAAATGTCACCCAGACCAAATCATTATCACTAGCGTGCTTCAACAATCTTTGAATTATATTTGCCAGTTTTTAGGGAATACGAAAAGAAGTGTCTTGATGGAGGACCCGAGTTATCCCAAGGCGCGTGAAATTTTTAAGAAAAATGCCTATCCAATCGTGACGGCAGAAGTTGATGAGAAGGGTTTGGACTTGACTAAGGTTGATAGGAGTTCGGAGATTGAGATGATTTACACCACACCATCTCACCAATTTCCGCTTGGTATGATTATGCCGATTTCTAGACGTCGTGAACTCTTGAGTTTTGCTGAAGCGTACAATTCTTTTATTCTTGAGGATGACTATGACAGCGAGCTCCGCTATTACCAACGTCCCATTCCAGCCTTGAAATCAATTGACTATCTGGGTCGTGTGATTTATCTGGGGACTTTTTCAAAAATCCTTTCACCGTCTTTTCGTATGGGGTATATGGTTTTGCCAGAACAGTTCACTGAGAGTTTTCTAGAAAAATTCAAGCTTTACAACAGCACGGTCAATCTCTTGAATCAGATTGCTCTAGCAAATATTCTATCAAGTGGTGATTACGACCGTTTGGTTTGCAAGATGAATCATGTTTTTAAAAAGCGCTATGAAGCCTTTAAAAAAGAATTTGAGCAGTTTAATGCTCCCATAAAACTCTCTTCAAACGTCAGTGGACAGTATTTTTTGGTGACTTTTCCGGATAAAATCAACCAGTGTGATGTTATCAAGCGTGCAGAAAAAGAAGGTGTTCGAGTCTACGATACCATGCAATTTTGGCAAGAAAAAGCGGCTTGTCCGCAGGAAAGCCTCTTTCTTGGATTTAGTAAAATTGATTTGGAAGACATCCCAGATTGTGTCAGACGCCTTAGAAAAGCTTGGGAGAATTAATGAGCAAATTAAGAGACGGTGGAATTTGATTCTGATATACTAAGTCTAATGAAAAATGAAGGAGCTTTTAGATGAAATACATCGTTAACAAGTCCCACAATCCCTTTTACAATATTGCCTTGGAAGCTTACGCTTTTCGTGAATTGCGAGACGAAGATGAGCTTTTTATTCTCTGGATAAATGAGCCGACCATTGTGATTGGAAAACACCAGAATGCAATTGAAGAGATTAACAAGGCTTACACTGATGAAAACGGGATTCATGTCGTTCGCCGTTTGTCAGGTGGCGGAGCTGTTTATCACGACCTTAATAATTTGAACTACACCATTATTTCTAATAAAACCCAAGAAGGTGCCTTTGATTTTAAGACCTTCTCACAACCTGTCATTGAAACCCTTGCTGATCTTGGTGTGACAGCGACCTTCACTGGAAGAAATGACCTTGAAATCGATGGCAAGAAATTCTGTGGGAATGCACAAGCTTATTACAAAGGACGCATGATGCACCATGGTTGCCTGCTTTTTGACGTGGACATGACTGTTCTTGGTAATGCCCTGCAAGTTTCAAAGGATAAAATTGAATCAAAGGGTGTTAAATCAGTGCGTGCACGTGTGACTAATATCTTAGATGAATTGCCAGAAAAAATGACTGTTGAAGCATTTTCAGAACAATTACTTAACAAAATAAAAGAACAATACCCTGACATGACGGAGTATGTTCTTTCTGAAGCTGATTTAGAAAACATTCAAAATCTAGCCGATAACCAATTTGCCACTTGGGATTGGACTTACGGCAAATCACCAGACTACACCATTAAACGTTCAGTCCGCTACCCAGCAGGTAAGCTGACAAGTTATGTGAAAGTCGAAAAATCTGTGATAACAGGTCTTAAAATTTACGGTGACTTTTTTGGCATCAAAGACGTCTCAGATATTGAAGAAGAACTCATTGGTCTTCGCTATGAATACCAAGACGTCTTAGACAAACTCCTAACCGTAGAGACTACACAATATTTCACTAATATCACCCCACAAGAAATTGCGGGAGCAATCGTGGAATGAAAAAGGACACAGCTAGCAATTACTAGCTGGTTTTTATATCTATTAATCTAAATGATGTGTGTGTTTGGTAATCCATTGTTATAGCTTGATGTTAAGCCAGAATGAATAAATACCTAGCGTGATGACTGTTAAAATTAACCATTTAATCCAATTTCCAAATAGCTGCATAGCTGTACCATCAAAGTAAAGACGGTGACCGTCGATGACAGTTTGTTTGACCTTCCAATTGATCATAATGCAAATTCCCCATGGGGCACAAATACCAAGTGTTAAAAAGGTAATCAAACTTGCAATAATGCTGTGTCCAATATAACTTAGCAAACCGCTGTCAAAATAGCTTTCGTGTTTTAAAAAAATCTCCTTTGTAAAAAGTTGTGAAAACGTTACTAATTTAGCATATTAGAAGATAGCACGCAAAGAAACACTTTGAAAATGACGTTTTCTATTATTAAAGAGAAAACTACTTTTTGTTATAATGTTTGAAAAAGAGTATGGAGGTAGATTTATGTCAGAGATGAGACGCCGTGATCGTCAAGTGACAGATTTAGCAGAAATTAAGGAGATTATTGAGAAAAATATGATTTTACATTTAGGGCTTTTTGATAAAGAGTTTCCTTACGTGGTTCCTCTTCATTATGGCTATGAATACGATGAAGGAAAGAATCAATTTATTTTTTACATGCACGGTGCAAAACAAGGCCATAAGATTGATTTAATCCATCAAAATCCAAATGCTTGTATCCAAATTGAAGGTGAAGTCATACCAGATTATGACCACGAGATTCCATGTAAGTACGGTGCTTTCTTTACCTCTTTTATCGGACGTGGAAAAGCAGAACTTTTAGAAAAACATGATGAAAAAGCACACGCTTTAAATCAATTAATGCAACATCAAACTGGAAAAAGATTTGAATTCACCGAGAAAATGACCAAGCCAGTAGCCGTGATAAAAGTCGTGGTAACAGATTATTCAGCTAAAGCGAAGAAAATGAAATCCACAAAATAATGAAAAACAGCTAAACCAATGTTTAGTTGTTTTTTATGAAAAGATACAGAAAAATTAAAAAAGCTCTTGACTTTGAGTAGGCTCCAAGGTGTAATATTGATAGTAGCAATTCAAAAATAGGAGGAAAGAATGGATAGTTTTTCGGATAAGGCGTTAGAAAAGAATTACTTTTTTAGTAATCGTGATTTAACCAAACTTTTTATCCCTTTGATCATTGAGCAGGGTTTAGAATTTTTGGTTGGTCTTATTGCCTCAATCATGGTTTCAAGGGTTGGTGAAGCAGCGGTGTCAGGTGTATCCTTGGTTGAATTCTTGATGGCTCTTTTTATCAGTATTTTTGCGGCATTTGCGACTGGTGGTGGGATTGTAGCTGGTCAATATTTAGGTGACCGTGATAGTAAAAATGCCAATAAAGCGGTCAACCAGTTGGTGAAGTTCACTTTGTACTTTAGCTTAGCAATTACGCTTTTGATTTTTGTGATTAAACCTTTTATTTTGAGTCATTTGTTTGGATCAATCACGCCTGAAGTTCACGCGCAAGCTGATCGTTATTTTAATATCGTTGCACTCTCAACACCGTTTATCGCTCTTTACAATTCGGGCGCAGCGATTTTCAGAACCTTAAATAAATCTCGTCTGCCAATGAATATCATGCTGGTGATGAATGGCTTGAATATTGTCATGGGCGTCAGCTTGATTTATGGTTGCGGTTGGGGAGTTGAAGGAGTGGCTGTTCCAATTCTTCTTTCTCGTGTTGGTGCCATGCTGTTAATTCTGTGATTTGCGCATCATATCAAGTCAGATTTGACCTTAGGAAACTTCTTAAAAGAAAAAGTCGACTGGCAGATGATCAAAAAAGTTCTTGGTATTGGACTACCATTTGGTTTTGAAAATGGTATGTTTTTCCTTGGACGATTGATTGTTTTATCAGTTGTTTCCCTTTTTGGAACCGCAGCTATCGCCGCAAATTCAGTTGGTGGAACCATCATTATGTTTCAAGGTTTGCCAGGAATTTCAATTGTACTTGGTTTAGCTGTTATCATTTCAAAATGTGTCGGTGCTGGTGACTATGAGCAGGCTGAGTTTTACAAGCGAAAAGTTAGCTGCATCATTCATGCTGCAAATGCTTTATTTTCAGTAGTTGTCGTTGCTTTAATGCCTTTTTTGATGATGATTTATGATTTGTCAGACCAAGCGACACATTATGTTTGGATTATTGTGCTTGCTCATGGGATTTTAGTGAGTATTTTCTGGAATTCAGGTTATGTCTTGCCTGTAGTCTTTCGTAGTGCGGGAGATGCAAATTTCCCGATGATTATCGGTATCGCTTCAATGCTTTTAGTTCGCGTAGTATGCGCCTACTTTTTATCGGTCAATTTTGGTATGGGAATGCTTGGAACTTGGGTAGCCATGTTCTTAGATTGGTTTGTTAAGGGACTCATCTATGAAATCCGCTACCGCAAAGGCACTTGGAAAAATTACAAATTAGTATGATAAAACTAAAAAAGGAACTGGATAATCCAGTTCCTTTTGAGTTGTTTAATGCAACAATTCGTGATAAATAGCTGCTTCGTCGTCTTGGTCAACATTGAAAATGATTCTTTTGACATACTGACTTTGATCTAGAAATGCTTTAACAGTGTTTACAGCAATTCTAGCAGCATCTTCGTTGATAAAGTGTTTGTCATGATTAGTTGCTAGGGATGATAGGGCAACAGATTCGATTTGATTTTTTTCTGCCAGGGTTAGGCAAGAGAGGTAGCTTTGGGCAAGCAAATCAGCATCAGACTCTGTTAAGTGCTCGTTGATGGCAGGACCAATGGTGTGAAGAATGAATTTTGCTGGAAGGTTGTAACCAGGAGTGATTTTTGCACTACCTTCTGGTTCATCGTGTCCTTGGTCTTTCATAAGATTATAGCATTCCAGACGCAGTTGAACACCGGCATAAGTATGAATGGTATTGTCAGTGCATTCGTGAAGCGGTTGGAAGCAACCTAGCATTTGGCGATTAGCCGTATTGACGATAGCATCGACTTGAAGTCGTGAAATATCACCTTTCCAGACATACAAGCGGTCGTCTGTCGCAAGTGGCTGTAAATGATTTAAAAAAACGACCACCCGTTCAGCTTTTTTTAATTGAAGGTAATCATTTTGCATGATTAAAAAACGCGTTGAGACAGCCATTGGCGGTCTGACATTAAGAAGAGCACGCAAGAGAGTTTCTTGTCCAGGTAAGTCATCTGGAACATCGATGGCTTTAAATTGCGGATTCTCCATAATAAGGTAATCTAATAGGAAGCTTACCATTTCTTTCTTAGTCATATGGACTCCTTACTAATTTTAAAATCGCTTTCCCAAATGCTAGTATATCACCTTTTTAAGGAATTCGCATCAAGAAAAAGAAGTTTGAAAGTTGAAATTAAAAAAGTAGAGATTACTTTGAGGTCAATCTCTACTTTTTAATAATCAAATCAATAGCTTTAGCAAGATTCTCTTCTTGTTGTTTAGGGTCTGCCACGGGCTCTTCGATGACTTGATTGATTTTATTGCCAATGACAATACCAATGGTACGATTAATACTTGAGCGAACAGCAGTTAGTTGTGTCACGATATCAATACATTCTTGGTCTTCGTCAATCATTTTTTGAATGCCCCGAAGTTGGCCTTCGGCACGTTTTAAACGGTTGATAATATCTTTTTTATCTGTTTTCATGAGGACTCCTTTGATTTTATTATACCGGTGGTAGGTATAATTGTCAAACCTAAGACCTTTTCGTTGACAGGATGAAAGTAGCTATGATATTATTTTATCATACCTATAGGGGTATTCGATAGAAAGGAGAAAAAGCTTATTTTTCTTAAAAAACTATTTTCTCAGTCAGTGAGAACAATTACGACAAGTGAACTAGAAGCTGTTATGCAGGACAAGTCTACGGTTTTACTAGATGTGCGAACAGCTCAAGAATACGCTGGGGGGCATATTAAAGGAGCACGGCTTTTCCCGCTTGACAGAATTCATACCTACGAGGGTAAAAAAGGTAGTACGATTTACTTGATTTGTCACTCTGGCACACGTAGTAAGCGTGCAGCTAAACTTTTGAGTCAAAAAGGCTATGATGCGATTTCGGTCAAAGGTGGCATGATGGCTTGGCAAGGAAAAATCATTGGAGGAAAGAAATGACTAAGATTATTATTGTTGGTGGTGTCGCTGGGGGTATGTCAGCTGCGACACGTCTTCGCCGCTTGATGGAAGACGCTGAAATTATTGTTTTTGATAAAGGACCATACGTGTCATTTGCTAACTGTGGCTTACCTTTTCATGTTTCTGGAGAAATAGCAGAGCGTGATAATTTGCTAGTTCAGACACCTGAGCGATTGAAGGCGCGCTTTAACATTGATGTCCGTCCAGAATCAGAGGTCTTATCAGTTGATGCAGACAAAAAAGAAATCACTGTTCGTCATGATGATAAGGTCTACACAGAATCATATGATAAATTAATCCTATCACCAGGTGCCAAACCATTTGTCCCAGAAATGGAAGGTCTAGACAGTGCAGATAATGTTTTTGTGCTTCGCAATATTCCAGATTTGGATAAAATCATGACTGCTTTATCTGATGTACAATCAGGAAATGCGACAGTCATCGGTGCTGGATTTATCGGGCTTGAAATGGCAGAAAGCTTGGCTAAAAAAGGTTTGAACGTGACTATCGTTGAAAAAGCCCCGCATGTTTTGCCACCACTCGATGAAGAAATGGCAGCCTTTGTGAAAAACGAATTGGCTCGAAACGGTATCACAGTTTACACTAATCAATCTGCCAAAGCTTTCAAAGAAAATGGAAAAGTGATTATTTTGGAAGACGGTAGTGAGTTGACTTCAGATATTACTATTATGTCTGTTGGGGTTCAACCTGAATCAAGTCTCGCTAAAGAAGCTGGTCTTGAGCTCGGCCTTCGTGGCGGTATTTTGGTTAACCAAAACTACCAAACAAGTAACCCAGATATTTACGCAGTGGGTGATGCCATTATTGTCAAACAAGAAATTACTGGTCAAGATGCGCTTATTTCTCTTGCTAGTCCAGCTAACCGTCAAGGCCGTCAAGTTGCGGATAACATTGCTGGCATTGCGCGTCAGAATAAAGGTAGTATCGGAACAGCTATTGTGCGTGTCTTTGATTTAGCAGCTGCTTCAACAGGACTTAGCGAACGTATTGCTCGTCAAAACTTTGATGATGTTGCTGTTGTTCATACGAATAACAAGGACCATGCTGGATACTATCCAGGAGCAACTGATGTTGTTTTGAAATTGATTTTCAATAAGAAAACTGGTGTTATTTATGGAGCTCAAGCAGTTGGTCAAAAAGGTGTTGATAAACGTATCGATGTTTTAGCGACAGCCATTAAAGCAGGCTTGACCGTGGTAGATCTTCCTGAATTAGAATTTACTTATGCGCCACCATTTGGAGCAGCAAAAGATCCAGTTAATATGGCAGGATATGCTGCACTTAATATCATTGAAGGCATTAGTGAATCTATCCAATGGTATGAATTAGCTGACGAATTAGCCAAAGGCAAGGTCTTTCTTGATGTCCGTACTGAAGCAGAAGTTGCTAGAGGTTATATTGCAAATGGTATTAACATACCACTAGATAGTTTGCGTGACCGTTTGTCTGAGTTAGACCCTAACAAGGAATACATTATTAGCTGTCACAGCGGTCTTCGTTCTTACATTGGCGAACGTATCTTGAAACAAAATGGCTTTAAAGTGAAGAACCTTGATGGGGCATACCACCTTTATAGTACTGTAAAACCAGAGGAGATTAAACGTGATTAAATACATTTCAGCTAGTCAACTACAAGAGGCTTTAAAGGAACAGCCATTAAACATTATTGATGTCCGTGAGCGAGTGGAGTTTGCCATGGGACACATTCCAACAGCAGTTAACCTTCCTTTGAGTGAATTTGTATCTGGCTACCAAGCACTTGATAAAGATAAAACATATCATATCATTTGCCAAAGTGGTGCCCGTTCAGAACAAGCCTGCTTTTTTCTAGATGACCAAGGCTATAAAGTGGTAAATGTTGATGGTGGCACATCAGCGTGGCCAGGAGCATTAGAATACTAATAGAACATTCTCTTTAAACATCTTCCTATTTTTTTGCAGGCAAATTTGTCCTGCTTTTATGATATAATCATTTTATGACTGATAAAAATGATATTTTACAAAGGGCTGAAAAGCTTGTTTATGATAAATTACACGCAGAAGCTAGTGGTCATGACTGGTGGCATGCGGTTCGTGTAAGAAATACAGCGCGTGAATTAGCTGAAAAAGAAGGAGCAGATAGCTTTATCTGTCAGTTGACAGCTTTGGTGCATGATATGGCTGATGAAAAGTTAAATGATGATCCTAAGCAAGCTCTAGCTAATTTAAAAGCTTGGCTCGTTGAGCAGCAACTTTCTCAAGCAGACGTTGAACACATTATTCAAATCATCAATACCATGTCTTTTAAAGGAGATGGTAGCAGTGTTCCAGCAACTTTAGAAGGAAAAGTTGTGCAAGATGCTGACCGTTTGGATGCTATTGGTGCGATTGGTATTGCGCGTTGCATGGCTTATTCGGGCAGCAAGGGTCGTCCAATTCATGACCCCAGCATGACTGCCCGTGAACATTTGACTGCTGAGGAGTATCGTAATAGCAAGGACACAGCAATCATGCATTTTTACGAGAAACTGCTTAAACTTAAAGACTTGATGAACACAAGCCACGCTAGAAAAATGGCTGAGCACCGCCACGCTGTTTTGGAAGAATTCTTAAAAGAATTCTACGCAGAATGGGACGGCAAGTTGTAAGAAGGAGAGACTAATATGACGATTAGACGAGCAAAAGAAAGTGATATTTCAAAACTGATTGATTTACTAGAGCAAGTTCTCTTGGTGCACCACAAGGTTAGACCTGATTTGTTCCAAGAAAAGGGTGTCAAATATACGGAAACCCAATTAGCTGAGTTGATTGCTGATGATAATCGTCCGATTTTTGTCTATGAAGACGAAGAGGGACAAGTTCTTGGACATATGTTTACCATTATCGAGCATTCATCAGCGCCAAAAGTGCCGCAAAAGACACTTTTTGTTGATGACTTGTGTGTGGATGAAGCTGCGCGTGGGCAAAAGATTGGTGAGCAGTTATATCAGTTTGCCTTGCAGTATGCCAAAGAGATTGGTTGTTACAACTTAACGTTGAATGTCTGGAGTGCTAATAAATCAGCAGTTCGCTTCTATGAACGCCAAGACATGACACCTCAAGAAACACGCATGGAACAGATTATTGATTAAAAAATAGAAGTCACGAGCAATCGTGGCTTTTTAGCAACTAAATTTTCCAAAATCAAGCGTAGAAAACGCTTTAGTTAATTATATAATTATGTGAATAGTTGTTAAATTTCTAATTTTAATAAGATACCTAAAATCTACTGCCAAATGTATAAATTTATGCTACAATTAAAGTGAATACTGTTAGCCAAAGGGCTGACGTTAATAGAAAGGGTAATAATGACTGACAAATCTACTTTGAACGATGTTCAAAAAATCATTGTTCTTGACTATGGTAGCCAGTACAACCAATTGATTGCTCGTCGTATCCGTGAATTTGGTGTCTTCTCTGAACTACGAAGCCACAAAATAACAGCTGATGAAGTTCGCGCAATTAACCCAATTGGTATCGTACTTTCAGGTGGTCCAAATTCAGTTTATGCTGACAATGCCTTTGGTATTGATGAGGAAATTTTTGAATTGGGTATTCCAATTCTTGGTATCTGTTATGGTATGCAATTGTTGACTGACAAACTTGGTGGTAAAGTTGTTCCAGCTGGACAAACTGGTCACAGCGAATACGGTCAATCAACACTTCGTCTAAAAGCTAAATCAGAACTTTTTGCTGAAACACCAGATGAACAAACTGTTTTGATGAGCCACGGCGATGCTGTTACTGAAATTCCTGCAGGCTTCCACTTGGTTGGGGACTCTGCTGATTGCCCTTACGCAGCAATTGAAAATACTGAGAAGAAAATCTTCGGTATCCAATTCCACCCAGAAGTTCGTCACTCAGTATATGGTAAGGATATTTTACGTAACTTTGCTTTCCAAATCTGTGGTGCTAAAGGCGATTGGTCAATGGATAACTTCATTGACTTGCAAATCAATGAAATCCGTCAAAAAGTTGGTGACCGTAAAGTTCTTTTGGGACTTTCAGGTGGTGTTGACTCATCAGTTGTAGGTGTCCTTCTTCAACGTGCTATCGGTGACCAATTGACATGTATCTTCGTTGACCACGGTCTTCTTCGTAAAGGAGAAGGTGACCAAGTTATGAACATGCTTGGTGGTAAATTCGGATTGAATATCATTCGTGTTGATGCTTCAAAACGTTTCTTAGACCTTCTTGCTGGCGTTGATGACCCAGAGAAAAAACGTAAAATCATCGGTAATGAATTTGTCAGTGTATTTGACGACGAAGCAAGAAAACTTAAGGGTGTTGACTTCTTAGCACAAGGTACTCTTTACACAGACGTTATCGAATCTGGTACAGATACAGCCCAAACAATCAAATCACACCACAACGTTGGTGGTCTTCCAGAAGACATGCAATTTGAATTGATTGAACCACTTAACACACTTTTCAAAGACGAAGTTCGTGCGCTTGGTACAGCTCTTGATATGCCTGACGAAATCGTTTGGCGTCAACCATTCCCAGGACCAGGACTTGCTATCCGTGTAATGGGTGAAATCACAGCAGAACGTCTTGAAACAGTTCGTGAATCTGATGCTATCCTTCGTGAAGAAATTGCTAAAGCTGGTCTTGATCGTGATATCTGGCAATACTTCACAGTTAACACAGGTGTGCGCTCAGTTGGTGTTATGGGTGATGGACGTACTTACGATTACACAATCGCAATCCGTGCAATCACATCTATCGATGGTATGACAGCAGACTTTGCACGTATCCCATGGGATGTTCTTCAAAAAATCTCTGTTCGTATCGTAAATGAAGTTGATCACGTTAACCGCATCGTCTACGATATTACAAGTAAACCACCCGCAACAGTTGAGTGGGAATAAAAAATTAGCCAAATGGCTAATTTTTTTATGTTTGACACAACGACTGATAAGCGAAGCGTCATCAGAGTTGATGTCAACCCCTCTGCATGTGAAAGTTAACCTTGCGATTGAAGTGAGTCAAGGTTAACATGAATCGCTGAGTGGGAGTAGTACTAGATTTTTAGCGACGAAGTCGCAATAAAAGTCTTTAGTACTACCCCCTGTGATAGTTGTCTCAGAACAAGGAGCAAAAGCGACGATGTGATGAGGTTGCTGAGAGGTGAATAATATAACCACTTAGAAGAAAATCTTCTAGGTGGTTTTTTGTTGAATTTATCAAATCAAGTGGTATAATATCAAAGCTTATTAACGGTATTTGTTTGGAATAAAGGAGGTTTGAAATGGAACTTTGGGATGCTTAAGATGCGCATTTGAATGTTATCGATATTCAAGTTTTGGTTCGTGGGGAAAAGATTCCAAAGGGTGTTTATCATTTGGTGAGTGAAGTTATCGTGAAGCATCAAGACGGGACTTATTTGTTGACACAAAGAAATCCAAGAAAAAATCTTGGTGGGATGTGGGAAGCGACTGCTGCTGTTTCAGCTTTGCAAGGCGAAAATCCCTTAGAGTGTGTCAAACGTGAATTGCGTGAAGAGACAGTAATTTTGACAGATGATTTTATCGAAGTGGGGCGCGTGTTGCATCAGAAACATCAGACCTATTATGTCAATTATCTCTGTCACACAGATGTCGATAAGGATAGTATCGTTATTACTTTGACGAAAATGGTCAAGTGGTAACTGGTGACCAAGAAATCAACGGTCAAGAATTGCGTTTCGATGAAAATGGTGTTCAAACTAAAGGCGGATTCGCAACAGACGCTGAAGGGAACAAACATTATTACGATGCAAAAACTGGAGACTTGGAAGATGTAGCTCTTGTAGAAGCATAAGCACTCATCGATAAGCGTTAGTATTTAAATACTAATCTGATTAAACAAACAATGACTCCATAAAAGAAGCTATCAAATCTAGTGATGTGCGTGCTAGTATTTGGTAGCTTTTTTATGCTTAAAACTTTAAGTTTCATTAGCATTGGTGTATAATTTGGGTGAAGGAAGATATCTTAGTATTTCAATACTAAGATAAGTTAACATCTAAAAAAGAGATTTCAGGCTATGATGAGTGAACAGAAAAAGACTAGTTTTAGAGATTATATTGCTTCAAATGCTATTTCTATTTTGATTGAAGTGGTTTTTATCTTGTCGTGTTTGATTGTCCCGTCAAGCTACCTTATCTATACCAATGCTTTGTTTTACTTTTTGCTTTTGGTTTATTTTCTCATCTCTAAAGACCTTAATTTAAAAGAATGGTTTAGGAGTTTTAAAAGCGGCAGAAAGTACTGGATTAAGGTTTTATTGATGTTTTTATGATTCGTGCTTACCTTTGCTTTGACAAGGATGTTAGAAGGATTTTTTCCAAACTTTGAGATAGGGAGTATCAGTTTAAGAAGAGATAGTTGGCTGACCTTAATCGTATTTGTTATTTCGACCATCTTTTTGCCAGCAGTGACCGAAGAAACATTTTATAGAAAAAACATGATTCGTTTTGCTAGCAAGAAAATAATTGTCCTCACGACCTTTTTTAGTATGTTACTTTATGCTTTGGAACATTCGCTTTCTTTTTGGGGAATTTTCTTGACTATGATTTGGGCATTTCCGTTGAGTTTATCATATATCAAGACTAGAAATATTTACGTTGTTATGACGGCGCATTTTATTGGAAATCTTATCGGCAATGGTAGCGATGTGATAGCTACCTTGATTCATTGGTTATCTTAACTGAAATCTTACAGTAGGCACTCTTCGCTGAATTTGGCTGGGGTGCTTTTTTTGGGTTTAAATGACCAAAAAAAATGTGCAGAAAGAACACTAGTGATATGCAAGCGTTTGCGATATAATGCACTTAGTAATAATGATGGAGAAAAATTATGGCAAAAAGAGAACATTTCTTGAGAGAAGCAATGACGATTGCAATCCCTGTAGCTTTACAAGCCATGCTGCAGTTATCCTTTTCAATGATTGACCAATTAATGGTTGGGCAGTTTGGAAAGACTGCCATTGCAGCTGTGGAAGTTGGCGGAAAGCCACAGTTTGTCTTTGCCTTTGTTAGCGGAGCGATTGCGACCGTAACAGGTATCATGGTTTCTCAATATATGGGAAAAAATGATCAGAAAAAGATTAATACCAGCATGTCAGTTAACCTCTTAGTCATGCTGTGCTTGGCTTTATTTACCATGGGCTTGTGCTTAATCTTCCCTGATGTTTTGGCAGGAATCTTCACTAAGGATACTGAAGTTGTGGTGACGGCTAAGCCCTATATTCAGCTCTTAGCTTGGGTCTATCCTTTATCTGGGGTTGCAACACTTTTAGCGGTTCAGCTGCGTTGCCGAAATTACGCTAAATATCCGCTCTATATCAGTGCAGTCGCTGCGGTGGTCAATACATGCTTAAACTATCTTTTGATTTTTGGACATTTTGGTTTTCCTGCCATGGGAATCAAGGGGGCAGCGCTAGCTAGCTTAATGTCTCAAGTAGTGAATCTGGCTTTGATGGTTTATTTTTACCATAGAACTTGTCAATTTAGCTTTGATTTGCGGATGAAGGCTTCGGAGATTAGTCAGTATCTCATCATACTAACGCCTATTGTGGTTAATGAGTTGCTTTGGACTTTGGGGCAAAATGTCAATACCTACATTTATGGGCACATGGGAACGAGCGAACTTGCTGGGATGTCTCTAACTGGTCCCATTCAAGGGCTATTTATCGGGGCTTTGTCTGGGTTGTCACAAGCTGCGGGGATTTTAATCGGACGCAGGCTTGGTGAGCATGATTACGAACGAGCTTATCATGATTCGAAACGTTTGTGTTTTTATGGCTTTGTAGGGTCACTCATTTTATCAATCTTCTTGGTTGTAGGTGAAAATCTCTACATTGACTTATATAATGTTGGTCCTGATGTTAGACAAGTCGGGTTACAACTCTTGTTGACTTTTGCGATTTTAGCACCGGTTAAAGTCCAAAATATGATTTTGGGTGGTGGTATTATCCGAAGTGGTGGGAGAACCAAGTACATCATGATTATCGATATTTTGGGTACATGGTGTATTGGTGTGCCTTTAGGGTTCTTTACGGGACTGGTTCTTAAACTTCCAATTGTTTGGGTTTATTTTATTCTATCGCAAGAGGAATTGTTCCGTTTTATCGTGTCAGTCTTTATGTTCCGCAGTAGAAAATGGATGAATACCATTAAATAAGCTGTTTTCACCAAAATTGACAAATTATCAAAAAATAGGCCGTTTTACGACTTTATGTGAGACCTTTTGATTAAAAAGTTTTATAACGAAGAAAAAGGTTTCTATGATAGCGTTTTCTTTTTTGCAGTGTTTAGGATGATAAAAGGAGTGTTTTATATGAAATTAGAGGCTGCAAAAAGATGGCTCATCTTGTTCTACGAAAAAATCCAAGAAAATCTAGCTGTTTTAGCTGAATTGGACTCAACGATGGGAGGAGATGGAGACCATGGTGAAAACATGCTACGTGGTATGACAGCTGTTGTCAATACCGTTGAACCAAAGGAATTTGCATCGACATCTGATTTATTTAAGGAGACAGGAATGCTTCTTCTTACAAAAGTCGGTGGCGTATCTGGAACCTGATATGATTCAGCATTTTTAGGAATGGCAAGGGCTGAAGAAGCAGGTGACTAGCTTTACTATGATATCAAAGAAGGCTTGGTCATGATTCAAAGGCTTGGTCGAGCAGAAATCGGTGATAAAACTATGGTTGACGTCTGGGCGCCTGTAGTAGAAGATTTGAAAAATCATCAGCTAACACCAGAGCGTATTGATGAGTATATTCTAAAGACAGCTCTTTTGAGAGCTAAAAAGGGACGTCATGCATATGCTGCAGATGGTTCACTTGGGCTTGTCGATCCTGGTACGTATTCATCAGGTCTATTGTTTAAAGCACTATTAGAAGCGGAGGAAAATGATTATGTCTAAGAAAACTGGTATTGTTATTGTGTCACACTCAAAAGATATTGCTCAAGGCATTGTAGAATTAATCTCACAAGTTGCGACAGACGTTCCCATTACATTCTCTGGTGGGACTGAAGATGGCAGAATCGGAACAAGTTTCCAACAAATCAAAGAAACAGTCGACAATAATGCCGCAGACACTATATTAGGATTCTTTGATTTTGGCTCTTCAAAGATGAATCTAAAAATGGTTGGGGAATTGTCTGAAAAGAACATCCTTATGTGTAAAGTTCCTCTCGTTGAAGGGGCTTATACAGCAGCCTCTTTACTGCAAGCAGGTGTTCCATTTGAGGCTGTCATTGAACAACTTCGTGAAATGGATATCGATAAATAATGATAAAAAAATCTAAGCGGGCCTAAGTCCGCTTTTTTCTGCTAAACATCCAGATTTAATGGAAAAATTGGTAATAATCTTTGCGACTTCATCTACATGTCAAAGTGGACAATGATTCACTTTTTTTATATAATAAAGTCAGTTGTATAACTGACTTTTTAAAAACAAATCAGTTTATCTTTACAAAATGCGATAAAAGAGGTAAGTGTAATGTATTATCCTGAAAAGTTAAAAAATCGTCGTTTGGAGCTTGGTTTGAAGCAGACAGAACTGGCAAAGGAACTTGGTATTTCTAAGCAATCTTATTTTGCTTGGGAAAAAGGTACGGCAAAGCCAACAAAAGCTAACTTGGCTAAGTTAGAAGAACTTTTGCAGGTGTCGCACGGCTATTTTTCTGAGCTTGAAATTGCCACTTTGTACAAGCAATTAACTGACCAGAATCAAGAAAAAGCTTTGACTTATGTTCAAGATTTACTTGAACAGCAGCGCAAGGTGGTTACTATGGTTCAAGAACCACGTTTTGCCTACAAGGTTTACGAACGTTTGTCAGCTGGTATCGGTGCTAATGTCTATGATGATATGGATTACGATACAGTTTATTTTGATAAAGACTTGGCGCATGATTTTGCCTCGTGGATTGATGGGGATTCTATGGAGCCTACTTATCACAATGGCTCTGTGGCTCTCATTCGTGAGACTGGGTTTGACTACGATGGTGCGGTTTATGCAGTCGTTTGGAACTCACAGACTTACATCAAAAAGGTCTATCGTGAGGAAAATGGGCTGCGCTTAGTGTCAATCAATAAAGATTACGATGATAAGTTTGCGCCATATAGTGAAAATCCACGTATTGTTGGAAAAATTGTCGGCAACTTCATGCCAATCATAGGAGGATAAGATGCATTTAAAAGATATTTTAGATTTGGATTCATATGATTTAGCACTAGATAGCAAGGTCGAAATTTTTGATATGGATGATTTTGCAGATTCTGTCATGCATCAGCGCTTTTCGAAGGTTTATTTACCAGAGGATAAAGAGAGCGAACTCTCACCTTATGCTTTCTTGGTTAATGATTCGATTTTAATCACCATGGAGACTTAGATGGGCTATTTTGATTATTCACGAGAGCCGCGTTCTGATATCGCCTTTGTGGATATGAAGTCCTTTTATGCTAGTGTGGAGTGCGTGGACCGTGGCTTGCATCCTTTGAAAACTTCGCTTTGCGTTATGAGCCGAGCTGAAAATGCCAGTGGCTTGATTTTAGCGTCTTCACCGACATTTAAGAAAGTTTTTGGAACGTCAAATGTCAGCCGAGCTTATGATTTGCCGTTTGATGTTCACACGCGCAAGTTTTCTTATTACAATGCCAAACGTCAAGGTTTACCAACCACGCCTGAGTATGTGGCTTTCATTGAAAATTGGGCAAAGGCGACTTGGATTGTGCCACCGCGAATGGACCGCTACATTGAGAAAAATCTAGAGATTCAGCATATCTTTCAAAACTATGGCAGCATCGAAGACATCCTGCCTTACTCGATTGACGAAGGTTTTATCGACTTGACCTCATCGCTGAACTATTTTATCCCAGATAAGACCCTAGGTAGGAAAGAAAAGCTGGATAAGGTTTCTGCCATGATTCAGCGAGAAATTTGGCAAAAGACAGGCATCTACTCAACAGTTGGTATGTCAAATGCCAATCCATTGCTTGCAAAGCTTGCCCTTGATAACGAAGCCAAGCACAATCAGAACATGCGTGCCAATTGGTCTTACGAGGATGTCGAGACCAAGGTTTGGGCGATTCCTAAGATGACTGACTTCTGGGGGATTGGCAGCCGTATGGAAAGACGTCTTAATAAGCTTGGCATTTTTACCATCAAAGAACTCGCTAATTTCAATCCCGATATTCTCAAAAAAGAGCTTGGTATCGTGGGGGTTGACCTCTTCTTTCATGCTAACGGCATTGATGAAAGCAACGTTCACCAACCCTACAAGCCTAAGTCTAAGAGCATTGGCAATTCTCAGGTTTTGCCACGCGATTATCGCAAGAAAGCCGATATCGAGTTAGTTTTTAGGGAAATGGCAGAGCAGGTTGCTATTCGCCTGAGAAGAGCTCACAAGAAGGCGACAAATGTGTCGATTTATGTCGGTTTTTCAAAGCAAGAGAAAAAGCACCGTATTCAGGCGCAAATGAAAATCGAGCCTAGCAATAACACCAAGCAACTGACTGAGCACGTTTTAACTTTGCTGCGCAAAAAATATGATTCGGGTGCAGTCAGGCATATCGCGGTGTCTTATTCAGGCTTAGTCGATGAATCGTACACTACGTTTTCCTTATTTGATGACATTGAAAAAATAGAAAAAGAAGAAAGGCTCCAATCAGCTATCGATGCTATTCGTGATCAGTTTGGCTTTACGACTATTCAAAAGGCTAATGCTCTGCAGGAAGCCTCACGCAGTTTAGAGCGCAGCAAATTGGTCGGAGGGCATTCAGCAGGAGGATTGGATGGATTAAGTTAAGATGATTGACCGCAGTTATTTACCATTTCAAGCGGCGCGTGAGCACTACGACAGAGGCATGGAAAAATGGATGGGCTTTTTCTTATCAGAACACACCAGCTCACTAAAAGCTGACAAAACTAAAGAACTCCTACACACCAACCTTACTAAAGACCAAAAAGCCCTTCTCCTAAGCCAACTCTACACCAGCCACCTCACTGGTGTTTTTACAACCGCAAAAGACAAAGACCACAGCCAACAACTCAGGGGAAAAATCACCGAAATCACCCCACAAGAAATCACCATCAAAACAAAGTCCCACTACCACCTCATCAAAACCAAGGACATCCTAGCCATTGGCGTTGAAGTCGAGGGAGTGTGAGGAAAAGATATAAGGAGACTACAATGACCACAAAGGAAGAAGTAAAAAGAATCGTTGATAAATATGACGAAAGCTTTTCAGAGTTATCTAACAATGGCACCGCAAAAGAATTTAAAACCGTGATGAAATACATCGCGGACCAAGCCAACAAACGCCAGCGACAGTTAGTGGGGCTGGAAGATGAAGATTAACCTCAATCCCCTATCTAGTTTTATAGACAGCTAGATAGGGGATTTTTTTATTCGAAGACTTAAAGATTACCGGTTCCGTGCGTGGTGGAAGCATGATATAATATACTTGATATTTTAAAAATATAATAGAAGGAAATTTTTATGGCTGAAAGTAAAGACTTATTACAGGTACTATGGAGTGGGGCAGATGTTCTTCGTGGGAAAATGGATGCGAATGAATACAAAACTTACTTATTAGGCCTTATTTTTTATAAATATTTATCAGATTCTTACCTTGTGAGTGCTTATGACCTTTTGACTGATGAAATGCCAGAAACATTAGAAGAAGCGCAAGCAGCGTATGAGGAAGAAATGCAAGAAGATGATGCAGAGGAGTTTCTTAAAGAATTAAAAGAATCTCTTCACTACACGCTTGAACCACAAATGACTTATACAAGCATGCTAAAAGATGTGAAGCTTAATGCTTTTAATCGTGAAAAATTACAAGCAGCATTTAATCGTATTCACGAATCAGACGAACTTTTCAACGGTTTGTTTGCAGATGTTGATTTGTATTCAAATCGTCTTGGTACTGGAGACCAAAAACAAAGTGCAACAGTTGCTGAAGTCCTTCGAGTTTTAGAAGATGCTGATCTTATTCATGCCAAAGGTGATGTTCTTGGAAATGCTTATGAGTATTTGATTGGTCAATTCGCTTCTGAAACTGGTAAAAAAGCTGGAGAATTCTATACACCACATGGTCCAGCTCAACTTTTGACACGTATTGCTATTATGGGGCAAGAAGATAAAAAAGGTTTGCAAGTTTATGATCCATGTATGGGTTCGGGGTCATTGCTTTTGAGCTGTAAGAATTATTCTAGTGAGCCAGGTTATATTAAGTATTATGGTCAAGAACTAATGCCATCAACTTACAATCTTGCTCGTATGAATATGTTCTTACATAAAGTTCACCCTGATAATCAAGTATTGCGCAATGCAGATACACTTGATGCCGACTGGCCAACAGATGTAGAGACAGGTTTTGATATGGTTACTATGAACCCTCCATATTCAGCAAAATGGTCTGCAGCAAAAGGTTTCTTACAAGATGAACGTTTCATGGATTATGGTGGAAAATTAGCTCCAAAATCAAAAGCTGACTACGCTTTCTTACTTCATGGTTTTTATCATTTGAAACAAACAGGAACAATGGCAATCGTACTTCCTCACGGTGTCTTATTCCGTGGAGCTGCTGAAAAAACTATTCGTGAAACACTTCTTAAAAATGGTTCTATTTATGCTGTTATTGGTCTACCAGCAAACATGTTCTATAATACGTCAATTCCAACATGTATCATTGTTTTGAAAAAACACCGCGAAGGTCGTGACGTGCTCTTTATCGATGCCTCAAAACAATTTGAGAAAGAGAAAAAACAAAATGTCATGAAAGATGAACATATCGAGCATGTTCTAGAGCTTTATAAAAATCGTGAAAATGTCGAAAAAGAAGCTTATCTAGCTTCATTTGAAGATATTGAAGAAAATGACTTTAACCTTAATATCCCACGTTATGTTGATACTAGCGAAGAAGAGATTCCAGTAGATTTGAAAGCATTGACAAAAGAAATCGAGGAAACAAACAAAGCTATTAACGAAGCAAACGCTAATTTCCTTGACATGCTTGGTGACTTGACTTTTGCGGATAATGAGACTAAAGACTCAGTTGAAGCCTTCCTAAAGGTATTTAAGGAGATGTAATATGACTAATAAAGTACCTAACATAAGATTTAAAGGTTTTACTGATGATTGGGAGAGAAAAGCTCCAGTGGAGGTTTTCTGCGATTTTCTAGAAACAAAAAGTAAAATCGGCGTAAGTGGGAGAAATTATGAAAACTAATAGCGTACCAAAAATAAGGTTTAAAGGTTTTACTGATGATTGGGAACAGCGTAAGTTTGGTGAACTATATGAGAAAGTATCTCGAAAAAATGATATGACATATGGAACCGAACAAATAATTTCAGTAGCAAATATGTATTACAAAGTTGATGCTAATGTGAAAAGACAAGATTACTTAAAAACTTATAATATTTTTGAATTAGGTGATATTGCATTTGAAGGGAACAAGAGTAAACATTTTGCACATGGAAGATTTGTTGAAAATACAATTGGAAATGGCATTGTTTCTCATGTTTTCGACGTATTTAAACCAATTATGGACTTTAATTTATCTTTTTGGAAATATTATATAAATTATGAAGGCGTTATGGGACCTATTTTAACACGTGTTACTAAGGCTTCAACAATGATGACTAATCTTGTAGCGAAAGATTTTCTTAACGAAGATATCTTGGTACCTTCAATTGCTGAACAACAAAAAATCGGAGAGTACTTATCCAACTTAGACCACCTCATCACTCTTCATCAGCGTAAGTGTGAACAGACAAAAGAGCTTAAAAAATTCATGCTTCAAAAAATGTTTCAGAAAAAAGGTGAAAAAAATCCAGAAATTCGTTTCCCAGGATTTACTGACGATTGGGAACAGCGTAAGGTTGAAGGATATGCTAGTTTTTTGACCGGAAGTGGACTTAGTTGGGATGATATATCAGAAGATGGAGAACAGGAATGTATTCTCTACGGTAATCTATATACAGATTATGGGATGATCACAGACAAGATTGTTTATAAGACAAATACAAAGGTTAATAAACCTGTATATAGCAAGTTTGGTGATGTTCTTATTCCAGCATCCGATACAACACCTACAGGATTAGCAAGGGCTACAAGTCTTGAAAAATCTGATGTTTTGCTTGGGGGAGATATAAATATTATAAGACCAAATGAAGATATAAATGGTAGTTGTTTATCTTTAGCACTTAATGTAAATAAGAAGGAACTTATCAGATTAATTAAAGGGACTACAGTTAGGCATATTCATAACTCCGATATAAAGGGAATTGAATTGTCCATGTCAAAATCTAAAGCGGAACAAACTATGATTGCTGAATACTTTAAGAGTCTTGACCACCTCATCACTCTTCATCAACGTAAGTGTGAACAGTTAAAAGAATTGAAAAAATTCATGTTACAAAACATGTTTCCAAAGAAAGGATAAGAGATTATGGCAGAATTAGAATCAGTTTTAGAACAAAAACTGATTGATCAACTGTGTCAAGGCGAGTCTCAATGGACTTATCGCCCTGATATTAGAACAGAAGAGGATCTTTGGGATAATTTCAGATATATTCTTGAACAAAACAACAAAGCTAAATTAAATGATAGTCGCCTAACTGATAGTGAGTTTGCTAAAATTAAAAATGATCTATCACACGCTTCTTTTTACGATGCAGGAAAATGGCTGGTTGGTGAAAATGGTCAAGTATATGTACATGTTCAACGTGGTAATGAAACGCTCCACTTATTGGTTTTAAATAATGAGCATGTTGCAGGTGGGACAAGCGTCTATGAAGTTATTAATCAATATCAAGCTTTTGGCGACGAAGATGATGCGCGTGATCGTCGTTTTGACGTGACTTTACTCATCAACGGAATTCCGATGGTTCATATTGAATTAAAAAACAAAGATCATTCTTATATGGACGGATTCCATCAAATCAAGAAATACATTGCTGAAGGCAAGTTCCGTGGGCTCTTCTCAAATGTCCAAATGTTTGTTGTCAGTAATGGTGTTGATACTAAGTACTTCTCAGCTGCCAGAGACAACGAGTTAAACAAAAAATTCTTAACAGGTTGGATTGATAGCAAAAATCAACCAGTCCCTGACTTTCTTGACTTTGCAAAAGCAGTTTTAAGAATTCCAGAAGCACATGAAATGGTAACGAAGTATATCGTACTTGATAACGATAAGAAAAAACTTTTGGTTTTACGTCCATATCAAATTCACGCTATTGAAGCTATGCGTGATGCTTCAAAACATGGGAAATCTGGATTTATTTGGCATACGACAGGTTCTGGTAAAACAATGACGTCTTACAAAGCGACTCGTAATCTTTTAATGGATATCCCGTCAATTGAAAAGACAATTTTCTTAATTGACCGAAAAGACCTTGATTTGCAAACAAAATTAGCTTTTCAGTCGTACGCTGATAATGATACGATTGATGTTGATGACACAGAAAATGTCAATTCGCTGATTAAAAAGATGACTGATGGTAAACGTCAAATGATTGTAACCACACGTCAAAAAATGCAAACGATGGTCAATAAGCGTTTGACAGAGGGGACGCCAGAGTATAATAAGATTCGTGCTTTGAAAGTTGCCTTTGTTGTTGATGAATGTCACAGGGCAGTAACCCCGCAGACTAAACGAGATATTGAAGCTTTCTTTGCCAATTCATTGTGGTTCGGTTTTACAGGAACACCAATCTTTGAAGCTAATAAATACGAGCAAAAAGGTGATTTAGCACAAACGACACAACAGCTATACGGTGATTGTTTGCACAGCTATACTATCAAAGAAGCGATTCATGATGGAGCTGTCCTTGGTTTCATGGTTGAAACACTTGGTAAAAACGGGCTTACTCCAGAAGAAGAGGAGCGTACCTATGGAAAAGAAGCTCATATGCGTCAAGTTTTAGATGTTATTTTGAACAAATCTTTTGCCAAATTTGGTATGGAAAAAGGTAGAGGTGAGACCTATGAAGCTATGTTTACTGTAAGTTCGATTGAACAAGCTCAGAAATACTACGAATTGTTAAAATCAATTAAAGCTGGTAAGGATGAGCTAAAAATAAGTGATGACATTCGTCGTGCTTTACCTGATTTCCCAAAATTTGCGATTACTTATTCAGTTACTGAAAACGATGAAGCTTCTAAACTGAATCAAGATAAGATGAAAGAAGCTTTGGACTATTATAATGATATGTTTGGTACAAATTATAATCTGGCGGGTATCAATGCTTACAATGCTAATTTGAACGATCGCTTAGCACGTAAAGAGAAAAAATACTTAAATCGTAGTCAGCAACTTGATATCGTTATTGTTGTCGATAGACTTTTGACGGGATTTGATGCTCCTTGTTTGTCAACACTTTTCATTGATCGTCAACCGATGTCTCCTCAAAACTTGATTCAGGCTTTTTCACGTACTAATCGTCTTTTTGATACTAAAAAGCAATATGGCCAAATTGTAACTTTCCAATCTCCGCAAGCTTTCAAGGAAGCTATTGATTCAGCGCTAGCATTATATTCACGTGGTGGAGAAGGAAAACCATTAGCAGAAGACTACGAGGCTGTTAAGGAAGAATTTGTTACTTCGTTAAAATCTGTCCGTAATCTAGCAGATACCCCTCAAGATATTATCGGATTATCTAAAAAACAAAAGAAACAATTTATCTTTGTCTTTAGAGATTTGGACCGCTCATTTAATCATCTAAAAGCATTTTCAACTTATGATCCACAAATTTTGAAAGATAATCATTTTTCACAAGAAGAATATGAAGATTATGCAGCGGTTTATAAAAATGTTTTGGCAGAACTAAAAGAAGATAAACCGGAAGACAAAGTAGACGATGAGCCGATCATAGATGATTATGAATTAGTCGCTTTTGATAAGATAAAAGTTGACTATGACTATATCATCGATTTGATTAGTGGCTTTGTTGATTCTCTTGGTGATGTTGAGAGTGAAGCAGAATACAATAAAAAACTTAATGAAATCAAAGAAATTATAGCGGCATATTCTGAAGATAATCCAAAACTTGGTTCACTACTCGAAAGCATTCTTGAAGATATTGTAAATAATAGTGAAAAATACGAAAATCAAGATGTATCAGTTATCATTAATCAAATGCGACAATCAGCAATTGACAAAGAAATTAGATTGTTCTCTGAAAAATGGTTTGTAGATTTTGATGATGTCAAATATGAAGCCTATCATTTCAAAGATGGTAAACTAGCTAATGAAAGTAAATTGAAAGAAAAAGCTGATTATGCAGCATACAAAGAAGCAACAGACGAGCCAGTCAAAAAATTTAAATTCTTTAGTGCGATGATTAAAGACTTTAAAGAAGACCTAATGCCTGAAATTGCTCCATTATTTAATTAATCAAATAGGCCCTGTTATAACTCAGGGTCTATTTTTTTACGAATTCAAACTTGATAATGACCGCATGATAATATCGATATCTTTGCTTTCTAACTCGTTAATGATATGAAGATAGGTCTTTTGAGTTGTTGTCATGTTTGAGTGTCCTAGTCGTCTAGCCACACTTGCTATAGAAACGCCAGCAAAGAGTAGTAGTGATGCGTGGGTATGACGTAAACCATGGATAGAAATAACTGGAACACCAGCATTTTGACAATGACGCGCCAGACGGTCATTGACAGTAGAATTATACACTTTTCCTTTTACAAAAATAGGCTTGTCTTCGGGTAAACTCTTTAAAAGCTCAGCAAATTGAATAACGGTTTGCCAATCAATGGGAATTTTACGGATAGAAGACTCATTTTTCGTAGGAAGAAAGCCACCGTTCTCTTTATAGTTCCATGTTTTTGAGACAGAGAGAGTTTGTCTTGTTAAATCAAAATCTTTTGGGGTTAGTGCTAAAGCTTCGGAAAATCGCAAGCCTGTTTTGGCAATAAGAAGAATGAGCCAATCCATATTAATCTCACTTTTTAAATCCAAATCATCAAGAAGTTTGTGGAGTTCATACTGATTGAGAAATTTAGGCTTCTTTTCGTGTGGCTGTTTTCCCTTGATAATAGCCTTTCGAGTTGGATCTCGGGGAATTAGCCCTTCATCTACCGCATCAAGAATAGCACATTTTAAATGATGATGAAAATCCATAGTCGTCTGTCTTTCGTGGACACTAGCGTATTGGTTCAAAATTTTTTGATAAGAAATACGGTCTAAATGCTGTATCTGTAGTTTTGGTACAAGCTTTTCAAGCCATCGATAGGCCATATAATATTTTTGCATGGTAATTGGTCTAATAGCTCCCTCTTTATAAACCATAATCCATTGTTTGTAGTAGTCGCAGAATAACATTGTTTCAGAATTGATTATCATTTCATCCATTTTTATAAGCCTCCTGACAATAATGTATCACAATGATTAAAAATTATGCTTTTTCAGAGTGTAAATCGTACAAAATCCTTACGCTGATGAAGAGTGATGAGGGTATTTATTATCTCAAATAGACCAGCAATTTTAGCTTGCTCCTCATTTGAGATAGGTACATAAAAATCAGTATTTGATACCAATTTCCAATCGGCTCTTGGCATTTTTGTTCCTGAAGACTGATTAGCTGCATTATCATATTGAGGTGTCTGAATCAACCAATACAAAAAATTCTTGTCCATATTTATTGGACGTAAAACCCACCAGTCTCCCACTGCAACTCCTTTGAAATCAGGATTTAGCCAGTTATGTAGGTAAGGACGAAGCTTACCATAAAGAATATCTTCTTCAGTGAATATGATTCCGTTTTTTTCAGCATCTTTTGAACAAACATCTTTATTAAGAATTCCTTGTTCAGAGATAACATCCTCATATTCTATACAGGGATTATCTGGATTTGAAATCATTGTATTCGATTGCCGCTGAGCGAACTTTTCGAACTTACGCTGTTCCCAAGCGTGATTATCTCTCCTCCCCAATTCCCCAGCGTCAGCAAATTCTCCCTTCGTTTTCCCAACTCTTTAACCAAAAGTTTTTATATTCTGTTACCTTCTCAGCCCCGCCATTTTCCAAAAGAAATCATACCGTGACTAAAAACTTCCTTGATTTTATGCTAAAAAAGAAAAAGATTGACGATGGTTTTTTGGGAGATTGGTCAGCGTTTGCCGAGTGAGCGTGATTTGGCGGATGATTATGAGGTGAGTCGGATGACACTTCGTCAGGCGATTATGTCATAACTTCTTTTATAGTAAAAAATCACAAAGATTAATTTTTAGTAATCTTTGTGATTTTTAAATTTCAATAACTCTTTTATTTTCTTTGAGAAAATCAATAACGTTTTCTTTTAATTTTTCAAAGTCTCCTTGAAAAGTAGCAATTTCAATTGTTTTAGCAAGTCCATCCTCAAAAGTAATATCTGAACGATAGCCATTCATCGCTAGAAACATGTGTAGCGCAAGTAGTGCAGTGCGTTTATTGGCATTATAAAACGGTTTTTTTTTAATGAGATTTATCCAAATAATAGCTGCTTTACTATAGATATCAGGATAAAGAACTTTTCCAAAAATTTCTTGTTTAGGTTGTTCAATAATCATTTGAAGACTATTTGAATTAGCAATCCCCACTGGCTCATTAGGTGAATATTTCCCTATAACCATGACATTAATTTTGATAATATCCTCAGCGGTTAAATATTTCATTATTTATCTACCAATGCCTTCAAAAGATCATCATATTGATTCATAGCTTTTTCAAGCTCTTTATCAAAATCAAATTTAGGTTCGGCTTTTCGTATAATAACGTTATTACCAGATGTTACAAATTCAATTTCTTCTCCGATTTCTGCTCCAAGAGCTTCTTTAATTTTATTTGGGATAGTAATAACGGTGCTATTCCCAGTTTTTCTTAATACGACATTCATATGAATACCTCCTTGTAAATACATTATATCATGTATATACAAAAAACAAGTATATACACTTTCTGACATCATTCTATTTAATTCCCCAGCGCTAGCTTATTTTCTTCTCAATCTTAAAAATCCTTGAACAAAGTTTTCTATACTCGATTAACTTCACAGCGCCGCCATTTTCCAAAAGAAATAATATCCCACTTCACTAAAAACTTCGGCAAAAATATGTTAAAATAAAGCAAGGTTATTTAGAACAGAATGGGAGTAGGTTATGGTTCCAGCGTATATTAGAATTCATGATGCGTTAAAGAAAAAGATTGACGATGGTTTTTGGGAGATTGGTCAGCGTTTGCCGAGTGAGCGTGATTTGGCTGATGATTATGAGGTGAGTCGTATGACGCTTCGTCAGGCGATTACGCTTTTGGTGGAAGAAGGGATTCTTGAGCGTCGTGTGGGTAGTGGGACTTATGTGGCTAGCCATCGTGTGCAAGAGAAGATGCGAGGAACAACGAGTTTCACAGAGATTGTGCGTTCGCAAGGTAAGACGCCATCTTCACAGTTGGTTTCTTATCAGCGTAAGCCTGCCAATGAGACTGAGATTGAGCAGTTGCAACTGAAGCCTAGCGATTATGTGGTGCGTATGGAGCGCGTGCGTTATGCGGATAATGTGCCTTTGGTTTTCGAGGTGGCATCAATTCCTGAGAAGTTGATTCAGTCGTTTAATCTCGAAGACATTACAGAGCATTTCTTCCAGACATTGACGGATAATGGCTATGAGATTGGTAAGAGCCAGCAAACCATTTATGCTAAAAATGCGAGTGAGCGCGTGGCTAACTACCTTAAGGTTACGAAAAATCATGCCGTACTGGCTTTGACACAGGTCTCATATTTCACAGACGGCCGACCATTTGAGTACGTACACAGTCAGTATGTCGGCGACCGCTTCGAATTTTATTTGGAGAATAATTAAAAATAAGAGAGCAAGTTTTCTTGCTCTCTTTTGTCATCAAATATAAAAAGGTTGAGAACCCTCGGGGATTTTCCTTGAAAAAATCAAGGTGGCAGCACCTCTACCTAGTACAACTGCACTCTTTGGATAAATCGTCACCGATTTAAACTCAGTCTCAACCTTGCTTTATTGTATCATTTTAGAGAAATTTACACTAATTTTTGCTTCTAAACTGATATCGCTTACGACTTTTATGACTTATTGGTTGTGATTAACCAATTCTAACTATTAAAATTAGGCAAAATATGGTAAAATAAAGGCTATGGAAATTGAAAAAACCAATCGTATGAATGCTCTTTTTGAGTTTTATGCTGCGCTTTTGACAGATAAGCAGATGAATTATATCGAACTGTATTATGCGGATGACTATAGCTTGGCTGAGATTGCTGAGGAATTTGGTGTTAGCCGTCAGGCAGTTTATGATAATATCAAACGTACTGAAAAGATTTTAGAAGCTTATGAGATGAAGCTGCACATGTATTCGGATTATATTGTTCGCAGTCAGATTTTTGATGAGCTTTTGGATAAATACCCATCAGATGATTTCTTGAAAGAAAAGATTGCCATTTTGAGCAGTATTGATAACCGAGATTAATTTACAGATAATTGATAATTTATAGATTTAGGTAGGAGAATTTATTATGGCTTTTGAAAGTTTGACAGAACGCCTGCAAGGGGTTTTTAAAAATATTCGCGGAAAGAAAAAGCTATCTGAAAAAGATGTTCAAGAAGTAACCAAAGAGATTCGCTTAGCTTTGCTTGAAGCTGACGTTGCTCTTCCGGTCGTTAAGACATTTATCAAACGTGTTCGTGAACGTGCCGTTGGTCATGAAATCATTGATACGCTCGACCCAACACAACAAATCGTTAAAATCGTTAACGAAGAATTAACAGAAATCCTTGGTTCTGAAACAGCTGAGCTTGAAAAATCACCTAAAATTCCTACAATCATTATGATGGTCGGTCTTCAAGGTGCTGGTAAAACGACATTTGCTGGTAAATTAGCTAACAAGCTGATTAAAGAAGAAAATGCACGTCCAATGATGATTGCGGCTGATATATATCGTCCAGCAGCCATCGATCAGTTGAAAACACTTGGTAGCCAAATCAATGTTCCAGTCTTTGATATGGGAACTGACCACTCAGCCGTTGAAATCGTAACAAATGGTTTGGCACAAGCCAAAGAAAACCACAACGATTACGTTATCATCGATACAGCTGGTCGTCTGCAAATCGATGAAGCTTTGATGCAAGAACTTCGTGATGTTAAAGCTCTTGCGAAACCAAATGAAATTCTTTTGGTTGTTGATAGCATGATTGGTCAAGAAGCTGCTAATGTCGCTGACGAATTCAACAAACAATTGGATATCACAGGGGTTGTCTTGACTAAGATTGATGGTGATACTCGTGGTGGTGCGGCACTTTCTATCCGCGAAATCACTGGTAAACCAATCAAATTCACTGGTACTGGTGAAAAAATCACTGATATCGAAACGTTCCACCCAGACCGTATGTCAAGCCGTATCCTTGGCATGGGTGACTTGCTCACATTGATCGAAAAAGCAAGTCAGGAATACGATGAAAAACGTTCAATGGAACTCGCTGAAAAAATGCGTGAAAACACCTTTGACTTTAACGATTTCATCGAACAACTTGACCAAGTTCAAAACATGGGACCGATGGAAGACTTGATTAAAATGATTCCTGGTATGGCTAACAACCCAGCTCTTAAGAACTTCAAGGTTGATGAAAAAGCTGTCGCTCGTAAACGCGCTATCGTGTCATCAATGACACCTGAAGAACGTGAAAATCCTGATTTGCTAACACCTAGCCGTCGTCGTCGTATTGCAGCTGGTTCAGGTAACAGCTTTGTTGACGTCAACAAATTCATCAAAGATTTCAACCAAGCAAAACAAATGATGCAAGGTGTTATGTCTGGTGACATGAAAAAAATGATGAAGAAAATGGGTATCAACCCAAATAACCTTCCTAAAAACATGCCAAACGGCATGGACATGTCATCACTTGAAGGCATGATGGGTGAAAATGGTATGCCAGACCTATCAGCGCTTGGTGGAGACATGGATCTTAGCCAAATGATGGGTGGCGGATTCAAAGGTAAAATCGGTGAATTTGCTATGAAACAATCAATGAAACGCATGGCAAACAAAATGAAAAAAGCTAAGAAAAAACGCAAATAGAAAAAAGAAGGAGAACACTTGTTACATTCGAGTGCTCTCTTTGTTTTTAATAATTTGAGCTATTCAAATAAAATCAAAATCTAATTTGAAATGAGCCACTGCCCCAAAACCGATAACTAGCAAGTGACATCATCAGTTTTGGATGATCCTTGTAGCTGTATGCAGTTATACAAATGCTAAATATTTCAATAGTACTGATAAATTAATTTTAAAAAAATAGTATATATTTTCAAAATAGGTGTATAATAATGATAATACTTTAGAAAAAGAGGGTTTAATATGACAACAACAATGATGTCAAATTATAGTTATGGTGTAGATGCATACAAAGAATTACCAGACGTTCTCAAAAAGTATGATTTTAAGAAGATTGCTTTTATTGGAGGAGAAAATGCCTTAGCAAGTGCTGAGAAGGAAGTTCGACAAGTGCTAGAAGGTACTTCCTATGACATTTTAACAAGTCTAGTATATGGTGAAAATTCTACTCTAGCTACCATTGAGCGGTTAGCCGCTGATGAAAATGTCCAAAAAGCAGATGTTATTTTTGGTTTTGGTGGTGGTAGAGCACTAGATACAACTAAAATGGTCGCAAAAACACTAGATAAGCCTGTATTTACCTTTCCAACCATTTGTTCTAATTGTTCAGCAGGAACAGCTATCGCTGTTGTTTACAATGAAGACCATTCTGTCAACTCATATGGCTATCCCGATGCTCCGTTACATATTTTTATCAATACTCGTATTATTGCGGAAGCACCAACAAAATACTTTTGGGCAGGGATTGCAGATGGTATTTCAAAAGCGCCAGAAGTTGAACACGCCTCAGATGAGGCTCTAAAAAAAGGACAAATCCTGTCACATACAGCAACCTTGGGACGTGCAATTGCCTTATCATCTAAGGAAGCCTTTTATCGTTATGGTGAAGAAGCCATGAAAGATGTGGAAAGCAGTCGTGCTAGCAAGGCTGTCGAAGAAATCGCCCTTGATATCATTGTCTCAACAGGATATGCCTCAAATCTAGTTAATCAACCAGACTTTTATTACAATTCTGCCCACGCTCATGCCTTTTATAACGCCACTATGTCAATTCCTCGTCAGGGAGAATATTTGCACGGTGTGGTAGTTTCGTTTGGTGTCTTAGTCCTTCATGCTTATTATGATGAAATGGATGAACTTACACAAGTAGCTGAATTTAATAGAAAGCTAGGCCTTCCAGTTACCTTGGAAGATTTGGGACTAGAAGAAAAAGATGTTCCTAAAATTGTTGAAGTTGCAATGACGACAAATGAATACAAAAATACACCGTTTGATCCGGAAAAATACAAACAGGCAATCCTAATAGCAGATCAATTGGGAAGAAAATGAAATTATTACTCCTTCGCATACTCAAGAAAAGAATACATTTGAGTATGGAAGGATAAATTTATAAATAGGTTCTACAATCTTGTCGAGAACTTCGTAACAAAGATTGTAGAACCTATTTTTGACTTTGAAATCAGCCTTTAGTTTAGCCTCTGTCACGAATTAGCTGTTATTTTGTAATTGACAAGTCTGATTACAACAAGTGTCACAAGGGAGTCTTGTTGTAAGAAGAGTTGTTTGCTTTTTCAATTCATGAGGATAAACACCTATATATTTTTTGAAAAGGCTTGAAAAACGACTATGTGATTTATAACCGACAGCGTTAGCAACCTCTTTAATCTCTAATTGAGTTGTTGTTAACAAATGTTCAGCCAAGTTCATGCGTTGCTCTTGAATATACTCAGTGATTGTCATGTTATATTTGAATTTAAATAGATTTTTTAGCTTTGTCTTACTCATCATAGCGATTTTTGCTAGTAAATCTTGGGGGATAGTGGTGGTCAAATGATCATTGATGTAATGTTTGACATTATCCAGGGCTTGATTATCGTCAGGGTTAATCTTTTTCTCTTTTTGTTGACTATAGTAATCATCGATGATTATGCTTAGCCACTCTTTCGCTTTGACTTCGTAAAAAAGTTCACTCCCTACGGATGAAATCTTATAATTGAGAATTTCATCAGCAATTTTACTTATCTTATCACTAATAAAACATTTCGTTTCTTGGAAAATTTGAAAAATCAGCTCTTGACTTAATTCGTATTGTCCAACTAAATAGCCATCAATTATTTTTTGTGTAAAGTGTACATTAAGAATATGATAGTTAGAATGTTTGTGTAGGCGGAATTGAAGCGATTGATGATGATTGAAAAAGACACGGAAATTTCCATTGTTAGCGATAACAAGAAAGCTAAAAAAGATGCGCTCACCTAGTTTGGTTTGAGCGATAAGCTGGAAAGACATCCGCAAAGTTTATCAGGAAGAGAAAATCAACGTTTGTTATTAGCCATGGCAAAAGCTTCCAATAAACCTATCATCGTTTTAGATGAGCCTACAAGCGGCTTGTGTCACGGATAACGGACAAATGACCAAAATGATTGACGATTTACAAGAAATGGCACATAATGGAAAAACAATTATCGTTGTGACGCAAGATTATGAGTTAATCAAGAATTGCAAACGTAATATTATTGAGTTTGTTGAATAAAAAATCCCCGCAGTTTAAAAGCTATGGGGTTCTTTAATGTGTGAAAAACACTGAATTCGCTTACAAATAATAAAAATCAAGTCTAAAAACCAAAATAGAAGGTGTTTTTAGCAAATTTCATGACAAATGACACGAAGAAAAGACAAAAAAACGCCTAAAAACACTTAAAAAAGTAGGTAAGTTATAAAGCCTAAAAAGACAGATAAAGAGTCAAAATTTTACCTTATAAAGATTTGCTAAAGACAATTTGCCATTTATCCAGTGAAAATTTTTTCGAAAAAAATTTTGAGCATGAGGATAGGAAGAATAAGTAGTCAATAAAAACTAGTGAGCAGAAAAAGCATAAAATCAAATGTTTTTGACGATAATATAAAATTAATATAAATCAGCTCTTTCTAAAATTTTTCATAACATCTTTCCGAAAAACTGTAATTTTCTTGAAAAACAAATCAGTCTATGATAAACTACTACTATAAAGATATCCAGGGAGATTTTCAGATGAAACGAGAAAAATTACTTGAAAAAATTGATGAACTAAAAAATATAATGCCTTGGTATGTCCTTGACTATTACCAATCAAAACTTTCTGTACCATATAGTTTTACAACCTTGTATGAATACCTCAAGGAATATCGACGATTTTTTGAATGGATTCTTGATTCAGGTATTTCAAATGCTAATCAGATTACTGATATTGAATTAGGTACTTTAGAACATTTGTCAAAAAAAGATATGGAATCTTTCGTACTTTATCTGCGTGAACGTCCTTCTTTAAACACCTATTCAACCAAGCAAGGAGTTTCACAAACCACTATCAACCGCACTCTCTCAGCACTTTCAAGCTTATTTAAGTATCTGACAGAAGAGGTCGAGGACGAAAATGGTGACCCCTACTTCTATCGAAATGTCATGAAAAAGATTTCAACCAAGAAAAAGAAGGAAACCTTGGCAGCTCGGGCTGAAAATATTAAAGGGAAGCTTTTTTTAGGCGATGAGACCATGGCATTTATCGAATACATCGATAAGGAATACCAAAACAAGCTCTCACACCGCGCCCTCTCCTCCTTTCAGAAGAACAAGGAGCGTGATTTAGCGATTATTTCACTTCTTCTTGCATCTGGTGTTCGTCTTTCTGAGGCTGTTAATCTTGATTTGAAGGATTTACATCTGAATATGATGGTTATCGAAATCACTCGTAAAGGTGGCAAACGCGATTCTGTGAATGTTGCTGCTTTTGCCAAACCTTATCTTGAAGACTATTTAAAAATTCGTGCACCTCGTTATAAAGCAGAAAAACAAGATCAAGCACTATTTTTAACAGAATACCGTGGTGTTCCAAATCGTATCGATGCTTCAAGTATTGAAAAATTGGTTGCCAAGTATTCGCAAGATTTTAAGGTTCGTGTGACTCCCCACAAACTTCGTCACACATTAGCAACGAGACTGTATGGCGCAACTAAATCACAAGTTTTGGTTAGTCACCAATTAGGGCATGCCAGCACTCAGGTTACTGACTTGTATACCCATATCGTTAATGATGAACAAAAAAATGCGCTTGATAAATTGTAAAAAGTAATCTGGACTATAAAATTAGTCCAGATTTTTATATGTTAAAGTAATTTTAAAAACTGTTAATTAGCCATTTTGCATAAATAATATTATGTAGTTAAATTTCTAAAGGTTTAAAGTTCCCAACGATTTTTCCAATGATTCGTGGATTTTCATCATAAGGTGCAAATTTGTCAGCATAATGTTTATTGAGAGAGACTAAACGTAATCCATCTTCTTCTCGATAAATTTTTTTGATGTAAGTTTGTCCATCCCAATCAACGGCGTAAATGGCTCCATCATAATCAAAGTCAGTTTGCTTAATAAGGACCACTTCACCATTTAGATAAGTTGGTTCCATTGAATCACCGAAAACCCAAGATGCAAAATCGTGGTCTAACTGCTCATCATAAAAGACTGTATCGTAATTGCCATCGCCAAAATAAGAGTAACCAGTACCTGCAGATAACTTTTCAAAAACCTTATAAGAGTAAAGTTTTGGTAATGGTTTAACAATTTCTTGCTCTTTTAGGAGATTTTTTGCGTAGTTCTCTAATTTTAAGCGATTATCTGGATTCAATTGTAAGTAAGTATTGACAATATCATGCTCAGAAAGAAAATACGTTTCATCAACTTTAAAAATCTGACTTAATTGTTCTAAATTTTTTTGATTTGGTTTTGTTTTACCATTCTCCCAATTAAAGTACGAAGCTCTTGATATTTGTAGTTTTTTGGCTAAATCAGCTTGAGAATAGCCATTTTCTTGACGCAGTGCTTTTAATTTTTCTCCAGAAAACATAGCTTCCTCCTTTTTATGTTAGTTTATAAACTAACAATATTATAAAAGATATTCAGTAAAAAAGCAAGACGAAATAGTCTTGCTTAACGTTTTTTAGGTGTGATGAAAACTTGTGTTCCTTGGTCAATTTGACTATGAATTGTGATATCAAGATTAAGGCTATCTAGGACTTGTTTTGTCATATAAAGACCAAGACCTGTGGCTTTTTGATGTTCATGACCGTTGAAGCCTGTGAAACCCTCTTCAAAAATACGTGGTAAATCTTCTTCAAGTATGCCGATACCATCATCTGATATTTCAATGCTAGATTGAGAGATACGAATGGCAATTTTTCCCCCCTCTTTTGAGTACTTAATAGAATTATCGATTAATTGAGTTAAAGCAAAATTAACCCACTTTCTGTCGGAATTGAGTTCCCAATCACCTGTCACCTCAACAGAAAGGTGTTTTAATAAACAAGGAATACGATATTTTTTGATGATTGAGGTTGCGATATTTTTGACAGATAGTTTCTCAAATCGAAAATCGTCTTTATTTTGGCTGAATTTAAGATAATTTAACAAGGTATCTAAATAATTTTGTAGACGATTTAACTGCTGTTCCACTTCTTTTGGGTCAAGTTGGTCAGTCTGAGCCATCAAAGAAAGAGCTGACAAAGGAACTTTCATCTGATGTGACCACATTTTAATGAGGTTTTGAATATTTTCCATCTGAGTTTGAAGTTTTAAGAGCTCACTAGCATGAGTTTCTTTTTGCTGACAGATGATTGCTCTAAAAGCTTGTTCAGACGGCAAGTGAAAATCATTCAATTCTTTTACGTAAATAAATTGTTGTAAAATTAATTGCTTGCGCTTAAATTTATAGTATTGCCAAATCATGATAAAGATAAGAATGGTGATGTTGACACTAAAACTGACTTTAAAGTAGGCAATCGGCAAGTGAAATAGAATAAAAGTGGTTAAAAATAAGGTTGTTAAAATGGTGTAGGTAAGATACCAAACACCAAATTCTTTAAAAAATTGTCGTATCATTTTAAAAGATAACCGACTCCTCTCACGGTATGAATGCGATCAAATCCTAATGGTTGAACTTTTTTACGTAAGCGTGTCATATTGACACTTAAGGTGTTTTGGTCAATAAAACTTTCGTTTTCCCACAATTTCTCTAACAACTCTTCCTTTGGCACAACTTGATTTTGGTGTTCAAATAGAATACTAAGGATTTTATTTTCTGTTGGAGAAAGGTTAATCTGCTTGCTCCCATTTGATAAAATTCCTTCACGTGATAACGAAAATTCATCGAGTTGATAGTTGTCGGAAGTGAATTGATAGGCTCTACGCAAAAAAGCTGATATCTTAGCATCTAAGATAGTCAATGAGAAGGGTTTAGAAATAAAATCGTCTCCTCCCATATTAAGTGCCATAACAGTATCCATTTCATCATCGCTGGATGAGATAAAGATAATTGGTAAAGTCATCGTTTTACGAATTTCTGTTGTCCAATAAAAACCATTGAAATAAGGCAAAGTGATATCCATCAAAATCAAATCAGGCTTAATTTCTTCGATTTCTTGCTTAATCGCACGAAAATTATTAACGCTAAAGACATCATAAACTTTGCTTAAATGCTGTTTTAATAGAGTTACAATGGTGTTGTCATCTTCTACGATATAAATTTTTCCTTGTTTCATAGCTTCATTCTAACAAAAAATGGTCTTTACGACCATTTTTAGCTGAGTTTCTTATCAAAATATTTGTAGTTAGTCTTATTAAAGAAAGTAGTTTTCAGTAACTAACGATTGATGAGCTTATAATAAGTTCGGCTTGTTAGTTTATAGATAAAGAAGTAAATGATAACCAAGCATAGTATTGTAATACCACTTACAGTAACCATACTTGAACCAGCTACTCCAAAGAGTAAGAGCATTTGTTTTAGCATAGTTAAAGCGAAAACAAAATGTAAGATAGCAACGCCAAGTGGCATGAAGAAAACAAGTAATGTTTGTGAATTAACTGTTCGTTTCACTGCTTCTTTGCTCATTCCGACTTCTTGCAGGATTTTATAAGATTTTTTATCTTCAATTCCTTCTGTACGTTGTTTGTAGTAAATGATTAAGGCTGCACCAAGCAAGAAACTGAGTCCTAGTAAGAATCCTGTAAACAAGAAACCTCCAGTAATAGCATACATGTCATTCATAAAGGTTTTCTTAGTGTAAATATCACTTTGGATTTCACTGTTTTTATCTGATTTTAATCCGTCAGAGATTGTTGAAATGTCTTTAGTTGAAAGATCAGCATAAGCTGTAAAAGTACTTTGAAACATGAGATCATGTTGTTTGAAAAGCTCTAGCATTTCTTCCATAACCACATTATTACTGAAAATAATAACACTCGGATTATAGGTATTTCCTAACTCAGGAAATTTGAGATTTTTAAAGTTTTTGACGTTTTCAAATTTTTTATCAAACAATGTCAATGTTTCAAGTTGACTGTCTCCCTTTTGTTTGTAAAAAGCAATTTGATTGTCTTTTAATTTTGGAAGATCATTTCCGAGTTTTTGAATAGCGTCTTGAGTTGTTAAATAAAGAGCACCAAACGTATTGACATCGGGATGTTTGATTGAATCGTCATTAATAGCCATTACTTTTTCATTTGCAAGGCAAGCTGAAGACATGGCTGACTGATAAGTTATGTAATCACTGCTTGGCTTATCCAGTTTATCGACGATTTGATTTTGGAATTCTTCTTTAAATTCATCCTCAGAGATTATTCTAGAATCCTTCTCGACATAGCCATTATTAGAAAAGGTTATTTGTGTATTTTTAGGAAATAGAATATTGGCTTGATTTTGACCACTAACATATAAAGAAGTTGTTGTTGCGATGGTTACAAAAGTCATTGTAGCAAGCAAAGTGATATTGGCAAGACCAACGGCATTTTGTTTCATTCTGAAAATCATTTGTGCAGTTGTGACAAAGTGTTCTGGTTGGTAAAAATAGTTTTTATTCTTACGACGGCGTTTGAGATACCATGTCATAAAGCTGACGTAAAATAGGTAAGTCCCAATAATAACAAGCACTACTGCAATGAAGAAACGATAGACAACCACAAGCGCAGCTACTTTTACAGAGGAAATAGACATGTAATAGCCAATACCTAGGCTGATAATACTTAGCAAAGCTAAAATTATATTTCCACGAGGTTCTTTTTCACCTTTTTCTTGACGTTTAAACAAAGCAAGAGGTGATGAACGATAAATGATAATAATATTAATCACTTCTAGCAAAGCAAAGATAGCGGCAAAAGCTACTGATGCCAAAATAAACGCAAGTGGTGATAATGTCAAAACAAACTTATCATAATGTAAGAGATTAACAAAAATTAGGTAGAACAATTGTGAAAATATGGCTGATAAGATGCTGCCAATTACGATAACACCTATAAACATAATAGCTAATTCAATTGTTGACACCAAACCGACTTGACGTCTATTCATCCCAAGGATATTGTAAAGACCGAATTCCCTACTTCTTTGCTTGAGCAAGAAATTATAACTATAAATCTCCATGATGACTGTAAAAATCATCAAAACAACAATAGCCAGCCCTAATACGGTGTTACTGTAACGCATGTCGTCTGATACTGGACTAAAGAGAATTAACAAGGTTGAACAGTCAAGGATAAAAAGGACTACACTGACGAGTAAAAATGGGCCGAAAATATCAAGTGATTTTTTCAAATTTGACCAAGCTAGTTTAGCATAGAACATCTTATTCACCTCCTAAAAGGGCTGTCATGGCAAGTGAAATGTCTTTACTGAATTCTTGATTGGTCTTGTTACCACGGTAAATTTGGTGGAAAATACGACCATCTTTGATAAAAAGCACACGTTTAGCATGGCTTGCGGCGTTGGCTGAGTGAGTTACCATAAGTATTGTTTGGCCATAGCTGTTAATGTCTTCAAAAAGATTTAAGATATCTTCTGAATTACGATAGTCAAGCGCTGCGGTTGGTTCATCAGCCAAAAGAAGCTGCGGATTAGTAATTAAACTACGAGCAATGGCAACACGTTGTTTTTGACCACCAGATAATTCAAAAGGACGTTTTTCAAGCAACTCTTCAATGTGTAATTTTGGAGCTAGCCTTGTGATACGTTTTTCCATTTCTTGATAGGGAAGGCGCCCAAGTACTAGTGGCAAGAAAATATTATCCTTGACTGATAGGGTGTCCAATAAGTTAAAATCTTGAAAGACAAAGCCGAGATTTTTCAAACGGAATTCAGCCAATTGGCTTTCTTTGATTTTCGTGACTTCTTCACCATTCAAAATAACGGAACCGTTAGTAGGTTTTTCTAGTGTTGCTAGAATATTTAGCAATGTTGTTTTCCCAGAACCTGATTCACCCATGATGGCGATGAATTCATTCTTGTCTACCTTAAAGTCGACATCTTGCAATGCACGTGTAACTTCTTTTGAAAAACGCGTGCGAAAAAATTTCTCGAGGTGATTGATTTCCAGTAACATAATTTCTCCTTTTTTTCATTATACCCTTTCAAGCTCAGAAATGCTTAGTTAGTCTTTACTTTTTAAAACTTTTTAGTGCTTTTTTAATGGTCTTCTCCCACTCCAGTACCAAAAAGCTAAGCCTGCTACTCCTACTATGATGATAAGTAGAATAGTTATCAGACTATATAGCTCAATCATACTAAGCACCTCCTTCTACTTTGTTATGCGAAAGGCATATGAGATGATATAAACAATAGATCCAAGAAATAGCAATACAATCCAAATGAAAAAATGAATCCATAGGCTAAGATAGTGTTTAAATTCTTCTTTCATATACTGCTACTCCTTTCTTATTGACATCTTTAGTTTATCGGAAATCAACTCTTTTTTTCTTACAGTTTTGGGGATGAAATCTTACAAAAATGTAAGAAAAAACAGAAGCCAATACTTCTGTGTTTTATATTATCTTACAAGTTTTGTGCAATCTGTTTTAGGTAAGCATGACTTTCGAGTTGTTCAACTGGATTCGTCAAATCTTTTAAGTTAATTTCGTAGATGCTACTTGCTGTCTCATTAAAGAGTGGCAAAGCTTTCGCCCAATCAATTTTTCCATGCCCCAGCGTTAAGCTATCATGCGTTTGGCCAAGTGAGTCTACCAAATGGTAATGAACGATATGATCTTTCAAAGTCTTTAGAGACTGCTGAAGAGCCTCATTATCACCGTGGAGATAGATAAAAGCATGTGAAACATCATAGGCAAGCGGGTAAGCTTTTTGAGCAAGTAAGCGATCAAAATCAGGATTTCCATATGAATAGAGTTTTGAAATACCATTTTCAAACATGATATAGTCTTTGCCAATATGACAAAAGTGATCCATGCGAGAGAAAAGATACTGACGAGCATCCTCGATTGAAGCAAAAGGTTCTAATAGTTCAGCTTCTTCTAACTCGTAAGAGCCGTGAACCAGCACTTTACAGTCGTATTTTTTTGCTAAATCAAGTAATTTTTGTGTTGAAAAATCGATAAAGTTAACCAATTCAGCATTATTTTTTGGATGAGCTACTAATTCCAAACGCTTTCCTTGGTACTTCATAGGGTGATGAAGAACAATAGTCTTTACACTACTTGATTTGACTTTTTGAATGGCTTCTTCAAGTTTTTCTAAACCATCAGCTGTATAATCAACTTCGCTTGTAAAAAATTCAAAAACATCAGGATGATATTTTAAGCGACTAGCTACTTGTTCAGGGGCACAGCTAGCTTTTAGTCCTAATTGAATCGGAAACATTTTATCACCTCTTCTAAGATAGTGTATTAAACGTTAAGGTATTCTTCCAGATCTTTCAAGGCACGTTCAGCAACTTTTTCGTAACGTTCTTTTTTATCACGGATACGTGGTCCTTCGAGTTCTTTAATGATACCAAAGTTAACGTTCATTGGTTGGAAATGTTTGCTTTCAGCATGAGTGATGTAGTGTGGTAAAGCACCGATAGCTGTTGTTTGAGGGAAAATAACAGGTTCTTCACCCTTGAAACGACGCACAGCATTGATACCAGCTACAAGACCTGATGCAGCAGATTCAACATAACCTTCAACACCAGTCATTTGACCAGCGAAGAAAAGATTTGGATTTTGACGTGTAGCAAATGTTTCAGTCAAAAGGTTTGGTGAATCCATGTATGAGTTACGGTGCATAACGCCGTAACGTACAAATTCAGCATTTTCGAGGCCTGGAATCATACGGAACACACGTTTTTGTTCTCCCCATTTAAGGTGTGTTTGGAAACCAACGATGTTAAATAAGCTACCAGCTGCATTGTCTTGACGCAATTGAACAACGGCATAAGGTGTTTTAAACTCGCCATCACGTGGTCCTTTATAATCTTCTGGATATTCTAGTCCGACAGGTTTCATAGGACCATAGAGCATTGTTTTAATGCCTCGTTTTGCCATGACTTCGATTGGCATACAACCTTCGAAGTATTTTTCTTTTTCAAATGAATTTAGCGGGGCTTCTTCAGCATTGACAAGAGCTTCGTGGAAAGCCATGAATTCTTCTTTTGTCATTGGGCAGTTAAGGTAAGCAGCTTCCCCTTTGTCATAACGTGATTTAAGGTAAACTTTATCCATGTCGATAGAACTTTTATCAACAATCGGTGCTGCTGCATCGTAGAAATAGAAACCATCGCCACCATTTAATTCGTGGATTTTTGCAGCCAAAGCATCTGAAGTAAGTGGTCCACTAGCGATAACTGTAATAGCATCATTTGGGACTTCAGTGATTTCTTCGCGAATGATTTCGATAAGTGGATGATTTGTGACTTCGTCAGTTACCATTTGTGAGAATCCGTCACGGTCAACTGCAAGAGCGCCACCAGCAGGGACGCGCGTGCTTTCAGCAGCTTTCATGATAACAGAATCCAAACGGCGCATTTCTTCTTTAAGAAGACCGACCGCGTTTGTCAAACTGTCACCACGTAGTGAATTCGAACAAACAAGTTCAGCAAATTTATCAGTTTTATGCTGAGGTGTTGGTTTGACCCCACGCATTTCATAAAGTTTAACTGGAATACCGCGCTTAGCAATCTGATAAGCAGCCTCAGAACCAGCTAAACCAGCTCCAATAACGTTAATGTATGATGATTGAGACAATATACTAATACCTCCAAAAATGAGCTTAGAAAAGCCTAAAACTCATTTTCCAGATGTGGGAGTTGGCCCATATCTGAATCTTTCTATTTTTGATACTTGACTATCATAACATAAAATCAGTGAAATACAAATAAAATATCGAATCATATGACATAACTTAAATTATGTAAATATTATTAACCAATTTAAGCTCTAATCATCAGAAGAGGCAAATTCAAGCAGCTAGTAAAACACTAAATATGCTAAAAAGTGATCCAATTAAGTAGTATTCTGCAAAAGTAGGACTTTCAGATATTTTTATTTTATTGTAGCGTGCAATCGGTTTTGCTGTAAAGACAAGCCCAATTGAGGCAAATTGATTAAAGATGATGCAAATACTCATGACAACACGTTCTAAAAGACCGATGATTGCCCCAGCACCTGGAATGGTATCCATTTTTTGATTGTCTTGAGGCTGATATTTTTGAAAGAAAATCTTGAAAACAACATTTGTTGGCTTAGTGATGAGAATAAGAAATAGAATCATGTTTAAAATTTGTGCTGTTGTAGCATTGACAGTCAGATAAGGACAAAAAATGCTTCCTGTTAATAACACGATAATCACTAAGTGAAGCATTTGATCTGCTAAAAAAGTCGACATAGCGTTGAGACGAAGCCACTTAGCGACACATGATTTTCCAAAATCGATGATAGCATGGCTAAGTAAGATAAGCAGACTCGTCAACCATAGACTTGGTAAAAAGCAAGTTACTAAGACCAAAGGTAAAGCAACACCTAATAGGTGAATCAAAAGGTACTTTTTATCTGTGTTTTTACGATCTGCAACTGTTTGACCTTGTAGGTGAAAATCAGATAAAAAGTGACAGATTAAGAAAAGTGCCAAAATGGGATTTTGAATGAGATAGTGAGAAAGTCCAGTAATAGGCATTAAGCTAACTCCTCTCCATGATGTTTAAGGCATTTTAAAGCCGTTTTACGTGCGCGAAGGTAAATTTTGATATTGCTGCTTTTAAGCCGTTTTGATAAAGCACTGGTTGTTAGTTCTAAGTGTTTTGCAAGTATTTGCTGATCAAACTGTTCATCATATATGCCTAGAGTTAACAGTTCTTTTAAAATTATTTCTTGACTTGCTCGCCAATCTGATTTAATAGCTTCGCTGCTTGCAATCAAGGTATTAACAACGCTGACTTGATTCTCATCATCAAAAGAAACCGCAATTTGTGTATTGCCGTAGTCATTTTTTTGATGAATATAGTTAATGGCTTTTCTGGCATGCCAGTAAGCTGGACCATCAGCACCAATACTTTGTTCGGGATTGATATCTGTTAGAATTTTTCCCATCCCAATTCCGAAACGTACCTGATAAGGTTGCATAGCAAGATTAATACGATCAATGATTTGAAATAAAGGGGCATCAAGCGTCAATAATCCTTGAAATTCATCTCCTAATGTAATAGATAATTTTGAAACCAATACTTCTTTAAATTCTGTATTCAAATCATTTAAGCAAGTTTCTAATATTTTTTGAACTTGGTATCGATTATCGATTTTCTTTGAATCAATAATGTCGCCAATTAATGCAAAATAATTCATAGTCCACCTCTCTTATAGGTCTATTATAATGGCAATAAAAACTGACCTAAAAAACCTCACAAAGAAAATTTGCAAGGTTTGAAAGATTTATTTAACTTTTGTTTCTTCGTAGTCACATTCTTCGCTGCTGCAGACGACTTGTTTACCACCGCCACGAATTTTCTTCTCAACGAGGAATTGACCACATTTTGGACAAGAACGTCCGACTGGTTTATCCCATGAAGTGAATTCACACTCAGGATATCGGTCACAGCCATAGAAAAGACGATTACGTTTTGTCTTACGTTCAATCACTTGACCTTCGCCACAAATTGGACAAGTCACACCAATTTCTTTTGTGATGGCTTTGGTATTGTGACATTCTGGGAAATTGCTACAAGCGTAGAATTTACCATAGCGTCCTAATTTGATTACCATTGGGTGTCCACAAACGTCACAGTCAAAACCAGCAGGCTCATCTTTGATTTGAATTTTTTCAATTTCAGTTTCTGCTTTTGCTAGTTCTTTTTCAAATGGTTTGTAAAAAGCATCAATGACTTTTTGCCACTGTTCTTTTCCTTCTTCGACTTCATCAAGTTTACCTTCCATGTCAGCGGTAAATTTGACATCAACGATATCTGGGAAGAATTCAACAATCAAGTTATTAACGATTTCGCCCAATTCAGTTGGTTCGAAGCGTTTTGAAACCAAGCGAACGTAGTAACGTCTTTGGATGACATCAAGTGTTGGTGCGTAAGTTGATGGTCGACCAACACCGTTTTCTTCAAGGGTTTTAATCAGAGTGGCTTCAGAATAACGTGCAGGTGGTTGAGTAAAGTGTTGTTCAGGACTTGTTGAAACTTTCTTAACAACATCGCCTTCAACCATGTCGGGCAACATTTTATTCTTATCAGAATCGTTGTAGACAGCCAAGTAACCGTCAAATTTGACTTTACTACCGTTAGCTGTGAAGCGCACGCCATTTTGCTCCAAGTTAACTTTCATGGTATCAAACACCGCAGCTGTCATTTGACTTGCGACAAATCGATTCCAAATCAATGTGTAGAGTTTCAATTGGTCTTTGTCCAAGTGTTTTGCGATAGATTCTGGTGTTAAGTTAACGTTTGATGGGCGAATAGCTTCGTGGGCATCTTGAGCACCTGAAGCATTTTTCACACGATTACCGTGTTTAGAGTAATTTTCACCGAAACGTTCAGTAATAAAGCCTGCAGCATCATTTTGCGCAACAGGGCTGATACGTGTAGAGTCGGTACGCATGTAAGTAATCAAACCTTGTGTACCACTCTTACCAAGACTAATCCCTTCGTACAACTGTTGAGCAACCATCATAGTCTTACGTGTACGGAAGTTGATTTTGTTAGCAGCATCTTGTTGAAGAGATGATGTTGTATATGGAAGTGGTGCGTTACGACGACGCTCTTTCTTTTCAACTTTTGCTACGTTAAATTCATCACTAGTAAGACGAGCAAGAACTTCTTGCACTTCTTCGTTAGTGCTAAGTTTTAGTTTTTTACCATCAATGCCATAAAAAGCAGCTTGGAATTTTTTAGTTCCTTTTTTGAAGAATCCATCAATTGTCCAGTATTCTTCAGGTTTAAAGTTTCTAATCTCATTTTCACGGTCGATAATGAGTTTTAATGCAACAGACTGAACGCGACCTGCAGAAAGACCTTTTTTAACCTTTTTCCAAAGCAATGGTGAGATAGAATACCCAACAATACGGTCAAGAACTCGACGGGCTTGTTGCGCATCTACCAAATCCATGTCAATCTGACGTGGTTCAACAAAGGCATTTTTGACAGCATCTTTAGTGATTTCATTGAAAACAACACGGTTTTTCTCGTTTTCATCAAGTCCCAAAATGTGTGCCAAATGCCATGAAATAGCTTCTCCCTCGCGGTCCGGGTCACTTGCGAGATAAACTTTTTTAGATTTTTTAGCCTCTTTTTTCAAATCGTTAATCAGAGGACCTTTACCGCGGATATTAATATATTGCGGTTCATAATTATTTTCAAAATCAATAGACATGCTTGATTTTTTCAAATCACGGATATGACCAACTGAAGCGACAACTTTATAGTTGCGTCCTAGATATTTTTCAATGGTTTTTGCTTTAGCTGGTGATTCCACAATAACCAAGTTTTTCTTGGCAGCTGTTTTTTTCTTTGTTGTTTTTTTACTTGTCTTTTTAACAGCTGTTTGGGCTTTTGTAGTAGTCGTTGCCATAAGCTCACTTCCTATCAGTAATAAACTTATAACATGATACCCCGCTTTTTCCAAACTGTCAATAAAAAAGTTGTATTTAATAGAAAAAACTTGTTTACAATTGGTATTCTGAAAGGACGTCTAGGCCTGATGTGATGCACTTTGCGCCCTCTTTGATTAAATGATGACATCCGTCAGATTTTCCGTCCAAAATATTACCTGGAATGGCAAAAACGTCTCGTCCTTCTTCTAGAGCGCGCTCACAAGTAATTAAACTGCCAGATCGCAACTTAGCTTCTGCTACTATGACGCCTTGGGATAGCCCTGCGATAATGCGATTGCGTTCTGGGAAATGGTATTTTAGCGGCGCTTCTGCTGCTGTGTATTCACTTAAAATCAAATGATTTTTTCTAAGGTAGTCCTGTAACTGCTTATTTTCTTTGGGATAATAGACGTCAAGACCACAGCCAATAACTGCTATTGTCGCCCCGCCATTTTTTAGGGCTGAAATATGTGCGCTGGTATCGATTCCTCTAGCTAGGCCACTGACAATGACGAATTGATTTCCAAGTTCTTTGATAATTTTTTGAACGGACTTGGTTCCTGTCTGTGTGGCTGTGCGTGCTCCTACTACTGCAATTTTTGGACGATTTAGTAGCTCAATATTGCCTTGATAAAAAAGCAAAACAGGCGGATTATAAGAGTGTTTTAATTCCAGCGGATAGTCGTCATCTAGTATTGAAATACTAGGGTATTGGTTAAAGACTTTTCGCAAAGTTTTACTATCCAAATCTTTGTATTTTTCTATAAATAAAATAGGATTCTTACATTTGGACACCACAGCCATATCGCGCAAGGAAAGAGATTTCTTCTCTCGCTTTTGATAATCTAAAATGGTTAGAATATTGAGATTTGTTAGTCCTGCTTGTTTTAATTTAAATAGTTCAAAATTATTCATTAGTCACCTCACTACTTTTCTATTCGAAAAAAAGTCCTATAACCATAGGACTTTGTGAGATTTTTTTGAGTTAATCTAATATTTTGATGATTTTAGCTGGATTTCCGGCGATAACCACATTATCTCCAAATGATTTGGTTACAACAGCGCCAGCACCAACAACGATATTATCACCTAAAGTGACACCTGGTAGAATGGTTACCCCACCACCAAGCCATACATTATCACCAATAGTTATTGGCGCTCCATATTCCAAACCAGAAATACGTTCTTTCGCATCTAGTGGGTGAAGAGGAGTTAAAAACTGACAATTCGGACCAATCATAGCGTTGTCTCCAATGTGAATCTCGCAGACATCTAACATGGTACAGTTATAATTAGCGAAAAAGTTCTCACCAATGTAGATATTTGACCCGTAATCGCAGACAAAACGCTGCTCCATTAGCAAGTTATCTCCTGTGGAACCAAATAATGATTTGATAATTTCTTTACGTTTCTGACGGTCTTCTTCATTATTAAAGAGTGTGATTTGTTTACGGGCATGTAAACGCATGGCAAGTAGCTCACTGTCACCAGCATCATATAGCTGACCAGCTAGCATTTTTTCTTTTTCGCTTGTCATTTAGTTCTCCTTCAACATAGATTTAATTGGTTCAAATGTTTTACGGTGAATTGGTGTAATACCGTGTTCTTTAAGGCCTGCAAGATGGTCGTTAGTACCGTAACCGACGTTTTTTTCAAATGCATAGCCAGGATACTCTTTGGCGTAATCCGCCATCATGCGGTCACGAGTGACTTTGGCAACGATAGAGGCTGCCGCAATTGATAAAGAATTAGCATCTCCTTTGATAAGTGATTGCTGAGGAATGTCAGTGTCTAAGTGCATGGCATCAATTAAAAGATAATCGGGTTTAGTCACTTGTCCCTTGATTTGGTCAATTGCTTGGAGCATACCAACTTTTGTCGCTTCATAAATGTTGATATCATCGATAACATTATTATCAATAACACCAATACCAACTCCTAAAGCACGCGCAAGAACTTCTTCATAAATTTCTTCGTGATGTTTTTTAGGAATTTTCTTGGAATCATTAAGATGCTTGATTTTACAATTCTTAGGCAGAATAACACAGGCAGTCACGACAGGACCCGCTAATGGCCCACGTCCTACTTCATCAATGCCTCCGATAGCTTCATAACCAGCCTGATAAAGCTCTTTTTCGTAGCGCAACATATTTTCCAAACGCGAGTCTTCGTCGATATCGGCTTGAATAACCTTTTTACGCTGGATAATAGCTTTTTGCACGCCAGCTCGACTATCTTCCTCGTAGGCTTGCCAGCGTACGTCATCAAGACTATCAATCTCTGCTAGCGCTTCTTTGATTTCTTTAACGGTCGCCATTTTCAACATCTCCTACAATGTCTAATGTGTAGCGTCCAAGTTTACCTTCACGAACATCTTTGACAAAAAGAGCGTAGAAACGATCATAGTCATCACGAAAACCAAGTTTCTGTGTCATAGCAATGATAATTTCTGGTGCTTCTTCTTCCAAGTCAATGCCTTTATAACGTTCAATCAAACGTTCTGGGTAATGTTCTTTGAAGAAATTAAGTCCAAAGATAGTTACTTCGTCCATTGGTAAGAGTTGGTCTTTGATGGCTCCAGTAAGAGCAAGTTTTAGACCAACCACTTCGTCTTCGAATTTTGGCCAAAGAATCCCTGGGGTGTCAAGAATTTCCAAATCTTTATTAGATTTAAGCCATTGTTGTCCTTTTGTGACACCAGGTTTATTTCCGACAATGGCGATTTTCTTACCAGCTAAGCGGTTCATAAGAGTTGATTTACCTGCATTTGGAATACCGATAATCATCGTACGAAGAGTTTCTTTTTGAATACCACGTTCACGCAATTTAGCTAATTTGTCAGCCATTAAAGATTTAGCTGCTTCTGTAACTAATTTTACAGTTGCTTGTTCTTTTGAGTTGACAGCAAGAGTTTTAATTCCTTGGCTTTCAAAATAACGACGCCATTCTTTTGTACGATTGCTATCAGCCAAATCAGCTTTATTTAAAATCATAAGTTTTGGTTTATCACCAACGATTTTAGTTAGCATTGGATTTTGACTTGATAGTGGCAAACGAGCATCGACCAAAATAGTCACGAAATCTACGTGTTTAATATTTTCTTGCACTTGTCTACGAGCTTTAGACATGTGACCTGGGAACCATTGAATAGTAGCCATAAGTTTATAAATCCTTTCGTAGCAAGGTTTTTTTTGAAAAACCTGCCTGTTTTTTATTAGGCACCAAACAGGCACCAAGATTTTATATTCACCAAGTTAACCTATAACCAACAACCTTTTGTTTTCCTTCTCTTAAATAAGAAATATCAAATGACTTGTAATATTTTGATAAATCTTTCTTAAGCTTAGGAATTATATTTGCGGTTATATGCCTAGGTGTATAAGTTGATTTTAGACCAAGTTTGTCTCTAAAATCATATAAAGAAAATTCAATCATTTTTGAATCAAGATTATTTTCTATTTCATCATTTAATATTTTGGAATATTTGCTAGACCAAGATTTTAATGCTTCAAATCTAAAATTATTTCTATCAATAAATTTATCTAAGGCTTTAACTGTTTGGTTTTGAGATATTCCTTGACTATGAGTATACAACATAGTTGTTTCATAATTAGCATGTCCAACACGTTCCATAATTTCTTTTATAGCAACTTTCATACCCTCACTTTGTAAATGCGAAGTTATTGGTGAACCGTATTCTGTTCTAAAAACACTCTCAGAGAATGTAAATGCTTCGCAAGAATTTTCAATCGCATAGCGGTCAAACTCTTCACTTCGTTGTATAGCCCTTAATATAGCATCACAAGCCACTTTAGGTAAAGCAACATCTCGATCAGCATTTATTGTTTTAGTTTCATCAAAGTAGAATTCTGAAACTTTCAAATCATGATATTGTAAAGCCTTATCAATATGTAGTATACCTCTCTCAGCATCAAAATCTTTCTTTGTAAAAGCAGCTTCCCCGATTCGCAGTCCTGAAAATAGTAAAACTATAACCAAGTCATAGTAATTCGGGTTTCTTCTTCGACTTAGTGTTTCAAAGAAAGCTCTAATTTCATGAATTTCTAAAAACTTTGCTTCTCGTTTTTTCTTTGTTTCACGCTTTTTCTCAAGGGACGTTTCTAGCTTTATTACAGACATTGGTGAGAACTAAATAACATTATAAAGAACACCATGGTTAAAAATTTTGTTACAAGTGCTTTTTATAGGTAGTCAAACACCTTTTCATCAATAATGGTGTTAAGCGTTCGAGTAAATAATCATCACCAATAATTTCACCAAGACGTTCTATCACAAAAGCCTCTCTTTTTATTGTTTGAGGTTTTACTGATACTGACCAGGTTTCTAGCCAACTCATCTTTAACTCTCCGAAAGTTCTTATCAACTGGGGATTAAATTGAGCTTCACTGCCATTAACTAATCTCTCAATTTTATCTTTGAGCTTACGTTCTGCTTGTTTTCGAGCGCGACTCGTGTTTTTATGATAACTTACAACAGCTGTCTTCCACTTGCTAGTTAGTGGATCCTTATATTTATCTACAACTTCGTATCGAGTAACTCCTTTTGAATTAGTTTTTGTTCTATAGTACATTTTCGTTTACTTAAACTTGAAAAGAAAAATCAATCATAGAAATATAACCATTTTATATTATATCATGATTCTTTTTATTTTACCGCCCTTTGTTTCCATCTTAAAAACTCTTCAAAGCCTTCCAAATTAATAAAGACTAGTTTATGAGTTGGGGTGATCACATAATCTTTAAACTGCTTATTATCTCTCATTTCACCTAACCATCTGTTCAGTGTATATTGATTCAGACCTTCCCATCTCCTCAATATAGCTTTTTTATCTGCCCACTCAGCTATGCTATTCTCAACCGATACAAATTTAATTTTCATATTAGTTTCTCTCTATTTTATATTATTAACCTCCGTGGGTATGATTGGTTAAATCATTCATGGGCATTTCACCCGCTGTCCTTTTACAATGGCAGCCTGAACGTTCAGAAGTATCATTGTCCTTATTTGTGGTCATGGCAGATAGAAAACCACTCTATTTTATAGCTAATAATTTTCGCTCCTATCACGGCGTATCTCACTAAATTGCTCGACAAATAAGAAAGTCCCACCTCGGTTTATTCAATTGTCAATGGTCAAATTAATGAAGAACTATTTTATACTCTTCAAACGGGGAGGATAATTAGTTAACCCCAATAGGTAATCTGTACTCACGCCATATAAATTAGATAATTTAATAAGATAATCGGTAGGTAACTGACGTTTACCAGCCTCTATCTTTGAATATGACGATTGACTACAGGATAAATACTTGGCAAAATACTCTTGTGAATAATCATTATCCTCTCTCAAATCTCTGAGACGTCTATACATTCGTTCACTTCTACTTAAAATTATAATTTGGTACAGAGTGAAGTGTGTGATTTATTCTAAATTGGCATATTTTTTAATGTCGACCTTAACATGATTGCTCAAATGATTAAGAAAGAGTACTAGAGCATAAATAGAACGAGTTTATGAAAGGAAAATAAAAAAAGCACTCATTAAGTTTCATAACTCAACGGGTGCCGTCCTGATTTAATCACAAGAGTAGTACTTTTGGATAGTTCATATCTAGCTGCACTTAGCCTTTCAGTGAATTTTCTATTCAACACTGTAATTCAAAGACTTATTAAATTTGTAAATTTAATTCTGTTAAAAACTCCTTTACATCCCCAACATAGGCATAATCAGAGATATCAAAAATGGGCGCATTTCTATCACTGTTAACAGAATGGACTTTTTATTCTCCTCCGGTCCCATTGAAAGTATAATAACTTGACCGCCATAATATTCTCTCAGGCTTAGTACAACTTCAATTGCATTCTTATCATAGGGATTCATCATCCCTATGGTCCCATTTCTCTTTAAATTATGTGTATTAGGATATAGACTTACCTTCGTGGAACTTGGTACCTGCTTTTGCAATTACACAATATACCTCTGCAAGACCACCATTTGTAATCATTACTTTACTTCCGTTAATTATCCAATAATTATTTTGATAGAAAGCTTCAGTTCTCATATTACGTATATTGGTTCCACCCGATGGTTCAGTTGAGGAAAAGCCAAATATACATTGGTTTCTCTGCGTCAGATATTGCTCCTTTAGCCTATCTGACGCAAATCTTTTTATCTGATCAATAGTCTTATAGTGTCCTTCAAGTATACAACCAATTGAAGCACTTCTTTTCGAAATTTCATAAACCACCTCCCAGGCAATATCATAATCAAAACCAGAGCCACCATATTCTTCGGGTATTGTCAGAGATAAAAAGCCAAAATTCACCATTTTAGCGAATAATCCTTCTGATAGATTTCCAGTTTCATCTATAAATTTCTAGTACTGAGCTATCTCTAGATCCGCAAATTTACTAACTGATTCAAGTAAAAGTTCCTTTGTCAAATTATCATTACTTTTCAATATTTTTCTCCCCCATCCTAACTAATATTTTCATTAGTATCTATGATAGATTTTTATTCCACGCTATCTCAGCGTGGACAGTGATATATCAGATGTGTTCCTCTATATTATTTCTTAGTCTAATTTACTTTTATAATGTTAAGAAATACCTATCCTAAAAGAAATTAGTAATAATTCGTTTTACTTGTCCTGCAGAAGATTGCATCTTTTGTAATTCAGCATCGTTCAATGGCAGATTAACCGGTCGAACAATGCCACGAGCACCAATAATTGCTGGCTGTCCAATAAACACATCTTTGACACCTTGATATTGCCCATACCGATAAACAGATAAGGGAAGAACAGTATTTTCATCATTCAGTATAGCTTTCGTAATCCGAGCGAGTGCCACTGCAATACCATAAAATGTAGCACCCTTTTTGTTAATGATGGAATAAGCAACATCACGAACAGATTCAAACAGTCTGACAAGCCCTTCTTCATCAATATCACGATTCATTGTTCCAGTTTCACACCAGCAACATTCGCATGTGACCATACAGCAAACTCAGAGTCACCGTGTTCACCCATTATGTAAGCATGAATAGATCGGGCATCAATTCCAATTTTTTCCGCAAGGGCTTGACGAAATCGAGCAGTATCAAGTGATGTCCCTGACCCAATAACACGTTCTTTAGGGAAACCCGAAAATTTCCATGTTGAGTAAGTTAAAATATCAACCGGATTGGCAGCCACAAGGAAAATACCATCAAAACCAGACTCAACTACTTGAGTAACAATGGATTTGTTGACAGCAAGGTTTTTGTCGACAAGATCCAGACGGGTTTCACCCGGTTTTTGAGGTACACCCGCAGTAATGACAACAAGGTTAGCATCCGCGCAGTCTGAGTATTATGCAGCATAAATATTTTTAGGCGAGGTAAACGAAAGTGCATGGCTAAGATCAAGTGCATCGCCTACAGCTTTTTCAAACAGTTGAGGAATTTCAATAATTCCAAGTTCTTGAGCAATTCCTTGGTTAATAAGAGCGAAGGCATATGGAGAACCTACGGCACCGCCACCAACAAGGATAACTTTTTTGTGTTGTTTAGTTGTTTTCATCTAATGAGCTCTCGTTTTAGTTGTTCCTTTTAAAAAATATAATCATCATCTAGCATTTCCTCCGCTTCTCCCATTAGATATCCTGCACCAACCTGTGAAAAGAAATCATGATTTGCTGTTTCAATAGAAATGCCATTCATTACAATTGGATTTACATCATTTGCTGAGGCGTCTTTAAAATATATATCAAATCCCATATTCTGCAGAGATTTATTTGCATTGTACTTCACGAATGTTTTAATATCTTCCACTAGTCCGATTTCAGAATACACTTCTTCAGTATATGCAAACTCATTGTCTAACAGCTCCTCTAGAAAGGAATACATCCAATTAGTAAAGTTTTCTTGTTCAGTAATGGCTAACTCGTTAAAGTCCTGTCTAAACTTATACCCTAAATATGTACCATGTACTGATTCATCTCGTATAACCAATTTAATGAGTTCTGCTAAGTTAGCTAATTTATTCTGACCTCGGTACCAAAGGGGGATAAAGAAATTGCTATAATACAATATTCCTTCTAAAAAGACACTTGCAACCTTAACCTGCATAGGTGTACCGTTCTGATAGATCTCATTAATCTTTCTAGCTTTAAATTGCATTCTACGGTCATTGTTCATCCAATTATATATTTCTTCTATATCTTTGAATGTATTAAGTGAAATTAAAATAGTTCCATATGTTTTGGCATGGATGGATTCCATAAAGGTGAAGTCGCTCAACACAGCCCTCTCTTTTAAGGTTCTTGCATTTTTCTTTAATGCATATAAGCCCTCTTCGGATTGTAACGTATCCAATAAGGCAAGTCCTCCAACTGCTTTTTTCACCACCTCCTTTTCCATATCAGAAAGTTTTCTCCAATCTAATAGGTCATTTGAAACAGGAACCCTTGTATCCAACCAGAACTGCGCAGTTGCCTTGTCCCAGACATATTCATCTAATTCATCTTCTATAAGCTGCCAATTCATTGTTTTATTTAGCATTTTTTTCCCCTTACCTTTGTACTGATTAATATTACCAATATATCAATAGTATATGATGTACGTAAAACACACACTTATAGTGATTTAACAACCTCAATAGGCTGATCATAATTAGGAGATTCATTGATATTTTCAAGATATTCTGTATATTGAACAGTATTTTGAGAATCTAGAACCAAGACTGCCCTAGCTAGTAAATGCCACTCATCCATGAGAACACCAAATGCTTTTCCAAAACTATTATCATAATAGTCAGAAAGTAAAACGACATCTAATCCTTCAGCACCACACCACCGCGCCTGAGCAAATGGTAAATCAACTGATACAGTGATAACAACCGTATCCTCTAGTTCTGATAATTCCTTGTTAAATGTACGTGTTTGTGTTGAACATAAATCAGTCTCCAGTGAGGGAACAATTGAGATAACTTTCTTCTTCCCATCAAAATCACTTAAACTTTTAAGAGTTAAGTCACTTGACATTAGTGTAAAATCTGACATTGTATCACCAACATGTATTTGTCTCTCTGCTGAAACTGTAACGGTTTTCCCAAAAAATGTTGTCATAATATAATTCCTTTCTTAAACAGTAGTTTTATTTATTTCTACCCTCTATTATCACTTTTTCTAACAAGTCTCTAATGCAATTTATGCATAATAACTTATCCTTCTAATTACTAAGCAAGTTCCTACCCCTACTTAATCATAAAGACTTGAGACCTCTATTATTGATTTTAATACGATATATATCTAGTCAGTAATAAGATTGATGATACTGTCAATAATTATGTGTAAACACTCAAGTAGAGTTGAAGAATGTTAATCA
>ERZ1031719.78-NODE-78-length-56077-cov-11.108100_pt1 | contig 56077 bp, 52 predicted proteins | sample MGYA00516702_ERZ1031719 | MGnify/ENA primary metagenome ERZ1031719 (study PRJEB33719, sample SAMN04261227) | wastewater metagenome | biome: rural village; feature: human; material: feces | host: Homo sapiens | place: El Salvador | collected 2013-01-07 ...
ACAACAGCTTATTTAGTATACTAAACTTCATTTCCTCTGTCAACAGCTTTTTTAGATTTTTTTGATTTATTCTAGCCACCTTTATATTAGCAGCTAATAAGCCCGTTTTTAAGCGTATTATTTGAGAACTACTTTTCTATTGGGAGATAAAAAAAGAAGGCTCTATGAGCCTTCTTTTGTGTTTTTTGACTGTTTTCTACCTATTATGTAGATTATTCTTCAGAATCATCCATTTTTTCTTTGACTTCATCATATGAAAGAGCATGTGCTTCTTCTGTATCATTTTCTAATTCTTCAGGAACTTTACCTGTTTCATAGATAGATTTAATTTGTGCAGCATCAAGTGTTTCATATTTAAGAAGTGCTTCAGCAATAAGTTTATGTGTTTCACGATTATTATTGATAATATCAGCCGCTTTATTCCGTGCTTCATTTAGAAGCGCACGAACTTCATCATCAATCATTTGTGCTGTTTGAGGTGAGTATGATTTTTCTGGTGAAACTTGACCTGCCATAATAGTATGATTACCCTCATATTGGACTGGGCCTAGTTTTTCACTCATACCATATTCGGTTACCATGGCACGAGCCAATTGAGTTGCTTGTTCAAAGTCATTTGATGCACCAGTTGTTTGAGCATTAAAAATAATTTCTTCTGCAACACGTCCACCCATCAAACCAGCTAATTGTTCTTTAAGATCAGACTTAGAGTGTAACATTTGATCTTCTTTTGGAAGAGCAATCATGTATCCACCAGCACGTCCACGAGGGACAATTGTAACTTTATGGACAACTCGAGCACTTGAAAGCACTAAACCAACAATTGTGTGTCCAGCTTCATGGTAAGCAACCATTTCGCGTTCACGTTGTGAAACAGTACGGTCTTTCTTAGAAGGACCTGCAATAACTCTATCTTCGGCCTCATCAATATCTGAAGCATCAATTTTAGTTTTATTACGACGTGCAGCAACCAAGGCAGCTTCATTCAAGACATTTTCAAGATCAGCACCGACAAATCCAGGGGTTTGTTGTGCAACAACTTTTAAGTTAACATCTTCTGCCAATGGTTTGTTTTTAGCATGTACTCGAAGAATAGCTTCACGTCCTTTAACGTCTGGACTTCCTACAAGAATCTTACGGTCAAAACGCCCTGGACGTAAAAGAGCAGGGTCTAGGACATCGCTACGGTTAGTTGCGGCAATAACAATGATGTTTTCGTTTCCTTCAAAACCATCCATTTCAATAAGGAGTTGGTTAAGAGTTTGTTCACGTTCATCATTTCCGCCACCCATACCAGCACCACGTCTGCGACCAACAGCATCGATTTCATCGATAAAGATAATCGCACGTTCAGCTTTCTTAGCATCTTCAAAGAGTGATCGAACACGACTCGCACCGACACCCACAAACATTTCAACAAAATCAGAACCTGAAATTGAGAAGAATGGGACGCCAGCTTCACCAGCAACAGCTTTCGCAAGTAATGTTTTACCTGTTCCTGGAGGGCCTTCAAGAAGGACGCCAGCTGGAATACGAGCACCAAGTGCTTTATATTTCTTAGGATTTTTCAAGAAATCAACAACTTCAACAAGTTCTTGTTTTTCTTCCTCTGCTCCAGCAACATCTGAGAATCTTACTTTAACATCACCTTTATTTTGTGACTTGGCACGATTCTTACCAAAACTCATCGCACCACGTGCACCATTACCACCTTGATTCATCATCATGAAGAAGAAGGCAATCACTAAAATAAGTGGAAGATAAGTTAGTGCCAAAGATAGCCAAGCTCCGCTTGAACTTTCTTGCTTAATGTTTACATCAACGTCAGCTTTTTCAGCTGCTTTAGTAAGTGTATCAATAGAAGAATCACTTGGTAAAATAATTGATGTAAACTCAGTAACTGATGTTGAGTTATTTCCTTCTAAGAAAGGAAGAGAGGCACTTGATTTTGTCTTTTTAGGTTTCGAATACTTACCACTTACTTCAATAATGCTACCGTTTGGCTGGTAAGTAATCGATTTAATATCACCCGCTTTAATTTGTTTAACCAAAGTCGAGTAATTGATTTGCTGGCTTTGTGTACTTGTTCCTCTCAAATAGTATTGAAATGCGGTAATTGCCGCAATAATAACAAGAATATAAATAAAGGAATTTTTAACAAAGCCATTATTTTTGTTATTTTTCATATATAACTAACGACTTTCTACTAATTTGAATAGATTTCTTCTTTCAAAACGCCAACATATGGTAAATTACGGTAACGTTCAGCATAGTCAAGACCAAACCCTACAATAAATTCGTTTGGAACATCGTAGCAGACATAGTCAGCTTCGATGTCAACAACACGACCTTCTGGTTTGTCAAAAAGGGTTGCGATTTTTACTGAATTTGCTTTACGGTATTTGAACATATCACGAAGGTATTTTAGAGTACGACCTGTATCGATAATATCTTCGATAAAGACAACATCACGACCTTCAATGTTCGTATCAACGTCTTTAAGGATTTTTACTTCACCACTGCTTTTTACTCCGCCGTGGTAGCTAGAGACAACCATAAAATCAATTTCGACATGTGTGTCGATATGTTTAATCAATTCTGCCATAAAAGGTACAGAACCTTTCAAAACACCAATTAATAGAGGATTTTTACCTTCATAGTCTTTTGTAAGTTGTGTGCCTAATTCTTTGGTTTTGGCAATAATCTCCTCTTCAGAATACAACACTTTTTCAATATCTTGTTCAAGCATGACATCACCTATTTCTAATTTTTTCAATATACAATTTGCCCTCCATTATATCATGTTTAGAGGGTTTTCTCAAATAAGTTTTATCAGCAACCTGGACAAAAATAATTTTTCCATCCTGCTCGCCGATAATAGCATTAGCACGTTCTTGACTTGGAATTTTCTCATCGATAAAAAGCCTACGCAATTTTTTCGAAAAATCTCCAAAATCAATGCGGTCACCTTCCTGTCTTTTTCTCAAAAGAATAGGATTTAAACTGTAAATGGCTATGCCTTCCTTATCTTTGCTAACAAATTGAAATTGAAACTGACCATAATTGACTATACTGTTATATTCTAGCATCTTTTGAGCTAGTTCCCCATCGGTCTTAGGGCTGATTTTTTTCACTTGAAATGTTTCATAATCTTTAACTAGCCAGTAATCTGATTTCACATGATAGTTAGCATTAGATTTATTTCTTAAAAGATGCAACATTTCCTCAAACTGTCCATGAGACACTTGCAATTCAGGAAAGTTTTCAAGGTAATTTTGAAAAAGAAGGGCTTGAACTGCAGGAGTCTGAGCTAGAAATTGAGAACAATTTGTTGGATCAATATCCTTTGTTAAATCCTGAAAAGCTTGGAAAAGTTGCTGACTTTCATTTCCAAGATAACGAAGGGCTTGTTTAAATTTAGGATTTTCTTCCTCTAAAATTGGAAAATAATGATTCCTAATACGATTTCTCAAAAAATCTAAAGAGCGATTGGTATCATCCTCAAAGTGGAAGATATCAGGTAACTCTTTTTTAGAATATGCCAAAAATGGTCGAATCAATTCACCATCACCAAATGCATTCACGGTTTGCATTCCTGATAAATGGCGTAAACGACTGCCACGTAACAGTCGCATAAAAATCGTCTCAGCTTGGTCATCGGCATGATGTGCTGTTACAAGCGCTGTATAAGAATGCTCAGCCATCAACTCTTTAAAAAACTTATAACGAAAATCACGTGCAGCTGTTTCCGAAAAAGCCCCAGAAAAGTAGGCTACATAAATCGGAATTTGGTGCTCTTTTGCCCATTCTCGCAAATAAGCTTCTTCAGTGTCTGACTCAAGACGTTGTTTATGATTCACGTGAGCAATGGCAATATCTACTCCGAGTTTTTTTCGGTATATATACAAAAAGTGTAGCAGATTCATAGAATCTACTCCACCTGATACAGCTATTAAAACTTTTTTATGTTTGGCAAAATAAGCCTTTTTTTGAATTTCTTTTACTAATTTATCATACATAAGACATCACTTATTTTAAAATATTGTAAACGTCATTAGCGATATTTGAAATATCGTCGTAAGAAGCATTATTGGTAAAAATTGATAATATAAATGGTTGATCAGCGTAAACAATAGCAACGTCATGTCTGTAGTCGTAAGCATCACCAATTTTGTGAGCTACTTGGACATTAATATCTTTAGAGATACGTGCATTGTCAAAAGCAGTTGATGACAAATACGAAATGATTTTGCCATTTTGCTGATAAATAGCTTCCATTAAATCAGCAGCTGTTTTAGAAGACATTTCACGTGTCTTCATATCAAAATTAGTATTGGTTACAGCACTAATGTCTGAGGTGAAATGTTCACCATATTGTTTAGCGACATAATAACCTAAAATATTTGTCGCAACGTTATCAGAGTTCTGACAAACAGCTTTTAATAAATCTTCAACGCTGTAATCCTTATTATCAACTGTTTTGCTAATTTTTCCACTACCGCTTGGGTTATAAGCTTTAGCAAAGGTATTCACATCAGCAGTGTATTTTAGTTTATCATCCATCTTAACACTGCCATCCTGAATTTTTTCTTCAACGTAATACAGTGTCGCTAATTTGGCAACACTAGCTGCATACATTGTTGTATCAGGATTAATCCCTGCTGTTTCTTGGGTTGACAGTTGTTTAACGTAGATGGAATAGTTACCTTTATTATACTTCTGATTGAGAACCTGCTGAACTTTTTCCATACGGTTATCAGTATCAGACAAAGCTTCTTCGCTAATCCATCCTTTACCATCAACTTTATAATAAGTTCCATGATGAGTTGTCGCTTTTTGTGAAACAGTAATTGCTGAATAAGCGTTTAAATCTGTCTTCACTTCTTGTGTTCCAACCACATATGGTGATTGATAAACTTGAAAGCCTTCCCTTAGCCAGTAGTTTTCTGACAGTGACTCTTGGCTAAGAATAACATCATCGTAAATCAACTGGCGGCTAGCTTCAATATAATTACCATCTGATAGCTCAAAAACAGGTTGAGAGTTATCATTAATCAGAATGCTAACAATATCCAATTGACTATTAGCAGCGATTGTTCTAGAAACAACTGTTAGATTACTATCTTTATAAATCTCGCTAGTTTTAGCAAGGACTGGATTTGATGGCACAGCATCAAAGTAAGTTGTCGCTACTGCCACACCAGCTGTCAATTGGTATTTTGCTGTATTACTTAAATCAACATTTTTTTCGGTACTAACAACAGAAAGAGAAGTCAAGAAAAATGGTATTAGCATCACTGCGAATAGTTTTTTCATTGGCTCCTCCTTTCATTCTTTTTTAGTTGATTGATGATTTTCTTCTCGTAATTTTTGATTTTCTTCAGCCAATTCTTCTAGCTTTTCATCAGAACAAGCTAAAAATTTTTCAATAGTTTCGATTAAATTTTCCATATTATTTTGGTAATAGATTTGGCAATGGGTAAACCGTTTCGCCTGAGCGTGATAAATAATATTTTGCACGAGCATACTTTTCAACATAGTTCTCGTCTTTTAAGCGATTTGCCAAAACTTTTTCAGCGTCTGTTTCTACAACAAGATTGTCGTAAGTTTTCTGAAGTGACACAACTTTATCTTTACGCTCTTGTAATGTTTGGTAACTTTTAACTAGGTTGTAAGTTGGCAAAATAAACAACAACATAACAACAATCAAAATCCATCCCATAAAACGATTACGTTTACGATTTTCTTCTTCCATGTAACGTTTTTTGGTGTTTTCATCATTGATGTATTGATTGTTCAATTGAACGATATTAGGCTTCTCCATCCGCTTCTATCCTTGTTTCATTAATAATTTCATACATCTTAGTGGCGTCTTCTTTTTTGGTACTATCTTTCATTTCCAAAACGCGCACTGTCAGTAATTTATTTCCAAAACGAATTTCAACTTCGTCGTTAATTTTTAAATCAGTTGATGATTTAGCTAAGATACCATTTACTTTAATACGCCCTTTATCAGCTACTTCTTTAGCAACTGGACGGCGTTTTATAATACGGGATACTTTTAAATATTTATCTAATCTCATAATATTCTACCTCGCAATCTTTTCTATTTTATCACTTTTTTTCAGAAAATAGATGTTTTCAATCTGTTTGTTAAGATAATGTAATAAAAAGAGAGCTTGCGCTCTCTTAGTTCTACTAAAGTTAGATAGACGGTGTTTTAATAAAAAACTAGGGTAGAAACGACAACTCCAACAAAGAAAATAAGCCAAGTGACAGTTAACAAACTAAAGACAAACCACACCTCTCTAAAAAAGTTTATCTTAACCTTTTTCTCTGGATTAAAAAAATTGAGAATGTATGCATAAGTCTGAAGTTCGCGATTTTTTACAATATATAATATTTGAAAAAGAGAATAAGCAACTGGCATTACTAATAAAGTCAAAATGGCAACTACTTGCCCTTTATCAAATAAATAACGTGTTCCAAACACAACTGAAAAAATAAACCAAGAAATTCCTCCAAAGATAAGCCATTTCTTAAATTGCGACTGGTCCACCTGATGTTTCATAGTATCAACGTCTCCTTTAATTAGATGATCTAAGGAAACATCAAAATAATTAGCCATCAACAAAAGTGAATTGATATCTGGGTAAGTCTTGCCTCTCTCCCAATTAGAAATTGTTTGACGTGAAACATAAAGTTTTTCTGCTATCTCTTCTTGAGAGACATTTTTTTCTTTTCTCAATTCAGCTAATCTGCGTTCAAGTTCCATTTTGACCTCCTTGACAATACCAGTCTAAATTTTACCAAAAAGTTTACCATAAAATCTCTTTGCTAAACTAGCTTTCTACTGTCAAAAGGCTTTGACATTTAGTCTTCTTTAGCTTTTCTAGCTTTAATCTCAGCTAGCATGCTACCAAATTTTTGGAGTTCTTCTAAAATTTCATAGTCCTTTTTACCTCTAACATTAAATGTAATTTCAATTCTACCTTGGTTCTCACCGATTCGAGCTTTCAAATCTGTCTTAGAAAGAGCCTCAAAATAATCTTGAGTCAAATAATGTTGTAGCGAAGCTTTTTCAAAACGCACCAAAAGATTATTATCTTTACGTTCAACAAGTTCTGTAAAAGCATTGTCCATGTATGATTTCACCAAACCAATTTCAAGAAGATAAGCGACCTGATCTGGGTATTCTCCAAAACGGTCAATCAATTCATCTTGTAAACTTTGGTAATCTTTAAGACTCTCAATTTCACGAATACGTTTGTAAATCTCAATTTTTTGACGCTCGTCATCAATGTACTCACTTGGTAGATAAGCATCAATTTGTAGATTAATCTCAGCATTACTCTTACGACGTGCCTGAGATTTACCTTGTTTCTTAGCAATCGCTTCTTCTAATAATTGAGAATACATCTCAAAACCGACAGAATCAATAAAACCGCTCTGTGAAGCACCTAAGATATTTCCTGCACCACGAATAGATAAGTCACGCATGGCAATTTTGAACCCAGAACCAAGCTCTGTAAATCCTTTGATGGCATCTAAGCGTTTTTCAGAGACTTCGGTCAAAATCTTATCTGGGCGATACATGAGATAAGCATAGGCAATACGATTAGAACGACCAACACGACCACGAAGTTGATACAAGGTTGACAAGCCCATGTGGTCAGCATTTTCAATGAACAAGGTATTGACGTTAGAAATATCAACACCTGTCTCAATAATCGTTGTGGCAACGAGAACATCGTAAACACCTTCAATAAAGTCCATCAAGGTGTTTTCAAGCTGAATTTCACTCATTTGACCATGAACAAATCCAATACTTGCTTCAGGCACCAATTCTTGTAACTCAGAAACCTTTTGATCAATCGTGTCAACGCGATTGTAAACGTAGAAAACTTGACCACCACGATCAATTTCACGAATAATGGCTTCGCGAATCAATCCAGGATTAGTTTCCAAGACATAAGTCTGAACAGGGTAACGATTTGTCGGTGGTGTTTCAATCACAGATAAATCACGGATACCAAGCATAGACATGTGAAGTGTACGAGGAATTGGAGTTGCTGTTAAGGTTAAAACATCAACTTTAGTCTTAAGCTCTTTTAATTTTTCCTTGTGTTTAACGCCAAAACGTTGCTCTTCATCGATAATAATCAAGCCCAAATCTGCAAACTCTACATCTTTTGATAACAATCGGTGAGTTCCGATAATAATATCAACTTGACCTTTTTTCAATTTTTCCAAAGTGGCTGTCTGCTCTTTTTTACTTTGAAAACGACTAAGTACATCAACCGCTACAGGATAATTCTCAAAACGCTCTGAGAAATTTGTAAAGTGTTGCTGAGCAAGCACAGTAGTCGGCACCAGAACGGCTACTTGTTTGTGGTCTTTAACAGCCTTAAAGGCGGCACGCATGGCAACCTCTGTTTTACCAAAACCAACATCACCAACCAAAAGTCGGTCCATTGGTTTTTCTTCTTCCATATCGTGTTTGATTTCTTTAATGGAACGAAGTTGGTCTTCTGTCTCTACGTAAGCAAAGTCGTCATCAAACTCTTTTTGTAAATCATCATCTGGTGAGAAGGCAAAACCTTTCAATTGACTGCGTTCCGCATATAGTTTCAACAAATCATCAGCAATATCTTCAACTTGTTTAGAAACTTTTTGTTTCGTTTTTTGGAAACGTCCATCGTTTAATTTATTGATTTTTGGTTCTTTACCATCTGCAGAAACATATTTTGATAGACTTTCAATTTGTTCTACAGGAAGAGAGATCGTTGAAGAACCTTGGTATTGAATGGTCAAATAGTCACGGTGTACCCCATGAATTTCAATAGTTTCAATCCCTAAAAATTGACCAATTCCGTGAACATGGTGAACCACATAATCACCCTTAGAAAGCTCATTGTAATCTTTCAAACGTTCTGCATTGCTGATATTTGATCGACGAATACGACGTTTGACTTTTTTATGATAAATTTCGTGCTCAGTGATTAAAACAATTTTATCGTCAGCAAAGTAAAAACCATTTGATAAATTACCGACTACTAATTGAGCTTGATGTTCTTGTAAATCATTTGCACCAACTATCGGCAAATCCAAACCATATTCTTGCAGGTTCTCTTGCAGACGTTCTAAACCATGCTGCGTGTCTGATTGAACTAAAATAGTGGCTCTTGATTTTTGATAACGATTAATCTCATCAATCAAAAGTGGAAATTGATTGAAGAATTCTTGCATCGGGTATTGGGTGAAATTGTGTAATTTATCAAATTTCAGATTTCCCAATCCTTTATGGAAGTTTGAAAAGAAGGTTGCTGGTTGGTATTGACGTAACTCCTTATAAATATCAGCAAAGTAAACCAAACTTGACATAGATTTACCACGCTGTAAATCTTCTGTCAATAGATTAGCAACCTCTAAATCAAACTTAGCATTGCGGTCAACCAACTTTTGAAAATCATCAAAGAAGACTGGTGTCCCTTTTGGAATATAATCGAGAAGTGTCCACTCTTTAGCAAAAAAGAGAGACAAAAAACGTCTAATGTCTTGATGTCTATACTGCTCTTGTGTAGCTGCGTAAAGTTCACTCAAATAAGCTTGTTGGTCATCCTTTGCAGTTTCAAGATACCTCTCAAAAGCTTGACTAGCTCTAGCAAAGTCCTCTTCTGACAAAATCAACTCATCTGCTGGATAAATCGTTACTTGTTCAACATTACTAAGAGATTTTTGAGTCTGTGCATCAAATTGACGAATACCATCAACTTCATCACCAAAGAATTCCAAGCGGTACGGATAATCTGCTGTAATCTCATAGATATCGACAATATCACCACGTCGGCTAAACTCGCCAGGATTCAAAACCTGAGAAACTTTTTGGTAACCAACGTTTGACAAGACCTTTACAACCTTGTCAAGGTTGTAATCCTCTCCGACAATAAAATTCAATTGACTTTCTGAGTAAGTTTTAGGATTTGGCAACAAAACACGAGTACCAACTAGACTCGTAATCAAGATACCTGATTGTTTTTTATCTTGTAAAAAATTCAAAGCTTCTAAGCGAGAATGAGCTTTATCCATCGAAGCAAAAATGAATTCTGCAGCAGCAACATCATCCGCAAAAAACGTATAAACCTTATCTTCACCAATCAAACTAGATAAATCACTAGCCAATTTTTCAACTTCATTTTGAGTTGAGGTGATAATCACTACTTTTTCTTCATTAGCTTGATAAGCTGAAGCTATAGCAAGAGCTCTACTTGCTCCTGACAAGCCCATAATAAGCTGTCTACCAAGATTAGACACGCCTGCATGCCAACTTTGGATTAGCTTATTTTGGCTAAATAAATCGATAATATTCATAGATTTACCCATTAAATTTTTGCATTGTTTTTACAAAATCAGCTTCCTGTAAATAAAATTGAACAGCGTCATTAACTTTTTCTAGTGTGTTAGTGACTGTGATATAGTCATCCTTGTCAAATTTTCCAAGCACATGGTCAACAACTGAGCGACCTTGTTTAGGACGTCCAATCCCAACTTTAATACGGTCAAACGCTTGTGTCCCTGTGTGTGCAATAATTGACTTGATACCATTATGACCACCAGCTGAGCCTTTTTGACGAAGACGAATACGCCCGACTTCCATATCTAGGTCATCATAAATCACCATAAAATCTTCAATGGCAATATTATAATAAGTCAGCAAAGCATGTACCGCAATTCCTGAATTATTCATAAATGTAGTTGGTTTGACCAAGTACACTTTTTCACCATTGATAAAGGCAGAGCCAACTTCTGCTTTGAAGTTTTTGTCTTCCGAAAAAGTCACATTCAAATCTTCAGCTAGACGATCAATTGCCATAAATCCGATATTGTGGCGTGTTTCGTGATATTTACTGCCTGGATTTCCCAGACCAACGATCATTTTTACCATTATTTTTTCCTTTCAAATGTCAAAAGGGCTGGAAAAAATTTTTCCAACCTCATTTGATTTTCAATTATTAGTTAGCTTAGACGTTAAAGCGGAATTCCATGATGTCACCATCTTGAACCACATATTCTTTCCCTTCTTCACGAAGACGACCTGCCTCTTTAACAGCTTTTTCTGAACCGTATTTGATTAAATCATCATAAGACATTGTAATCGCACGGATAAATCCACGTTCGAAGTCAGAGTGAATGATACCAGCTGCTTGAGGAGCTTTAATACCACGTTTGAATGTCCAAGCGCGAACTTCTTTTTCACCTGCAGTGAAGTAAGTTCCAAGACCTAGCAAGTGGTAAGCTGCACGAGTCAATTTGTCGACACCAGATTCAGTCAAACCAATGTCTTCAAGGAAGAATGCTTTGTCTTCGTCATCAAGTTCAGAGATTTCTTCCTCTGCACGCGCTGAGATGACAACAACTTCAGCATTTTCAGTTGCTGCGAATTCACGAATTTGTTTTACGTATTCGATATCGTCTGGAATAGCAACTTTATCTTCGTCAACATTTGCTACGTAAAGAACTGGTTTTGTTGTCAAAAGGAACAATTGTTTAACAATTTTTTGTTCATCTTCTGTAAATTCAATTGTACGAGCTGATTTACCATCTTCAAGTACTGGTTTGATTTTTTGAAGAACGTTAAATTCTGCAACAGAATCTTTGTCTTTTTGTGTACGTGCTACTTTTTCGACACGCGCATAACGTTTATTAACAGATTCCAAGTCAGCAAGAATCAATTCCAAGTTAATAGTATCGATGTCAGCAAGTGGGTCAACAAAGGCATCTTCACGCCCTTGTTCACGCATAACGTTCTCGTCATCAAAAGCACGAACAACGTGAACAATCGCATCAACTTCACGGATGTTAGCAAGGAATTTGTTACCAAGACCTTCACCACGAGAAGCCCCTTTTACGATACCTGCAATATCAGTAAATTCAAATGTTGTTGGAACTGTTTTTTTAGGTGTGATAAGTTCAGTTAATTTTTGTAGACGTTCATCAGGAACTTCTACCATACCAACATTAGGATCGATTGTCGCGAAAGGATAGTTAGCAGCTTCCGCACCTGCTTTAGTAATCGCATTAAAAAGAGTTGATTTTCCGACGTTTGGTAAACCAACAATACCTGCTGTTAAAGCCATATTTTATTAGTCTCCGTTAAATTTATTCAATTACAACTATTATAGCATAAAATCACTTAAAAAAGCCCGCTATATGCGCAGACTTAATGATTTTAAATATTATAATACTTTCTTCAACTTGCGTTCAAAATCATGACGGCTCATCATGACAATATGATCACAATTGGTGCAACGAATTTTAATATCTGCTCCAATGCGAATCACTTCCCACTCGTTAGCTTTTTTGCCAGTTGCTTTAACGGTACACGCATGAGGTTTCTTCATCTCAACAAGACTTCCGATTTCGTACATGATTTCTCCTTTACAAATAAATATAACGTTTTTGCGGTACTAGTGTGACTTCATCAAGTGACACAATTTCACCATCAATCTCAATTAAACTTTTTTCAGGATTTTTTATGGTCACACTTTTGTAGGGATGATGCTGCAGGTAAGGGAAATGCTCATGCACTTTAAGAACTAAACTTAATAAAACAAGCACACGTTCCCACAAGGTTTCACCTTTGGCATACACGCAGTCTAGCTGTTCCAAATAAGCTGTGGCATGGGGCCAAATCATAACACCACCACCAAAGTAAGTATTATTAGCCAGCGAAAAGAAAAACTGATTTCTAAGTTCAAGGACTTCTCCTGCTTCTGTCTCTAGACAAAGTGAAGCAAAAGCTGGTTTCTTAATCAAGCATTGAATCGCTGTTAGGATGTAAGTCAATTTTCCTAAATGATATTTGTTCAGTTTAGCTTTTAGCTGATACTGTTCAACATGATTAATAACCCAAGAAGCAAAACCCAAATCTAAACTGTTTAAAACCAAGCCATTTTGGTAAGTATAAACCGTAATTTCTTTTGGAGCTTGTTTAGTCGATTCAATAAGGTGTGTTAATTCTTTTTTCAATCCAAGAGCACGCGCAAAATCATTTCCAGACCCTACTGGATAATAAGTAAATGGAATATCAGCTGGCAGGTAATATAAAACTTTGGATAAGTAACCATCACCGCCAAGAATCAATAATCTATCTTTATCAAGTTGAAAGGTCTCTAAAACATCATTGACTTGATTTTATTCGTCATCTGGATATCGCGTCAGAAAAACAGCTATCTCTTGATTAAACTCATTTTTCAACCTTGTAATAACTTCTTTGGCACTACGATTTCCTGAATGAGGATTAGCGATAATATAAAGTGTCATATCAAGAAATATTATAACATAAAAAGCAAGAGCACTGTATAGACAGTGCCCTTGCTGGAGATTATGAAAAAGAAAAGTTTTAGGATGATTATAGTATACGAATTCATCCTTAAAGTTTCCTTAAAGATTTTTAGTTTGTACGAACCGGTGTGATTAATTGGATAAAGTTTTCAGCATCATCACCTGGCATCAACGTAAATGGACGAACTGGTGAGATAAAGCGAATCACAACTGTTTCACTCTTCAAGGCTTTAAGAGCTTCAATCAAGTAAGTTGGGTTAAAGCTGATTGTCAAATCGCTACCTGATTGATCAATAATATCCAATTCTTCGTTAACTTTACCAACTTCAGGAGAGTTAACGTGAGCTGAAATGCTGTTATTTGTAATTTCAAGCTTAACAGTACCATTTTGTGTGGCATTTGAAATCAAATGAGCACGTTCCATAGCTGAACGAAGAGCACCTGTATTGAAGGTTACTTCTGTTTCAAATGAATTTGTCAACAAACGGTCTGTATCAGGATAATTTCCCTCTAATAGACGTGTATAGAAGCTAATGTAGTCACTTCTGAAAAGCATTTGACTATCTGAGAAGAAGACTTCTACTGTTTCAATATCATCTGTGAAAACTGCTGCAAATTCACGAAGAGATTTACTTGGAATAACAACGTTAAAGTCGTTTGAAGTATTGTCCAAAGTTAATTTGCGTTGGCTCATGCGGTGTGAGTCAGTAGCAACCGCTTTGAAATCTTTGTGGTCGCTAAGCACCATGTGAACACCAGTTAAAATTGGACGACTTTCTTGAAGGCTAGCTGCAAAAGCTGTTTCTGTAATGATTGACTTCAATAATTTTGTTTCAATAACAAGAGGATTTTCAGTAGCCATTTCTTGAAGACGTGGGTAAAGGTCAACATCTTTCCCTTTAAGAGTGATTTCTGATTTACCACTTGTCAAAACGATTTGGTGATGTTCAATTTCTTCAAAATCTAAAGTAACATCTGGAAGACTTGAAACAATGTTAATAAAGAAGTTTGCTTCTAATAGAACTGCACCTGATGATGTAATCAAGAGACCTGCATTTTCATTAGAAGTTGGAATAGTATTTTCAATTGAAATTTGTCCATTTGAACCTGTTAAGGTGATGTTACTATTTTGAACTTCAATTTTGATAGTAGATAACACAGGAATTGCATTCTTCGAAGAGATTGCTCTCTTGGTAGCATTCAACGCTTGAAGAAAGAAGGATTTATTAATTGAGAATTTTATCATGAAGATAACTCCTTTAATTTATAAGTATTAAGTTAGTAGTAGTAGTAGGTCTTGTTTATACTGTTGATAACTCCAAAAATGCTATAAAAATTGCGGAATAAGAGTTGTTAACAACCTGTGGATAAATCGCAGATTTTTTTGCCACTTATCCACAACGCTTATTTGATCTTGTTTTTGATGGTTTCAATTTCGATTCGCAAACTATCATCTTGAGCCAGCATATTTTTGATTTTATTATAGGCATGAAGAACGGTAGAGTGGTCACGACCCCCAAATTCTTTTCCGATTTTTGGAAGAGAGTTATCAGTCATCTCACGCGCCAAATACATGGCTACCTGACGTGCCAAAACAATATCTTGTGTACGTTTAGTGGCTTTGATTTCTTTGACAGTGACTCCGTAGAATTTCCCAACTTGACTTTGAATTTCTTCTATTGGGATAACCGTCATTTTCGGACCATCTTGTTTACGTGCTCGGATGGCTTCAGCAGCAATATCGACGGTGATGGTTTGGACTTTTTTAATACTTGCCACAAGGCTAATATCTTTTAAAGCCCCTTCGAGGTCACGGACGTTAGAATCAAATTGACCAGCAAGATATTCAATGGTATCCTGCGGGAACACAAAATCATATTCTTGAGTTTTATTGGTCAAAATTGCCACGCGTGTTTCAAAATCAGGCGGCGTGATATTGATTGTCAAGCCCCATTTGAAGCGCGTGACCAAACGTTGTTCCAGATTGTCGAGATGATCTGGCGTGCGATCACTGGTCAGTACGATTTGTTTGTTGTTATCGTAAAGAGCGTTGAAAGTGTTGAAAAACTCTTCTTGCGTACCAGATAATGTTTTTTTGGCGAGCGATTGAATATCATCAATCAGCAAAACATCAAGATTACGGAATTTTTCTTTCAATTCTTCCATAGTATCTAATCGAATATGGATAACAAATTCATTGATGAAATTTTCAGCTGTAATGTATTTTACACGCGCTTTGGGGTTATTTTGCAATACCGCATTACCAATGGCATTTAACAAGTGAGTTTTTCCTAGTCCAGGTCCACCCCAGATAAATAAAGGGTTGTAAGTAGTCCCTGGAGCGTCCGCAACGGCATAAGACGCAGAAAAGGCCCAACGGTTTTCATCACCTTGGACAAAGTTGTCAAAAGTATACTTTGTATTTAAATCTGAATCAACCTGGGGCAGGTAGTTTTTTTGTGGTGTTTGGAGAACTTGGGAAGTTGCTTCTTCTACTGCTTGCTTATTAGCTAAATCTTCTTCGAAGACATAGTTCACGACAATTTCAGCATTATAAACCTCAAAACCAGCCGTTAAAATGATTGGTTTTAAATTTTTATCCCAAAAGAGTTCTTTCATAGGATCTAGGTAAATCGTCGCCGTATTTTGCTCAATTTGAATTAATCGAGCATCTAAAACAAAAAATTCATAAGTTGCTTGTTTTAGTTGACTTTTTGCCAGTTCAAGGACCCTATTCCAAAAAATTTGTTCATTTTCAGTCATAGTCTATTCCTTTTTGTGGATAATTCATAAATTATTTTAACATAAAATCTCAAAGTTTTCCACAACTGTGAAAATAAAAAATCCACACTGTTTATAGGAGTTTTCCACAGGGTGTGGACAACACAAAAAAAGCCTAAAATCAGTGATTTTGGCCGCTTTTTCTTGTGGAAAACTATGAAATTGAAAAAGAGAAATTCACAAGCTATTTTAGCCTGTTGATAATTCTGTTTAAGTCTTCTTCTGATTGAAAATGTAATTGTAAGTCTCCTTTAAAGCCACTTTTAGAAAGTGATAAGGTGACAGGAAGACCTAATAATTTTGATAATTCTTCTTCTTGATGACGGATAAAAATATCTTTTTTGCTTACTTTAGTAGATGTTTTTTTCTTTTTAGTAGATTTTACAGCTTGTTCGAGTTTGCGAACGCTCATATCCTCGCTCAGAATTTTTTGGTACCACTTCTCCTGCTCTTTTTCGTCCTTAAGCGTCAGCAGCACGCGTGCGTGTCCTTGAGACAACTCTCCTTTCTCGACAGCGTGAGAAATATTGGCAGGTAAATTTAATAAGCGCAAGCAATTAGTGATATATGGTCGTGATTTTCCCATAAATTGTGCCAACTCTTCGTGAGTCATTTGGTTTTTATCGAGCAATTGCTGATAAGCTTTGGCTTCTTCAATAGGATTGAGGTCAGAGCGCTGCAAATTTTCGACAATAGCAAGCTGCATGCTTTCTTTATTAGTGATATCTTTTATAATTGCAGGAATTTCGCTTAAACCAGCCATTTTTGATGCTTTAAGACGTCTTTCGCCTGCAATGAGCTCATAACCAAAAATATCTGATTTACGGACGATTATCGGCTGTATGAGGCCGTTTGCCTTTATTGAGCGAGAAAGTTCTTCTAATTCTTCTGGTTTAAATTTCAAGCGAGGTTGATAAGGATTTGGTGCAATATCGTCAATAGGTATGAGATTAAGTGTTTCAATCATAGTTTTTTCCCTTTAAAAAATGAAGCTGAAAAGCTCAGCCTCATTAGTTTTTAGTTTTAAGTCAAATTATTGATTTGATGAAGAGAGGTCTTGTGTTGTTTTCGTTAATTTAATAGTTTCTGTTTTCTTGTCAGTACCACGATAGAAGGTTACTTTAATAGAATCTCCAGTTGAATGACCGTAAAGAACACTTTGAAGATCTGTGGTAGAAGAGACATCTTTATCATCGATAGCTGTGATTACATCGTATTTTTTAAGTATTCCTTCAGCAGGCATACCTGATTGAACTGAAGCAACGACGATACCAGATGTGACGCTAGTTGGAATATTTAGTCGACTGATTGTTGTTGTTGATAAATCGCTTAGGTTAGCCATTGTGATACCAAGTGCTGGACGAATAACTTTTCCGTTTGCTTCTAATTGATTAATAATTTTAACCACATCATTAGCTGGAATAGCAAATCCCATACCTTCTACAGAATTACCTGATCCAGAATCTGAGGTAGAAGAGATTTTACTTGAATTAATACCGATTACTTGTCCTTCAATGTTAATCAAAGCACCACCAGAGTTACCTGGGTTAATAGCGGCATCAGTTTGGATAGCATTGGTTGAAATTGTGTCGCCATCGTCGTTAGTCATTGTAACTGTACGGCTCAGACTTGAGACAATTCCTTGTGTCACAGAGTTAGCATAATCAGTACCTAGAGGGCTACCAATAGCGATGGCTGTTTCACCAACAGTAACTTTATCTGAATCAGCAAATTCAGCTACCGTTGTGACTTTATCAGAAGCAATTTTGACAACGGCGATATCTGAGTATGTATCGGTACCGACTAATTCACCGACTACTTTTGTACCGTCAGAAAGCATGATTTCGATTTGACTAGCACCATCGACAACGTGGTTATTAGTAACAACATAAGCAGAATTGCCGTCTTTTTTGTAAATAACCCCAGAACCTTCACTAGCGATACTTAAATCACTATCTGATCCATTATTAGTGTTATTGTCTAAATTTCCACCAAACATTTGCATATACAAATCATCTGAAGAGCTATTTGATTGATAATTGATGACTGATACGACTGCTTCTCTCACTTTTTCGACAGCTTTTGTCGTATCATTAGTATTTGAGTAACTTACTTTACTTGTTGTAGTTTTTGTACTTGAACTACTAACATTATTGATTGAGATGCCAGCCATATTCAAAATGAGTAAGGTCCCAGCAACTCCTCCGATGAAACCAACTAAAATAACGGATAGTGGTTTAAGGATTTTTTTGTAATTGACTTTTTGAAATTTTATTTTTTTCACGTCTCTTCCTCCTTTTTTTATTCACGGATAGCATATAAAAGACGACTTAATTATACCTTAAAAGATAAAAAAAATAAAGTAATCCACAGGTTGTGGAAAACTTTTGAAATTTGTTCAAAAATCCTCAAAATATAGCGTTATTGAGCCTAATTACAGATTGTTAATATGTGGATAATGTGTGAAAAGCTTGTGAATATGTGGTAAAATAGAAAACATGAAAGTAAAAATTATTGCTGTTGGAAAATTAAAAGAAAAATACCTAAAAGATGGTATTGCAGAATACGGAAAACGCATGATTCGCTTTGCCAAATTTGAAATTGTTGAGTTGTCCGATGAAAAAACACCAGATAATGCGAGTGAGGCGCAAAATCATCAAATCATGGAAAAAGAGGGTGACCGTATTTTAGCTAAAATCTCTGAGCGCGATTATGTCATTGTTTTGGCTATTGAAGGTAAACAATTCCCATCAGAAGAATTTAGTAGGATTATCGCTGATGCAACTTTGAGAGGTTATTCGGACATTGTATTTGTCATTGGAGGTAGCCTAGGTTTAGCTGACAAGGTAAAAAAACGTGCAAATTTAAAAATGAGTTTTGGTTCACTAACTTTACCTCATCAGTTAATGCGCTTAGTTTTAGCTGAGCAAATTTATCGAGCTTTCATGATACAACAAGGAAGTCCTTATCATAAGTAAAAAGCTGTTCAATATTTGAACAGCTTTTTTTAGTTTCATGTGAAACACTACTAGTAGAAAAAATAAAAAAACCGGCTAAAACCGGCTTAAGATTTGATCCCAGCAGGATTCGAACCTGCGACCGTTCGCTTAGAAGGCGAATGCTCTATCCAGCTGAGCTATGAGACCATATCAACTTAATCATTCTATCAAAATAACAGCTTTTCTGTCAACTAAAAATCTAACTTTACACTGGCCTGCTTGGTTTTTAAAAAGTAAAGAATAAGTAAAAGAAAAAATTGCTTTTTTACTAGTAAACAATTTCTTCTTTACCGAAAGTTCACCTGTAAATGCTTGATATTAAAGCCTTTTTAGCACGTTAAAATTGTTTGAATTTTTTGGCGATAATTTAGTGCAAAAAAACTTCAAAAAAAGTAAAAAAATTGAAAAAAACTATAGACAAAGAAAAAATATCTGGTATAATAATAAGAGTGTTGAGGGGAAATCCTAAAACTTCTGGTCCGTTGGTCAAGGGGTTAAGACACCGCCTTTTCACGGCGGTAACACGGGTTCGAATCCCGTACGGACTATAAAACTACTGCTTAGCAGTTTTTTTGTTTATCCGGCATAGCTCAGTTGGTAGTAGCGCATGACTGTTAATCATGATGTCGTAGGTTCGAGTCCTACTGCCGGAGTGATAAGACACCTTCCTAAGTTTTACTTAGGATTTTTTATTGCCTAAAAAGAGCTAGAACAATTGTTCTAGCTCTTTTGGTGTTTATTTATCGCTTTCTAGATAATCAAGTGAACAAAAAAAGTATCCCTTGGATACTTTTTATTTTTTTCGTTTTCTGGCGATATTGTAACAGATAAATAGGAGGAGTCCAACTGATGATAACATTGTTCCTTCTTTAAAGCCTGTAGGCAGATAAGTCAGAACGACTTTGCCTTTTCCAGACTTGACGTCAACTTTCATAAAGCCGTCTTGAGCTTTTGATAAAGTGATTTTTTGGCCATTTTGAGTAGCTGTCCAACCTTTATCGTATGGAATAGTAAATAAGAGTGATGAAGCCTTGTCGGCTTTGTAGGTAGCTGTTACAGTGTTTTTATTGGTAGTAACTTTAACCTTTTGGCGATTAATGATTTCCATAGCCTTTTGATAGCTTGTCGTATCTAAGGCATAAAAGTTTGGTTGGTTAAAGGATACTTGGTTATTTTCAGGGAATGAAAGAGTAACATGCAAAGTTTGACTATCTTCAAAATATCCAAGATCAAAGAAAGTGTAGGCATTATCAGTTGTATATTCTGCCGTTTTACCATTGACAGTAATTTGGACCTTCTGGCTATTTTCATTAGAGAAGGTGATATTTGGAACGCTGATATAAAGTTGCGTATTAGGAGCGACAGTAAGGTTATAATCAGCATGCGAATTTAATTGTCCGTCATTACTAGTGGTTACACGACCATTTAGAATATTAGCTCCTCCTGATAATTGGGAGGGCACACGCGTGAAGTATTTTTCAGATAAGCCAGTGAGATTGTTCATCCAGTTAGTTTGGTTGTCAAGCGTGTTGACACTGAAGTCAACATCTTTGTACAGCCCATTGGTTAGAATTGCTAATTGGCTAGCGTATTGATTTTCATATAGTGATGTATTACCAGAGTTATCAAGGTAATGGAACCCAAATTTGTTGACATCAGTTTCTGAAAGATTGTATTTGACAGCAAATAAACTATCCATTAGCAAGGTATTATTTTGATAACGAAGGTTTAGATTTGTTCCAGTTGACTTAAAGCCAAGTCGATCAAGCGTGCTGCTGGATATCGTGTTTCGAATAGATGAGAACTGAGAAATACCATGATAATTGTATTTCATGCTGTCATTACCTGTTTGAGGAAGAAGCTCCTCGGTACGATAAAATGTCGTGTTTAGTTTTTGACTTTTTTGAATGAGTTTTTCAGTATCTGTCAAATTAAGCTCATAACTTTGCCGAGAAGGAAAGACCCATTCGCTATTTAGGGCTGTAATTTGATAATAGGTGTTAAGTGAAGTTTCAAATACTGTAAAGAGAACTGTAAAGCTAATGAATAAATTAAATGTTAAATACTGCTTAGCGTAGCTAATTAATATAATGGTGTAAGCAGCTAAGAAAGAAAAGGTGATAATGATTTGTGGTGCTTCTAAAAATTGATAATGATTTTTGAGCAGTACCGTAGTTAAAAAGCCAAGCCCTAGTGGAACAATACCAATAAGGTAATGCTTAACAGTTAATTTTTTGAGACGTGACAACGTTTCTGCGGCCAAAAGAATCACCATTAGTGAAAATGCCCAAGAATAACGGTGCAGAAACATATTTGGTGAGTGCATTCCTTGCCACATTAAATCTAATGGTTCAAGGTAAAAACTAGCAATAATGAGTAGTAAAACAATACCATAAGCTAAACGTGTTTGCCATTTGATTGACTTGATGGTAAAGAAGATAATAGCTAAGATTAGCGGGAAAATCCCTACATAAATCATAGGAATTGAGCCAAATTTTGTTGTGTCATAAGCACCAACAAAGTTTTTGGCAAACAAGTCTAGGAACCACGAATTTTCTGTAAACCATTCTGTAAAGGTAGAGAATTTCTCACCGTGTGTTGACAGGTCCAAGTAAGTAGGTAGCAGCATGACACAGCTAGATAACCCAGCTAAGATTGACACTACTGTAAAATCTACAAATTGACGTCCCCTTATTTTCCAGTGGCTTTCCTTGCTGATTTGAACAAGAAAATAAAGCACAAGGAAAATAGCAACCATATAACCAAAGTAGTAATTTTGAATAAAGAGAATGGTTAAAGTAAGGTAGTATAAGATGAATTTTTTCTGATTTAGTAATCGGTTAAGTCCTAGAATAATGAGCGGCAAAAGGATGAAAACATCCAGCCACATATTAATCTCAATCTGGCTAATAGCAAAGCTCATCAGCGCATATGAGCTTGAGAGGATAACGGTAAATGGTTTTAATACCTTTGGATACAGTTGGCGTAGGCTATAAAAGCTAGTTAATCCCATGCAAGCAACTTTTAGCAGGGTAAAGAGATAAATGGCATCGGGCATGCTTTTTAAGCTAAAGAAGTAGACAAAAGGTGAGAAGAAACTACCAAGATAATAGCTGATTAAAGCATAAAAATTTAATCCCAGCCCACTGGTAAAGGTATAAAATAGACTGTCTGAACCGTGTAAAATATTTCGTAAATTTTCAGCGAAAATAACGTATTGGTGAAAGCCATCACTAGCTAAAATAGTTGTCTCACCATTAAAGGAAATATTTTCAGCCAAAAGGGCTAGAAATAAAATCACGAAAGGCAAGAAGAATGCTGTTAGGTAGTAAATGGTGTTATTTGTTAGTTTAAAAGATTTTAGTTTCATAATGTTAGTAAGACAGGTTGAGATAATAATCCCAACCTGTTTCTTTTCTATAATGTAAAAATGTAAAATATGGTCATGTCATTTTTAGATTACGACATGATGATTAGTCTTTCCAAAGCTCTTTAACTTTTGCTTGAACTTCTTCATTTTCAAGGAATTCATCGTAAGTTTCATCGATACGGTCAATCACCCCATTTTTAGAAATGACAACGATGTGGTTGGCAAGTGTTTGGATGAACTCGTGGTCGTGACTTGCAAAGATGATAGATTCTTTGAAGTCTTTCAAGCCATCATTCAAGCTTGAGATTGATTCCAAGTCTAAGTGGTTAGTTGGGTCATCAAGGACAAGAACGTTTGATTTGAGAAGCATCAATTTAGAAAGCATCACGCGCACTTTTTCTCCCCCTGAAAGAACGCTAACTGATTTGTTAACTTCATCTCCAGAGAAGAGCATGCGACCTAGGAATCCACGAAGGAATGTGTTATCGTCTTCTTCTTTAGAAGCAAATTGACGAAGCCATTCAAGGATTGATTCACCTGAAGCAAAATCACGTGAGTTATCTTTTGGAAGGTAAGAGCGACTTGTTGTAACACCCCATTTGATAGTTCCTTCGTATTCGATATCATCCATCAATGCACGAATAAGAGCTGTTGTTTGAATATCGTTTTGTCCGATGAAGGCTGTTTTATCACCTGGACGTAGGATAAAGCTGATATTATCGAGAACAGTCTCACCATCGATTTTAACAGACAAGTTTTCGACTGTTAGAAGGTCCTTACCAAGTTCACGCTCAGCTTTGAAGTTGATGAATGGGTATTTACGACTTGATGGGACAATTTCTTCAAGTTCGATTTTATCAAGCATTTTCTTACGAGAAGTAGCTTGTTTTGATTTAGAAGCGTTGGCAGAGAAGCGAGCAACGAATTCTTGCAATTCTTTGATTTTTTCTTCTGCTTTAGCGTTACGGTCAGCTTGCAGGCGAGCAGCAAGTTCAGATGATTGTTTCCAGAAGTCATAGTTACCGACGTAAAGTTTGATTTTACCAAAATCAAGGTCAGCCATATGTGTACATACTTTGTTCAAGAAGTGACGGTCATGGGATACGACGATGACTGTATTTTCAAAGTCAATCAAGAAATCTTCTAACCAAGTAATTGATTGGATATCAAGCCCATTGGTTGGTTCGTCAAGAAGAAGAACATCTGGTTTACCAAAAAGAGCTTTGGCAAGAAGGACTTTCACCTTGTCACCATTAGCAAGTTCGCTCATGTTTTGGTAGTGAAGGTCTTCTGGAATATTAAGGTTTTGGAGCAATTGTGAAGCTTCACTCTCAGCTTCCCAACCGCCAAGTTCAGCGAATTCACTTTCTAATTCTGCTGCGCGGACACCATCTTCATCTGAAAAGTCAGGTTTCATGTAGATAGCGTCTTTTTCTTTCATGATATTGTAAAGGCGTTCATTCCCCATGATAACGACATCAATCGCACGTTCTTCTTCGTAGTCAAAGTGATTTTGACGAAGAACAGATAGACGTTCGTCTGGACCAAGGGAGATATGACCTGTTGTTGGTTCAATATCTCCTGCCAAGATTTTTAAAAATGTAGATTTTCCTGCACCGTTGGCACCGATTAAACCATAGGTATTTCCAGCTGTAAAGTTGATGTTAACCTCATCAAACAGTTTTCTATCGCTGAAACGTAGTGATACATCAGAAACTGTAAGCAATTTTTCACCTCATATTATTTATCTATAAGCTCATTGTACATGAAAAAGCCCCAATTTTCAATTAGAGAAGTGGGGCTTTGAGTTACGTTTGGATTACATTGGTAAAATGGCGTCTTTTTCGTTGAGCTTGTAGTATTTTTTAAGGCTGAAACCACGCCCCATAACTTGTGTAGCGGGCATCACAACGATAAAGGCAGCTTCATCGATTTTTTGAATATTTTTTTCTAAACGAGGGACTTCTTGGCGAGAAACGGTTGTCATTAACATAGTTTGACGGTCGCCAGAAAAACCACCAGTAACAGGGATTTCAGTGACACCACGGTCAGCTTCTGTTGAGATATAGTTTTTGATCAAGTCATTTTTAGGTGAAATAATTATCAAGTTACGAGATGAAGTAACACCGATTTGCATGCTATTTACCACGTATCCAATAACGAGTAAGGCAATAATCGAATACATTACTGTATCAGGATCAAAAGCAATAAATCCCATAGCAACACTACAGCCATCGACAATCGTCATGGCTACTGCTAAAGGAAGCGGTGTGTATTTATGGAGAATTTGGGTGATGATACCAGTACCACCAGTTGAAGAATTCCCCCAGAAAACAACCCCTAAACCAAAACCACAGATAATAGCTCCAAACAGAGCAGCTAGTAGCGGATTATGAGTCAGATTTGGTAGATTTTCTGTCAATTTGACAAAAATAGAATAAATCCATGACCCATAAATGGTTTTGAAGAAAGTTTCTTTTCCAAGGAAAAGCCAACAAGCTAACAATAAAGGAACGTTAGTAATCATAACAAAATTACCAGGATTCCAGCCAAATAGAGCTTTTAAGCTGACCGCTAGGCCGACCACACCACCAGATGCAATATGATTTTCAAGAAAAAAGCAATTGAAGCCAACAGCGGCAATAAAAGCTCCTGCAGTTACGAGTGCAAAATCAATCAGTCTTTTTTTCATAGTTAATCCTCTTTTTTATAATAAAACAAACGATTATATTATGGCAAAGAAGCAGCTTAACGTCAAGATTTTTGGGCAAAAGGAGTGTTTGGAAAATGCTGGTTTTAATCTTTCTAATTTAATTAAAATACAAAATGTATAATTATTCTTCGGGCATAAAGGAGCTCAAAATGCTGTACAAACTTGACAAATAACCCAGAATTTCATAAAATGAAGAAGATTCAGAAGAGTAATGTAAACGCGTACTTTTAGAGAGCTGATGGTGCTGTGAATCAGTAGTAAGCTTACATGAATGGGCTGATGGTAAAAGAGAATAATCTTTACATGAACCGTGTAAATTTTTATATAGTGGTAAGAGATGGTAGGCTAGTTCTATCAATTGAGGTGGTACCGCGTATTGACAACGCCCTCACGTAGTTTAACTACGTGGGGCTATTTTTTACTTTTGAAATTAATTTTGAGGTGATAATATGGCAAAACCAATTATTTTAACAGGTGACCGTCCAACAGGTAAATTGCACCTAGGACACTATGTTGGAAGTCTAAAAAATCGTGTTCTTCTACAAAATGAAGATAAGTATGATATGTTTGTCTTTTTGGCAGACCAACAAGCTTTGACAGATCACGCTAAAGAGTCTGAAATTATCAGAGAATCAGTTGGAAACGTTGCTTTGGACTACTTGTCAGTAGGACTTGATCCAGCTAAATCAACGATTTTCATTCAAAGTCAAATTTCTGAATTGGCTGAATTGACAATGTACTACATGAACCTTGTTTCATTGTCACGTCTAGAGCGTAATCCTACTGTTAAAACAGAAATTGCTCAAAAAGGATTTGGTAGCTCAATTCCAACAGGATTTTTGGTTTACCCAATTTCACAAGCTGCAGATATTACTGCTTTTAAAGCTAACTATGTGCCAGTCGGAAATGACCAAAAACCAATGATTGAACAAACACGCGAAATTGTACGTAGTTTCAATCACACTTACAAAACAGATGTTTTGGTTGAACCAGAAGGTATTTTCCCTAGAAACGAAGCAGCTGGTCGCTTGCCAGGGTTAGATGGTAACGCTAAAATGTCTAAATCTCTTGGAAATGGTATCTATCTATCAGATGATGCTGATACTGTTCGTAAAAAAGTAATGAGCATGTATACAGACCCTAATCACATCCGTGTTGAAGATCCAGGACAAATCGAAGGAAATATGGTTTTCCATTACCTTGACATCTTTGGACGTGAAGAAGATCAAGCAGATATCGCAGCTATGAAAGAACACTACCAACGTGGTGGTCTTGGTGATGTAAAAACAAAACGTTACCTTCTTGAAATTCTTGAACGTGAGCTAGCACCAATTCGTGAACGCCGTTTGGAATACGCTAAAGATATGGGCGAAGTTTTCAATATGCTTGAAAAAGGTAGTCAAGCTGCGCGTGAAGTTGCCGGTCAAACACTTGCTGAAGTTAAAGCAGCTATGGGAATCAACTACTTCTAAAATAAACAGAACTCTGAGGCGATGTCTTGGAGTTTTTTGGTAGATAACAACATTTGTTTTAAATGAGAATTGCAAAAATCATCAGTCTAATATAGGAAAGAATTTTTGGAAAAAATTGAATTTAATTTATTGACAAATGAATTTAGCGTGTTATTATAGTAACAATAAAAAATTAGCTAGGGTTAAAAATCCCCTACAAATATATAGAAAAGAGGGTTATTTAATGTCAAATTGGGACACTAAATTTTTGAAAAAAGGTTACACTTTTGATGACATACTACTCATTCCTGCTGAAAGTCATGTTCTTCCAAATGAAGTTAACATGCAAACAAAACTTGCAAAAAATTTGACATTGAACATTCCTATCGTGACAGCTGCTATGGATACTGTTACTGACAGTAAAATGGCTATTGCTATTGCACGTGCGGGTGGTCTTGGTGTTGTTCACAAAAATATGTCAATTCAAGAACAAGCAGAAGAAATCCGTAAAGTAAAACGTTCAGAAAATGGTGTTATTATTGATCCTTTCTTCTTAACACCTAAACATTCTGTCTCTGAAGCAGAAGAGTTGATGCAACGTTACCGCATTAGTGGTGTTCCGATTGTTGAAACCCTTGAAAATCGTAAATTGGTAGGGATTATCACAAACCGTGATATGCGTTTCATCTCAGATTATCATGCTCCAATTTCAGCACACATGACAAGTGAAAAATTAGTAACAGCTCCTGTTGGAACTGATTTGGAAACTGCAGAACGCATTCTTCACGAACACCGTATTGAAAAATTGCCTTTGGTTGATGAAGCTGGACGTTTGTCAGGTCTTATCACTATCAAAGATATTGAAAAAGTTATTGAATTCCCTAATGCCGCTAAGGATGAATTCGGTCGTCTTTTGGTTGCAGGTGCTGTCGGTGTTACTTCAGATACATTCGAGCGTGCTGAAGCCCTCTTTGAAGCAGGTGCAGATGCCATTGTTATCGATACTGCTCACGGTCACTCAGCTGGTGTTCTTAGTAAAATTGCTGAAATTCGTCAACACTTCCCAGAACGTACATTGATTGCTGGTAACGTAGCAACTGCAGAAGGTGCACGTGCCCTTTACGAAGCTGGTGTTGACGTTGTTAAAGTCGGAATTGGTCCTGGTTCAATCTGTACGACTCGTGTCGTTGCAGGTGTCGGTGTTCCTCAAATTACTGCTATTTATGACGCAGCAGCTGTTGCGCGTGAATATGGTAAAACAATTATCGCCGATGGTGGTATTAAATACTCAGGTGATATCGTTAAAGCTTTGGCAGCAGGTGGTAATGCTGTAATGCTTGGTTCTATGTTTGCTGGTACAGATGAAGCACCAGGTGAAACTGAAATCTACCAAGGTCGTAAATTTAAAACTTACCGTGGTATGGGATCAATTGCAGCTATGAAGAAAGGTTCAAGCGATCGTTACTTCCAAGGTTCTGTTAACGAAGCTAACAAACTTGTTCCAGAAGGAATTGAAGGTCGTGTAGCTTATAAAGGTGCTGTAGCCGATATCGTCTTCCAAATTCTTGGTGGTATTCGTGCTGGTATGGGTTATGTTGGTGCTGAAGATATCTCAGCTCTTCATGAAAAAGCTCAATTTGTTGAAATGTCAGGAGCTGGTTTGATTGAAAGTCACCCACACGATGTTCAAATTACAAATGAAGCGCCAAACTACTCAGTACACTAAGATAAACTGAGGTTAATCGTTAAATCTCTGATGAGTTTTCAAACTTATCAGAGATTTTTTTGTGTAGGCCTTTACAAAATAGTAGGTTTTATGATAGAATATGTAACTATGTTCGCAAAAAAACATGAAATTTTCTTTTACTTTTCTGAAAAAGCGTTTTCATAAATAGCGAATGATTAATTATATATTTACAACAATGTAAACAACGTTTACTAATCTGTAAAACATATCGTAAAGGAGAAAAAATGCAGGGTATTTTATTTGCATTAATTCCCATGGTAGCATGGGGAAGTATCGGGTTTGTCAGCAACAAAATTGGAGGTAAACCAGATCAACAAACATTAGGAATGACTTTAGGGGCACTTTTATTTGCTTTTGTTGTATGGTTGTTTGTTCAACCAGAAATGTCAGTAACACTTTGGGTTGTCGGAATCATCGGTGGTATGCTTTGGTCTATGGGACAAAACGGCCAATTCCGTGCAATGCAATACATGGGTGTTTCAGTAGGTAACCCATTGTCAAGTGGAGCACAACTTGTATTTGGTAGCTTGATTGGTGCCATTGTATTTGGTGAATGGAGCAAACCAGTTCAATACACACTTGGTATTATTGCTTTGCTTCTTTTGGTTATCGGATTCTATTTCACAAGTAAACGAGATGCTGAAAAAGTTGAAACTAGCGAACTTACTGACTTTGGTAAAGGTTTCCGTGCTTTGACTTACTCAACAGTTGGTTACCTTTCTTACACTATTCTATTTAACAACATCATGAAATTCGATGCTTTAGCTGTTATCTTCCCAATGGCTGTAGGTATGGTTCTAGGTGCTGTAATGTTTATGAAATTTAACGTTAAATTTGAAACAGTTGTTATCAAAAATGCTATCGTTGGTTTGATGTGGGGTGTTGGTAACATCTTCATGCTTCTTGCTGCTGCTAAAGCAGGTCTTGCTATTGCCTTTAGTTTCTCACAACTTGGTGTTATCATTTCTATTATGGGTGGTATCCTCTTCTTGGGTGAAACTAAAACACGTAAAGAAATGCGTTGGTTGGTAATTGGTATTGCATGCTTTGTTCTTGGAGCTGTATTACTAGGAATTGTTAAATCTTACTAATTATCATTGACAACATTGTCAATTCAGTTGTAAACACACAAAAAAGCTGGCTTAGGCCAGCTTTTTTAGTTTTCTTCAATAGTTCCTTGATTAACAGTGAAAATTTTCAACTCTTCTGGAAGTTTTGAAAGGTGTTCAAGACTTGTCGTTGTGATAAAGGTTTGAACATTTTCAGCAATAATCATTTTTAACAATTCTGTTTGTCGGTAGTTATCTAGTTCACTCATGACATCATCGAGAAGTAGAATTGGATAATCACCAGTAACATTCTTAATGAGTTCAATTTCAGCCATTTTAAGAGATAAAATCAAACTTCGGTGTTGTCCTTGGCTACCAAAATTGGCAGGCATATCGTTGATGAAAAATTCTAAATCATCACGATGAGGTCCAGCGCCAGTATTTTTTTTGAAGATATCACGTTTGCGATTCTTTTCCAATGTTTTTAAGAAGTATTCTTTGATTTCGCTTTTTTCTTGGAATGGCACAGATGATAGATAGCGAATTTTAAAATGTTCTAGGCCATTAGAGATGGCATAGTGATAGCGGTCGGCTGCTTTTTCGAGATTAGAGACGAAATCTAAGCGATGTTCCATGACGCGGCTACCAAAATCAGCTAATTGCTCATCAAGGACTGCTAAAAAGTCGATGTCAACTTTTTCAGCGGTTTTTAGGTAAGTGTTACGTTGTTTAAGAACATGATTGTAATTAGACAAATCAGAGAGGTAGACCGGCTTGATTTGCCCTAAATCAATGTCAATAAACTTGCGACGGAGACTAGGTGCTCCTTTGATAAGTTGTAAATCCTCAGGTGCAAATAAGACGACTGTCATCACTCCGATATAGTCAGATAATTTCGCTTGTTTGAGGTGATTAACTTTAGTGACTCGTCCTTTACTTGATAGATTGATTTCCAAAGGAACTGTCCCACTTGAGCGTTGCAGAATACCTGAGACGCGGAGTTCTTTTTCTTGAAAGTGAATCAGCTCTTTATCGGAACGTGTGCGGTGGCTACGTGTTAAAGATAAGAAATAAATAGCTTCTAAGAAATTTGTTTTTCCTTGAGCATTTTTCCCGATAAAGACATTTAGCCTGGGAGAAAATTCAAGCTCATTGGTTAAATAATTGCGATAATTTTTTAAGGCTATTTTTTGAATCCACATGCTTAAGTTCCTGGGAAGCGAACGGGTTTACGTTCTTTAGTTGGCTTCGCTTGTTTTTTCGCTTGATTTTGTTTCTTATCTTTTTTATTTTTAGCGTTTAATTCTTTAACGATAGCAGCAACACGAGCTTTTTCAGCTAAGGCTTCAAGATGTTCTTTCTTTTCTTCGTCTGTTGGTGCGATAATATCGATAGTGATACCATCTTCTGGAATGCTTACAACATCACCGAGACGAATTTTTTTACCGCGACGTTTTTCGCCTTCGCCGTTGAAGAGAACGGTTGTTTCTGCTAAATAGGCTTTAATAGCTCCACCGCTTTGGATAATACCTAGTTCTTTTAATAAAGCTTGTAAGGTAATATAGTCATCAAATAATTTGTATTCCATCGTTTTCTCCATTTTATAATTCAAGTAATTATAACATAAACGTGGTATAATTTTAGCTAATAAAGTGTTTTAGTAAGGAATTTGTAATGAAAATAGTTGATGGTGTTGAGTTACATCTAATCAAAAATGAGAAATTCAAAATGAACCACATTACCTTTCGGTTTTCAGGAGAGTTCAGCCAAAAAACGGTAGCCAGACGTGTTTTGGTGGCGCAGATTTTAGCAACAGCTAATGAGAAATACCCGACTGCACAGCGTTTTAGAGAGCGTTTGGCAAGCCTTTATGGAGCGACTTTGTCAACCAAGGTATCAACTAAGGGATTGGTTCATATTGTTGATATTGAACTAACTTTCATGAAGAATCAGTATGTGATGACTACAGAGAATCTCTTGGAAGAAGTGATTGAATTTTTATATCAAGTTCTTTTCTCACCGCTTGTAACAGTTGAGCAATATCAGTCTAAATTATTTGAGCTTGAGCAAGCGAACTTAATTAATTATTTAAAAGCTGATAAGGATGATAGTTTTTATAGTAGTGAGCTAGGTCTTAAAAAACTTTTCTTTACGAACCCAGCTTTTCAAACATCAAAATATGGGACAGCTGAATTAGCAGTTGCTGAAAATTCTTACACGGCTTTTCAAGAGTTTCAGAAAATGCTTCGTGAGGATCGCTTGGACATCTTTTTATTGGGAGAGTTTGATGACTATCGCATGTTACAATTGTTCAATCGATTTCCTTTTGAAGACCGTCAAAAAGATTTAGTATTTGACTACCAACAAGAATTTAGCAACATTGTTCAAGAAAAATTAGAAGTCAGAGAAGTTAATCAGTCTGTTTTGCAGTTAGGTTATTCTTTCCCAACTAGATATGGTGACAAGGATTACTTTACACTTCTTGTCTTTAATGGTTTGTTTGGAGGCTTTGCTCATTCTCGTTTATTTACAGAGGTTCGTGAGAAAGAAGGACTTGCTTATACTATCGGAAGTCATTTTGATATCTTTACAGGTTTACTGAATGTTTACGCTGGTATTGACAAGAAGAATCGCAATCGAGCGATGCAATTAATTAACAAACAATTTTCAACGATTAAGGTAGGTCGCTTTTCAGAAGCCCTTCTTAAACAAACGAAGAAAATGTTACAAGTCAATTTAAGATTGGCAGGAGACTCTCCAAAAGTATTAATCGAGCGTAGTTACAACGGTCAATATTTGAAGAATCATTACAGCGTTGACGATATGATTGACAACATTGACAAGGTTAGTAAAGCTGATGTGATGCAACTAACTAGAAAGATTAAACTGCAAGCACTGTATTTTTTGGAGGGAAAGTAAGTGACAAAATTAGTTGAAAAAGTTTTCCCTGAAATTGGTGAAACTTTGTATACTGCTGTACTGGAAAATGGATTGAAAGTTTTTTTGATTCCTAAGACTGATTTTCAAGAGTCTTGTGGGATGTTGGTTGTTAATTTTGGCTCCCTTGACAATAAGTTTACACTAGATAAAAGTGAAAAATGCTATGAGAAGGGGATTGCTCATTTTCTAGAACATAAGTTGTTTGAATTGGAAGATGGTCAAGATGTTTCAGAGCTATTTACAAATGCCGGTGCCAACAGTAATGCCTTTACAACCTTTGACAAAACATGTTTTTATTTTTCAACGGTGGATCATTTAAATGAAAACTTAGACTTGTTGCAGCATTTTGTGGCAGATACTGCCTTTACAGATGAGTCAATTGAGCGAGAAAAATCGATTATCGGTCAAGAGATTGACATGTATCAAGATGATGCGGATTATCGACTTTATCAAGGAATTCTTGAAAATTTATATCCTAAAACGGCTCTTGCTCAAGATATTGCTGGAACTCAAGAAAGTATTGCCAATATTTCAGTAGCGAACTTGAAAGAAAATCATGATGTCTTTTATTCTCCACAGGAGATGACACTCTTAGTCGTTGGCAATTTTGATAAGGATGATATCTTTAAGCAAATTCAAGAAAGTCAAAAAGGAAAAAATAAGACAGCTCATCATCTTGAGCGTCAAGAATTGGCTTACGAATCTGTTGTGCCGAAGGCATCGGTTCAAATGGAAGTGACACAACCTAAACTAGCTATTGGCTTAAGAGGCTCTGCTTTATCAGAAGGAGAATCTACCTTGCGTCAAGAATTAGCCTTGAGATTATTTTTTGCGATGATTTTGGGTTGGACTTCAAGACGTTATCAAGAACTTTATGAGAGTGGTCAGATTGATGACTCATTTGATTTTGAGATTGAAGTTTATCAAAATTTCCAATTCTTGATTATTTCTCTAGATACTTCAGTACCGATTGCTATGGCAACGAATCTGCGACAATATTTAAGTAAAGTAGCAATGTCTAGTGATTTGGAAGATTTGTCAGAAGAGCATTTTGAAATTGTTAAAAAAGAATTGTATGGAGACTTTTTCAAGAGTCTAGATTCAATTGATAACCTTTCAGCGCAATTTATCAATCATCTTGCTGATGAGGAAACTTATTTATCGGTGCCTAAACTACTAAAGACTTTAAGTTTTGAAGAAGTTCTTAAAAGAGGAAATGATTTCTTAATTCAATCAGACGCGACAGAATTCACAATCCTTCCAAAATAAAATCGAAATACTTATTAAAATTTGCTATAATAAATTTGATTATATTTTATTAAAGGAAACCTTGTATGAGAGAAGAAACGATTGGTGAAATCTTAAGAAAAGGTCGAGTTGCCAAAAACTTGACACTAGAAGATGTTGAAGAAAAAACAGCAATTCCTTCACCACATCTTTTAGCATTAGAGTTAGAAAAATTTAAATTAATTCCTAAAGATGAAGTTGAAACTTATCTTCAACAATATGCGGAATTGGTAGATGTAGATGCAGCAGAACTATTAAAGCGCTATCGAGCACAAATATTTGCATCAAGTATTGAAACAGCACCAGTGGTTGCTGAGGATGAGCAAATTACAATCGTACCGAGTCATAAAAAAGTAGCTAAAACAGCTCCAGTTTCAGTTTCTAAACCTAAACCTGAACAAACAGATGATTTTGGTGTTGGTTCACGTTCAAGTCGTTATAAAAGTTCAGAAAAAACAGCAACTTATCTTCCGATTATTCTGCTTTGCTTAGTTGCTTTAGGAATTTTAGCTTTTGTTTCATTTGTCACTTGGACACAGCTTCAAAGTGATAGCAATCAAGTAAAACCAAGCTACTCTGTTGTTCATAGTTCATCATCAAGTAGCTCATCAACTCCAGAAAGTTCATCAACCAGTGAATCTTCTTCATCTGAAGAAAAATCATTGAAGATGGAAACTGAAGGAGGCGGAAGCAATTTAACGGTTAATCTATCAAATGTTACAGATAGTTTGACAGTTGACATCAGCTTAGCTGGTGCTGATAGCAGTTGGGTTTCTGTAAGTAATTCAGAAGCTGGTGACGCAGGAACACTTCTTTCTTCAACAGGAGTTTCAAGTTATTCAGCAACCCTTCCTGCAGGTACAAAAACATCTGTGATTACACTAGGAGTCACTGCAGGTGTTAACGTTTCAATCAATGGTCAAGCGGTAGATACATCAGCTTTGACAAGTACAACATTAAGTTACATTACAATTAATATTCAATAATAAGGTAGGAAAATGAAAATCAATTTTACAAAAAAAGAAAGCATCCCTAATTTGTTAACATTAGGTCGCATTGTTTTGATTCCAGTATTTATCTTGATTCTTTGTATCTGGAATAGCGTAGCTGGACATGCTGTTGCAGCAGTTGTTTTTGCGCTAGCAAGTATTACAGACTACTTAGATGGATACCTTGCAAGAAAATGGCAAGTTGTTACAAACTTTGGTAAATTTGCTGATCCATTGGCTGATAAAATGTTAGTGATGACAGCGTTTATTATGTTAGTTGAATTGGGAATGGTTCCTGCGTGGATTGCTGCGATTATTATTTGTCGTGAGTTAGCAGTAACTGGTCTTCGTTTACTACTTGTTGAAAATGGTGGAACAGTTTTAGCAGCTGCTATGCCTGGTAAAATCAAAACTTTTACTCAAATGTTTTCAATTATTTTCTTACTTTTGCATTTTTCAATGATTGGAACACTTTTGCTTTATGTCGCTTTGATTTTCACAATTTACTCAGGATATGATTATTTCAAAGGGGCAAGATTCCTCTTTAAGGACACATTTAAATGACAAATAGTATTGACGTCAAACATTTAAAATTCAAATATACTGATCATCAAGAACATTACACCTTAGATGATTTATCGTTTCACGTGAAACAGGGAGAATGGTTGTCCATTATTGGCCATAATGGTTCAGGAAAATCAACCACAGTTCGCTTAATTGATGGGCTTTTAGCAGCTGAATCAGGTCAAATCTTTGTTGAGGGAGAACTCTTAACTGAAGAAAACGTGTGGAACATTCGTCATAAAATTGGAATGGTTTTTCAAAATCCAGATAACCAATTTGTTGGTGCGACAGTTGAAGACGATGTCGCATTTGGGTTAGAAAACAAGGGAATTCCATTAGAAGAGATGCAAGCACGTGTCAAAGAAGCCCTTGAATTAGTTGGAATGTCAGCTTTTGCTGATCGTGAACCAGCTCGTTTGTCAGGTGGACAAAAACAACGTGTGGCTATTGCAGGTGCTATTGCTATGCGTCCTAATATTATTATTTTGGATGAAGCGACTAGTATGCTTGATCCAGAAGGACGCTTAGAATTAATTCAAACAATCAAAGAGATTCGTGATCAATATAATATGACCGTTGTGTCTATCACTCATGATTTGGATGAGGTTGTGCTTAGTGATCGTGTCTTAGTCATGAAAAAAGGAAAAGTTGAGTCAAGTTCAACTCCACGCGAACTTTTTGCAAGAGGAGAAGAATTATTGACTTTGGGATTGGATATTCCTTTTTCAGCCAATCTTATCTCTACTTTAAAAGACAAAGGGTTTGAATTTACAGAGAATTATCTTACGGAAAAGGAATTAGAAGATCAGTTATGGGAATTACTCTTGAAGGCGTAAATTATACATATCAAGCGGGGACACCTTTTGAAGGGCGTGCCCTTTTTGACATTAATCTTACTATAAAAGAAGACTCATATACAGCCTTTATCGGCCACACTGGGTCAGGTAAGTCAACAATCATGCAACTTTTGAATGGTCTTAACGTCCCTACAGAAGGGGCTGTTATTGTTGATGATATTAAGATTACGGCAAACTCAAAAAATAAGGAAATAAAACCCGTCCGTAAAAAGGTTGGACTGGTCTTTCAATTTCCTGAAAGTCAGCTTTTTGAGGAAACAGTTCTTAAGGATGTGGCATTTGGACCACAAAATTTTGGTGTTTCTATAGAAGAAGCTGAACAGTTAGCGCGTGAAAAACTTGCCATGGTAGGAATTCATGAAGAATTTTTTGAAAAGAATCCTTTTGAGCTATCTGGTGGTCAAATGCGTCGTGTGGCTATTGCTGGGATTCTAGCCATGGAACCAGAGGTTTTGGTTCTAGATGAACCGACAGCTGGCCTAGACCCTAAAGGACGCCGTGAATTGATGACTTTATTTAAAGAACTGCATCAAAATGGCATGACAATTGTTTTAGTAACTCATTTAATGGATGATGTTGCCAATTATGCTGATTATGTTAATGTTCTTGAAGGTGGTAAATTGGTTCGCTCAGGTTATCCTAAAGAAGTCTTCCAAGATGTCGCATTTCTTGAAAGTAAACAACTTGGTGTTCCTAAAATTACGAAATTCGCTCAGCAACTTGTCAAACGCGGCTTACATTTAGATACTTTACCAATTACTATAGAAGAATTTGCAGAGGTGGTGAAACATGGATAAATTAATACTTGGTCGTTATGTACCTGGAGACTCCTTAATTCATCGTCTAGACCCTCGTAGTAAACTTCTTTCAATGATTTTATACATTATCATTGTTTTTTGGGCCAATAACCTTGTGACCAATCTATTGATGATTGCTTTTACTTTAGGAGTTGTCTTCTTATCGAAGATAAAACTTAGCTTCTTCTTAAAGGGAGTTCGTCCGATGATTGGAATTATTTTATTCACGACCTTATTTCAAATGTTCTTTACACACGGTGGTGAGACCTATTTCCAATTTGGTATTTTGAAAATTACTAGCTACGGGTTTAATCAAGCAATATTAATTTTCATGCGTTTTGTTTTGATTATCTTCTTTTCAACGCTATTAACCTTGACGACAACGCCTTTAAGCCTTGCTGATGCTGTGGAGTCATTGTTGAAACCATTTATTCGTTTTAAGATTCCTGCTCACGAAATTGGCTTAATGCTGTCTTTGAGTTTACGTTTTGTCCCAACATTGATGGATGATACGACACGTATTATGAAAGCTCAGCGAGCGCGTGGGGTTGATTTTGGTGAAGGAAATCTCATTCAAAAGGTTAAATCAATCATTCCAATCCTTATTCCGCTCTTTGCTTCAAGCTTTAAACGTGCGGATGCTTTGGCTCTTGCCATGGAAGCACGTGGCTATCAAGGTGGAGATGGGCGTACAAAATACCGAATTTTACAATGGAAAATCAAAGATTCAGTGACCATTTTGCTTGTCATAATTTTAGGAATTCTCTTATTTTATCTTAAAGAAAGCCAAAACGCCTAATCTGTAGGCGTTTTCTTTATATTATAAGAATCTAATTGTAATATTTTTAATATAACTCTAAAGCCAGAGTAACATTAAGTCTGTATTATATAGTCTGTACTAATTTTTGAAACAAAAAAGGAGCATATAATGCAAACAAATATTTTTAAAACTAAATCGAAATCTATTAAACTTGGTCTTGCCGGTGTAGCCGCAGCAGCAGCACTTATTGCCCCAGCAGTTGCTAACGCTGATTCATACACAGTAAAATCAGGTGATACACTTTCTAAAATTGCTGTAACTTACAACACTACAGTTGAAAAATTGGCTTCAACTAACCAAATCGCTAACGTTGACTTCATCACTGTAGGTCAAATCTTGGAACTAGATTCAGAAGCTACTGCGCCAGCAGCAACTACAACTGAAACTGCAGCTGTAGAAGCAGCACCAGCTCCAGCAACAGCAGCACCAGCTGAAACAACAACTACTTCTTACTCATCAAACTTGGGTACTTCAGACGCTCAAGCTAAAGAAATCATTGCTCAACGCGAATCAAGCGGTAGCTACACAGCTCAAAACGGTCAATACTATGGTCGTTACCAATTGACAATGTCATACCTAAATGGTGACTTGTCAGCTGAAAACCAAGAACGCGTTGCCGATTCATACGTAGCAGGACGTTACGGTTCATGGTCAGCAGCCCTCGCATTCTGGAATGCCAACGGTTGGTACTAAGATAAGAGACTTTTCTTAGAGTTAATATTATTTACTATTTAGCGAATTACCAGTATTAGATAGATAAGCTTGAAGAATTTATCTTCAAGCTTTTTTATGTCTACAAAAGCTTGAATTTTAGCGTTTTCATAGTAAAAACGAGGTTAATTTCAATATCTCTGTAATATTTTTAACATATTTTCAATCTGCGAGTAATAAATAAATTATATGATAGGAAACAGGTGTTCTAGAGAGGTATATTTATTTAACATGTATAGTAGGATTACTAAAGCAAAACATAGAAAAATTAGAAATATTATTGTCAGCATCCTTGGAGCTATTTTAGTTGTAGCGATGGTTGTTGTCCTTATTCCAAAAATAGAAGCATTCGCAGAAACTATTACAACTCGTTCAGAGGCAGGAGCTGCGAAAGCTGTGTCAACAAGTTCTGAAAGCTCTGAAGTGTCATCAACAAGTATCAGTTCAACTACAGCAGAATCAGAAGAGTCTAGCAGTAGCTCATCAGAAGAAACTGAAGAAGTTGAGGCATCTTCTACCGAAGAGGTTCAAGAATCAGAATCAAGTTATGCTGAGGTTGCTCCAGCTAATGATAATACAACGATTGTAGCTGCAGCAATTGCACCATCTTCAACGACATCCCAAACGGCACCATCAGTAGCTTCAAATGGTAATACAGCAGGTGCTGTTGGTTCAGATGCTGCTGCCCAAATGGCTGCTGCAACAGGTGTTCCACAATCAACTTGGGAAGCTATCATTGCACGTGAATCTAATGGAGATCCAACGGTTGCCAATGCTTCAGGAGCATCTGGTTTATTCCAGACTATGCCAGGTTGGGGATCAACTGCAACAGTTCAAGATCAAATTGCAACAGCAATTAAAGTTTACAATACTCAAGGACTGTCAGCTTGGGGATACTAATTTAATAGAAGAAAAAGCACTAATCATCCTATAAAGATGATAGTGCTTTTTTAATATCGTATGGATGGTGACAGATACTTTCTGCTCCATGTTCTTGTAAACTTTCTAGGCTACCAAATCCCCAGGTTACCCCAAGTCTTCGAACTCCTGTTTTTTGTCCACCAATCATATCAAACTTTGTATCGCCGATGATAACAGCTTCATGCGCTTGAATGCCTTGTTCCGTTAGACAGGCCTTAATTACATCAGCTTTGTGGAAGTGCTCGGGAGTAGACCCATAGACTTTTTTAAAGTGTGAAATAATACCAAGCTCTGTTAACATCAAGTTAGCCATAGGTTGGTGCTTACTTGTGGTAACAAATAGTGAGTAATTTAAGTCATTTAATTCTTGTAGAGCTTCTGCGATACCAGTGTAAAGAGAGACTTGGTGGACTCCTTTTTCACCATAGTAATCTCTAAAGGTTTTGATAGCATGATTAACCTCGTCAGCTTGCTCAAAATAATGACCGAATGTGACTTCTAGAGGTGGTCCGATAAATGTTGACAATTGTTTGTCAGTTTGTAAAGGTAGTTGTAACTTTTCAAAGGCATAATTAAATGCTGCTTTAATACCAGGACTTGAATTTACTAGTGTTCCATCAAGGTCAAATAAGATAGATTTCATGTTTACTCTCCTGTAAATTTTGTCAACAATGATTGATAAATACGTCAATTAGCAAGGAACCAAACAAATAGTATTCGAATACTATCGTCTATTCACCAAAGATTTTAGCTTGTAAGCGACGACCAGTAGGTGTGGCTGCTAAACCACCTTCAGCAGTTTCTCGAAAGGCTGTTGGTAAACTAGATCCTACTTGGTACATGGCATCAACAACTTCATCAACTGGAATTTGTGATTTAATGCCAGCCAGTGCCATATCAGCGGCAACTAAGGCAAAACTAGATCCAAGTGCGTTACGTTTGACACAAGGAACCTCGACAAGACCAGCGACAGGGTCACAGATCAAACCTAGCATATTTTTGATGACGAAGGCCACAGCTTGACTAGCTTGGTATGCAGAGCCTCCAGCAGCTTTAACAAGAGCTGCTGCGCTCATGGCTGAAGCAGACCCGACTTCGGCTTGACAGCCCCCTTCAGCACCGGAAATAGAAGCGTTATTTCCGATAACCAGTCCAAAGGCACCAGCAGTGAATAAGAACTCTAACTGCTCTTCTTCAGAGAGGTTTAATTTATCAATAGCCGTTGTTAAGACAGCAGGTAAGCATCCAGCAGAGCCTGCTGTTGGAGTTGCACAGACAAGCCCCATTTTGGCGTTTAGTTCGTTGACAGCAATTGCGTTTCGGACAGCTGTTAAAATGGTTGTATCAGACAAGGTTTTACCTGATTTTAAGTAGGCATCCATCTTGACAGCGTCTCCGCCTGTCAGTCCACTAATTGATTTACTAGGAGTGAGTCCATCAGTAACAGAATTTTTCATGACTTGAAGATTTTTCTTCATGATATGAATAATTTCATCACGGCTACGTCCGTTCAATTCTGTTTCTGTGGAAATCATTAACTCAGCAATATTGCCGTTAAAGTCTTTATCGGCTTGTTCAACTAATTCTTTAATAGAATAAAACATTCTTTTCCTTTCTAGTCAAAGAAATTGACATTGTGTAGGTGCGGAATGTGCTGGATTTGTTCCACAGCTTTATGACAATCACGTGAGTCAACTTCGATAATCATAATGGCTTTTTCCCCAGCGCGTTCGCGGGTCACATTCATTTGAGCAATGTTGATATTGTGTTCAGAAAGAATATCTGTTACTTTAGCAATCATACCAGGAATATCTTGGTGAACGATAATAAGAGTAGGGGTATTCATTTTAAGAGAGACAGAGAAGCCATTGAGTTCAGTAACTTCAATATTTCCTCCACCAATTGATACACCTGTGATACTCATGCTTTTATCCCCTTTTTCAACGGTAATCTTAGCAGTATTTGGGTGAGGGGCATTACTGTCCTTTAAAATATCCCAATAAATGCGTACCCCTTTTTGATGAGCGATTTCTAATGAATTTTTAATATCTGGATTGTCAGTATCCATTCCTAGGATACCAGCAACGAGTGCTTTATCAGTTCCGTGTCCACGGTAAGTTTTAGCAAATGAATTATATAAATGAAATGTTACGGAATCAGGAATTTCTCCGAAAATAGAGTTAACAATTTTTCCAATACGAACAGCACCAGCAGTGTGGCTGCTTGATGGGCCAATCATAACAGGTCCGATAATATCAAAGACGGATTGGAATTTTAGATTTTTCATATCTACTCCTTCTAGAATCTATGCTTACTTATTATAACAAAGGAAAGGAAATGGGTAAACGATAATAAATCATTTACTTTCATAGAAAATGAGAAAAAGATTTAAAAATAAGTCTAAATGCCTTACATAACTGGAAATTCATGTTATAATAGTCTTCGCGTGGATTTCTGCGCTCAAAATCGACCTTCAAATCGATTTTTGAAAAACAGGGCCCTTCAAGCCTATGTTCGAAAAAAATATCTTGATGGGAGGATTATCATGACAGATAATTCAAAAACACGTGTTGTTGTTGGTATGAGTGGAGGCGTTGATTCGTCTGTAACTGCTCTTCTTTTGAAAGAACAAGGTTACGATGTTATTGGTGTTTTCATGAAAAACTGGGATAACACAGATGAATTCGGTGTGTGTACAGCGACCGAAGATTACAAAGACGTAGCAGCTGTTGCTGACCAAATCGGCATTCCGTATTATTCTGTTAACTTTGAAAAAGAGTACTGGGATCGTGTCTTCGAATACTTCCTTGCGGAATACCGTGCAGGACGTACGCCAAATCCAGATGTAATGTGTAATAAGGAAATCAAATTTAAAGCCTTCCTTGACTACGCTACGACACTTGGTGCTGATTATGTGGCAACTGGGCACTACGCACAAGTCTCTCGCGATGAAGATGGTACAGTCCACATGCTTCGTGGTGCAGATAATAACAAAGACCAAACTTATTTCTTGAGTCAATTGTCACAAGAACAATTGGAAAAAGTAATGTTCCCACTTGGTCACTTGGAAAAACCAGAAGTGCGTAAAATTGCTGAACGCGCGGGACTTGTAACAGCTAAGAAAAAAGATTCAACAGGAATTTGCTTTATTGGTGAAAAGAACTTTAAACAATTTCTTAGTCAATATTTACCAGCTCAAAAAGGTCGCATGATGACTGTTGATGGCCGTGATATGGGTGAACACGCTGGTTTGATGTATTACACAATCGGTCAACGTGGAGGTCTTGGTATCGGTGGTCAACAAGGTGGCGACAATGCTCCTTGGTTTGTTGTCGGAAAAGACCTTTCAAAAAATATTCTTTACGTTGGTCAAGGTTTCTACCATGAGTCACTAATGTCAACTAGCCTTGATGCTTCAAGTATTCACTTTACACGTGATATGCCTGAAGAATTTACAATGGAAGTTACTGCAAAATTCCGTTATCGCCAACCTGATTCAAAAGTTACTGTTCATGTTAAAGGTGACAAAGCAGAAGTTATCTTTGATGAACCACAACGTGCTATCACACCAGGTCAAGCTGTTGTATTCTACGATGGTGAAGAATGCCTAGGTGGCGGAATCATCGATATGGCTTATAAAAATGGCGTTGCTTGCCAATATATCTAGTTGACAAAGGTGTAAAGATAAGTTGACAGGTTTACTTTTGAGAATGATGCTAGGAGATTATCTTATGAGAGTGGGAGTTATTCAAGCGAGTACAAGGTCAGATATAAATGACCTCTTGTTTCAATTAGTGCAGAAAGCTGTAAAGTGACTACACGAAGTTGTTAACTTTGGAATGTTCCCAAATAAAGCAGCAAACTTTTCATATGTTGAAGTGGCTGTTATGGTAAGCTTGTTGATTGAAACACAAAGTCTAGATTTTGTGGTGACTGGTTGTTCATCTGGTCAAGGGATGATGCTTGCTTGTAATAGTTTACCTGGCTTGTGTTGTGGCTTTATTCAAACACCACAAGATGCTTATCTTTTTGGTCGTATTAATAATGGCAATATTGTTTCTTTGCCATTAGGCTTAAATTTTGGGTGGTCAGGTGAGCTAAATTTACAGTACACTCTAGATAAGTTATTTGAAGATGAGTTCGGTTGTGGATATCCAAAAGAAGAAGCTAAACGTAAACGGCAAGACGCTGACAACTTGGTTAAGTTAGCGACTATCACCAAACGCTCTTTTAGTGATATCCTAGATCAACTCGATCAAAACCTTCTCCGAAAAATCTTATGTCGAGAAAGTTTTTATAACTATCTTATGACTAATGGGAAAAATCAACTATTGCTCGAAAAATTATCGGCGATTAAATTGACAATTTAACTTAATTTGATACAATAATCATAACAATAATCATGATGGTCAAAGCTCATGAGAATTGTGCGTTTTTGTCGCACAGTTTTCGAGGGTTTTGATCGTTTTTTTGTTTTACTAATCGTATTTTATATTTGGAAAGGAATGCTTTGAGTAGCTTAGCTAATCTTTTGATTATTTTAATTTGATAAAAAGAATGGCAAAGGTTTACTTGATATTGTAATTAAATCATGACACATGAATTTGCTGAAAATTATGATGTAATTGTTGTTGGTGCTGGGCATGCTGGTGTAGAAGCTAGTTTAGCTGCAGCTCGTATGGGTTGTAAAACAATGCTCGCAACAATCAATTTGGAAATGTTATCCTTTATGCCATGTAACCCTGCTATCGGAGGTTCTGCCAAAGGTATCGTCGTTCGTGAAATCGATGCTCTTGGTGGAGAAATGGGTAAGAACATTGACAAGACTTACATCCAAATGAAAATGCTTAATACTGGTAAAGGTCCTGCTGTACGTGCTCTTCGTGCACAAGCTGATAAGGCGCTTTACTCTCGTACAATGAAGCATACTGTTGAACAGCAAGAGAATTTGACATTACGTCAGTCAATGATTGAAGAAGTTTTAGTTGAAGATGGAAAAGTTGTTGGTGTTCGCACAGCTACTAATCAAAAATTTTCAGCTAAAGCTGTCGTTATCACAACTGGTACAGCTCTTCGTGGAGAAATCATTTTAGGAGAACTCAAATATTCATCTGGTCCTAATAACAGCTTGGCTTCTATCGGACTTGCTGATAACTTAAAAGAACTTGGTCTTGAAATTGGTCGATTCAAAACAGGAACACCACCACGCGTTAAAGCAAGTTCTATCAATTATGACGAAACAGAAATTCAACCAGGTGATGAAAAACCAAATCATTTCTCATTCATGTCAAATGATGAAGATTATCTCAAAGATCAAATTCCTTGCTGGTTGACATATACTAACCAAACAAGCCACGATATTATCAATAAAAACCTTTATCGTGCCCCAATGTTCTCAGGTATTGTTAAAGGTGTCGGTCCTCGTTATTGCCCATCTATCGAAGATAAAATTGTTCGTTTTGCAGATAAAGAACGTCACCAACTTTTCCTAGAACCAGAAGGACGTGAAACTGAAGAAGTGTACATTCAAGGATTGTCAACAAGTCTTCCTGAGGATGTTCAAAAAGAATTGGTTCACTCAATTAAAGGGCTTGAAAATGCTGAAATGATGCGTACAGGTTATGCGATTGAGTATGATATCGTTTTGCCACACCAATTGCGTGCAACACTTGAAACTAAGAAAATTTCTGGACTTTTTACCGCAGGTCAAACTAATGGTACTTCAGGTTATGAAGAAGCTGCAGGACAAGGGATTGTTGCTGGTATCAATGCCGCTCTTAAAGTTCAAGGTAAACCAGAAATGATTCTAAAACGTAGTGATGCTTACATTGGTGTTATGATTGATGACTTGGTAACAAAAGGAACTTTGGAACCTTATCGTTTGTTGACAAGTCGTGCAGAATATCGTTTGATTTTGCGTCATGATAATGCTGATATGCGTTTGACTGAAATTGGTCACCGTGTTGGTTTGGTTGATGAAGAACGCTATGAACGTTACTTGAACCGTAAACGTCAATTTGACAAGGAGTTGACAAGACTGTCAAGTCTTAAAATCAAGCCTATCAAGGAAACTAATGCACGTATTGAAGCACTTGGTTTCAAACCATTGACAGACGCCTTGACAGCTAAAGAATTCATGCGTCGTCCAGAAATCAATTATGAAATTGCAACAAGTTTTGTCGGTCCTGCGGAAGAAAAACTGGATAGCAAATTAGTTGAACTTTTGGAAACTGAAATCAAATACGAAGGTTACATCAACAAAGCACTTGATCAAGTGGCTAAAATGAAACGCATGGAAGAAAAACGCATCCCTGCTAATATTGACTGGGATGATATCGATTCTATTGCGACAGAAGCTCGTCAAAAATTCAAGAAAATTAATCCTGAAACTATCGGACAAGCAAGCCGTATTTCAGGGGTTAACCCAGCTGATATTTCTATCTTGATGGTTTACTTGGAAGGTAAACAAAACCACCATCGTAACCAATAAGATTAAGTATCATTAAAACAAGAAAGCAACCCTTATTAACTGGGGTTGCTTTTCTGCTTTCCTACTATAAATTAAGCCTATTTTATGGTATAATTATAAGCTAAGAGGTTAACCAATGAAAAGATTTCGATTTGCAACTATCCACTTAGTCATGATTGGCCTTATTTTATTTGGCATCTTGGCTATCTGTGTCAAACTTTTTCAGACGGAGTCAGCTATTTTAGCTGCAATCTTTTTAGCGCTTTCTTTACTTGTAGCTTTGCTTTACTACCAAAAAGAAAATTACGAGTTATCGGAACTTGAACAAATTGAATTATTAAACAACCAAACAGAAGTTGGTTTAAAACACTTGTTGGAACAAATGCCAGTAGGGGTTGTTCAGTTTGATCAAGAAACAAATGAGGTAGAATGGTTCAATCCATACGCAGAGCTCATTTTCACTAGTGAAGAAGGAGAGTTTGAGGATGATGTCATTCGTAGAATTATTGGGGCTAAGCGAGAAGGGGACGCCACTCAGACATTTGAGTTAAATGGCAATAAGTACTCATCTTACATCGATTCTTCAACTGGGATTTTCTATTTCTTTGATACATCTATGGGAAATCGTCAGTTGGGGGATGCGGCCTTTTTACGTCCAGTTATTGGGATTATTTCCATCGACAACTATGATGATGTGACAGATGATTTATCAGACGCTGAGATTTCACAAATCAATAGCTTCATCGCCAACTTTATTTCGAATTTTACAAAGTCAAAAAATATTTTTTATCGTCGTGTCAACATGGACCGTTTCTACTTTTTTACAGATTATGCTGTGTTGAGTAGTTTGATTGACGATAAATTTGATGTTTTGGAAGCTTTTCGAAAACAAGCTAAAGAAGAACATAATTTGCCATTAACGCTTAGTATGGGTATTTCTTATGGTGATGACAATCACCAACAAATTGGACAAGTAGCTTTGCAGAATTTGAATACAGCACTTGTTCGTGGTGGTGATCAGGTTGTTATTTGTGAAAACGACGAGCATAAGAAACCATTATATTTTGGTGGTGGCTCAGTATCTACCGTCAAGCGTACACGTACGCGTACACGTGCCATGATGACAGCTATCTCAGACCATATCAAAGGTGTTGACCGTGTCTTTGTGGTTGGTCACCGTAATATTGATATGGATGCTCTTGGTTCAGCTGTAGGGATGCAATTTTTCGCAAGTAATATCAACAAAGAATCTTATGTTGTATACAATCCAGATGAGATGAGTCCTGATATTACGCGTGCTGTTAAAAGATTGCAAGAAGATGCTAAGACACGACTTATTACTATTAAGCAGGCGATGTCAATGATGACAGAACGCTCATTGTTAATTATGGTCGATCATTCTAAGATTGATTTGACCTTATCGCAAAAGCTTTACAATAAGTTTACAGATGTGATTGTTGTAGACCATCATCGTCGTGATGAAAACTTCCCAGAAAATGCTGTTCTCACTTTCATTGAAAGTGGAGCAAGCAGTGCTAGTGAGTTAGTTACAGAATTGATTCAATTCCAGAATGCTAAGAAGCGTTTGAGTAAAATTCAAGCGAGTGTCTTGATGGCAGGTATTATGCTTGATACGAAGAATTTCTCAGCAAGCGTTACAAGTCGAACATTTGATGTTGCAAGTTATCTTCGAGCTCACGGAAGTGATAGTATTGAAATTCAAAATATTTCTCAAACGGATTTTGAGGAATATCGATTGGTTAATGAATTAATCCTTAGAGGCCGAAAAATTTACGATAACATTATCATTGCTAGCGGGCGTGATGGTGTCAATTATAGTAAAGTGGTTGCTAGTAAGGCGGCTGATACCATGCTATCTTTAGCTGGTATTGAGGCGACATTTGTTTTGGTGCAAGTTGCTCCAAATAAAGTTGCTATTTCAGCGCGTAGTCGTAGTAAGATTAATGTTCAGCGCATGATGGAAGAACTCGGTGGTGGTGGCCACTTTACCCTAGCTGCATGTCAGTTGGAAAATATGTCAGTGAGCCAAGCAGAGAATGCTTTACTTGATGTGATTGAAAATGATTTAAGAGAAAATATGGAGGCAGAGAGATGAAAGTAATTTTTCTAGCAGATGTTAAAGGAAAAGGTAAAAAAGGCGAAATCAAAGAAGTTCCAACAGGATATGCTCAAAACTTTTTGATTAAGAAAAATCTTGCAAAAGAAGCTACTAACCAAGCGATTGGTGAACTAAAAGGTAAACAAAAATCAGAAGAAAAAGCTCAAGCTGAAGTCTTGGCTGAAGCTAAAGCTCTTAAAGCTGAGCTTGAAAAAGAAGAAACTGTTGTTAAGTTTACTGAAAAAGTTGGACCTGATGGACGTACATTTGGTTCAATTACTGCTAAGAAAATTGTTGAAGAATTATCAAAACAATTTGGTCTAAAAATCAACAAACGCGCGATTAATTTGGATCATCCAATTCGTGCAATTGGTTCTGTTGAAGTACCTGTGAAATTACATAAAGAAGTTACTGCTGAAATCAAATTAAATATTAAAGAAGCATAATAATATTTGAGCTTATTAGGGGAGGTGAAAAAATTGGCAGAAGAGCCAGAATTGAGAGTTCAGCCACAGGATTTATTAGCAGAGCAATCTGTCTTAGGTTCTATTTTTATCTCGCCTGATAAACTCATTACTGTTCGTGAATTTGTTAGCCCAGATGACTTTTACAAATACTCGCACCGCGTAATTTTTAAAGCTATGATTACTTTGAGTGATCGTAATGAGGCTATCGATGCAACGACTGTAAGAACGATTCTTGATGACCAAGGAGACTTACAAAATATTGGTGGTTTGTCTTATATTGTTGAATTGGTCAACAGTGTACCGACAAGTGCCAATGCTGAATATTATGCTAAGATTGTTGCTGAAAAAGCAATGTTGCGTAATATCATCTCTAGGTTGACAGAGACTGTAAACCTTGCTTATGAAGGGGCAACTGATTCAGAAGATGTCATTGCGGGGGCTGAAAAAGCACTTATTGAAATTAATGAGCACAGCAACCGTAGTGGTTTCCGTAAGATTTCGGATGTCTTGAAAGTTAACTACGAAAACTTGGAAATTCGTTCACGTCAAACGAGTGATGTTACTGGTTTACCAACAGGATTTCGTGATTTGGATAAGATTACGACAGGTTTACATCCAGATCAGTTAGTTATTCTAGCTGCCCGTCCAGCCGTCGGGAAAACAGCCTTTGCTTTGAACATTGCTCAAAATGTTGGGACTAAGCAAAATAGACCTGTAGCTATCTTCTCTCTGGAAATGGGTGCTGAAAGTTTGGTTGACCGTATGTTGGCTGCTGAAGGGATGGTTGATTCTCACAACCTTAGAACTGGTCAGCTAACCGATCAAGAATGGAATAACATTACCATTGCTCAGGGAGCTTTGGCTGATGCACCAATCTATATTGACGATACGCCTGGTATCAAGATTACTGAAATTCGTGCACGTGCCCGCAAGTTGTCTCAAGAGGTCGAAGGTGGTCTTGGTTTGATTGTAATTGACTATCTTCAGTTGATTACAGGGATACGTCCTGAGAACCGTCAACAAGAGGTTTCTGATATTTCTCGTCAATTGAAGATTTTGGCTAAGGAATTGAAGGTTCCTGTTATTGCCTTGAGTCAGTTGTCTCGTGGTGTTGAACAACGTCAAGATAAACGACCAGTTTTGTCAGATATTCGTGAATCTGGATCTATCGAGCAGGATGCGGATATTGTAGCTTTCTTATACCGTGATGATTATTATCGTCGTGAAGGTGAAGAAAGCGATGATGCTGTTGAGGATAATACGATTGAAGTTATCTTAGAGAAAAACCGTTCAGGTGCGCGTGGAACGGTGAAATTAATCTTTCAAAAGGAATATAATAAATTCTCTAGTATTGCGCAATTTGAAGAGCGTTAAGCAAAAAAACTTTTATAAGGAGCAAACGATAAGATGAGTGATGCATTTGCAGATGTAGCAAAAATGAAAAAAATCAAAGAAGATATTAAAGCCCACGAAGGTCAATTGGTTGAATTGACACTCGAAAATGGTCGTAAACGCGAAAAAAATAAAATTGGTCGTTTGACTGAAGTTTACCCATCATTGTTTATCGTTGAATACAATGAAAACTCTGATGTTCCAGGTGCGATTAATAATTCATACGTTGAATCATACACTTATTCAGACATTTTAACTGAAAAAACATTGATTCGTTATTTTGATTAATTTTATCTAAGAATTAACATACAAAAGGCTTTACAGAGCCTTTTTTTTATGTTAAACTAAATTCCGTGTGAAATAATAGCGGGAGAGTATGAAGCTCGTCAACAGTTGGCTCTTCTATAGTTTTTCTTTCTATAGAAAAGCTTCTAGAAGTCGGAAAAGTAATCTTGGCTGTTTAGATGAAAGTCACCTGCACGAATCAGGATTCTCTAAATTGTTATTTCCTACAAAATTTTTATTTTATAGGAGGACATTTTAAATGTCACGTTATACAGGTCCATCATGGAAACAATCTCGTCGCCTTGGCTTGTCTCTTACAGGTTCAGGTAAAGAATTAGCACGTCGTAACTACGTGCCAGGTCAACACGGTCCTAACAACCGTAGCAAACTTTCTGAATACGGTTTGCAATTGGCTGAAAAACAAAAACTTCGTTTCACTTACGGTGTAGGTGAAAAACAATTCCGTAACTTGTTCGTACAAGCTACTAAAGTTAAAGGTGGAACTCTTGGTTTCAACTTTATGGTTCTTTTGGAACGTCGTCTTGACAACGTTGTTTACCGTCTAGGTCTTGCAACTACTCGTCGTCAAGCTCGTCAATTCGTTAACCACGGTCACATCCTTGTTGATGGTAAACGTGTTGATATCCCTTCATATCGCGTAACTCCAGGTCAAGTTATCTCAGTTCGCGAAAAATCAGCTAAAGTACCTGCTATCCTTGAAGCTGTTGAAGCTACTCTTGGGCGTCCAGCATTCGTATCATTCGACGCTGAAAAACTTGAAGGTTCATTGACTCGTCTTCCAGAACGCGACGAAATCAACCCAGAAATCAACGAAGCTCTTATCGTTGAATACTACAACAAAATGCTTTAATTCACTGTTTATTGAAGTATTTAATAACCACGGTTTTTCCGTGGTTTTTTTGTTTTCTTATTGAATATAAAAAAGCCACCTTTATGGTGGTTTCTGTTAAAGCGGCAAAAGTTTCAGGATGAGATTAGTCATTTGGCATGGTGATTCTTTTTTACCTTTAGCAATCCAGGATTGGCAAAGGCCGAAAAAGGCATAGGCGAAGTAAATACTGCTGTATTCTCTCTCAACAGGACTTAATTCATCACGGCCAAAACGGTCTTGTAAATCAGTATTAATGAAAATACGTACTTTATTAGTGATAAAAGCTTGGAATTCACGAGTTCCGTTAGCTGAAATCAAGGCAGATAAGAGCTGCTCACGTTTTAGAAATTCAAAAATTTCTAAAAAGGCTTGAGCTTTATTGTCTTCGTGCTTTTCAAAAATGTATTCAACCTGATTAAAGAGCGTTTGTTGGCAAGAATCAATCAACTCAAATTTATCCTTGTAATGAGTGTAGAAGCTAGAACGGCTAATACCAGCTTCTTTAGCCAACTTAATCGTTGTAATATCATCAAAACTTTCTGTTTTTAGGAGGCTAACCATAGCTTCTTGAATAGCCCTCTTAGTGTTTGCTTTGCGGTTGTCATGTGCCATAAACAATTTCTTTTGAACACTTTTAGACAGAGTGTCCAAAATCTCCTTCTTTTGTCTTGAAATTATTTCATATCCTTGTATAATATATTTTATCATAATTTTTGAACAGTGTGTCTAAATTAGGAGAAAATATGTTAGAAGAATTAAAAGCACTTATTAAAAGTCCCAAACTTTGGGTAACAATGATTGGGGTTGCGCTTATTCCAGCTCTTTATAACTTGTCATTCTTAGGCTCTATGTGGGACCCTTATGGGAATGTAGAGAATTTGCCAGTGGCAGTTGTTAACGAGGATAAGTCAGCAACGCTAAATGATAAAACATTGACAATCGGTGATGACATGGTAGACAGTATGTCTAAAAATAAAGCCCTTGATTATCACTTTGTCAGCCAGAAAAAAGCTGATAAAGGTTTAAAGGATGGCGATTACTACATGGTTATCACATTACCAGAAGATTTGTCAGAGAAAGCCTCTAGCTTATTAACGGATAATCCGAAGAAATTAAACATTAAGTATCAAACAACAGCTGGACGTAGCTTTGTCGCTTCTAAAATGAGCGAATCTGCGATGACCAAGCTTAAAGATACTGTTTCTGAAAATATCACAGAAACTTATACAAAAGCTGTATTCAAGAGCATGTCTAGTTTACAAGATGGTTTACAAGAAGCAAGTGACGGTGGCAATGAATTGCTCTCGGGAAGCCAACAGCTTGAATCTGGTAGTCAAACCATTACAGATAATCTCAACACAGCAGCATCAGGCAGCCAAACTTTAGCAGACGGAACAGCAACACTTTCAAGCGGCTTGACAACTTATACAAATGGAGTATCCACTTTGGCGAGTGGTGCAAATGAATTAAATAGTAACTCAGTGGCTCTTATCAGTGGTATCGCTCAGCTAAAAGAAAGTTCTACACAAGTACAACGACTAGTTGATGGGGCTAATAGTTTAACAGATGGTTTACAGCAACTGGCAACCTCTACAACACTTTCAGCAGAAGAATCTGCAAATATTCAGTCATTAATTTCAGGTTTACCTCAATTAAATGCTGGAATTCAACAATTAAATGCTTCAGTTTCTGAGATTTCTACTAATGTTGGTATCACACAAATTTCGACTGTTTTAAGTGATATTGCTTCACAAGCTCAGGGAATTTTGAAGGCAGAAGAAAAGGATAGTTCAGACAGATTAGCTGCTATTCAAGCAACAGCTGCTTACCAAAGTTTAGATGCAAGTCAGCAGGCTGAACTGGTTAATGCATTAAATACTTCAGGAAACAGTGTTAGTCAACAAGCACAGCAAATTTTAACAGATGTTCAAACAATGAAGGCTTCTTTAACAGCGTTATCACCTTTATCAAGTAAGGTAACCGAATTGCAGGCGGGAGTTTCACAAATTGCAAGCCAATCAAATATTGCTTTACCTGGATCTGTTGCAGCTTTAACAAAATTATCTGCTGGTTTAACTAAGGTTAATACAGTTACCACTACACAACTTGTTCCTGGAAGTAGTCAAATCGCTTCAGGAGTCTCAACGCTTAACACAAAATTAAGTAGTGGTGCAAATGAATTGTTGACAGGGGCAACAACCTATACAAACGCTGTCTCGCAAATCGCTTCTGGTGCTAACCAATTGGTTGCTAATAATACTCAGCTAACAAGTGGTGCTTTTCAATTGCAATCTGGTGCAGAAGCATTAGCTTCTGGTTCAAGTCAGTTAGCTGCTGGCAGTGGCACATTGACAAGTGGCTTGACAACCTTGACAAGCGGTCTTTCAACATTGTCCTCTTCACTTACAGATGCAAGTAAGCAATTATCACTTGTTTCTGTAACAAATAAGAACGCCAAGTTGGTTTCCAATCCTGTATCAACAAAAGAAACAGACAATGATAACGTGAAAGTAAATGGTATTGGTATGGCACCTTACATGATTGCGGTATCACTTATGGTAGTTGCCCTTTCAACGAACGTTATCTTTGCCAGCTCATTGTCAGGACGCCCAGTGAAAAATCGTTTTGAATGGGCCAAACAAAAACTCTTTATTAATGGATTGATTTCAACTGTTGGTTCATTAGTATTGTATGGTGCTATTCAATTCCTTGGATTTGAGGCCAACTATGAATGGAGAACAATCTTCCTTATCATCTTAGGTGGTTGGACATTAATGGCTCTTGTAACGGCTCTAGTTGGTTGGGATAATCGTTACGGTTCATTCCTTTCGCTTGTTATGTTATTACTTCAAGTCGGTTCTGCAGGTGGTTCATATCCAATCGAGCTTAGTCCTAAGTTCTTCCAAGTTGTTCACCCATATATGCCAATGACTTACATTGTAACAGGTTTACGTCAAACCATTTCGATGACAGGTTCAATTGGTACACAAGTCAGTGTTCTTTCAGCATTCCTTGTTGCTTTCATGATATTTGGGCTTATCATTTACAGACAACCAAAAACAGGAAATTAAGATTACTAGATTGAGGAAAACGTTCATTTTGGACAATTTCTTCAATCTTTTTTTGCTGTAAACGATGTTCTCAGTTTTTACAATCAGATTATTTGAAAAACGAAGGAAACTTTTATACACTTAAAGAGTTAACTAGAGAATGCTGATTAAGACAGCCTTTCTTTACAATATATTTACAGCGATGTAAATAATTAATTTGCTATTTAGATTGAGAAAACGATGTCACTTATTACTATTATTTTGTCATTATTGGTTGCTTTGGAACATTTTTATATTATGTATTTAGAAACAGTTGCAACACAATCACCTGCGACAGCGCGTGTTTTTGAACTACCGCAAGAAGAGTTAGAACGTGAGTCTGTAAGTAATTTATTTAAAAATCAAGGTGTTTACAATGGCTTGATTGCGGTATTTTTACTTTACGGTATCTTTACAGAAAATATTAGTATTGTGGTTATTTTTCTTTTGAACGTTATTTTGGCAGCAATTTATGGTAGCTTGACGGCTGATAAAAAAATCATACTTAAGCAAGGTGGCCTAGCTATTTTAGCTTTGTTAACATTTTTATTTTAATAAAATAAAAGGTATCGCATTGTGACCTGCACCCCAAAAGTTAGACAGAAAAAAATCTAACAATTGGGGTGTTTTTGTATGAAATTAAGTTATGAAGATAAACTCGAAATATATCAGTTAAGACAGGACAGCCTTTTCTAGTCTTATATTAGTCGAAAGTACGGTGTGTGTCTCTCCAATCTTAAATACATGGTACGGCTTATGGAGAGACATGGCGTTGAAGTGGTTAGAAAAGGTAAAAATAACTATTATTCTCCAGACTTAGAGCAGGAAATCATTAATAAAGTTCTTATTGAAGGCCAATCTCAGCTCACTGTATCGCTTGATTATGCTCTTCCCCACCAGTCTATACTCACAAATTGGATAGCACAATACAAGAAAAACAGGTATACTATTGTTGAGAAAACAAGAGGGAGACCAAGTAAGATGGGACGTAAACCCAAGAAAAATGGGAAGAGATAACTGAACTAGAACGTGTTTTTGAAGAGAATGAACGTTTTAGAACGGAGAATGCTTATCTAAAAAAATTGAGAGAATTATGCTTGAGGGACGAGGCCTTACAGCGCAAAAGGCGGAGACAGTTAGAGAACTGGTCTCAGGAGGATTTCGATTAGACCTCTTACTGAAAACCGCTAAGCTAGCTCGCTCTACCAACTATTATCAGTTGAAACGGTTTAATAGAGCTAATAAAGATGAGAAAGTCAAAGAGATGATTCAAACCATTTACGTTGACTATAAGGGTAACTATGGTTACCGTCGTATTCATTTAGAACTAAGAAATCGTGGATTTGTTATCAATCATAAGAAGGTTCAACGGTTAATGACAGTCATGGGACTCGCTACTCGTACTCGTTGTAAGCGTAAATACTCGTCTTACAAGGGAGAGATTGGGGAAAGAGCTGATAAACTAATTCAACTTCAGTTTGAAGAGACTAAGCCTTATGAGAAATGTTATACAGATTTCACTGAATTCGCTCTACCAAACATTAAGGAGAAGCTCTACTTATCTCCTGTTCTTGATGGCTACAATAGTGAGATTATTGACTTTACCTTATCACGCTCACCTGATTTAAAACAGGTCCAAACCATGCTTAAAAAAGCCTTTCCAGCTGACTCTTACAGATGGACTACTCTTCACAGCGATCAATGGTGGCAATATCAACATCAGTCTTATCATGATTTTTTGGCATCCAAGGGAATCCGTCCGTCCATGTCTAGGAAAGAGAATAGCCCAGATAATGGGATAATAGAGTCTTTCTTTGGCATCTTAAAATCTGAGATGTTTTACGGTTATGAAAAGACTCTTAAGTCGCTTGACAAGCTGGAACAAGCCATTACAGATTATATTTTTTATTAAAACAATAAACGTATCAAGGCAAAATTAAAAGGACTCAGTCCTGTGCAATACAGAACTAAATCCTTAACATTACGATATTAATCAGGTGAAAAATCAGCTTTCTTTAGATTAC
>ERZ1031719.79-NODE-79-length-55150-cov-39.429222_pt1 | contig 55150 bp, 45 predicted proteins | sample MGYA00516702_ERZ1031719 | MGnify/ENA primary metagenome ERZ1031719 (study PRJEB33719, sample SAMN04261227) | wastewater metagenome | biome: rural village; feature: human; material: feces | host: Homo sapiens | place: El Salvador | collected 2013-01-07 ...
GGTGGTATACTTTTTAATTATTAGGGGTGGTACACTTTTAAGTTAGAATCTACATAAAAGGATAAAAACATAAAAAGGACGAATACCAGCGCCTGAAACAAGCTGATATTCGCCCTTCGATATACACACAAATACTGGAGAGTCATTATGACGGTTCAAAATCGCTATTCTCTAACACATTATGTATCAAACAGTTATATAAGTATCTTACCATTTAAATTTCTATATCAAGTCTTAGATTGTATAGGGATTTCCCCACTAAGCATTTGTAAGAAACAAAAGTTTGAAAAAATAGGGAAACCACCAAATTTAATTACTTTATTTAACGGAAAAGTTATTTTTAAGGCTATTTTTGCGATTTGAGAACCCCGAAATAGCGAAAAATGAAGCAGAAAAATCCCTCCAATAAGTGCCCAAATTGCAGTTTTAGAGCGAATTTAGTAAAGGTATTTAACAAAACAGCGGACAAGAAACAGATAAAGGACATGATTTTTTCCAAGAATTTGGAGGAACGGAGAGAAGTGTTTTAGGAGGGATTTGAATTGTGTGCAATGGTGTTGATTTCAGCGCAAGTACTTGATTATCAATACTTTTTAGCAAACACATCTGGCATAGATTTGCTTTTCTAAGAAATGGCAAATCCGGTCATTTGGTCATGGTCATCATCGGTCATTTAGAAAAGAAATATTGGTCATTTCTTCTATAGTATAATATAAATATTTATATTATACTATAGGCTATTTGACCTATTCCCCGAAATGATTTTGACCGAAGATGACCATGACCAAATGACCGCTTCATCAAAATCCAGGGCCGCTAACCTTCATTTTTCTTCCAAATCAATCAAAATGCACAAAACGATTACAAAAATGTCGCGATAAAACGTTATCAATCAAGCACTTACGAAAATGCCCCCGAAATCTGTAGCGAAATAATTTGTTTTCAATTCCCAAAAGTTGTACCTTTGCACCAGCAATCGAAAGAAAGCTTCTCTTGTACCGGAAGTCAGGCTTAATAGACGAACTAACCTTGGTCTTCATTGATGACAGGCGCCAGTCATCAATGATGACCCAAATAAGGGCAAGAAACGGGGGCAGGCAAAGTCACGTATCAACCAGGCAAGGAAAGAGGGTAAGAATCCAGACGAGGCCGACCTCAACCTGGTGAAGACCGAAAAGAAAAATGCCTTCGCCGTATCATTTTTGTCTTACAAATAGAATATCGCCTCGTTGCCTTCATTGAAAAGCAGGTCGAGAATGCTCATGTTGGGCAGGAAACCATGCTTCTGCTCATACACCTGATAATAGCGCTGAGGAATGAAATCTGCATCAGGAAGAGGCTTTTTCGGACGAATCGCATCACGGAAATCCCTTATTTGAGCGTTGAATGTTGAGTGTTGAGTGTTGAATTGGGCTTGCGCCTCTGGGCTATTGAATTCTTCACTCTTCACTCTTCCTTCTTCACTTCCATCGCTCTTCACTCTTCCTTCTTCACTTAAAAAGCTCTTCATTCTTCGTTCTTCACTTAAAACGTATCGGTCTGTAACCGAGACTTTCGGACGGATGTCGAGCAACTCTATCATCTTCTCCATGATTTCCATATTGAAATCAAAGAGGAATTCGTATTTCTTCTCGTAAAAAGGGCGGATGTCGTCCTGATAATACTCGAAGAAAGGACTCTCACCATAAGCCGAGAGAAGCGCATTCCAATGCACGTGGCGCCAGTTGGCATGGTCGGAAATGCGAATATCCTTCATCGCCAGCGAAGTGTCGTGATTGGTAGGAATGGTGAGGGAAAGAGGACCATTGGTGGTAGGAATGATCATACGGTTGCGGTAAGTCTGCTTGATAAAGCTCTCATGGCGCTCTATCAGGCACTCCTCATAGCGGTTCAGCTTCTGATACCACTGCACAGGACCGAAATACGTGGAAGATAATATTGCTTTCAAAATCTTTTTATTTTTATTTTCTGGGTTCTTGAAATTTCTTTCTCTTATCTATTCTATAAAATGAAATAGAACAATTTGATTGGAATAAACCAACTGATAAGAACTGGTTCAAAATAAAAATAAACTGTCAACAGTCAACAGTTAACAGTTTATTTTTCTATACTTTTCCTTTCCAAGAGGAGCCGATTTTAGTTTCTCTAAAAGAGCCGAACTCTAAAGAACTAACTCTAAAGAGCTGAGCCGTCCCCTCTAAAAGAGTTTATATGCTTTTCCGATAATCTGATGCTTGTGGACAATGGTTTTTCCTTTCGCCGTGCGCACGAGATAGAAGCGGCAATCCTTACAACCGCAGCGCTTGCAGCAGATGGTAGGAATGACGTATCGCTCCCTGCCCATGCGAATCGTATCGCCAGGCATCTGCTCGATGACTCCGATGAAATTGGCTTCCATCCAGCCCCGCACATAAGAGCCTTCCTTCTCCCTGCCCGTATATTTCGACTTCGGAGTAATGAGGCACTCCACAGAATCGGTGAAAACTATTGTCTCGCCACGGCTGAAAATATCGCAGTCAATCCTGTTCACTATCACTCTGTTGCCCTCCTTCAGCTGGGGAGGAAGCCCACCTTCGGGCACAGAATAGACAGTGAATACATAGGTGCGGATGCCCCATGCTAAGAGCAATGCCAGCACCAATGAGAGGAGGAACTTGAATGCTATTTTCAAACCGTCTGAGTCTTACTTTTGTTATCGACCTTACTTGATGTTATCGACAAACTTGAAGAGTCGGTTCCAGCGAATACCCGAGAAGCCCGGATGGTCTGGACTGTGGCTCCACCAGATGAAGATAGGTTTGCCCACTACATGATCCTCAGGCACAAAGCCCCAATAGCGGGAATCGGCTGAATTGTGGCGGTTATCGCCCATCATCCAGTAATAGTCGAGCTTGAAGGTGTAACTCTTCGCCTGCTTGCCGTTGATGAAGATGCGGCCCTGGCGGTCCACCTTCAGGTCGTTGCCCTCATACACCTTGATGCAACGCTCATATACAGGCAGATTCTTCAGCGTGAGGGCTATAGACTGGCCCTTCTTAGGAATCCATACCGGACCGTAATTATCGCGCGTCCAACCCGTATAGGCATTCAGCGGATAGAGGTCGCCATAAGTAGCATCGGTATTGATGGAGATGCTCTCCACCAGATTCTTGTTGGCCTTCAGAGCGAGATAAGCCTTGCGGGTAAGCGGAATGGCACCCGACTGGTTGTAGGTCAGCAAGTCTTCATTGGTAATGCCCAACTCGTCTGCCAAATCCATCGGGAACTCGCCCTTGAGCTTCATCTTGTAGGTATATTGCACATTGTCAGGCTCCTTGTTGGCCTTGCCGTCCAGATATACGATGCGATTCTTGATCTGCAGGGTCTGTCCTGGCAAACCAACGCAGCGCTTCACGTAGTTCTCGCGGCGGTCGGTAGGTCGGCTGATGATGTCGCCATATTCGCCCGGATTGCTCACGATGTAGCTTCTGCCCACCTGGTAAACCTGCTCGAAATACTGGCGCTGCTGCAGCGGATTCATCTGTCTCACGTCCTTGGAAAGTCCGTTCTGATCCAAAATCTGCTCACCGAATCCATACACCATCTGGTAGTAATCCTGTGCCTGATAGCGCTCTTCATTCACCAAAGTATCGCCCGCAGGATAGTTGAACACCACGATATCGTTGAGCTTCACATCGCCCAATCCTTTCACACGACGGTAATCCCAGTGAGGCCATTCGCAGTAGCTCTTCACGTTGACCAGCGGCATGGTGTGCTGGGTGAGAGGCATGGTGAGTGGAGTCTGAGGAATACGTGGACCGTAGCTCACCTTGCTCACGAAAAGATAGTCGCCCGTGAGAAGGCTCTTCTCAAGAGATGAAGACGGAATCACATAGTTCTGGAAGAAGAACAGATTGATGAAATATACTGCCACGAGGGCGAATACCAGGGCATCTACCCAGCTCATGATGAAGCGTACAGGCCCCTCTGAGTCCTTCCACCACTGCCAGCGTATCTTCTTGGTAATATACACATCAAAGATGAATGGCACTACGATCAGTCCCAGCCAACTCTTCAACCAGATGAGGAATGCAAGGTACAGTACGAGCACGATAGCAAACTTCGTCCACTGCACCTTCATATTCAGTTTTTGTTTCTCTTTATCTATCATAACTTCTGCTTAGAACTTAAACAAATCTGATGTGGTGAGCAAGCCGGAATGGTTGGCAGTGAACTCAGCTGCAAGCACTGCTCCGAGCGCGAAGCCCTTGCGTGAATGAGCACTGTGCTCGATGGTAATCATATCGGCATCAGAATCGTACATCACGGCATGGATTCCAGGCACCTCGCCATCGCGCACGCAGTTGATCACCAGGTCCTCATCAGTGATGTTCTGATCGCCCTCGTCGTGATGACCGTCCTCAGTCCAATAGGTTACGCCACGCTTCCAGTCTTTCTTGCGGTCGATATTGTCGATGATTTCCTCAGCCAGGGTGATGGCAGTGCCAGAAGGAGCGTCGAGCTTATGTACGTGGTGGGTTTCCTGCATACATACAGAATACTGAGGGAACCCGTTCATAATCTTAGCCAGGTATCGGTTGACGGCAGAGAAGATAGCCACACCGATGCTGAAGTTAGAAGCCCAAAAGAGGGTCTGCTTGCCATTGGCGCAGAGTTTCTCCACGTCTTCCTTATGGTCTTTCATCCATCCGGTAGAACCTGAAACCACCTTTACATTGTGGGAGAAAGCCTTGAGATAGTTGCCGTAAGCGGCAGTAGGGTTGGTAAACTCGATAGCCACATCCGCAGAGCAGAACTCCGGGCTGTCGATATCTTCAGGGTTATTTACGTCAATCTTACATACGATTTCGTGGCCACGCTGCAAGGCGATCTCTTCGATCATGTGTCCCATCTTGCCGTAGCCTATCAAAGCTATTTTCATTGTTATCTTGTTTTTTTGTTTATTCCTTTCGGCAAAAATAATCAAAAATCTTGGAAAAACCGATTTATTTGTAGAAAAAAGCGCATTATTATAGTAATAAATAGAAAATTTTGCTTATTTTTGCAGTGATTTGGGGCAAAATCGTATGATTCTAAACATTTTAGCCTACTTCCCAAGAAGAATTTGAAAGACGTTCTGAAAGGAATAGAAAGGACTTTCCCAAGAAGAAAGGACTTCCCAAGAAGAAAGGACTTCCTCAAGAAGAAAGACTTCCCCAAGAAGAAAAGCTTCTCCAAGAAGAAAGGACTTCCCAAGAAGAAAGGGCTTCCCTAAAGACAAGAAGAAAATAAAAAATATGCTGAAAAAATAAAAAAATAAGAGATTATGAGCAAATATATATTTGAAACAAAGATGGAGGTGCGCGACTATGAGTGCGACATAGAGGGAATCGTAAACAATGCCAACTATCTGCACTACATGGAACATACGCGCCATCTCTTCCTGAAGGAATGCGGACTCAGCTTTGCAGAAATGCACAATAAGGGCGTGGACGCAGTAGTGGCTCGCATGAACCTGCAATACAAGGTGCCACTGCAGTGCGACGATGAATTCCTCTCCCGCCTGTGGCTGGAAAAGCAGGGCGTAAGATACATCTTCCATCAGGACATTTTCCGTGCTAACGATGAGAAACTCTGCCTCAAGGCTACCGTAGAACTGGTGTGCCTCATCAATGGAAGATTGGGTAATAGCGAAGACTACGACAAGGCTTTCGAGCGCTGGTTTTAAAAACCAAATCTTTTGAAACCAAATCTTTTGAAACCAAATAAAGAAAACTATCATGGAGCAATTACTTCACTATGTATGGAAACACAAGCTGTTTCCACTTTCTCCTCTCCATACTACCGACCATCGGCAGGTGGAAGTCATCGACCCAGGACTGCACAACCGCAATGCGGGGCCCGATTTCTTCAATGCTAAAATCAAGATAGACGGAATGCTCTGGGTGGGCAATATAGAAATACACGACAAAGCGAGCGACTGGTATCTGCACGGACACGAGAAGGACGAGCGATACGACAACGTGGTGCTCCACGTATGCGGAATCATCGACCTGGAAGCCCGCAACTCCAAGGGAGAACCCCTCACGCAGATGCAGCTCAGCATACCCGAAAACGTGCTCCGACACTATCAGGAACTGCTCTCCATCGACCAGTATCCACCCTGCTATCAGATTATCCCTGCCCTCACCCGACTCTCCGTACACTCCTGGATGAGCGCCCTGCAAACCGAGCGACTCTCACAGAAAACAGAAGCTATTGCCGAGAGAGTGAAGAAATGCAATGGCGACTGGGAAAACGCATACTTCGTGACCCTGGCCCGCAACTACGGATTCGGCATCAACGGGGAAGCCTTCGAGCAATGGGCTCTCTCCATTCCCCTGCACTCGGTAGATCATCACCGCGACGCCCTCTTCCAAATAGAAGCCATCTTCTTGGGACAGGCTGGACTGCTCGAACTGTCAACCATCCCCGAACGCTATCAGAAAGACGCACTGAACGACGGATATTTCTCCAAACTCAGGAATGAATACCTCTATCTGCAACATAAATTCTCGCTCGCGCCCATAGACTACAAGCTCTGGCGCTTTCTGAGACTGCGCCCGCAGAACTTCCCCCACATCCGCATCTCCCAACTGGCCAACCTCTATTTCCGGCGCCAGGCAAGTCTCAGCCATCTGCTCGAAGCCACCACCGTGAAGGAGGTCATCGGAGTGTTGAAAACATCGGTTACGCCCTACTGGGAGACGCATTACACCTTCGGAAGCGAGAGCATACGCAACGAGAAGCACATATCTCCTTTCTCGCTCAACCTGCTCATCATCAACACCGTCATTCCCATCCTCTTTGCCTACGGACGGCACAGAGGCGAGGAAAAGTACTGCGACCGAGCTTTCGAATTTCTGGAGGAACTGAAGGCTGAAAACAACCATATCGTGAGAATGTGGCAGCAATGCGGATTGGAGGTGGAAAACGCCGGAGACTCGCAAGCCCTCATCCAACTGAAAAAGGAATATTGCGACAAGAAGGAATGTCTGAGATGCAGGATAGGATATGAGTACCTGAAGAGAAAATAACTGAACTTTCGCATATCGGGAAGTTAAAGGAGTTAAGGAAGTTAAGGAGTTAAGACGTATGTCTTGCTGCTTAAAAAGCTACGCCAAAAAGGCTATTGTCTTAACTCCTCAGCGACCGTAGGGAGCGATAACTCCTTTAACTTCATTAACTTCTGAACTTGCGAAACTTGAGCACAAAAACAATAATCAATATGAATCAACAAGAAATTTTAAATACGATTCTCCTCACAAGGCTCAACTACTTCAGTCTTGCGGGAATGCTGGAACTATATAGAAAGGTGGGCTCCGCCACGCTCATCATGGAGCATAAAAACAATCTCCGTGACATCCTGCCCGATGCCTCAGATAAACTCGTGAACGCCATCCAGAATAGCGATGAGGCAAGAAAAAGGGCTGAAGTGGAACTGGAATACGACCTGCGCTACGGCATAGAACCCCTCACGATGAACGACGAACGCTACCCCAGCCGACTCAAGGAATGCGACGATGCGCCGCTCATGCTCTTCTACAAGGGCAACGCCAACCTGAACCAGCAGCGTGTCATCAATATCGTGGGAACCCGCCATTGTACTCCTTACGGCGAGGATCTCATCCGCCGATTCGTCACCGAACTGAAGCAGCTCTGTCCACAGGTTCTCATCGTGAGCGGACTCGCCTACGGAGTGGACATCAATGCCCACCGGCAGGCGCTCGACAAGGGGTATGAGACGGTAGGCGTACTGGCTCACGGACTGGACGACCTCTACCCCAACCGCCACAAGGAAACGGCGCTAAGGATGATAGAACACGGCGGACTGCTCACGGAATTTCTGACCCAGACGAACGCCGACAAGATTAACTTCGTGCGCCGCAACCGCATCGTGGCAGGAATGTCGGATGCCTGTATCCTGATAGAGAGCGCTGCCCATGGCGGCGGACTCATCACCTGTGAAATCTCACAAGCCTACAATCGTGATGTCTTCGCCTTCCCTGGCAGGATAGGCGATGCTTACAGCGAGGGCTGCAACAACCTCATCCGCTCGAATGGTGCCATGCTGATTACGAGTGCCTCCGACTTCGTGAAAGACATGGGCTGGCAAGACGACTCGAAGCTGATGCGAGCCAAGCAGCAGGGCATTGAGCGCAGTCTCTTCCCCGACCTTTCTGCAGAAGAACAAGCCATCGTGGATGTTCTGTCAAGAAACAACGACCTGCAGATCAACATGATTTCCGTGCAGAGCGGCATCGACATCAGCCGCCTCGCCGCCCTCCTCTTCACATTGGAAATGAAAGGGCTCATCAGGACATTGGCAGGGGGAATGTATCATCTGCTGAAGTAGTTCTTAGATTTCATTTCTCGCAAAGACTAAAGGGAGAATCCAGTGCTGCATCACTGGGTTCTCCCTTTTTATATTTAAAAACAACAATTATTGCCGTTGCTGCAATTCTCTTCATAATTTGTCCACAGCAACAGTTGTAACAGTGTAACAGCTGTTTTTCGATACATTTACTCTGTCTCGACAGGCTTTATGTAAAAATGGAACTCATCTGGATTTAGGCCAAGATGTATTGAATTTGGCACAAAGAACTCCACTTTTTCCACGCTTATTTTTATCTTTGCTCCCACTTGTAAATCAGAAGACCATTCTTGAGCATAAAACCATTTTGTAGGAGCTTTTAAAGCCGCATATACATGCCCATCATTTTTAAAAGTGTCGTAATCGAAATCGTCATTAAAACTAAAATACGCCTTTCCTCCAGCCACATTTGTTATTGTCACTTCAAAAACATCATGGGTATAATTCCACGGAATTGCACTATAATAGCCTATTTCTTCATCAGAATCATTGTGGCATCCTACTACAAGAAACAGCCCACAAATAGCTATCAAAGCTAAAAATATCTTTTTATACATTGTTTCACGAATTTAAAAGTTATTATTCACAAAATATCTTTTTATCAAACTTCTTCCCATTAACATCCGCGCGTATGACATAACAACCTCTGTCTAGGTTAGAAGCGTCTATAATCACACTATTTTTTCCCATTTTTCTACTCAAAACCTTTGCACCAGTTATAACATTAACGACATCAACAATTAAGACCTTGCTATCTTCTGTATTTTGAACCTTAACCTCATACTTGCCATTTCCTATTCCTGCTATTGATACGTCATTATTATAGAAATCTGTGTTATAAGCTGCAAACTTAAAAGTATATAGTGTCTTACCAACTTCTTCAACAGAAAAGTTTAGGGTTTGTCCACTTTCCAATGATGGCATTTCAAATATAATTTGATCACCAATTGGCTGAACATAACGACGATTCCAACTCTCATTAGAACGACAAACATAAACATCTCTATTAACAAAACTATTAGATGTTACAATCACCTCATTAGGAGGTGAAGCAAAATTAATCTCTCCATATGTATCATCAACAAGTGAATTTTCTAATGTTTTAGTTCCATCCGCCAAAACTTCACAATAGAATGCCACCAAACTTGGAACTGCACCCGAAATAGTCCACGAAACTACATCAGGGGCAACTATATCATTAGGGAAATGTATTGTTGCTACAAGTTTTATTGCAAAGCCAGACTTATTATATACAGTTACAGCATTTTCCTCTGGTTCATTAGCTTCCAAATAGGCTAAAGAAGGTGATGTTTGTGAGTAACTTTCTTGTGTCCATTTTACCGTACATCCTTTTGGAAGGTTCTTTATACGATAAACGGCTTTTGTATCAACAGTAGTAGGCCCAGTTATGTACATAGTTCCCTTAAAAGACTGGGCAACCGCCTTATATGCGTCAACCAAACCATACCCATAAAAATCATCCCTTCCTTTCTCACCTAAATCATGAGCAGTATTCCTCAAATACTCCTTTACTTTCTCCTCTGTCAAATTAGGGTTAGCAGAAAGCATCAAAGCGACAACGCCTGCTACTTGAGGACATGCAGCAGAAGTACCACTAAACCCCATATTGTAAGAGCCATCAGAATAACCTAAAGAGCCCATAAAATCTGTAGTTACAATTTCATCTCTTTCACCAAAAGCGACAAGATCCAATGACTTACCCACATTACTAAAATCACATTTAGTACCATCTTGTCTAATTGCCCCAACAGTTATAACCCCATCTACGTTACCAGGAAAAGAGACTTCACCATAAGAATTACCCGCCGAAAAGACGACAATTGCACCTTTTCCTTTTCGTCCCTTAGTCCTTGCTTCGGTTATCGCATTTACAATATCATTAGAATATGAACCTCCTCCCCAAGAGCAACTTAACACATCCGCTTTTGGATAAGCCCATCGTATCGCTTGCGCTATTTCAGAATTTGAAGCAAAACCACTTTTATTATTATCAGTGCAAAGATTAGGTGCTATATTGACTGGCAATATTTTTACGCCATTAGCAACTCCCACTACTCCAATATTATTATCTATAGCACCAACTATACCTGCACAACACGTACCATGCCCTTTAGAATTTGGCGTTGTCCAATTTTTCGGTGCCCCATACCCTGTTAAATCACCAACAGTATAACCTTGCAAGAGTGAAGCTTTTAAATCCTCATGATTTAAATCTACACCAGTATCAACAATCGCTACCGTTACATTACTAGCCCCAGTAACTAAATCCCATGCAGGCTCAACATTTATATCCATTCCTGGATAATAATTATTTTTTAAATAATACTGATAGCTATAATAAGGATTGTTATTACATGATTTAATGTTTGAATACATATCTGGCTCACACCACTTAACCTTATCACACTTTGTAAGCGATGCTACCAAAGCCAAGACCTCTTTGGAAGTCTTAACATTACAATCTAAATAATAAGTATTTTCATAATTACTTGCTACCGACAACTCATTTCCATATTCAGAAATGACATCATCTATATTTCCTCCTTCTTTAATTCCTACAATAATTTTAGGAAGAACTATAATTCTATCTACATTTACGGACTGGTAAACCTGTGAAACATAACCATTGGACAGAATGGTTTTATTTCTTAATTTGGAAGACGAAGATGTTGGGATTTTATAAGGAGATAATTCAGAATTAACATTCAACTCTATGAACTTATCACCAAAATAATATCCATCTTGAGCATTCACTACGGAAGATGCCCATAACAACGAAAGTAATAACATCAAATGTTTCATATGAAATCCATTTTAGGTTAATAATATTTTTAAGTCATATTTTTTGCAAAGATAAAAGCAATGCTAGTGGTATCGTATTTTTATTTGTGTTTTTTAACATATTTCGCTTTATTTAATATCACGCGAATTCAACAAGCAAGTGCAAAATTACAAAATGTTTTTGTAAAAGCACTCTTTTATTATTAAAAAATTCAATTTCTTTCTTGGTCTCTCATTAATTTCGTTCATAAACTTTGTTATTTTCTGTTAACTGAAGTTTGAAAATGCAGCTGCTTTTGGGATGTATTGTCGGATGAGTCCATTTGCATTCTCAATTGCCCCTTTTTGCCATGAAGAATATGGACCTGCAAAATACACTGGTACACCCAAGCTTTTGCTAATCATTTCATGTGCAGCAAACTCCAAACCATTGTCTGTAGTTATTGTCTTTATCCGTCCTTTAAAAGGCATGAGCAGTTGCTTCACAGTCTCAGCCAACTTCTTGGCATTCTTACCATGCTTCAACTTCCTCATGAACAGCATGTTTGTCTGTTTTTCGACCAAAGTCACAATGGCTCCACAATTGCCTTTTCCTACGATGGTGTCCATCTCTAAGTCGCCAAAGCGGACTCCGTCAACCTCCTTTGGTCTCTCGCTGACGCTTACACGATTAGGTATGACTACCCGCTTGCCCCCAACAGGCCTTGCACGATGCTTCAACCTCTACCGCAAGGTGGGTTCGGCAACAACTATCCTAGAGAACAAGGACAACATCCAAGACATCCTCTTCACCCTATAGATGAAAGGCATCGTGAGGACATTGGCAGGAGGAATGTATCACCTTCTGAAGTGAAGAACGAAGAGTGAAGAATGAAGAATTCATATGCTTTATCCTTCAACAAGCAGAGGTTATTCACTCTTTTCTTCGTTTTCTCAAAAAAAAGAAGTAACTTTGCAGCCGCAAAGATTTACTAAGAGTAATAAAACGAGAGCAGAAAGTTTTTTCTGTAAAGCAATTGAATTCTTCTCTCTTCGTTCTTCACTCTTCACTTAAAAAGCTCTTCACTTAATTATATGAAAATAGGAAATATAGAATTTGGCTCGCAGCCCCTCTTCCTCGCTCCGATGGAAGACGTTACGGATATTGGTTTTCGCATGCTCTGCAAGCGATTCGGAGCTGCCATGGTTTATACTGAGTTCGTATCGGCAGAAGCCTTGGTGAGAAGCATCAAGAGCACCGTCAGCAAGCTTACGATAAGCGATGAGGAACGCCCTGTGGGCATTCAGATTTACGGCCGCACCACCGAGGATATGGTGGAAGCTGCAAAGATTGTAGAACAGGCTCATCCGGACGTGATTGACATCAACTTCGGTTGCCCTGTCAAGAAAGTGGCTGGAAAGGGCGCTGGAGCTGGTATGCTCCGCAATATTCCTCTGATGCTGGATATTACAAGAGAAATGGTGAAAGCTGTCAATGTGCCTGTAACCGTGAAAACCCGACTGGGTTGGGATAATGACAACCTCATCATTACCGACCTGGCTGAGCAGCTGCAGGACTGCGGAATCCAGGCACTCACCATCCACGGCAGAACCCGTAGCCAGATGTACACGGGCGAAGCAGACTGGAGCCTCATCGGAGAGGTGAAGAACAATCCCCGCATCCATATCCCAATCATCGGCAACGGCGATATTACGACCCCGGAAGAAGCCAAGCTTGCCTTCGACCGCTATGGTGTAGATGCAGTAATGATTGGTCGCGCCACCTTCGGAAGACCATGGATTTTCAAGGAAATCCGTGATTATCTCGACAATACCGGTGCCGCCCCACTGACCGTGGATGAGAAAATCGACCTCCTGGAAGAGCAGCTCCGCATCAATATCGAGCGCATCGACGAGTATCGAGGCATTCTCCACACCCGTCGCCACCTGGCCGCCTCCCCTATCTTCAAGGGAATCCCTGACTTCAAGCAGACCCGTATCGCCATGCTTAGGGCCAACAAGGAGGATGAACTGAAGGAAATCCTGAAAGAATGCCGGGAGAGAATAAAGGCAATACAAATATAGACTTGTTTACGGCGGATGGTAAACCCGCCGAACCATAAAAATAAATAAAGGGAGACTCCAACCATCAGCGTTGGAATCTCCCCTTTTTATTAGTTCACAGTCAACAGTCAACAGTTAACAGTTGTTTTTTCTATACTTCTACTGGGAAAAAGAAGAAACCTATCTTCCTCAAATTATAGAAGGGTTTTACTTCTTCAAACTATAGAGGGAGCTTTACTTCTTCAAAATCGAAGCACCTTCGAGCAGGGCGAGCGCCTTGTTCTCGTTCTCCTCCATGATTTCACGCTCTCCAGGGCCTTTGTCATTAATGCCGCAGAGGTGCAGGATGCCGTGGATGATGACACGGTGAAGCTCATCATCATAGGTTTTGCCAAACTGCTCGGCATTGGTACGCACGGTATCCAGCGAAATCACGATGTCGCCATTAATGACATCATCCTCATCGTAATCGAAGGTGATGACATCGGTATAGTAATCATGCCCCAGATACTCATTATTCACTTCGAGAATCTTCTCGTCATCTACAAACATATAGCCTATCTCTCCCACCTTGCGGCCATGAGAGGCAGCTACCTTGCGAATCCAGGCACTGGTGTCGCGCTTCTTGATCTTTGGCATTTTCACGCCATCTACATTGTATGTAATCATACTTTTTCCTCCTATTTTTATCTGTTATTTCTTAATTGTTTTGTTATTCCTTCATTCTTTATTTCTCCAAGGATTGCACGTCACTTCTCGATTCATACGATGAAGTTAGTAGGTGCTTCATTCCTGTCACACTTTCGCCTTAGGCAGGAATTCATCCACTTCTCTTCCGAAGAATCTCAACTCCCTGACGAGCGTAGAACTGATGCTGCTGTAGCGAGGATCGGAAAAAAGAAGAATGGTCTCCACACCGCCCAACTGCTTGTTGATGTCAGCCTGCTCACGCTCATACTCGAAATCCTTGGCGCTTCTTACGCCTCTCACTAAGAACTTGGCTCCCAGACGATGCGCCAGGTCGATGGTAAGGTCATCGTAGGAAACCACCTCCAGGCGGAATCCCTTAGAAGCATCTCCTGCATCCACCAGTTCTGCACATTCCTTCGGGAAAACAGCCTTGATGTCCTCCACACGCTTCTCTATCTCCTCGTTAGCATGCTTCAGCTTGCTCATTGCCACGGCAATCACAAGCTTGTCAAACATCGGCAGAGCACGCTCCGCAATGTTCTGATGTCCTATCGTAAATGGGTCGAATGTACCCGTAAATATTCCTATCTTCATATTACTCAAATAAGTCTCCCTGCATCACATTCCCTGCATAAGGGTTTCTGCCCAGATGGTCGTAGGCAAGTTTCGTAGCCATTCTACCACGGGAAGTGCGCTTGATAAAGCCCTCCATGATGAGGAAAGGCTCATACACTTCCTCTACCGTGCCCGCATCCTCGCCGATGGCTGTGGCTATGGTGCCCACGCCCACTGGTCCGCCACGGAACTTGTCGATGATGGTGGTGAGAATCTTGTTGTCTATCTCATCCAGACCGTACTGGTCGATGTTCAGCGCCTTGAGCGCCATCTGCGCAATATCATAAGTGATGGTTCCGTTACCCTTCACCTGGGCGAAATCTCTCACGCGGCGCAAGAGCGAATTGGCAATACGAGGCGTTCCGCGCGAACGGCGGGAGATTTCCACCGCAGCCGCATCCTCGATAGGCACTTTCAGGAGCATTGCACTTCTCCGGATAATCTTCTGCAGCGTCTCCGGATCATAATACTCCAGATGGAGATTGATGCCGAAACGGGCACGGAGAGGGGCTGTGAGCAGTCCGCTTCTGGTTGTAGCGCCCACCAGCGTGAAAGGGTTCAGATCTATCTGGATGCTTCTTGCCGAAGGTCCCTTGTCTATCATGATGTCGATGCGGTAATCCTCCATCGCCGAATAGAGATACTCCTCTACAACTGGCGAGAGACGGTGGATTTCATCGATGAAAAGCACATCATTCGGCTCCAGGGAAGTCAGGATGCCGGCCAAATCGCCCGGCTTGTCGAGCACAGGACCTGAGGTAATCTTGAATCCCACACCCAGTTCATTGGCGATGATGTTGCTCAAAGTAGTCTTACCCAGTCCTGGAGGACCGTGCAGGAGCGTATGATCGAGCGGTTCGCCACGGTATTTGGCAGCCTCAACAAAGATTTCGAGATTGTCCACCACACCGCTCTGTCCGCTGAAGTCAGAGAACTTCAGTGGTCGCAGTGCCTTCTCGAATTCCTTCTCGGCGGGCGTAACCGACTCATTTCTTATGTCAAAATCTTCGTTCATTCTTTGTAATTATCGATAATTATGGTGCAAAGATACAAGTATTTAGGGGAAAGACAAAATAAATAAACCAAAAAGTGAGAATAGGAGGAATACTTTTTTCATTGCTCACTTGCAAGCCTTTTGTGCGAAAACGAAAGGATAGACACATTAAATGCTTATAAATTGCAATTATTTCCAATAATATTTTGTCATATTAGAAGAAATCTGTAATTTTGCACCCGAATTTGAAAGAGAGGAAGCAATGAGAGATCATAAACGAGAGAGAAATATAGGATTTTAAAAGAAATAGAATTATGCTTAAGTTATTTCAAGGACTCAGCCGCTGGCTGGCCAATTATACATCTATTTTTGTAATAGGTGTAGCTGTGTTTACATTCTTCTTCCCACATACCTTCGACTGGGTGCGCGGAACAACCCAAACCGTCATTCTCGGCATAATCATGCTCACGATGGGTCTCACCCTGACCACCAATGATTTCAAGATTCTGGCTCAGCGTCCGCTCGATGTTTTCATCGGTGCCTGTGCCCAGTTTATCATCATGCCTGGTGTGGCCTACACGCTGGTTCATGTATGGCATCTTGACCCTGCGCTGGCGCTCGGCATTCTGCTGGTAGGTTGTTGTCCGGGTGGCGTATCGAGCAACATCATGAGTTATCTCTGTCATGGCGACGTGGCCTTCTCCGTAGGAATGACCTGCGCCTCTACCATTCTGGCTCCAGTAATGACTCCGCTGCTGATGAAGATTACGGCTGGCGAGATTATCCATGTAGATGCAGTGGGAATGTTCATCAACATCCTCATCGTCACGATTATTCCTGTAGCCATCGGCTGCGCCCTCAATTACGTATATGGCAAGAAAGAATACTTCCCTACCATCCAGAGCCTCATGCCGGGTATCAGTGTAACCTGTCTGGCCATTATCGTAGGCGGTGTGATTTCTACGGTTCACGATGATCTCGTAGCCCGTGGCTTGATGCTTTTCCTCTGGACTTTTGCGGTGGTTTTCTGCCACAATACCTTGGGTTATCTTCTGGGTTGGCTGGCAGGCAAATGTGCCGGATTCAATACAGCCAAGAAGCGCACCATCAGTATTGAGGTGGGAATGCAGAACGCTGGTCTTGCCACGGTGCTTGCCGGCAATTTCTTTGCCGCCCAGCCTTTGGCCGTATTGCCTTGCGCCATCAGTTGTGCCTGGCACAGTATTTCCGGCACGATTCTCGCAGGAATCTATCTGAAATGGGATCACATGCATGGGAAGGACTAATTCCTTTCCCACTCCATTCTCATAGAGATTCATTATCCTCTGCTGGAGCTTTCTTCCAAAGATTCCTTACTGGAGGCTTCCATAAAGATTAATTCATCCTTTACTGGAGGCTTCTCCTGAATCTTTACTGGAGTTTTCCATAAAGATCAGATCATTCTTTGCTGGAGGCTTCTTCAGAGATTAAATCATTCCAGAAAACTAAATAAACAAAAAAGAAAAATATGCTCTCAGAGCTTCTGAATTTAGGGACTCTTTCTCTGCTTTCCTAAGTAACATGTCAGCATGTTCAAACTGTCCTTTATTCAAAAGTTCGTCCACTTTTGACAATTGAGACATTTCCTGCTGATGACAAGAAATCATAAGCAAGAAATATAAAAACATTCTTTATAACGCTCATAATACTTCTTTCTTGAGTTTAAACAAGAACAGCTCATGTGAAACTAAAACAATTTCACATGAGCTGATTTGATTTATTTTCCGGTTTGCAGCAGCTGAACTGCACGCAAAACGATCTCGTTCGTCTCATTCCATACCTGGAAATATTGACTCATATCCCAAATATCGCGCGCTACAAGGGCTTTCAACTGAATAGCTAAGTATTTCTTCGTCTGAGCCAATTCGGCCTCGTCCTTCGCCTCTATTTTCTCTTTCTTGCCATCCTCGATGATCTCATCCACAAGCGACTGAGGAACCTGATAGGTCTTCATGAACTTACTAAAGTCCTTGAACTGGGCTTTCAACTCCTTGCGATGAGCATCGATGAACTTCAGACTGTGATTGATGACAATGCTTTTAGCCGACAACTGACGATGCAATTTGGTGTATTTGGTCGTGTCGAGCGGCACGAAATAATCAGGCATAATGCCACCGCCGCCATAAACCACACGATGCTTGCGCAGGGTGTAATACTTCAGAGAGTCGGACAGGTGAATGCTGTCCTGATTGGTAAACTCACCATGCTTGTATCGCTTGTCAAGATCCATCGCATAATCCTCGCGGTCGCCCTTCTTATAAGGCTTCTGGATGCATCTGCCGCTTGGCGTATAGTAATGGGCAATGGTGAGACGGATTTCACTGCCATCTTCGAAGGTAAGCGGACGCTGCACCAGTCCCTTGCCAAAGGTTCGGCGACCCACCACTACACCTCGGTCCTGATCCTGTATAGCACCGGAAACGATTTCTGCTGCAGAAGCCGTAAACTCATTAGTGAGGACAACGATCTTGCCCTTGCGCCAGCGACCATTGGCCTCAGCACGGAACTCCTGACGGGGAGCCCTGCGACCATTGGTATAGACAATCAGATCACCCTTCTCCAGGAACTCATTAGCTATCTTTGCCGCAGTCTGCAGATAACCTCCACCATTATCCTCCAGGTCGAAGATAAGGTCTTTCATGCCCTTCTTCTTCAGGGAATCCATCGCCTCGGAAACCTCCTTGTGACTTGTCATTCCGAAACTTCCCAGACGAATATAACCGATGCCCGGACGAATCATATAGGCTGCATCCATCGTGGTAACAGGAATCTTATCACGTTTCACCTTGAAGGTAAGCTTATCCTTGATGCCGCGACGCACAATGGTAAGGTTTACAATCGTACCCTTAGGACCACGGAGCCGTTTCATGATTTCCTCCTTGCTCATCTTGACGCCCGCAATGGCAGTATCATTTACCGCCACAATACGGTCGCCGGCGATAATGCCCACCTTCTCGGAAGGACCATTGGTAACCGGCTGGATGACCAGGAGCGTATCATCTACCATATTAAACTGCACGCCGATGCCATCAAAAGAGCCATTCAGAGACTCGTGCATCGACTGGGTTTCCTTGGCAGTGGTATAGGAAGAATGAGGGTCCAGCTTTTCGAGCATTCCCCGGATGGCGTCCTCTACCAGTTTATTCTCATCCACACTATCCACATAGAGATTGGCAATGGCAATTTCTGCCCTTCCCAACTTCTCTATCGGGCTATTCTTGCCCATTTTCACGCGCAACTGGGCACTGACAGAAGTTACTGCCAAGAATGCCGCTAATGCAATAAATAGATATTTCTTCATTTCTAAATCTTAAGCTTTATGAAAGAGAGAAATCCTTCAAGAGTCAACAGTCAACAGTTAACAGTTCTATTTTCTATGGTTTCCCGTTTCAATGGTTCCCGTTTTCAATAGTTCCCCATTTCAATGGTTTCCTATTTCAATAGTTTCCCCACGAAAGCACTTGAATTCTTCACTCTTCGTTCTTCACTCTTCACTTAACTCAATCCATCGGTTCTGAATCTTCCTCTGGAATATCCTCTTCAATCACCAGATTGTCGATGATGAAGTTCTGGCGCTCCATGGTATTCTTTCCCATATAGTATTCCAGAAGCTTCTGAACCTGGTCGTTCTTATGCAGCGTAACCTGCTCCAAACGCATATCAGGACCTATGAAATGAGCAAACTCCTCTGGAGAAATCTCGCCGAGACCCTTGAATCGAGTGATTTCCGGGTCTGGTCCGAGTTCACGGATAGCCTGCTGGCGCTCTTCGTCACTATAACAATAGTGGGTAATGAAATCGCCCTTCTTCTCCTTGGGTCCCAACTTGGCATCGGCATCAGCCACAGCCTGCTTATTCTTGATCTTGGTACGCTTGTTGCGCACACGGAACAATGGGGTCTGCAATACATAAACATGGCCCTTCTTGATGAGGTCTGGGAAAAACTGTAGGAAAAACGTGATGATGAGCAGGCGGATGTGCATTCCATCGACATCGGCATCCGTGGCCACAATCACCTTGTTATAGCGCAATGAATCCAAACCATCCTCTATATCAAGCGCAGCCTGCAGGAGGTTGAATTCCTCATTCTCATACACCACCTTCTTGGTCAGTCCGAAGCAATTCAGCGGCTTACCACGCAGAGAGAAAACCGCCTGGGTATTTACATCGCGACTCTTGGTGATGCTTCCGCTCGCAGAATCTCCCTCAGTAATGAAGATGGAACTCTCCTCCTTACGGTCGTTCTTCGCATCGCTGAAGTGGATGCGGCAGTCACGGAGCTTGCGGTTGTGAAGGTTGGCCTTCTTGGCGCGCTCACGTGCCAACTTGGTCACACCAGCCATCGCCTTGCGCTCACGCTCGCTCTCCTTGATCTTGTTTTCCAGGATTTCAGCCACATCCTTATGGATATGAAGATAGTTGTCCACTTCCTTCTTCAGGAAATCGCCCACATATTTATTGATGGTTTCCCCACCATTCGGAGTCATCGTCGTACTACCGAGCTTGATTTTCGTCTGACTTTCAAAGACAGGTTCTTCTACATTGATGGCAATAGCCGCCACCAGTCCGTTGCGGATGTCTCCATACTCATACTTGCCGTAGAACTCCTTGATGGTCTTGGCAATATGCTCCTTGAAAGCACTCTGATGAGTACCTCCCTGGGTAGTATGCTGACCATTGACGAAGGAATAGTATTCCTCGCCATACTGATTGGTATGAGTAAAGGCTATCTCAATATCCTCACCCTTCATGTGGACAATATCATAGAGACCCTCATTGGTCATATTGTCGCTCAAAAGGTCCTGCAGACCATGACGGCTGAGGATACGGCGACCATTGTGCATGATGGTGAGACCTGTATTCAGATAAGTATAGTTGCGGAGCATTGTCTCCACGATGTCATCATGGAAACTGTAGTTCTTGAAGAGCGTATTGTCTGGTTCAAAAAAGATGAAAGTACCATTCTCATCCTCCGTCTTGGAAGTATTGTCTTTCAGGAGATTACCACGTTCGAAAATAAGATGGCGCACCTTGCCGTCGCGGAATGACTTCACCTCGAAATGGGAACTGAGGGCATTGACCGCTTTCACACCGACACCATTCAGACCGACACTCTTCTTGAACGCCTTGCTATCGTACTTACCACCGGTATTCAGCACGCTGACAGCCTCAACGAGCTTGCCCTGCGGAATACCACGGCCATAGTCGCGGACGCTGACACGCAGATTGTCCTCTATATCGATTTCCAGACGTGCTCCAGCCCCCATCTTAAACTCATCAATGGAGTTATCAACCACCTCCTTCAAGAGCACATAAATACCATCCTCAGGCAAGTTACCATCGCCCAGACGACCGATGTACATACCCGGACGGGTACGCACATGCTCCATATCGCTCAAATGGCGGATATTGTCATCTGTATATTCTACAGGTTGCTCCTGAGGGGTATTTGCCAGTTCTTCAGCAGCACCCTTTTCATTCAAGTTTTTATCTTCAGGCATAAATTCCTCCGTGTAATTCTGATTTTATTTTATACGAACAGTTGCTATTTACTTGATTTCCTTAATATAGCAGTTGCGGCGCTTGTGAAGGATTGGGTCTAAGACGCCCCATTGTCCCTGCACAGCAGCATTGTCTTCCATTTCCACCTGTGTTTCTCCCCACTCGATTCCATACTTCTGATAGATAGGAATCAGGTCGGCAAAAAGCAGCGCATTGGCACCCTTGGCACGGTATTCCGGCTGGATACCGATGAGCAGGAGGTCAACGATCTTGGTCTTATGGAACTTGATGGCACGCAGCAGATGCCACCAACCGAAAGGAAACAGTCTGCCCCTATGGCATTTCTGCAAGGCTTTGGTAAGAGAAGGCATCGTTATACCGATTCCTATCATCTTATGATCCTCTGTAGTCCAATCCTCGATGGCAGTCACAAAGTTCAGATCGAGCAAAGCTAAATACATCTTGATGTACTGGTCTATCTGCTTCTGCGAGAGTTCAGAATAGCCATAGAGATGCTTGTAAGTATCATTGATGAGGTCGAAAATCTTCTGTCCGTATCCGCCCTGATAAATATCCTTTCGGGTAATCTTACGGGCATGGAGATTGTATCTTTTCTCTATCATCGCCGCTATCTTGGAATATTTCTCCGGGATGGTATCTGGCACTATCAGCTTATACTCTACGTACTTATTATCTACGGTAAAACCCTCCAAAGCCTCTACGTGCTCCGGATAATATGAATAATTGTAGATGGTAGGCATGGTGCCGAGCTGGTCAAAGCCCCAGGTAAGCATACCTTCTGGATCCATATCCGTAAAACCAAGCGGACCTACAATATCTTCCATTCCCTTCTCCTTGCCATATTTCTCTACAGCATCGAAGAGAGCCTTGGAAACCTCACGGTCGTCGATGAAATCAATCCACCCGAAGCGCACGGACTTACGGTCCCAACGCTTATTGGCCTTATGGTTGATAATAGCAGCGACACGTCCCACTACCTTGCCCTCTTTATAAGCAAGGAAATACTCTGCCTCGCAAAACTCGAAAGCGGCATTGCGATCTTTGCTAAGTGTGTTCATGTCGTCGCTGAAAAGATTGGGCGCATCATACGGATTGCCCTCGTATAGGTCGTAATGGAAGTCGATGAACGTCTTCAAGTCCTTCTTACTCTCGACCCTCTTAATTTCTATTAATGACATGATAATTCAAACTAGTTTGTTATTTTAAACATGCAAAAATAGCAATATTTCGCCAAACGACCAAATATTGCTATCTTTATTTTCAGTTTTTTAGATATTTAGCACATTGAAAGACAAAGGTGTACCTCCCAATTTTGTGTGAGAAGCTCCAAGATACACCTTTACAGTCATATAGATTTTTTTGCTTTCTTACTAGAAGAATACCACTCTTTTCGTAATCTTTTTCATATTTTGTTAAATTGAAAATTTTATATTATGCAATATTAAAATGCAAATAACTATAAGTGTTATTATTACAAATGGGAGGGCAAAAAGTAAAGCGGGGATAAAATCCCATGCCACGATGTACCAATATGAGTACATTGGAGCCATAATGGAAATGCCTCCAAAACAAAAGCATGTATATGTGTTTACAGGCTCTTTTTCCGGATGAATCCTTTGCCCACAATGAGTACAGCTTACATAATAAGATGTACCATGCCAAAAGTATTTGCTTACAATACTAAATGGTATTTGGCCTCCACATGTAGGACATTTCGCTTGACAAATCTTTCTGTGCCAATTCTTAAAATCCATATTCTTCATTTTTTTAGTTTTTGATTCTGGGTGCAAAATTATTGCTTTTTTTCAATAGAAATGTTAGGCAATTGTTAGATTTTCATTAATATAGCTAAAAATGTGGTATTTTAAGATAAATTGCTGCTAGTTGCAATATCTTCCAAGAACATCAAAAAGGTTACTTCACCAGATGCTTCTTAATCCACTCCATCTGGTTGCGATTGGTATCGGTGGTTGTCCAATGCTCGTTGATAGGAGTAAGCAGCGATTCCTTCTCGCATTTCAGGGTATTCCACACGGCGTAGCTGGTGGTTGGCGGACAGGTATTATCATTATATCCCCATGTAAGATAAGTAGGCGCCTTTACCTTGCGGGCAAAGTTCACCACATCATAATAAGCCAGGGTATTGAGACAATCCTTGTTCTTCAATATCTCATGATATTTATTGAAGTGAGGATATCCGCCCGTTCTTCCCTTCTCAGCGTAAGCAGCCATATCGCTGAGTGCCGGATGGTTAGCCACGCACTGGGTTACTCTTCTATCCAAGCCTGCTGCGATAATTGCCAAGGCGCCGCCCTGGCTTCCGCCCTGCACAGCCACATTCTTTCCATCCCATTCTGGGAGCGAGGTAAGGAAGTCGATGCAGCGCACCAATCCCTGATACACATGGCGCATGTAGTAGCGGTTCTTATCTTCCAAGCCATTGGCAAGATATCCCCCGTTTGCATCGTTGAATCCCTTACTTATCTCCAGGAAGGTTTCGGCAGGAAGACGTGGGTCGAGGCCATGGATTTCTATCTCGAAGCGAATGAATCCGTTCTCTGCATAATACTTGTTGCGCAGAGGTTCCTTGATGGTCTTAATGCCGGCTCCCGGAGGGGTGAGCACCACGGGATGGTTGCCCTGGCTGGCATTCTTGGGATAGAAAAGATAGCCATACATCACATGTCCCATCTTATCTATCTGAAGTTTTACGAGATAGCAATCTATCTTATCGGTACAGTATTCCTTGGCGAGTTCCTTGGTGTAGCTCAAGGGAACGTTCTTCAGTTCATCCTTCGCCTCCTGCCAGAAACTGTCGAAATCCTTAGGTTCCTGGGTATAAGGCTGAATCTTATCCACCGAGAATCCTACTTTCACATGATGCTGATAGGTTTTGCCATCGAGCTTATAAAACAAGCGCAAATCTCGGAAACCTGGAGTCTTTCGGGTTCCGATGTTCACGATGGCGCGCCCATTCTTCAGTCTGAAGCTTCCCTGCTTATCAGCCTTGAGCAGGTCATCGCCTATTTCATACTTCACCTCGCCATCACGGGGAATTCCATACTTATAGAAACTTACTTCCACCTTAGCCTGCTCGCCAGTCTTATAGAGCCAGTCAGCATGATCGGGCACGGTAAGCCAAAGATAATCACTCTTGTACGGATAGTTCTCTGCCTTCACACTTAACACACTCGTCATGTTCATCGCCAGGATAAACAGAAGCGATAGATAGATTGTCCTTAATCTGTTCATAATTTTATAGTTTGTTTTTAAAATATAATATTCAACTATCATATATGAGCGCAAAAGTACAACATTCCATTGAGATAACAAAACGATTTCAAGGATATTTTTGTTCAAGATACCCTCAATAGGCATCTTGAACAAACAAATATCCTTCCCGATAGTTTTAAGCACTGGCGGAAAACTAACATTCTCCAAGGAATCACAATAAGAAAAAGCTCGATCATCTATTCTCTCCAACACTGGCGAGAAGTGCGAAGTGTCGGATGAAGCGAGAGATGGTTCATCAAATGAGTAGTGAAATTATGAGGGTGGAGTCGATTACAGAAGACAATATGGAGTCAAATTGCTCCATGACCCGAAAATATTCCTCCAAAAGGAGTGAGTTTCTCAGATTTAATTTGTATCTTTGCCATGTCATATCAGAGTTTTGCTTGTTTTCTTTTCGCAACACTAAGATAAGTAAAAATTCTGACATGGCAAAATCCGGAGTAACTTTCTGTTGCTCAGGCGCTTAAAATGTTTAATTGATAATAGTGTTGCGGAATTAATGGAATAACCTGAAATGAAATTGAAAAGACATCTACTGACAGCTGCCCTGACACTCTTTTGCCTATCGGCAGCTAACGCCCAACTGCTAAGAACAACAGTGGAGCAAGGGGAAATTGAAGGTGTGGAACATGAAGGATTCGCCCTATACAAGGGAATCCCATACGCTGAAGCACCAGTGGGCAACCTCAGATGGAAAGCCCCAGTGAGCAAGAAGCCTTGGAAGGGAGTATTCAAAGCAGATAAATGGGGAGACCGTCCACCACAGCCCATCGACCCTAACCAAAATGGTGGAGAGCTGGGCATGAGCGAGGACTGCCTATACCTCAGTGTGGAAACGCCAGCCAAGAGTAAGAATGACAAACTCCCTGTATTTGTGATGATTCATGGAGGAGCCTTTCTTACTGGCTCCTACAGTGGAACTCAGGAAAGCTTTGTCAAGGAAGGCATCATCTATTGCAGCATAGAATACCGCTTGGGAGCCTTGGGATTCATGGCACATCCAAAGCTGAGTAAGGAATCAGGCAAGAACATATCTGGTAACTATGGCATCCTTGATCAAGTGATGGCCTTAAAATGGATTCACGACAATATCGCTGCCTTCGGTGGAGACCCAGACAAGATTACCATTGCAGGAGAATCTGCCGGTGGTATCTCGGTAAGTATACTATGCGCCTCTCCCCTTGCCAAGGGACTCTTCCGAGGAGCCATCAGCGAAAGTGGTAGCTCCTTCTGGCCTGTGGGTGAAAGCAGAAATGGTAACACAGCCATGCTCACCACCAAAGCGGCAGAAGCAGGTGGACTTCTCCTTCAAAAGAGACTCAAGGCTAAGAACTTGAAGCAGCTAAGAAAAGTTCCGGCTATGGACATCGTGAAGAATACCGACTTTGAGTCCTTCTGGCCGAACGTTGACGGCTACTCCATCACCGATGACCAGTATAAGCTCTATGAAAAGGGAAGCTACAATGATGTAAATGTCATCATAGGAACCAACAGCGACGAAGGAAGTATGTTTAGCCGCCCTGTCAGTGTAAGTGACTATGAGAAAAGAATCCATGAGATATATGGAAGTTGGGCAGACCAGGTTCTCAGTCTCTATCCTGCCAAGACAGAGGAAGAAACCTACTTCGCTCAATCCGACATTTTCCGTGATGGCTCCTTTGCATGGGGAACGTATGCCTGGGCTAACCTGCAGAGCAAGACCGGCAAGGGCAAGGTGTATATGTATTACTTTGACCAAGACTCAGAGAACACCATCGTGAAAAGCCGCAAGGGAGGAGCCAGCCATGTGGCAGAGATGCCATTCATCTATGGCTATAAGTTTGGCTCTGGAAAGATGACCGAGACGGAGCAGCACATGGAGCAAATCATGTCACGCTACTGGATCAACTTTACCAAGACTGGCAATCCAAATGGGGATAGCCTTCCTTTCTGGACTACCTACCAGGAAGGTAAACCAACGGTGATGATTATGAAGGAAGGACTGCATTTGGGTCCTGTTCAAAATCAAAAGCAAATGGACTTCTTCGAGAAGTTCTTCAAGGAAAAAAGAAAATAATACGTCAAGTTCCAAGTGGCATTTCTCCCACTTGGAACTTTTTCATTAAAGAGATATCCCACCTTTTAGGCAGCAACCTTGACCTACTATGTGGAGTCAAATTGCTCCATGCCCCGAAAAGGTAACATATGGTAGAAGAAATCAAAAGCCGTTTGTTGTTTTCCAGTTTGTCGGTTAAGGAAGTGGCTTTCTCGCTTCATTTCTCGGAGCCGAACCACATGATGCGTTTCTTCAAGTCGCAGACAGGACATTATGAGGTACAACAACAATCCGGCAGCAGACTATATCTTCAAGGACATGCTGAATGTTCAGGATCTCAGGGAAAGCTCATCACTGCAAACGATTCTCGGACAACGCATATTGCAACTTACACCTGTGGTAACGCCAATGGAAGAACAGGCTATTTTGCCTTTTTAAATAATGTAGTATCAAGCCGATGGTATCCTGAGTTTATTGATATTACAGCAAAAGGAGTAGATAAGGCAAAGGGCATGAAAGATATGATTACATGGTACGGCATTCCCCCTTTCCCAGACGGTTGCTTTCGGAGATGGAGGCAATGACCTTCCTATGATAAGGGAAGCCGGAATCGGCGTAGTAATGGGGAACGCATCTCAAACAGTAAAGGATGCGGCAGACCATGTTACAAATACTGTCGATGATGACGGAATATATCAAGCATTGAAATATCTAAAAGTGATTTAGAATGATGAAAGGGATTGGGATTAATATTTTGTAATCAACAAATCAAGAATGGCTGATAATGAAAAAGATTATCAGCCATTCTTGATTGTACGCTCGGCATGAGCTTTGTCTAACGGGTAAAAGTCCTAAGCAAGCCCTAATAGCGGGAATTGCTCGGGACTTTCACCCGTTAGAACAAGCTTTCTCCGTTATTACCAGCACATGGCTTTCGTTGCTCAGTGTGGTGGCAAAAATATAAGTTTCACCACCATCTTTCAGCTTCAGGCGCTTGCGCAATTCTGCCACGGAAAGAGGGAAGTTGCGGGTGGCGATGTTCGCCTTGGCGATGCCTGAGAGATAACGCTTCAACTCCTTCTTATTAAAGGAAGAGATGGCGATGATGCGAAAACTCCTACCAGGGAAATCCTCGATAGGCTCCATGCTCACGAAGAGATGGCTGTTCTTGGAAAGCATTCTGGCTCCATATCGCTCAGATAAAACGCTGAAACAGCCGGCTTTCATCAGCGAGGCATTCGGCTCATAAAGATACTGCATCTCTTCAAGAACTGGCGGAGCTATTATGACAGAAGAAGACTCCATATCCAACTCGTCGCAGACGAAGGATTGTGCATCATTGACGCAATAAATGCGGAGATTCCCGGCATGTTTTACTTCTCCATCTGCCGATGAAGCCTCCACATCGCCCATATTTCGCGCTGACAGCACTAAAAGAAGCTCCTTGCACTCATTGTTAACGGAGATAATATGAACCTCTCTTACGTGGCTTAATTCGCTTATGGCACGGTGCCAGTCGAGCATCGGAGAGAGTTTGATGATGACGTAATCTGCCTTCGAAAGCATTTCTTCCTGCAAAAGGGTTACATCGGGCGTACAATCTTTCAAGGATACAACCTTGTTGCCAGCATCGTCTCTACGGGCTGGATCGATGAAGATCAGCTTAAGACCAAGGTTGGTCTTAAGTAATGACTGAGACTGCTCTTCAGTTATGCCTAAAGAATCTGATGCAGCATTCTTCTTAGAGTGAAAAGAATGCAGCACCTCTATTCCGTCTCCATTCTTCACGATGGCGTTCTTCAAGCCCAACCGCCCAAAGTTTTCCTTCGCAGCCTCACAAAGATGAGCCTGTCGCTCCACATACATCGACTTTACGCCCAACCGGGAAGCAATATATGAGAAATCCACTCCGAAACCACCAGTCAAGTCAACAAACTCAATTTCTTCAGAAAAATCTTCCTCATTCGGTTCTCCTTCGCTCTTATTAACATATTTATCGCATTCTGTTAATATCTGTTGCTTTTTGCAAGTATCTTCATTTTTGGCGAATTCTGAATCAACTGCCCCTTCACTCGCAAATTCGCAAATTTTGGAAAAATGAGAATTAGAGGCTTTTTCGCACTCTTTTTCGTTTTCAGAAGAAGAAACAGACAAACCGAGCAATCTTGCCGCCAATTCTGCCTTATAAAGAGCTGTCTGCTCTGACGAACATTGCTCCATCGAGATATGAGGAGGATAGATAATGCCCTCAATACTTGCCCAACGTAGCAACTTGACATGCGCCATCTTTCGCCCACGAATCTGGTCGAGCGCGAAAGGCATATTTACTTCCGGATACTTGCTTCCAAGGAAAGCCAACTGGCGGACATCTTCATCCTGATGCTGGCGAATAAAATCTTGAGTGGCTTGATTCATTATTTCTGTTGAATGATTCGTCATTTCGTTACTTATTCTTTGCTTTGAAGCGCAAAAATACGATATTCTGATGACTCTACAAAATTTTTGGGAAAATATCTGTCTGTTTTTATCCTTTTAAAAGGCATATTCCAAACCTATCAAAAACAAAGGTGAGTAAAAGGCAAAACAACCTTTTACTCACCTAAACATTTGGTTCTCAACCAATTATCCTTTCAAAACAAAGAATAAAAGTATAGAGAAGACTTCCTGCATCCGAAAAAGATGCAGAGAAATCCTTGATTACGATATTAGTCAGCCAACTTAGCCTTCAAGAACTCACGGTTCAAGCGGGCGATGTTAGCGATAGACTCGTTCTTAGGACAAACAGCCTCGCAAGCACGAGTGTTTGTACAGTTACCGAATCCGAGCTCATCCATGCGTGCAATCATCTTCTTAGCACGGGCAGCAGCCTCTACACGACCCTGTGGGAGAAGTGCCAACTGGCTAACCTTTGAGCTGACGAAGAGCATAGCAGAACCATTCTTACATGCAGCAACACAAGCACCGCAACCGATACATGTAGCGCAATCCATTGCCTCGTCTGCATTCTCCTTAGGAATCAGGATAGCGTTGGCATCCTGAGCCTGACCTGTACGAATGCTGGTGTAACCACCTGCCTGGATGATCTTGTCGAATGCTGAACGGTCTACCATACAGTCCTTGATGATAGGGAAACCAGCAGAACGCCAAGGCTCAACGGTGATAACATCGCCATCGTTGAAACGACGCATGTAGAGCTGACATGTTGTAGCACCACGCTCAGTCTTACCATGAGGTGTACCATTAATATAGAGAGAGCACATACCGCAGATACCCTCGCGGCAGTCGTGGTCGAAGACGAAAGGCTCCTGACCTGACTCGATGAGCTCCTCGTTCAAGATGTCGAGCATCTCGAGGAATGAGGTATCATCTGGGATGTTCTTCATCTCGTGTGTATCGAAGTGACCCTGTGCTGTAGGGCCGTCCTGCTTCCAATACTTAACTGTGAAACTTATATTTCTTGCCATTGTCTTGTTCGCTTTTTAATTCTTGTAATTTCTTGTCTGTACCTTAATTGCCTCATACTCGAGAGGTTCCTTGTTGAGCACTGGAGCAGTTGTATCATTGCCCTGATACTCCCAGCAACCTACGTAGAAGAAGTGCTCATCATCACGCTTAGCCTCGCCTTCCTCTGTCTGGTACTCCTCACGGAAGTGACCACCACAGCTCTCGTTGCGGTGCAATGCATCGTAAGCGATCAACTCGCCCATCAAGATGAAGTCACGCAAGTGGATAGCCTTATCCAACTCTACGTTCAAGCCTTCCTTCTTGCCAGGGATGAAGAGGTTCTTGTTGAATTCCTCGCGGAGAGCCTTCATCTTCTTCAAGCCTTCCTCAAGACCTTCCTTGGTACGACCCATACCTACGTGCTCCCAAAGGATGTGACCCAACTCCTTGTGGATAGAATCTACAGAGCGCTTGCCATGGATACCCATCAGGCGGTCGATTTCCTTCTGAACACCTGCCTCTGCCTCTGCGAACTCTGGGAGATCGGTAGAGAGCTTTGGCCACAATGCCTGGTCGGCCAAGTAGTTCTGGATAGTGTATGGCAATACGAAGTAACCGTCAGCCAAACCCTGCATCAAAGCAGATGCACCAAGACGGTTAGCACCGTGGTCAGAGAAGTTACACTCACCAATAGCGAAGAGACCTGGGATAGTGGTCATCAACTCGTAGTCAACCCAGATACCACCCATTGTATAGTGGATAGCAGGGAAGATCATCATTGGGTTGTAGTACTTCACGCCGTTAATCTCGTTAGCCAACTCACCTGGGTTAACGTCGGTAATCTCCTCATACATATCGAAGAGGTTGCCATAACGCTGAAGGATAACGTCGATACCGAGACGGTTGATAGACTCAGAGAAGTCGAGGAATACGGCAAGACCTGTGTTGTTAACACCGAAGCCCTTGTCGCAACGCTCCTTAGCTGCACGAGAAGCCACGTCACGAGGAACCAGGTTACCGAATGCTGGGTAACGGCGCTCCAAGTAGTAGTCGCGGTCTTCCTCAGGAATATCAGAACCCTTCTTTGTACCAGCCTGCAATGCCTTAGCATCCTCAATCTTCTTAGGAACCCAGATACGACCATCGTTACGGAGTGACTCTGACATCAAAGTCAACTTACTCTGGTTTGTACCGTGAACAGGGATACATGTAGGGTGAATCTGAACGTAAGATGGGTTAGCGAAGTCAGCACCCTTGCGGTAGCACTGGATAGCTGCTGTACAGTTACAACCCATAGCGTTTGTAGAAAGGAAGTAAGCGTTACCATAACCACCGGTAGCGATAACTACGGCGTTGGCAGAGAAACGCTCCAACTTACCTGTAATCAAATTCTTAGCGATGATACCACGAGCGTGACCGTCAACGATAACAATATCCTCCATCTCGTAACGAGTGAAGAGCTTTACCTTACCTGCCTCAACCATGCGGCTCAAAGAAGAGTAAGCACCGAGGAGGAGCTGCTGACCAGTCTGACCCTTAGCATAGAATGTACGAGATACCTGAGCACCACCGAAAGAACGGTTAGCCAACATACCACCATACTCACGAGCGAAAGGAACGCCCTGAGCTACGCACTGGTCGATGATGTCGTTGCTCACCTCAGCCAAACGGTAAACGTTAGCCTCACGAGCACGGTAGTCACCACCCTTTACTGTATCGTAGAACAGACGGTAAACAGAGTCACCATCATTCTGATAATTCTTAGCTGCATTGATACCACCCTGTGCTGCGATAGAGTGAGCACGACGTGGAGAGTCCTGGATGCAGAAGTTCAAGATATTGAAGCCCATCTCGCCGAGAGAAGCAGCAGCAGAAGCACCTGCCAAACCTGTACCTACAACGATAACGTCGAGCTTTAACTTATTCTTTGGGTTAACCAAACGCTGGTGAGCCTTATAGTTGGTCCACTTCTCAGCAACTGGTCCTTCAGGTATTCTAGAATTTAATGTTTTTGCCATAATCTTTTTTAATACTTAAATGATTACACGAATTATGCGCAGCACAAAGATGGAGCGCAACCGAAAGCGAATGCCAATACAACTACGATGAAGAGGAGAAGCAGGATGGTAGAATAAATCATACCGATCATCTTCCAACGGCAGAACCAAGTCTTACCGCTCCAACCGAGAGTCTGAATAGCACTCCAGAAACCGTGAGTGAGGTGGAACCAAAGAGCTACCAACCAGATGATGTAGAGAACTACGAACACAGGGTTAGCGAAGGTGTCCTGGATGAAAGCGAAGCCGTCTGCTGGGCTGTGACCGAAGCTTGTACCCAAAAGCTCTGCAAACATCATGTTGTACCAGAAGTTAAAGAGGTGAAGCAACAAACCGAGAACGATGATGATACCGAGCACCAACATGTTCTGGCTAGCCCACTCTACTTTCTCTGGCTTTGCTGTTACCTCGTAACGCTGGTTACCGCGAGCACGACGGTTCTGTGCTGTCAGGATGAAAGCGTAAACGATGTGACAAACTGCCAAAGCTGCCAAACCCAAAGTTGCAACTACGGCGTACCAGTTAGCACCCAACAACTCGCAGATTGTGTTGTAAGCTTCTCCAGAGAAAAGCGCAACCACATTCATGCAACCGTGGAATGTCAAGAATAGAATAAGAGCGATACCAGTTACTGACATCACTACCTTTCTACCAATAGATGAATTGATTAACCACATAAATGATTGATTTTAAAATATTTAACTGTTTGAAACTAAATTATTATTCTATATCTATCTATCACCTGCAAAACATAGATCATGGGGAATCACAATCCTCATTTCTAAGTATAATTGCATAAATTTGCTGCAAAATTACTATAAATTCGTGATTTATCAAAGTATTTTTGCTAAAATTTCAATTTAAATTCTTACTTTTGCCGAAAATTAGAAAAAGTATAGATTATGACATTCAATTATGACGTACTTGTTATCGGTGGCGGACATGCCGGATGTGAGGCTGCTGCAGCCTCTGCCAACATGGGGGCTAAGACCTGCCTGATAACAATGGACATGAACAAGATTGGACAGATGAGTTGCAACCCTGCCATCGGTGGTATTGCAAAAGGACAGATTGTAAGGGAGATTGATGCCTTAGGTGGACAAATGGGAATCGTAACCGACAAGACCGCCATCCAGTTCCGTATGTTAAATATAGGTAAAGGACCTGCCGTATGGAGTCCCCGTGCTCAATGCGACCGAGGAAAGTTCATCTGGGAATGGAGAAGCATCCTCGACCGCACCGACAATCTTGAAATTTGGCAAGATCAGGCTGACGAACTCTTAGTCGAAAACGGGGAAGCAATAGGTGTACGTACCATCTGGGGTGCTGAGTTCCATGCCAAGAGCATCATCATTACTGCAGGCACTTTCCTGAACGGCCTGATGCATGTAGGAAGAAAAATGGTAGAAGGTGGCAGATGTGCAGAACCAGCAGTACACCATTTTACAGAAAGCATCACCCGATGGGGAATCACAGCCGCAAGAATGAAGACAGGAACTCCTGTCCGTATCGATAAGAGAAGCGTACACTTCGAGGATATGGAAGAACAACCTGGCGATAATGATTTCCACCAGTTTTCGTATATGGGCGAGCATCGGGTACTTAAACAGCTACCGTGCTGGACCTGCTACACCAACAAGAACGTGCATGAAATCCTGAAAAGCGGACTTTCTGATTCTCCTTTATATAATGGTCAGATTCAAAGTACTGGTCCAAGATACTGTCCGAGCATTGAAACAAAGCTCGTCACTTTCCCTGACAAGGAACAGCATCCGCTATTTTTGGAACCAGAGGGTGAAGACACCAACGAAATGTACCTGAATGGTTTTTCATCCAGTATGCCAATGGATATACAGTTGAAAGCACTTCATGAAATTCCAGCTTTAAGAGATGCCAAGATTTACAGACCGGGTTATGCTATTGAGTACGATTACTTCGATCCAACACAACTCAAGCATTCGTTGGAATCAAAAATCATAAAAGGTCTTTTCTTCGCAGGCCAGGTAAATGGAACGACAGGATACGAAGAAGCCGGCGGCCAAGGTACTGTTGCTGGAATCAATGCAGCGCTCCATTGTGTGGGAGACAAGACATTTGAAATGCAAAGAGACGAAAGCTATATCGGCGTTCTTATCGATGACCTCACGACAAAAGGCGTGGATGAGCCATACAGAATGTTCACCTCCAGAGCTGAATACAGAATTCTCCTCCGACAGGATGATGCAGACGCCCGACTGACAGAGAAAGCTTACGAACTGGGAATTGCAAAACGAGACCGTTATGACTGGTGGCAGGAGAAGAAAGAGAATATCGAAAGAATCATCAACTTCTGTGAGAGCTACCCTATCAAAAAGGATAAAATCAATCCAAAACTGGAAGCACTGGGCACCACTCCACTTCGCGCAGGATGCAAACTGATCGATCTCGTGGCACGTCCACATCTCAATCTTCAAAACCTTTCAGAAATTATTCCTGAATTAAAAGAAGTAATGGAATCTCCAGCCAACCGACAGAAAGAAATTTCGGAGGCTGCAGAAATCAAAATGAAGTACAAGGGCTACATCGAAAGAGAACGTCTCATTGCAGACAAAATGCACCGACTGGAGAATATCAAAATCAAAGGCCGATTCAACTATGCAGAACTTAACGAAATCTCCACAGAGGGCCGACAGAAATTGGAGCATATCAATCCAGAAACTCTTGCTCAGGCAAGTAGAATTCCAGGAGTGTCCCCAAGCGACATCAACGTCCTGCTCGTTTTACTAGGAAGATAGTTTCACGCAACTCTACGCTCTCTATCTTTTTAGAATGTTTCACGTGGAACACAAGCAAAGTAAAGCTTTTGATTTTCAGTCAATTAAGATTGCTTTCATCAAGTGTTTTGTGGTTAAAGAAAAACTTTAATCTCACGTGAAACACTACTTAAAGATACACCGAAAAAGAGGCATAAAACGCTATGGCTTTTCGAGAATATCTCAAGTTCGCCTTCAAGCATAGAGAGCAAAAGAGCATTAAAAATGAGGATATGATCCGAAAGGAAAAAGCATTAAAATAAGTACGTAAAAAAACATATAATCAAAAGAATAAAACATATAATTAAGAAGTACAGAACTATGAACAATCAGCTATTATTAGACAATCTGCGTTGCATACCAGATTGGCCAATTAAGGGTGTTAATTTCCGTGATGTTACTACCCTTTTCAAGAACCCTGCTTCGCTAAAAGAAATTAGCGATGAGATGTATGAATTGTATAAAGATAAAGGTATAACCAAGATTGTAGGCATAGAATCACGTGGTTTCGTTATGTCTTCCGCATTAGCTATCAGACTTGGCGCAGGTGTTGTTCTTTGCCGCAAACCAGGAAAACTCCCTTGCAAAACCGTACAGGAAAGCTATGCTAAAGAATATGGTATGGACACCATCGAAATCCATGAAGATGCGATCAATGAAAACGATGTTGTCCTACTCCATGACGACTTACTTGCCACTGGCGGAACCATGAAAGCTGCATGCGATCTGGTTAAGAAATTCCATCCTAAAAAGGTTTACGCAAACTTCATTATCGAGTTGGTAAACGAGAATTTCATCGGCCGCAAGATCTTTGATGAAGACGTTGAAGTTTCAACTCTTCTTCAATTATAGCCCCCTTATGCCAAGCCTATATAAAGAAGCGAAGAATGCTTTTTTAATGTTTCAGTACGCATAAATACAGTTTTGAAACATAAAAAACGCCCTTTATCATAGTTTCATTATATAGGTTTGGCACCATATTTAATAGTATGTTTTATAGAACACTTCACTGTACGTTTGACAACGCTCATTCGTTTCACGTGAAACAGGACTCAATTAAACTCCTATAAATAAAGGTATTGGAATATGACCAAGCAGGAAAATGAGGAAAGACTCACAAGACTTAAGAATATTGTATTGAGCATGCCGGAGAAGCCTGGCAGCTATCAATATTATGATGAAAACCATACGATTATATACGTAGGAAAAGCCAAGAATCTGAAAAGACGCGTATCTTCATACTTCCACAAAGAAGTAGATAGATACAAAACAAAAGTACTCGTTTCTAAGATTTTCGACATTTCATATACGGTTGTCAATACGGAAGAAGATGCACTTTTGCTTGAAAATAGCCTTATAAAAAAGTATAATCCCAGATATAATGTTTTGCTGAAAGACGGCAAAACATATCCTTCTATATGTGTGACAAACGAGTATTTTCCTCGCATTTTCAAGACTCGCCATATCAATAAAAAGGTGGGAACTTTCTTTGGGCCATACCCCCATATTGGCAGCATGTACGCCGTTCTGGAGGTCATCAAGAAGCTTTACAAGCCAAGAACTTGCCGCTTTCCTATTACTAAAGAAGGCGTAGCTGTCGGTAAATATAAGCCATGTCTGGAGTACCATATTCACAATTGCGGTGCGCCATGTATCAACAAACAAAGCTACGAAGAATACCAGGAGAATATGCGCCAAGCTCGCGAAATTCTTAAAGGAAATACAAGAGAAGTGAGCAAATATCTATATGATATGATGATGAAAAACGCAGAACTTCTGAAGTTTGAAATAGCTGAAGAATACAAGAAAAAGTATCAACTTTTGGATGAATTTGAGGCCAAAAGCGAGGTCGTGAGCCACACAATTACAGACGTAGATGTCTTCACCATCGTGAATGATGACTCCAACAAGAATGCCTTTATCAACTATATTCACGTAAAGAATGGAACTATCAACCAGAGCTTTACCTATGAATATAAACGCAAACTGGAAGAAAGCGACGAGGAACTCTTGATTACAGCTATTCCAGAAATCAGGGAGCGTTTTCATTCCACCGCAAAAGAGATTATCGTTCCTTTCGAGATGGAATGGAAGCTAAAAGATGCTTCATTTTTCGTACCACAGAGAGGCGACAAGAAGCACCTTCTGGAACTCTCTGAGATGAACTGCAAGCAGTATAAGTTCGACCGTCTAAAGCAGGCCGAAAAGCTTAATCCTGAGCAGAAACAAACCCGTTTGATGAAGGAGTTACAGGCGAAATTAAAGCTTCCGAAGTTGCCATATCAGATAGAATGCTTTGATAACTCCAACATTTCCGGTACAGACGCAGTGGCTGGCTGCATCGTATATAAAGGTATGAAACCTTCCAGAAAAGACTACAGGAAATACAATATAAAAACGGTTGTAGGACCCGACGATTATGCCTCCATGCAAGAGGTCGTGAGACGTCGATATAGTCGCATGATGGACGAAGGAACACCCTTACCCGACCTCATTATTACGGATGGAGGTAAAGGTCAGATGGACGTAGTTCATGCAGTTATAGCAGACGAATTACACTTGGACATCCCTATTGCAGGTCTTGCCAAAGACGACCGCCACCGCACCAATGAATTGCTCTACGGTTTCCCGCCCAAAACCATAGCCCTTCCACCTGAAAGTGAGCTTTTCAAGGTTTTGACTCAGATACAGGACGAAGTACATAGATATGCCATTTCCTTCCATAGAGATAAGCGTTCTAAGCACGCTTTACACTCAGAATTGGATGACATCAAAGGCATTGGTCCAAAGGCTAAAGAAGCGCTTCTGAGCAAGTTTAAAAGCGTAAAAAAGGTCAAGGAAGCAAGTATAGAAGCCCTTGCAGAAGTACTCGGACCACATAAAGCGGAAATACTTGTGAAATATTTCACAGAAAAAGACAAGAATATCAAATAAATATCGTATATTTGCATCTGAAATCATTATAGAAACAGAAAGAATTGATATATAAATATAAAAGAATAAGATAACATGAGAATCGTGATACAACGTGTCGCACATGCCTCTGTTACCATTGAAGGCGAAGTAAAATCTGCTATCAAGCAAGGCTATCTCGTCCTCTTGGGTATAGAAGAAAGCGACACTACAGAGGACATTGATTGGTTAGTAAGAAAGGTGATAGGACTGCGTGTTTTTGATGACGAAAACCATGTCATGAATCGTTCTATCATGGACATAGATGGGGAAATTCTGGTTATCAGCCAATTTACCCTTTTCGCCAGCTATAAGAAAGGAAATCGACCAAGTTGGCTGAGAGCAGCCAAACACGAAATCAGCGTTCCTCTCTATGAGGAGTTCTGCAAAAAGCTCTCTGAAGCACTTGGAAAGCCTGTAGGAACTGGCGAATTCGGAGCCGACATGAAGGTAGAATTACTGAATGATGGTCCTGTTACCATCATGATGGACACCCATAATAAGGAGTAAAAGCCAAACATTCGAGAACAGATGGAAAAGATTTTAAAATATAAAAGTTGGTTCCTGGCTATAGGAATGATCATAACGTTTACCTTTTCTCAAAGGTTCTTAAACAATCCATGGGCAGAGTATGCAGGTGAAACCCTCGTTGCCATTGGCTTGAATATGGAGTTCATCAGCGACAAAAGGGAGGATGGAAAAATCGGTATCTACAACACCATTGCCGCTATATTCATCACTGGATTATGGCTATGTCTGACTTATTTCATAATTAAAGATCATCTGTTATGACTATAAAAGAAGCACAGGAAGCAGTAGATAAGTGGATTAAGGAATATGGCGTTCGCTATTTCAGCGAACTTACCAATATGGCTTGTCTTACGGAAGAAGTAGGAGAACTGGCTCGTGTCATCGCCCGAACATACGGCGACCAGAGCTTCAAGAAGGGCGAAAAACCTAACCTCGGAGAGGAAATGGCAGACGTTCTCTGGGTTCTCATTTGTCTGGCTAACCAAACGGGAATCGACCTTACTGAAGAACTCAAAAAGAGCTTTGATAAGAAGACCCAAAGGGATTCTGAAAGGCATAAGAACAACCCGAAATTGAAGGAAATAAAACACCTGAAATAGAAGGAATCATATAGATAAACTTAACTTTAATAATAAAAAAAGTAACATTAAGTATGAGCAGTATTAAAGAACAGGTTCTTGCACAGCAACAAGGACAATACAGTGAAGCAGACGACAAGTATTTGTCAGTTCTCAAACAGTATAATTGCAACCTTAACGATGAGGAAATTGCAGCAGAAGTAAAGAAACTCCTTGACGAGAAAGTTGCAGAAAACGAGACCATGGAGGTGAAGAAATTCCTCTTTGGAAGCGTTGAATTAACATCTCTCCATACAGAAGATACAGAGGAAGGTATCTTGAAGATGATAGAGAAAGTCAACAAATTCTCCAAGGATTATCCTGAACTTCCTCATGTAGCAACAGTATGCACCTACCCTAATTTCGCTGGTCTCATTAGCCAAAGTCTGGAAGTTGATGGCGTAGAAATCGCTGTCGTAAGCGGCAATTTCCCTTCTTCTCAGACTTTCATCGAGGTAAAGGTAGCAGAAACTGCATTGGCTATTAAAGATGGTGCCACAGAGGTTGACATCGTAATGCCTGTTGGCAAGTTCTTCAGTGAGGATTACGAAGGCCTTTGTTCTGACATCCAGGAACTGAAGGAAACATGCGGCGAGCACAAGATGAAATGTATCTTGGAGACTGGTTGCCTGAAGAACTGCAGCAATATCATGAAGGCTTCTATTCTTGCTATGTACTCAGGTTCTGACTACATCAAGACATCTACTGGCAAGGAGAAAATTTCAGCCACCCCAGAGGCTGCTTACGTGATGTGCCAGGCCATCAAGGCATATTATGAGAAGACCGGTATCCAGATTGGTTTCAAGCCAGCTGGCGGCATCAACACCGTTCACGATGCAATCGTTTACTACACAATTGTAAAAGAAGTTCTTGGTGAGAAGTGGTTAACCAACCAATGGTTCCGCTTGGGAACATCTCGACTTACCAACCTCCTCTTGAGCGAAATCCTTGGCAAGGAAATCAAGTATTTCTAAAAAGGGAGAACTGATTCGTAGATAAAACAAGGTCTTTCAACGGCAAATATAGCCAGTTGAAAGACCTTTATTTTTAGAGACTTATAGTCGTACGACTACTCATTCTATAGACGTACGACTATAACCCCTATGAACGTACGACTATAGACTCTAATGACGTACATCTATAAACTAGATAAATGTACGAGTTTAAACCTTACGTTCGATAACGAAATCAAGATAAGCTTTCAAAGCGTTATAGATGTCCTTATCATCCACATAAGTGTCCAAGAAATTCATGGCTTCGGCATGGAAATCCCACATACGCTTATCTGCGTATTCTATACCTCCATTAGCTTTCGTAAATTCCACCAAGCGAGCAATTTCATCAGGAGTTACTTGATGAGATTTCACCTTACGTGCCAGCTTCATCATCTCCTCGTCACCAGTAGATTTCAGCGCATAGATAACCGGCAAAGTCAACTTACCTTCAGCCATATCATTACCAGTAGGCTTACCTATCTCCTGAGAATCGTAGTAATCAAAAATATCATCACGAATCTGGAAGATAATACCTAAATTCTGGCCAAATCGCTTGGCTTCCTCTATAGCAATCTGCGAAGCATTAGCCGACAAAGCACCAATACCGGCACAAGCCTCAAAAAGAGCTGCCGTTTTCTGCTTAATTACCTGATAATAAATGTCTTCCGATATTTCCTGATTACTGATACTATTCAATTGCAAGATCTCACCATTGGACAAAACACGTCCTAATTCAGCAAGATATCTCACTATTTCTTCAGAATGAGAATAGGAAACATGGAGCAAAGCTGTAGAGAGAATGAAGTCACCTACCAGTACTGCAACCTTATTATTATAAGTAGCATTGACACTTGCCTGACCACGGCGCTCCCCACTTTCATCTACAACATCATCATGTACTAAAGAAGCCGTATGAAGCAGTTCCAAACCGACTGCTGAATGCTGAGTAACCTCAGTAACCTTGCCGAAATTCTTCGCCATCAGCAGGATAAGCATAGGGCGCATACGCTTACCCGCACGCTGTCGAATATGGTCGAGAGCCTGCGAAAGAAGTCCGTCGCTATGCATCAAAGACTTATTAAACAAATCAATAAAATCTGTCAACTCTGCCTCAATAGGCTGTCTGATAAGTGATAAATAATCCATTATGTGATAGTAAAACTACTTAATTTCTGAAATTTGATACAAAATTAATCAATTATTCGTGAAATGTGGCAATTTTTTAGTAATTTTACACCATAAATATGAATATTATGGATAAATTATTCCTTTTAGACGCGTATGCGCTCATTTATCGCTCGTATTACGCCTTTATCAAAGCTCCAAGAATCAATTCCAAGGGGCTTAACACTTCGTGTATCATGGGGTTCTGCAATACCCTCAACGAGATACTTACCAAGGAGAAACCAACTCATATCGCAGTGGCTTTCGACCATGGCAAGACCTTCCGCCATGAGGCTTTTCCTGCCTATAAAGCCCAGCGAGAAGAGACACCGGAAGACATCAAACTCTCTGTGCCAATCATCAAAAACATACTCGAAGCCTACAACATTCCTATCCTCCAAGTAGATGGTTTTGAGGCTGATGATATCATTGGTACTGTAGCGATTCAAGCTGGAGAGAAAGGTATAGAGACCTACATGCTCACACCGGATAAAGATTATGGTCAGCTGGTAAGGGAGAATGTATATATGTTCCGTCCTCGACATGGGGGCGGATATGAAACCTTGGGTGAAAAGGAAATTGAGGAAAAATACGGAATCGCTTCCCCACTCCAGGTTATTGACCTTTTGGCTCTCATGGGTGACTCGGCAGATAACTTCCCAGGATGTCCTGGTGTCGGAGAGAAAACGGCTGCCAAACTGATCAATGAATTTGGAAACGTAGAGAACTTGATTGAAAATTCTTCTAAGGTGAAAGGCAAACTTCGCGAAAAGGTTGAAGGTGCTATCGAGGATATCAAAATCTCAAAGTTCCTGGCTACTATCCGGACTGATGTTCCTGTGGAAATTAAAATGGATGATTTGAAGTTGGTTGAACCTGATAAAGAAAAGTTGGACGAAATCTTCTCTGAACTCGAGTTCAAAAGCTTTGCAAACAGGATTCTTAAAAAACCTCAACAAAAGAAAATAAAGCCTACAGGAGAGCTCGATTTATTTGGCGCACAGCAAGACGATGGGAAGGAAGTTCAAAAAAACGCGAGTTTTGAGACCCTTAAAAACACTCCTCATAAGTATCAACTAATTGAAAATGAGGAAGATGCGAAGAAACTTTGTGATTATTTGATGACATTCGATATTCTCAGTTTAGATACAGAGACCACTTCTACTACTGCAATTGATGCAGAATTGGTAGGTTTGAGCTTTGCCGTCAAAGAAAAAGAGGCTTACTATGTCGCCATTTCTGCAAATCGTGAAGAAGCTTTAAAATTCGTAAACATCTTTAAACCGCTCTATGAAAACCCTCAAATTCTGAAAGTCGGCCAAAATATCAAATACGACTACGAGGTTTTGATGAATTACGGAGTGGAGATAAAAGGCAAGATGTTTGATACGATGATTGCTCACTATCTCATCCAACCAGAGTTATACCACAACATGGATTATCTGGCTGAAGTCTTGCTCAATTACCAGACCATCCATATTGAGGAGTTGATTGGTCCGAAAGGCAGAAACCAGAAATCGATGCGAGATCTTGCTCCATCCGATGTTTATGAATATGCAGCAGAAGATGCAGACATCACATTGCGATTGAAAAATGTACTTGAGCCAAAACTCAAGGAGATTCATTGTGAGGATCTGTTTTGGAATGTCGAAATGCCACTTGTACCCGTTTTGGCCCACATGGAGATGAACGGAGTATGCATCGATACTGATACGCTGAAAGAAACGTCTAATAATTTGACCAACAGATTGGCGGATATAGAGCATCACATCTACGAACTGGCAGGTGAATCGTTCAACATAGCCTCTCCACGTCAGGTAGGTGAAATTCTCTTCGGAAAAATGAAGATTGTGGAGAAACCGAAAAAGACAAAGACGGGACAATATGTGACAAGTGAAGAAGTACTGCAACAGTTGAGAAGCAAGAGTCCGATCATCGATGAGATTCTGAACTACAGGGGTTTAAAGAAACTTCTGAGCACATACGTGGATGCTCTTCCTAAGCTCATCAACCCACGTACCGGACATATACATGCCTCATTCAATCAGGCCATTACTGCCACAGGTCGCCTTTCATCAAGTGATCCAAACTTACAGAATATTCCTGTACGTGATGATGATGGAAAAGAAATACGCCGCTGCTTTATTCCAGAGCCAGGCTGTCTGTTTTTTTCAGCAGACTACTCCCAGATAGAGTTGCGCATTATGGCACACTTGAGCGAAGACAAGAATATGGTAGAAGCCTTCCGTGAAGGTTCCGATATCCATGCCGCAACAGCTGCCAAAATATGGCATGAAGAAATATCGCAAGTTACTGATACTCAGCGCAAAAAGGCAAAGACTGCCAACTTTGGTATCATCTATGGTATCACTACATTCGGTCTGGCGCAGCGCATGAATATAGAAAATAAAGAAGCCAAGCAAATCATTGAGGATTATTTCCGCACCTTCCCTGGCGTAAAGGCCTATATGGAGAAATCAAAGGAAATTGCCCGCGAGAAAGGCTATGCTGAGACTATTTTCCACCGCCGCCGCTACTTACCAGACATCAATAGCCGCAATGGTACAGTACGCGGTTTTGCCGAGCGCAATGCCATCAATGCCCCTATCCAAGGTTCAGAGGCCGACATCATCAAGGTTGCGATGGTTCGCATCTTCAACCGATTCAAAGCTGAAGGCATCAAGAGCAAAATGATCATCCAGGTACACGATGAACTCAATTTCTCCGTCTATCCGGAAGAGAAAGAAAAAGTAGAGCAAATCGTGGTAGAGGAAATGCAGAATGCCTATCATCTGAGCGTACCATTAGTAGCCGATGCAGGCTGGGGAAAGAACTGGCTGGAAGCACATTAAGAAGAAAATAATAGTAAAAAAAGCTCGCAAGATGATTATTGATTTTGCGAGCTTTTGACAAAATATAAACAACATGAAAAAGGCAACATTATATGTATTAATAACTATTACGATGCTGGTAATCTTAGGATCTTGCCATCAAAGTCACAAAAAGGAGTTAGATTTGGCTTATGTATTAGCCGAATCTAATCCTGACAGTGCCTTGTCTTTTTTGAACCATATCAACCAAAATAAACTTTCTGAAGAAGATATGGCAAAATATGCCCTCATTTATTATATGGCACAAGACAAATCTGGCTTAGATGTAGATAACGACTCCTTAATTCGCATTGCGTATAATTGGTATAAAAAGAATAAAGAAGACTCCCTATATGTTTTGTGCCTAAATTATATGGGTAAATATTTTATACTTAATGATAGCATAGAGAAGGCTAAAGTTTGTCTTGAAAAATCCTATCATTTAGCCAACAAGATTGGAAACGTTTATTTAGCTTCATTGGTATTGGACAAGTTGGTAAAAATAGAAGAAAACTTAAATCCTCAAAAAGCATTAATACTTGCTAGGAAACTGATGAACTTCTATGACAAACATCCTCAATTACCTCTGAGAAACAAGGTATATGCCAGACTTCGTTTAAGCACCTGCCTCATATATGTTGATAGCATACGCTCTGCGTTGAAAGAGAATTTAAATGCTATTGATGATGCAAAAATGTTGAATAATAAAAATGTCATGTCAGATGTTTTTTTAGATTTGTCCACAACTTATAGCGAACTCGGGCTAAAAGACAGTAGTTTGATTTATGCAAAAATCGCAAGTTCTCAAAGTAAGACAGATAAAATAAATAACCAATTGGCATTGGCTTTTGCATTTTACGATGTCGATTCCATAAAGGAAATGTTTACGATTTTAAATATTCTTAAACCAGAATCTAAGGAAGATAAGAAAACCATTCTATACCTAAAGACCATAGGAGCAATAAAATCAAATAATACAAGTTTAGCTCTACGTTATGCAGATTCAGCAAGTAATTTTTCTGAAGAAATGTACAACAAAGCTATCCAAGAAAAGTATAATTATTATACATCTTACATAAATAAAGTGAAAGAAAAAGCAGAACTAAAAGGTAAAGCGGAGATGCAAATATGGATGTTTCTACTATTTCTTTTGTTACTTATTTCGTTACTTATTCTTAGCTTATATGCTTATTGCACAAATAAAAAACAAACGGCCCTTAAAATCAAGCAAGAAAAAAAAATAGCAGCAACACAATTAGCTCATGAGCAAGAACTGCATGAGCAAAAAATATTGATGGCTGATAAACTTCATAAAGAAGAACTAATACATAAGGAAATTCAGTTGTCAGCTATGCGTAATTATTTGCTAAAAAAAATAGAAATCGTAGAGAAGTTGAACTCTATCAGAGAAAAAGAAGTCAAACATTTTATTTTGTCCGAAGAAGACTGGGCAGAATTAGAGGCATATTTGGAAAGTGCAGAAGATTTGTTCGTTACTAGATTAAAAAAGCAACATCCCAATTTGACACAAAGTGACATTAGACTTATGATGTTGCTACGATTGAGGTTATCTCAGAAATCTTTGTCATCAATTTACTGTATTAGCGAGAAAGCCATCAAACAAAAATTGTTCTTATATAAGGAACGAGTAGGCATCAAAAATGAGCATGTTTCATTACGAAAATACATCGAAACATTTTAGGAAAACAATTCTAAAAAACAAATTTAGACCTTAGTAAAGTTGCAAAGGCGAACCTAACCAGATGTGTATCAATGTATTATAACAATTTTACTGTATTTTACAAATAGACCTAGTTTACTTGTTTGGTTACTTAAACAAAGCTAATTTTGCAACCGAAAAATATTAAATTTATAAAAATATTGGTAATGAAAAAAGCGTTGATTTTAGCAGGTATATTACTGCTTTCGGCTATTCCGATTCAATCGGAGGCCAAGAGTGTACACTTTCGTCACAAAACAAGGGATAGAGAATACGCACGTTCAATGTTCCCACAAGTAATAGGTGACTTGGAGGCAAGCATGTTGACACTTAGTATCTTTAGATATACAGGTGTTGTTCAAATCTGTGTATTGGACAATTCTGGTAATATAATACAAACACATTCTGAAGTAATCCAAGGCAAGAAAACAATAGACTTGGATCTTGAGGATTTAGCAGAAGGTGAATACTCTGTTACTATGACATTGGGTGACAATGTCTATTGGGGAATAATAGATTTAACTTAGATAGTTTTAGGTTCCATATACCTTTACTTTAAATAATGAGTTTATGAAAAAAATATTCTTATTTATTGTCTTGTTTACAACTGCATATACTAAAATGCAGGGACAATCCATTATCTATACATATAATGCTCAGGGAAGTTGTATTTCTCGCAGTAAAGCAAATAGTACTCCAAAAACTAAGAGTATTCAAAAGTTATCTACAGAGACTACTTCTATTAGAGTAGTAGTTTCTCCCTCCACCACATTTTGTGACGAAATCACTATTTCTGCTATAGGGGCGAGTAATAATTTGACATATATAATGGCAAATATATCAGGACAAGTTGTCTTGAATGGCTCTTTAGCAAATAAGGGTGTAACTTTGATAACCCATGACTTACCTAAAGGAGTTTATATTCTAAAAGTAAGCGGTAATAATTACGAACATTCTTATAAAATGCAAAAAAAATAATAGAGACATGAAAAAATATCTACTCTTTTTAATTTACTCCTTGTTTGCCATAAGTGCCTTTACACAGGAACGTCTTTTTACGGACAAAGAACACGGTGGGGCAGAGAATGGCATATTTGGAAAAATCAACGACGAGATAATCGTGTCTCCGACTGGTCAGCTGTCTTACGAGATTCCCATACCAGCCCTTCCAGGAACAGGTGGTATGAAACCAAGCCTATCAATAGCTTATAATAGTTCTACGAAAAATGGCCTGGCAGGATATGGCACAGATTTAATAGGCCTTTCCATCATCAGCCGAGTTCCTTCCGATAGATTTCATGATATGGTATCTACGGCTATCGATTTTACCAGGAATGACCATTTTGCATTGGATGGACAAAGATTGATAAATTATAGTTATGCTTCAGATACACAAACAGAATATAGGACAGAGAATAATTCTTTTGCCAAGATTTTAGCTAACGGCAAGAGTACAAATCCTACATCTTTCAAGATATATACCAAATCAGGCTTGATATATGATTACGTATCTGTTGCAAAAGCTTTAGGAAAGTCTGAAACTGATTCTACTTTGTTTTGGTTGGTTTCAAAAATCTCTGATACAAAAGGTAATTATATGACAGTCACCTATGGTGGTGATGCCAGCACAAATGATTTTTATCCTTTACGAATTGATTATACTGGGAACGATGTCATGGGGGTAGTTCCCTATGCATCTATCCGGTTTAGTTATATAAGTAATTATTATACGCCTATTACTTATGTCAATGGTGCAAGAGTAAAAAGAAGTAAGATTATCTCTTCTATCAATTTGTATATGGGAAATCTGTCTGTACGAAAGTTCCAACTTTCTTATCAGGAAGCAAATCGTAAATACCAGCTTTTCAAAATTACAGAAAGTACTTCCGATGGAGAGCACAAAAACCCGACACGACTTGCATGGAGTAATCTCACGGATTTTAATGTCAAGAACTACAACTATACCCAAACACAACTTATCCACAAGGCAATCTTGACCGTCGGTGATTTCAATGGTGATGGTAAGGCAGACTTCATAGCAACTCCAGAGAATGACAAGGCAGAATGGAAAGGCTGGAAACTTTTCATCAGCCATGGCACTTCTTTCGAGCAGATGGCAAGCGGTACATGGCACTGGAATGACGACAATGTAGAGCAGGTCGTATGCGGGGACTTTAATGGTGACGGCTATGCCGATGTTGTTGTGAAAAGGTGTCATTCTGGCAAATGGCACAACTGCGACTTATATACGACATCGGTGGATGACAATGGAAAAGTCAGCTTAGGTTTTTCCACTTGTTTTCTATCTCTTTCTACAAATTATACCATCCAGGCAGTTGAATTGAATGGCGATGGAGCTACAGACTTGTTCGCTTGGCTTGATAACTCTAAGGAGTGTAAGCTAATCCGTTCTGAGCAAAGCGGAAACGATCTTATTCCATTAAACTATATTGCAACACGTTACTGCTCCGAGAAATGGGACAGGGTGGAGTTTGGCGACTTTAATGGCGATGGACTAACCGATGTCATGAACTTGAATGACGGCGGTCACTATATTATGTATAGTGATGGGGCTGGCACCATGACGAAAGAGACAAAATCGTCATGGCCTGACAAGAACCATTATATGGAGTTTGGCGACTTCAATGGCGATGGGAAAACGGACATGTTGCTTACAGGATGGTCGAAAAATCCCAACAAGAATGGTTGGAGCGACTGGTGCATTAATTATTCAAAAGGCGACGGAAGTTTCACAAAGGAATATCATTCCAAGCCTTTCGACGCACGTTCAAAGCAATTGTTTATCGCCGACTTAAATGGTGATGGGTTTGATGATTTCCAAGCCATCGACAAAACTTCATCAGGTAGTAACATGACACAACCACAAGCCTATCTTAGCGATGGCAAGGGAAATTTCTATAATCAAATAAAGGGTGGAAATGTGTATGCTACGGACAAATGGCATTTTTATGTGGGTGATTTCAACGGTGACGGCAAGGCGGATTTTATTTGTACTTCAGACTGGAATAAAAGCAACTGGGATGGCTATCAGCTATATTTGATGCCATCTGACAAGAATAGCCTTTTGACGGAAATAACGGATGGTTTGGGCAATCAAACAAGAATAGACTATAAGTATTTGTCGGACAACACGGTGTTTACTAGAGGAAAAACCAATTCATATCCTCTTGTTTCCATCGGTTCCGCATGGCCAGTTGTCTCTTCCGTTTCTACCCCAGATGGAATTGGTGGAATCAATGTGGTTTCTTACCAATATGAGGATGCGCTGTTTCATAACAATGGAAGGGGATTACTAGGATTTACGAAATGTTACATCAAAGATGAGACAACCAATACGCTGAGTACGACGGAATACGCTGTAAACACAGAGAAATATGTGATAGCCCCTGTACATAACCAAACTACCATTAGCGGTAGAAAGATAGAAGAGTGCGACTATACTTACACACTCAAGACGAACTATGCGTCTTCCTCCTACAACTCCAGCATATATACCTATGCGCCTACAGCAACTCATCGGCGCATATACGAATTTAATACTGGTAGTATAGTCAAGGACATCACGACAAGCAATAAGTACGATAACTACGGAAATGTAACAAAGACTTTTGTCAAGGATGGAAATATTGAGACAACGACCACCAGCACTTTCGCAAATGACACGGAAAAATGGATTTTGGGCAGACTTACGGCAAGCACAGTCTCCAAGTCCAATGAAAATGGCACGATAACCAAGAACTCCACCTTTGAATATGACACGACTTCGGGGTTGTTGACAGCAGAGACCTTTGCGCCAGAAGACTCGAAGCTGGGGTATAGAAAGACGTATGTACATGACGGCTTTGGAAATATTGTCAAGAGTACCGAATCTCCTTTGGACAATTCTTCGGAAAGAGCCACATTGTCCTCATACGATGCAAAAGGGCGGTTTATGGTGTCTTCCACTAATAGTCTTGGTTTTACAGAAAGTTCAACTACAGATGATGCGACTGGTCAAGTTGCCACTGCCACGGACAAGAATGGAATCGTTACCCTTTATACATACGACAAGTTCGGCAATCTGGTTGAGGCAACAACCCCTATATCAAAGGCTTTGAAAACAACAGGTTGGAGCGCAGGCATGACCGATGCCCCAGTAAATTCCTTGTATTTCACATGGAACAAAGTGACTGGAGAAGCCTATACCATCGAATTTTATGATTGTTTGGGTCGTTCTCTCAGAAAAATAACAGAAACCGTAGGTGGAAAGAAAGTCTATGTGGATCAAATTTATAATAAAAAAGGTGAACTTGTCAAGGCCTCTGAGCCATATTTTGCCGATGACCAGCAATATTGGACATTGAACGAGTATGACGATGCAAGCAGAATCATTACCCAGACAAATCCTGACGGAAACAGCTACAAGTTCCAATACGCAGGGCTTGCAACTGTTACAATAGACCCATTGGGACATACGGACACCAAGACCAACGACCTCAATGGCTTGTTAGTGTCCAGCATGGACAATGCGGGCACAAGCATTACCTATAAATATAACGCAGACGGGAAGTGCATTGAGACCAAGGGACCTAGGACTACGATTCGTTGCAGCTATGACATCGCAGGAAACAGGACCAGCTTGGAAGACCCTGACTTAGGAGTTTCACAAGACACATACAATGCCTTTGGAGAACTCGTAAGCCATCATGATATACATGGAGATACACAATATAAATATGACGCAGGCGGACGTGTAGTCTTGGAAGCAAGACCTGACGTTACCATTTCAACTACATATGACAATGGTTGGAAAGGTGCTGTTGATGAAGTTACTTCTGTTGGCAGCATCAAATCCTCCTATTCATATACTTATGACAAATATGGAAGAACCATCAAAAAGCATACTCTCATAGCCGATAGGGAGTATGAGGTTGCCTATACCTACGACTCCGCAAATCATATAGAGACGATAACATATCCTAATGGACTGAAGGTGAAGAACGATTATGACGATTGTGGAATACTGACCTCCGTGTCGAATGCCGACAGTCAAATGGCTTATTGGAAACTTTCCTCCTTGAATGCAAGAGGACAAATCGAAAAGGAGGAATATGGGAATGGACTTGTCACCTCTACGGGCTATGATGCAGCAAAAGGTACTATTACCAGTATATTCACGGAAGGAATCCAAAATTGGAACTATGCTTTTGATGCTGTAGGGAATCTTGTCTCACGCAGTGATTTATACAAGAATCTTGTAGAATCGTTCTCTTACGATGGGTTAAACCGTCTTGTTACCGTTCGTAAGAATGGGCAAATAACTCAGTCTGTAACATACGATGCAGCAGGTAACATAACCAGCAAATCTGACGTAGGCACATACAATTACGAGGATGGCTCGAACAAGCTTGTTTCTATTACGAATTGCAAGCGTAAAATTGCGATATGGGACGATATTGTTTATAACTCATTTGACAAAATCATTAATTTGAGGTTTAGTGACAAGACCATGATGCTGGAGTATGGCCCAGACAAGTCACGAGTCTTTTCTTCCATCCAAGGTGTTGATTGCAAATACTATGTCGATAATTTGTTTGAGCAAAAAATGTGCTGGGGAAAAGAATACAACATCAACTATATTTTTGCATTTGGCAAGGCTATTGCTATTGTTACAGAGGGTGAAAATACTGATGTCAAGTACGTACTCCACGACCATTTAGGCTCCATTCAAGCCTATACAGATGAATCAGGCTTGCCATATCAAGACCTAAGTTATGACGCATGGGGATTACGACGCAGTCCAGATAGTTGGGAAGTATTTGAAAATCTCACATCAAGCCATGTTTATGATGAACATGGATTTGGAGGACATGAACATATCGACTTGTTTGACTTGGTTAACATGGATGGTAGAATGTACGATCCTGTAGTTGGTCGATTCATTTCTGCCGACCCATTCATTCAAAGTCCAGATTTTACACAGAGTCTGAACCGCTATGCCTATTGCATCAACAATCCTCTATCACTCATAGACCCATCAGGATATAGTTGGTTTAGCAAGAATTGGAAGTCCTTGGTTGCCTCTGTTGTTGGAGTGGCAGTAAGTGTGGTAACGGCAGGTTCTGGCTCGGGAATTGGTGTCGCCATTATTGCAGGTGCAGCAGGAGGTGCAGCAGGCGCATTGACAGGAGCGTTGCTGAATGGTGCCAATATTGGACAAATAGCCAAATCAACATTTACTGGGGCTTTCTGGGGCGGTCTGGCTGGAACTGCAAATAATCTGGCTGGAGACATCAATGAATTTTGGCTACGAATAGGAGCCCATACCTTGTCGGAAGGAGCAATGGAAGGATTGCAAGGTGGAAACATGTTGCATGGCTTCATGATGGGGGCGACATCGTCTTTAGGCGGAAGTTTCATTGATAATAATCTTGAATCCTTAGGAAAAGTCGGAGAGGTTGCCGCAAACTCCATACTCAGTGGTACAGTTGATGAAATCGGTGGTGGTAAATTTGCCAATGGTGCCATTACAGGAGCTTTTACCATCATGTTTAATGACATGATGCATGAAAAGTTAGAATTAAAAGGGGAACGGCAAAGGCTTGCAGATATCGATAAACCTCTAGAGCCAATTTACCCAGAATTTAATCTAATGTTAGCAGGAAAAGCATTAGCTAATGGTATAACCACTATGACAAAGGAACTTTATCATTCATTTGCTAGCTTTTTACATCAGCAAACAGGTGGTGTAAAGCAATGGGTTCGTTGGGGGCCATCTTATTCTGTTAGAGGAAAATTTCGAACAGATAAATCTGTAAGATGGGGTGCTTCTGGGAAATATCGGAATAGAATCGGTAATCGTAATTTAAGGCAGATAAATAAGAGAATACGAGAAACAAAACTCCCTGGTAATTCTTGGCGTGTACAAGACCCTGGGCATTTTCATATCAAAAAAAGTAGATAGTATGCAATACTTTTCTTTTACAAATGTATTGAAAGGTGAAAAACCAAAAGATACATTTTTTGAAAAAATAACAATTTGGCTATTAAGCCATTTTATTCCAACGACCAATCCTACGTTGGAGCATAATATTTCCTACGTTAAACAATGGTACATAGAATATGATGACATAGAAGAATATACCAACAGGGAAGTTGGAGTGACAGAAAATGGCTTGGTGGTATTCAAGGCTCCCTTTGAGGAAAACTGGGGGTATTGGTGTGATAACGACATGACTATAGATGATTATAGAAATCTAGGTATTCATACTATATCCAAGGAAGTATTTGAGAAACTTTGGAATGAAGAGGTGCAATCTCCTACTGAAAAGGATTCAAATAGAGCTAAGTAAATGGATAAATTGACAGCATTTATGAAAAGCAGTTCCTTCTCAACTGCAGAAAAACTGTTGAGAAAGGAATTGTATGTGTCGCCAAACAACTGTTATTTGTTGACTCAACTTGCAAATGTTCTATGGAACAGATGCAAAGATAAGGAAGCTTTGGCTTATGCCGATAAAGCAAAAGAGGTATGCCCTATCATGCCTCTCTTGAATTATACTCGTGGCAGAATCCTTTGGTCATTAGAAAAATATGAGCAATCCATAGAAGAGTGGGATGTTGTTTTAAATATGGCTGTTGAGGAGGTAGCGGAAAATGGCTATGGTGTCAGATGGGCAAAGTCTGTCATCAATGATTCCAGATATTATAAGGCAGATTGTCTCTATCACCTTTTTAAAGATAAGGAGGCCTTGGCTCTAATGGAAGAGCATTTGTCACACCGAGGAAAAGGTATTGAAAGCGATTTCTCTAAAAAGGAAGCTGTTCTTTTCTATAAAGTATTGAAGTATAGTCATCCAAGGACTGTTGCAAAAGCCTCAGATATAGGATATACTTCTGAATCTCAGCGGAATCGAATCTTGAAAAAAATAGATGCTTTGGAAGAGAGTAACAATAAGGAGAAACTAGTGCGTTATCTTCGTGTCATTTGCAAGCGTTATTCCAAAGAGTATTATTTGAAGACGATTCTTTCCGATACCTATAAGGCCGTTGGGGATAAGGCAGGTTGCTTAACTTATGCAAAAGCAGCTTTTGAGCAAGAACCCAATGACCCTCTTGTTAAGTATGACTATGCTGTTGCGTTGATGTTTAACGGCTTATCTGAAGATGCTCTTTTGCAGTTTGAAGAATTAGTTGCGTTAGGGCTAGATTATATCGCATTCTCTGAACATGGCGAAGGAGTAAGATGGGCAAAGAAACTTTTACGGAATACGCAAAAACAAATAGACCAAATTCAAGCTAACCAGCAATGAAAAAGCAAATGTTTTTACTTCATTTTTACAAAACATCAAGTAAAGACATTCTCGAAAATGAAGGGCATGCCGTATCAAGTGACGACATGCCCCTGTTGCTTTATTCTTCATTTACCACTTCCCAATCCAAAATGCCTTTGCCTTCTTCGTCTAGTTCTATGCCTAAGCCTACTACCTCTCGCTTGTCGGCCTTGAAAGGTTCCAGGTATTGGCGGTCTTGAATTTGCTTGATGGCAGCTTCCTTGCCTCCATTGTTTCTTAACTTCAGTTCTATTATATAGATGTGATGAGTTGTTTTTTGTATAGCGCCTGTTTTACCTCTTCATTTGGGAAGCCTAAGTGATAGACATTTCCTACGCACGATTTGATGGTGAGATAACCTGATTGATATAAGAAGAGTTCTGGTCCTCCACCAGTAACATCGGAAGTCTCCAAGGTGTTGCGGAGAATCATGGAATCCTCAAAATCAGGTAGGCGCAACTCTGCATCCTTAATGAACTTCGTCAGCATGGATGTGGCTCCCGATGACGCCCAATAACTGTTGAGATCCTGGGTGTCAAGCGCATTGATAAGGCTGAAAGGATTGTAGGCGTCAACCATGTTTCGGCGACTGAAATGGTAACTCGCATTCAACTTCATTCTCTGCCAAGAAATCCAAGTTTGATTAGATTCTTCCGATATGCTAAGCTTGGCGAAAATGCAGGCTTTGGCATAGATAAGATGCTGGCATGGGAGAAACTGACTGGTAAGAATGTTGATTTTAAAAGCGATTTGGTATGCTCTACCGTAACGTATTGGTTTAGTGAACAAGCAGGTGGTCAAATTAGTGAACAAGTTCAAATATTAGTAAATGCAATTCGTGAAAATGTGTATTGTGCTTCCCTGAAAAAGGTTGTCACTTAGGAACAAACAGAAGTGACAATGAAACGTAAGACAAAAATTGAACGTGTGTATAATGAGGACACTGGTTGGTTTGAGACCCGTGAGGTAGAGTTGAAAAGCTACTCTTTTACAGATGATGATCGTATCATGATAGTTCGAGAGTATATGGAGAGTGGACTCCCAGCAGAAGAAATCATCAAGAAATGCTATATAAGCAGTCGTACAGTGCTATTTTCTTGGATGGATAAGTTTTTAAATGAAAAAGATTTGTTATCTTTGCCGCCAGAAGACCCAAACCGTAACGATATGGCAAAGACAATAAATGAACAGTTGAAAGAGAAAGATGCAGAGATTAAGCGTCTCCGCAAGGCTTTGGAGTTAGAGAAG
>ERZ1031719.81-NODE-81-length-54412-cov-32.040013_pt1 | contig 54412 bp, 53 predicted proteins | sample MGYA00516702_ERZ1031719 | MGnify/ENA primary metagenome ERZ1031719 (study PRJEB33719, sample SAMN04261227) | wastewater metagenome | biome: rural village; feature: human; material: feces | host: Homo sapiens | place: El Salvador | collected 2013-01-07 ...
AAAGGTAACTATAAATTCAGAAACAACCCTCATCTGATACACTTTCAGATGGGGGTGTTTTTTAAAAGCACAATCACTCAACAACCCGCCATCCGAAATCACGGATTACTTCCCTGATGAGCCGCCTACAACCGAATGCCCCTTCTATCATACCGACTCCGTAATAGGTGATGCCTCCGGCTTCCCTATCACCAAGGATTTCTTGAAGAAAATGAAGAAAAGATGGTTCTAGGCAAAATAAGGAAAATCGCCCTAACCCCAAAATTTATACCTATTTTTAGGATTACAATCCCAAAAAACATAGTGATTTTTGGGATTAGGCGATTTTTCAACGTTTTCATCTATCTTCCTCCCCTAGCTCATGGGGGCTGTTTCTTCTCGAGTATCTGAGCAGTTCTGAATTAGTTGAAGAAGGTTATGCCACTTGGCTGTTCCAAAGTAGTGCGCTAGAAGGACCTAGTAAAAAACATGGTATCATCAGTATCAAACCTCTCGGCAATTTCTGGTATCAATATACATTTTACGACAGGGGTAACAAGGCTGAAAACAAAGTAAAGGTCATCATAGATGGAACAACCATCAAATTCGACAAGGTGGAACAACTTACCAAATTCTAATGGATGACATCATTTAAATAATCAAGCGCCAATACTTTTTTTCAAAATATTGGCGCTTTTTTTTGAAATTTTCCCTTCATATTACTATATTATAAAGGTATAACCAAAAAAGAAAGAATAAAATGGCAAATAAAATGTCTTTATGTATTATCAAATACACCTATACTCGATATGTAGGGGTGGATATCGAAAAATATACTCGGGGACTATTCGAGTATGTGAAGGAAGAGTTTGGGGAGTTTCAACCACAAATGTCAGAGCCTGGAACTATACCTGATATGCCAGACTATCTGGACATCGTGCTCTGCAAGAAGGATGGCAGCATCTTCTACGAAAGCGACATTCTGCGCCGTGCCGTCAACATTCCGCATGATTGTCAAATGGATGGATTAGTATTGGAAATCTTTATCCAGAACTGCGATGGCACGAGATACAAAAAAAGACATGCATATCCCAAGCCTTGGTGGAACCATAAAGCTAACGGCAAGTCGGGCATGAGAAAACTGAAAATTCATAAAACTATCAGCAAAAGGAATCTTAACAATCAAGAAGGCAAAGACTCTGAAGGCATCAGAATACCTGAACTTAGATCTCAGATTCTCAAGTTTCATAAATTCTTAAAATAACCATCCCATGACATACGAAGAATTCAAGCAATTGGCTGAACATCCACAGCATCGGGATGTTCCTGCCATCTTCAAGCTCGAAGTATTAGAAACAGAAGAGCTGGAGGAGAAAAAGCGTTCACATTATCCGAAATATAAGGTGAACACCTATTGTCCGCAAGCCTTCACCACAACTTTGGAGGAGGCAGAGAGACTGATGCACCAGGATGTCCTTTACCGCAAGAAGATGAAGGAGGAAGACGACTATCCGCTGGATACCTTCTGCTATTATATCTCGGAGATTCCAATGGGACTGTTGCACTACGACCGCGAATGTCTTTCGGAAAGGATGTATGATGGGGAAGGAAAACTGATCGACCAGTCTTACTGCTGTTCGCGTTTCAGCATTTACTATCCCGGAGTCTGCGATTTGCCTGCATACAACCGTCATCCTGACGAGACCTTCCGAGGCAGAAACGCAGAACAGATTAGATTCCAGAAAGGTGACATCGTGGAAGTATATCGTGGCGATGAGGTGAAACTTGCCATCGTTGTCGGAACTCCGCTTACCACCGAATGGATCTGGGAGAGAAACCAGGCTGCCAAGGATAAAAGGGGATTGGATGAACTGCCATACGATGAGACGGATGACAGCTATACCGTGATAGATGGTCCCGGCTACGAATACCACGACCACGTTCCGTCGCTGTATGTCTTCGCCCCTCACTATCATGTGCCGCTCTATCTTCAGAGACGATTCAAGGGGTATTTGGAAAAGGCTGAGAAAAAGCAGAAAGAAGAGGAGGAGAAAGACAGGATCTTCCGCCAAGCTCACGATTGCAGCTTCAGCAACAAGGAACAGATAGAGAAGTCTGAAAAGTGCGGCTGCTTCAGCTGTTGCGAAATCTTCTCGCCATCCGAAATCACGGATTACCTCCCTGATGAGCCGCCAACAGCCGAATGTCCCTTCTGTCATATCGACTCCGTAATAGGTGATGCCTCCGGCTTCCCTATCACCAAGGATTTCTTGAAGAAAATGAAGAAGAGATGGTTCTAGGCATAATAAGGAAAGCCACCAAGGTCGTTGATAAGTTAGCACATACTTTAGGCTCTACTCGTTACCTATATATAATAAGGTGTAACAAAGGTTACACTACAAATGGAATAAACGGAATGGTCAAAAAAAAGGAAAAAATAACTTTTTTGAAAAAAAATCGACATAAAATTAGGATATATTCATTTATTTTATTATATTTGCAGTATCAGAAAATAAAAGAAAATATATATAATAGATTTTAGCATTCTTAACTTAATAACAAAATTTAAAGATTATGGAAAAAGAAAAAGTTGATCAGTTCATGATGGCAAATGCCAAGTTCTTTCCTCCAATGATGGTAGGTCAGATCAAGGAAAAGTTAGCCACACTCGATGAGGACAAAGAGACCATGTTGATGTCAACAGACTGGAAGAATCCTACAGTAGGATTACTTTTCGCATTCTTCCTTGGTGGTTTAGGTATTGACCGCTTCTGGCTTGGCGAAACAGGTCTGGGTATAGTCAAAATCATTACTTGTGCAGGAGCAGGTATTTGGGGTCTCATCGACCTGTTCACCGTAGGTAAGAGAACACGTGAATACAACTATAAAAAGTTTATGACGTATTTTTAAACAAGTCATTTGAGGAAGAGCCTTCTGGTTCTTCCTCGTTCATCATCAATACAATATCATTATCCTATAGAAATATATCACTATGAGCGAACAAACCAACATGCTATTAATGACATATAGCAAATACTTTCCAGAAGAAAGCATCATGATGCTCAAGCAGAAATTCGACCAGATGGACGAATCGAAGAAATCATTGATGTATTCTCTCCAGTTCAAAGACCCTGTCACAACACTCATCCTGTCACTGTTGGTGGGTAGCTTAGGTATTGACCGTTTCTACATTGGCGACACAGGACTCGGAATAGCCAAGTTGCTGACATGCGGCGGATGTGGCATCTGGACCATCGTCGATTATTTTCTGATTATGAAGAGAACCAAAGAAAAGAACTTTGAGAAATTGATGTCTCTCATCTAAACCTAATGGGCAAACGAGAAACGATTATATTGTCGGCGCTTTACCTATTGGGCATCGCATGGATGTTCATCTACACCCACTACAAGGTAAATATTCTCCTATGCCCCACCAAATGGGCATTGGGAATACCTTGTCCTGGATGCGGGATGACAAGGGCCTTGAGCCTTTTGCTCAAGGGCGACATGGTGGCTGCCGTCACCATGAATCCCAACATCGTGATAGCCTTAGTCGGCATTGTCTTAGCCCCTTTCCTGCTTTTCAGCCAATGGTTTACCAATAGGGATTATATGGGGAGAATCAACTCTTTACTAAATCGCAAGCAGTTTCTTATCCCCTTCTGCACATTCGAAATCATGATATGGGCATACAACATCATGCGCCATATCTAAATATTCATCCCCCATACTATCCTGTTTTCAATAGCTAAAATTCGAGACCATTGACCGCATAGAGCGGTATATTCGTAACCCATTCTTCCTCTTTATAATCATTCATGGAGATGCGGAAGGCCTTCTTGGACTGGTTGTCAGCCACAAACTGGCGCAGACTTTTCGCCTTCACATTCGTCTCGGCTTTCTTTACAAGGTGCTATCGCAATGCATCCTATCCCCCTTACCCCTGCATCCTAATGACTGATTCTTGTTTTAAATGACGAAGATGAACCAGCGGAAAATCGAACTGTAATCGTAATCAGTAATCAGAACTCCCCGTCAATGCAATAACTGGAGAAGTGGGATGGCAAGAAATGAGAATACAGAAAAAGGAAAGATAAAGAATAAACATCCGATGAAAAAAGTAACATCCGTGCTTAAAAATAAAAATAATATTTGGTGATTTCACACAAAAACTATAACTTTGCAACAATAATTTATTAGAAAGTGACTTTGTGATAATGAAAAAACTATTCCTTAGTGCTGCTTTTCTGGCAGCATCGCTCGCATCTCAGGCACAGCAAGCCCCATTGTGGATGCGCTACCCTGCCATCTCGCCTGATGGCAAAACCATCGTTTTCTCCTACAAGGGAGACATCTACAGCGTTCCTGCCACGGGCGGAGAAGCCAGACAGCTCACCACAAATGCTGCTCACGACTCCTACCCCATCTGGAGCCCTGACGGCAAGAAAATAGCCTTCGCTTCCAACCGCGAGGGAAGTTTCGACGTATATGTGATGTCTACACACGGAGGCGCACCTACACGCATCACCACCAACAGTGAGCGCGAAATTCCTGTTGCCTTCAAGGACAACGACCACGTGCTCTTCTCTGCCAACATCATGCCTACCGCTGAGAGCAACCTCTTTGCCAGCCGGGAATTCTCGCAGGTTTACGAGGTAAGCACACAGGGCGGAAGACCGAAACTCTACTCCGTCATCCCGATGGAAGACATCAGCATCAACGCCAAGGGACAGGTGCTCTACCACGACTCCAAGGGATATGAAGACCAGTGGCGCAAGCATCATACTTCGCCTATCACTCGCGACATCTGGATGCTCGACAACGGGAAATACCAGAAGATAACTGCCTTCAAGGGCGAAGACCGCACGCCTGTATGGGCTGCCGACGGTGAGAGCTTCTACTACCTGAGCGAGCAGGCGGGATCCTTCAACATCTATCATCGCAACATCGCTACCGGCAAGGACGTTCAGCTCACCCATGAGAAGAAGAATCCTATCCGATTCCTCACCTCCTCTGCCGACGGACTCCTCTGCTACGGTTACGACGGCGAAATCTACACCGTGAAGGAGGGAGCACAGCCACAGAAGGTAAACATCTCCATCACCGCCGACAATGATGAGCCAAGTCTCGTACGCCAGGTGCGCAGTTGGGGAGCCACAGAGATAGCCCTCTCGCCAGACGCCAAGGAAGTGGCTTTCGTGATGCACGGTGATGTATATGTGACATCCACCGAATACAAGACCACCAAGCGCATCACCGACACACCGCAGCAGGAGCGCAACGTGAGTTTCTCGCCAGACGGCAGAAGTCTCGTCTATGCCTCTGAACGCAACGGCGTATGGCAGATATATCAGGCTAAGATCAAGAACGAAAAGGAGAAGAACTTCACCTACTGCACGGATGTGGAGGAGGAGCAGCTCACCAAGACCAATATGACCTCGCAATATCCAGCCTACAGTCCGGACGGCAAGGAAGTGGCCTTCTATGAAGACCGTGCCACCCTGCGCATCATCAATCTGAAGACCAAGGATGTGCGCACCGTGCTCGATGGCAAGTACAACTACTCCTACTCCGATGGCGACATCTGGTTTGAGTGGAGTCCGGACAGCAAGTGGCTCCTCTGCAGCTACATAGGCAACGGCGGATGGAACAATACCGATATCGCACTGGTGAAAGCCGACGGCAAGGAGATGCACAACCTGACCAACAGTGGATATAGCGACAGCAACGGCAAGTGGGTGCTCGGCGGAAAGGCGATGCTTTTCGAAAGCGACCGTGCCGGTTATCGCAGTCATGGTTCATGGGGCGCAGAAAGCGATGCTTATCTCATGTTCTTCGACCTCGATGCCTACGACCGCTTCCGCATGAGCAAGGAGGAACTCGAACTCGCTGAGGCCAACAAGGACGAGAAGGAGAAGAAGGCCGACGAGAAGGAGGAGAAGAAGAAGAAAGACAAGAAAAAGAAAGAGGAGAAGACTGGCAAGATAGAAGTGGACAAGGTGAAACCGCTCGAACTGGACATCGACAACTGCCGCGACCGCATCGTACGACTCACCGTCAACTCATCCCACATGGGTGATGCCATCCTCGATACCAAGGGCGAGAAGATCTACTATCAGGCTTCTTTCGAAGGCGACTACGACCTGTGGTGCCACGACCTGAAGGAGAACAAGACCTCGCTGATGATGAAGGGCATCGGACAGGGCGGATTCGTAGCCGACAAGGATGTGAAGAACCTCTATCTCTGCAACGGCAGCAATATCAAGAAGGTGGAACTCGGTTCGAGATCTACCAAGAATATCGACTTCGAGGCTCCGTTCAACTACAAGCCAGCCGAGGAGCGTCAGTATCTCTTCGACCACGTATGGAGACAGGTGGCAGACAAGTTCTACGACCCTAAGTTGCAGGGCGTGGACTGGGAATACTATCGCAAAGTGTATGAGAAGTACTTACCTTATATTAATAACAACTTCGACTTCGCTGAGATGTTGAGCGAGATGCTGGGCGAGCTGAATGCCAGCCATACCGGTTGCCGTTATTATGCCAGCGGAGCCACCCTCTCTACCGCAGCATTGGGCGTATTCCTCGACCCATCCTATGAGGGCGACGGACTGAAGATCAAGGAGATCATCAAGCGCGGTCCTTTTGCCGTGAAGAAGAACGAGGTGACTCCAGGCAGCATCATCGAGAAGATAGACGGCACCGACATCAAGGCAGGCGAAGACTACAATGCGCTGCTCGACGGAAAGGCTGGCAAGAACATCCGCCTCACCATCAAGAACGCCAAGGGCAAGCGCTTCGACCTCACCATCAAGGCCATCTCGCAGGGTGCCCAGCAGGAGCTGCTCTACAAGCGATGGGTGGATAGAAACCGTGCCATCGTGGACAGTGTTTCGCACGGCAGAATAGCCTATGTGCACGTGAAGGCGATGAACAGCGAGAGTTTCCGCACCGTGTATAGTGAACTGTTGAGCGAGAAGAACCGCACCAAGGATGCCGTCATCGTGGATGAGCGTCACAATGGTGGCGGCTGGTTGCACGACGACCTCTGCACCCTGCTCAGCGGCAAGCAGTATCAGGAGTTTGTGCCTCATGGCAAGGTGGTGGGCAAGGATCCATTCAACAAGTGGACCAAGCCATCTTGCGTATTGATTTGCGAGGACGACTACAGCAACGGCCATGGTTTCCCTTGGGTATATAAGGAGTTGGGCATCGGCAAGCTGATTGGTGCGCCTGTGGCTGGTACGATGACTGCCGTATGGTGGGAGACGCTGATGGACCGCAGTCTGGTTTTCGGTATTCCACAGGTGGGTTGCCGTGACATGCGTGGCACCTTCGGCGAGAACACCACTCTCCAGCCAGACATCGAGGTATATAATTCTCCAGAGGATTACATCACCGGCCATGATACCCAGCTTATCAGAGCCGTGGAGGAAATGATGAAGAAGTAAGGAAGAGGAATTATTCCGTTAAAATAGGAGGTAAAAACAGGAATTATTCTGTTAAAACAAGGGATAAAAACAGGAATTATTCCGTTAAAACAAGGGGTAAAAACAGGAATTATTCCGAAGAATATAATTCAAAAGAGCGTGGTCGCCAATCGGGCAATCACGCTCTTTTATTTCATTATTAACATAAAACATTATAACATATGAAGACTCTCCCATCAAAGAGCCATCTCCTTGAAGAATCAAGAGGGAGAACATCCCCATGATATTGGGAGAGAAATCCTTATCTAATTTAGCAAACTTTCTTCTTCCGCTCGCAAAAGCGCTCGCACTGCGCACAAATATCATATCCCAACATCGCCCCAAGGATGAAATCCTCCTCAGGCGAAAGTTGGCACAATGGTTTAGTAACAATCATACGGATAGCATCTAGGCATTCCTTCTTACCAAAGAAGAGATTCAAACGGTCGTTACCAACCGGCTGAATGATATAATCAATGTTCTGACGCTCTAATCTTGTTATGGCAAAAGACTCATACTTCTTGTTGAAGGTGTAAAGTACCAGGCGGCGCACGCCCTTCTTATATTCATATATATGATTCATCAGAACCTTCAAATCTACTGGTGTTGCGATTTCCTGCTGCATACTATCCGAATTTATCTGTTTTTAAACCAAGAATCAGAGAATTCCATCATTCTCCAATTCTTGAAAAATATTTTTGTAAAATTATAACGCTGGCTTGATGTCCTCGAGCCAGGCATCGATACGCTCCTCTGTCTTGTCGTCCTCGTTCACCTCGTCGAGTGCGAGTCCCAGGAACTTGTCGCCATCAATTGCCTCACTGTCATCATAGGTGTATCCGTCTGTAGAAACACCAGGCAATACGGTAGCGCCAGCCTCAACGGCAGCATCATAGAGTTCCTTCATGCCGCCACAGAATGTATCAGGGTAAGACTCGCTGTCGCCACAACCAAACAGGGCCACAGTCTTGCCAGCCAAGCCGGCACTCTTCAATGTCTTCACGCCATCATACCAGTCATCCTGCATCTCACCGGCACCCCAGGTAGAAGTACCGAGAAGAAGATTCTCATGACTTGTGATAGTAGCATCATCGATGTTAGCTACATCTACAGCTTCCACGCCCAACTTAGAGGCGATGGTTTCGGCAATCGACTGGCATGAGCCAGTGGAAGAGCCATAAATTACGATAGTTGTTTTCATTTGTCCTTAATCTCTTTTAGTTACATTTATTTTCGGGTGCAAAGATACTGCCTTTTCCCTTTATCTGCAATACCTAAAAATGATGGTTTCGGGAAAATACCTAGATATGGGGATAGAAGAATAGTTTTAGGATGGTTTATCCTAAAAAATAGTATCTTCGCAGCAAATATATAATCAAAGAACAATGAAATGATATGAAACGAATAGAAAGAACGGAATATCTCAATAAGCAGATTGCTTTCAAAGACAAGTCTCTTATCAAAGTGAGCAGACAATATCGGCAACATCCTATCCACCAAGCGCATAGCCAACATCATGACTGCCGACGGAAGAAAAATAGACCAGAAAACCGTGGAACGATCTTACACTTGATGAAGACCCTACTGCCGATTACAACGGTATCAAGAGAATCAATGCCATAAGAGGCTGATGGGAGAAACAGAGTTGAACCAAAAGAAAGTTTGGAAGTGACCTCTATGAGGTCACTTCTTCGTTCTGTTGGGTGCTTTCAGCCAGATATTCTGAGTATATCGCATACCTCTCAGATAGTGACACCAAGAATAACTGAAAACCTTATTTCGCAACCAAGAATATTCGAAAAATACCCTGTTGACTGCTTTAACCCTGAATTGTCCAGAATATGCAGCAGGATTCTTCACTGTCCAATACCAACAGTTGTGTAGGTTGATTGTGTTACGAGACACCAATGGAGCCTCATGCATCTTAGCCTTGAACCCGTTTGATGTCACCGGAGCATCCGCCACATCATAATTCCACCGTGCTCTTCCACTTCCACCATCCAAGGATTTGTTTGTTATAGTCACATCAGAAACATTCATTGTATAGCTTTCGGATATTGAGCCTCCTGCACTAAATCCAGCACTTGGTCCAGAAGTATCAAGCCCGATATTACCTCCAAAATCAACACTATATCCCGAAGTTGTACTATACGAACCTTCAGAAGTCGCAGGTCTAGGATCATGCACAAAGACTTCAGTTGGTGAGAAGCTTCCACCGTTTGGTTTAAAGATTTCGTGGTCATTGTCAATCTCTCCCAAGTAAAAACCATAGCATGTACCCTTGTTTTCCTTCCATTTATCAGAAAGCATCATCGTCGAATTGTTTCCAAGGATTTCTTGATGTACCATATAGTAATCCATGTTTTGATCAAAAGAGTACACTGCATATATGGTATATGTTACTTGGTACAATGCGGAGCGACCTTTAGCCTTGTCATGCCCTGGATACGTCGGGTAATATATGTACGTAATTGTCTGCGCCTTTGTCATGGAATGAATATCGTTTGAGCCACCGTTGATATTGGGCTCGCTTACAACAGCTTGTTTTTCTATCCATGTGGCTACGGCATCTGCAAATAAACCATATGTGTAAGGCGTGTGCTCTTGGGAAAGATTGGCTTCTGCAAGCTCTGTCCTTGTGGTATCACCGTCCTCTGTGATTACCACTGACGATATTTGAGCCTCATCTGAGTCGTTCAGATCTTCGAGATGCATTTCTCCTCCCTTCTTATTGAAAGCATAAATATCATTGAAGTGCCCATTGCCATCATCGTCGTCATAGTCGTGCATAAGCGCATCTCCCAGTTTATATTTTTTTAGTCGTTCCATTGTGGCCTTCGACGGTTCAGTTATGGCTATTACGCCTCCTTTGTCATAAACCTGTTTCACTTTCTCCAACATATCGCCATCAATGGTCAAGGCGGTTTCGTTGTCGAGAACCACCACCCTCACGCTATTGTCATTTATTGACACGTTCTTTGTCAGGCGGTTTACAAGAGCAGAACCTGCTTCCTTAAAATTGTTACCCAACACTGCCGTTGGCAAATTGAGCTTAACGGAAAGTTGATCGGTCTTTGGCAGGACTTCTCCTATTGGTGCGTCAAGTTCTTCCCAAGATTCGCTATCATCAGAACATGAGCAACATAACGAAGTCAACATTACCAAACACAACACGGACTTTACAAAAAACTTCATTTTCATTCTTATATTATAGTTCATATTTTAAAGAATTAAATGGTTAAAGAATTCACTGGCAGCCTTATCAAGATTTTCTGCCTATTTTAAGTTGAACGTAAATTTATTCTTATAGTCTCGATTCACACAGACCGTAGCCTTGCGCTGAGAAAGATTATACACCACCGACCACTGGGTATGGCTCGTAGGATTGCCCGGAGTTTCTGCCTGACTCACGCCATTGAGCAGATTCATGGCTCCTTCCTCAGACAACTGATTGTTGTTCTGCTTGATGACGAATTCCATCATGTCATAGCGGGTCTTGCCGTGGTTCGAGAGCTTCGGACCTTTATCAGAACATGCCATGGTTTCAGATACATAGAAGTTGCTGGCATAGCGCTTTTCTATCACCTCGCGGGTGTTTGGCAATACGTCAGGATATTTGAAATGAGTCTTTCCGTCTTCACCCGTATATTCATCGTCGATGTAAATCTTGCTTTGGTGATCCTTGTCATATACGAATTCTACGATGGCATAACGGCCCGTGGCATCTGCCATGTAGAAATGATAGTTGCCGTCGTTATCCGGTATCCAGAGGTCATATCCGTCCAGAATCTTGAGAGCTTCATCCACAGTTCTGGCATGATCCAACATCATGCGCAAGGCAACGGTTGTAGTCAATTTCTTTCCCGTACTAGCCTGCTGGGTCGGTTTGCCGTCGAGATGGAGCACGGAAACGGCAAAGCCAGCCTCGTTCATACCGTCCATCAGGAGATATGGGAATGCCATGATATAGGATAGGTCTTGCGTCTTATTCTTCTCAAACTCAGCCTTGTTATATAGGATGTAATGCCAGAGATCCTGTCGGTAACCTATCCAGTAGGCATCCACCATACTGATGGATTTCAGTCCGCCTTCGGGTGCCGTGCGAACCAGGGCAGCTGCTATCGGTTCGTTATCATGGGAGTAATCAAAGTTGCGCCCCATCAGATAATCGCCCGTATCGGGTGTCGTCACGGCAAAGGCACTGCAGCCTGCATCCAGCTTAACCCTTGCCTTGAGCCAGGATGGCGTCTTGTCGCAGAGGGTTTTCAATACGGCACCAATCAGATGGGTGTTGTCGGTGAGATTGAATCCTGATATGGTAGGGAGTTTATAATCCTCCGTATAGTCAAGATAGAAGAATCTTCCGTCTTTCAAGTCCTGGATAGACCTTACCATCTCCAGTTTCTTGGCATCGGTCAGCAGACTGGCCGGTACGTCCTGATAGTGAGCCTGGTTGTATACTTCTTCAGGGTCATCATCGCTGCACGAAGACACCATAACCATGAAAAAGGTAAAGCAGAAAGTTAAGCATGCAAACATTAGCCACTGAATGCGTTTGCTGTTGAAAGTATTGTTTCTTTTCATAATTAGTGATATTTAAAAGATGAATGATTCATTTTATTTTTCGATGCAAAAGTAATGGAAAATAAGGTTCGATATGGGAAAAAATAACCTGAAAAATACTGATTTTTTAGGAAAACGGGAAAAAATAACCTCAAAAACCGTCAAAATCACAGATTTTTATTATCTTTGCACAATAATAAAGCAATGCCAAGCAAAGCTAAGCAATGCAAGGTTATGCTAAGCAATTCATCTATCAATAATGAATATATCCCTACGGAGTATGAAAGCAAAGAACTCAATAAGAACCAAGTTACGCAGGTTGGAATTCTCCTTGCTGAAGAGGGAATCCAATTACCTCGATCGCCAGCGCCAGTGGCTTCTGGTATGTTTTGCCGTGATGCTTTATCTAGGCATTCTGTCTAATATCCTGGGGTTGTCGGGAGCCTTCGATCCATTTTTTACAGCATCTAACATCGTCTTTCTGGTAGTTGTGGTGTCCTCGTTCGCTGCCTATCTCTTGGGTAAGATAGGGGTGGTGAAAGGGATAACCTTCCTTGCAGTAGCAACCCAGGTTTTCATAGGCATGGATATTCTGTATAGTGCCTTCGTGCCTACATTGAAAGATAATACGATGGTAATTCTCATCAACATGCTCATTCTTGCCGGCAACATGTTTTTCTCGCTGGCAGCTTATCAGGCTCGTCTTACCCGCTGGCTGGTAGGCATAGCCTTGGGAGTTTATCTAGTCTGTGTGATAGTTACGGGCAATGAATCGCTGCGTAATTATTTCTTTATGATGCTGTTGATACTGCTGTTTATCAGTGTGCTGAGTCTGGGCATTGCCCGAAATGGCGAGTATCTGGTAAATGCCAATAAAATATTGCAGCGAGAAGAGGAGGAACTGCTCCAGGTGTTGAGAATCAACAAGAAGCAGATTAAGGCATACGTGGCATTGGCCAAGGAGCGGCATGATGTGAAGCAGACCGAGCATTTGCTGGATTTGCTGGGTGAGGCATCGCAGAAGAATGTGATAGATAATGTATTGCAGTATATTCAGACCCGGGAATTGAGCAAGCAGAATCTGGAGCGTGTTTTTCCGGAATTGAGTTCATCTGAGAGGGAAATCTGTTATCTCATCCTGCAGAATAAGAAGTTGAGTGAAATCGGTATCCTGCTCAATAAGACAGAATCCAATATCACCACCCAGCGTGGCAATATCCGAAAGAAGCTGGGGATGAATCCTTCTGATAATCTGCAGAAGGTATTGGAAAAGAGGATAAGGGAATGAAAGATTTTGCTGCGATAGATTTCGAAACGGCCAACCAGCAGCGTACAAGCGTCTGCTCGGTGGGCATTGTGATAGTGAGGGATGGCGAGATTGCAGACAGTTACTACAGCCTCATCAAGCCCGAACCGGAGTATTACTCTTATTGGAACACCCGGGTTCACGGGTTAACTCTTGAAGACACGATGAATGCGGATGTCTTCCCGAAAGTCTGGGCAGAAATAGCGCCCAAGATAGAAGGTCTGCCCCTGGTTGCCCACAACGCCCCCTTCGACGAAGGCTGCCTGAAGGCCGTATTCCAGATGTATCAGATGGAATATCCCGGCTATGAATTCCACTGCACCTGCCGTGCCTCCCGAAGAAAGCTGGGTTCTCTCCTCCCCAACCATCAGCTCCAGACCGTAGCCGCCTATTTCGGTTACGACCTCACCATGCACCACAATGCCTTGGCAGATGCCGAAGCCTGTGCCTGGATAGCAAGAGAGCTGCTATAAATAACCACAAATTTCGTATGCTGCGAAAAAAATGTGGCAATATTGCCAAAAAATCTTCGCAAAGAGAATTAATAGTCTATATCTTGCCGATAAAGTATTAAAAAGCATAATTGCGGCAGAATATAAACTGGAAGGTTATAAGATGCCAAAGTCCTGGATGGAAGCGTTCTTCTTGCTTGAACAGTTGCTACAAGGCCAAGACAAGGGCGAACGGCAAGTCATATTCATTGACGAACTTCCATGGATGGATACCCCTCGTTCTGGATTTCTCCCAGCCTTCGAGAACTTCAGAAATGGCTGGTGTAGTGGTAGGGACAATATCATGCTTGTGGTTTGCGGTAGTGCTACTTCCTGGATTCTCAGTAATCTATCAAGAAGCAAAGGAGGACTCTACGGACGCTTGACTGCAGAAATCAAGTTCTCACCCTTCACCACCACTTTTTCCTTTACCTTTAGAAGCGATACTCATTCTTATTTTTCTTAACCCTTTACCCAAATCTACTCCTTGAAGAGGATTAGATTGAAGAGAATGTAAAAAAAATCGTAATCTTGCTTAATAGACTTATAGCGCTTACTTAATTTATTCAATCTACGGGCAAACTCAGGTGCAACCTCTATCCTATAACTCATTAAGCAAATCCTCCGCAGGAATAAAATCCATTTTTCCTTCGCGATGAAGCTTCAATTCCGTAAAGGCCTGATTGATACTAGCAAGGGCTTCTTCCTTAGCCTTTGCATTCTCCACGTCTTTTTTAACTTGCGCCAATTTTTTAAGATAACGTGCAGCTTTTTCCAAATAGCTCTCGTCATTAGAAAGTACGCCCAAGCTATTATAAATATCAGTATTCAATTGCATCACATTCATTATCGAATCCTTTCTTTTAGCTAGTAATTATGCAAACGAACAATATGAAAGTCAGCTTTAAAATTGCCGAATGCAGTCTATTTGGTGCAAAGATAAAAAAAAGCATGAACCCCTCAAGAGATTTCGTACTTTTTATATGTTTTTATCGATACATTGCGTAGAATTCCTGCACCTTATCATGGAGCATAGAAGCATGGAGAAGACCATTTCTCCATTCGTCAGGAATATGGCATATTCCAAATTTAGCACCCAGGATAGCTCCTGCTACTGCTGCATTGGTATCCGCATCTCCTCCTGATAAAACAATCTTCAGAGATGCACAGCATCATATCGGTATCATCAGTCCAGTCGCCTCTTTGCCAACGACGACGATGATCATCCTGCACGATTTGTGAATAGTCCTCTATCCCATTAGGATAAAAACGATTCATCTCTTGCTTGGACAGAAACTCCGTGCTCAGGCCAAAGCATCTCCTACAGCTTGCCCAAAGATGGTACCAAGGAATCTTTCTTTTATAATTTCATTTTCCATTTTTTATTGTTTATACATTCAACAAATCGTAAAGTCATCCATATCTGGCAATAGTGCTGTACCGATTACACAGCTCCACTTTTTTAACGACAACAGCTATTTCTCCAGCCATACACGCCATCGTGTCAGCATCACCACCAAAAGAGATAGCATTACGGATAGCAGAAGTATAACTATCTGCTTCAAAATATGAGATGATAGATTCAGGAACACTCGTCAGCCATTTCGCAACAGCCAAGGTCATAACCGTATCATCCGTAAAACGAGGCTCTTTGTATATATCGAAGTCCCCATACTTTACCGGATGAAATTCATACGCAGCCCCGAAGCAATCGCCAGCGATTGCTCCAATGATACCTGTTGTAGGTACAATTTTACAAGTTATATGTCCCATGAATATATTCTACTAGATGGAAATATCTAATTATTAATGTTACAATAAATGCATAGAATCCAGCCAAAGCATCATCAAGCATACAGCCCCAGCCACCATGAATATTCCGGTCTATCCATCTGCAACCAAGCGGCTTAGTTATATCTATCACTCTAAACAACACAAAACCTATTGTTGCAAGGGATATTGAGACTCAACAAAGAACTAACAACCAATAAAATTGTAGCCACCATCAACCCTATCGGAGAAAGGACATAATAAAGACCTATCCAAATGAGCAAAGCCAGAAAAGCACCTGCTGTACCAGGTGCTTTAGGTACAAAACCTGTGCCTAATCCTGTGGAAATAATTACATGAAGCCAAGGAGCTTCACCTAACTGTTTATTATTGTTATTACTCATATTATTTTCCAAACAATGCCTTCAGAACCATCTTACCAATTTTTCTTTCCAATCCTGCCTTTGAGGTTGGAATACCTGTCTCACGAGCAAACTTTTGTTTTGCTTGCGTGATACCTAAAGCCCGATTTAAGGAGAATGACACTCCTGGTATTTTAAACTTAGACATATCTTTATAAATTTTAGAAATTGATAAAAAAGAGTTGCGCCTTCTATCTTAAAGAATAACGCAACTCCTTCTATTTTATTTTAGATTTTCTTTAGCAAACTCCAGATTTCACGAATCCAAAGCACAAGTGAAGAACCAACGATGATGATTACCCAATCCTCAAACTTCAGACCAGTTACATTGAAGAAATTCTGCAAACCAGGAATCTCTACCATAGCAATCTGACCAGCCAAAATGATAGCTGCAATAATCAACAAGCCCTTGCATCCCTTGAAATGAAGCGCACTCTTACCTGTCTCAAATGCTCTTGCACAGAAGAGATAGAAGAAGTGAGTCATCACGAAGATGGTGAAGAATAAGGTCAACTCGTAAGGAGTAAGACCATCAGATGCACCTAACTGAACGTTGAGTAAATCTGTTAACTGCGTAATATTCGAATGCTCAAAGACATAAAGTAATACAAGCAGCAACACAAAGAAGAATCCACCTACGCCCAAGATGTTCTGATACATTGCCTTATTCAGGATAAAGGCATTTCTATCTCTTGGCTTATCTTTCATCACGCTCTCTGATGGAGGCAAAGATGCCAATGCCATTGCAGCAAAAGTATCCATAATCAAGTTTACCCAAAGCATCTGAGTTACAGTAAGCGGACTTTCCTCGCCCATAAATGCGCCAAAAAGAACGATAAAGCAAGCAGCCACATTCACTGTCAACTGGAAGAGCAAGAAACGTTGGATATTCTGATAGAGTGAACGTCCCCACATCACCGCCTTACCAATACTACTAAATGAGTTATCGATAATGGTAATATCAGATGCCTCCTTTGCTACAGAAGTACCATCACCCATAGACAAACCAACATGAGCAGCCTTCAAAGCAGGGGCATCGTTGGTTCCGTCACCAGTAACAGCAACGACTTGGTCCTTCCTTTGCAAAGCCTCAACTAATCGTTTCTTATCCATAGGACGAGCACGAGAGATTATCTTCAAATCTAAGACTCTCTTATCCAACTCTTCGGCAGAAAGAGCAGCAAACTCTGGACCAGTAATAATATTCTTATCACCATCCTTTGCTGTCCACAGACCAATTTGACGACCGATTTCCTTAGCTGTACCAGGAGTATCACCAGTAACAATCTTCACAGTGATACCGGCATTCATACATTCTGCAACGGCTGCAGGAACATCCTGACGAACAGGGTCGCTGATAGCCACAACACCCATAAAGGTTAAATTATCAGCCACAACCTTACCATCCTTGAATACGTCAGCCTTACTATCAATTATTTGATAAGCGAAGCCGAGGGTACGCATAGCTTGGTTCTGATATTCAACCAACTGATTCTCAATATCGGTTTTAGAAACATTGTTCTCGATGTTCTTGCACAAACCACTTACAATTTCAGGAGCACCCTTGACATAGAGAATTGTCTTGCCTTCAAACAATGAAGACTTAACAATTGTTGCCATATACTTACGCTCTGTAGAAAAAGGCAACTCCTCTAAAGCCTCAGCAGACTCACGCAGATTCAAATAATCAACGCCAGCCTTCTTGAGCCAAAGAAGCAAAGCGCCCTCCGTAGGATTACCCAATACTTTTACAGCCTCAACATCTGAATAATCCAAAGAAGCAGTTGAATTGACAGCGATACCTTCCTCTATCAACAGACTATCCTTATCATTACCCAACGTCTGAGCTGATAGACCATAGAAATTAGTATCATACACTTGCATCTGATTCTGAGTCAAAGTACCAGTTTTATCGGTACAGATAACTGTCGTAGCACCCATTGTCTCACAAGCATGCATTTTACGAACTAAGTTGTTGGTCTTCATCATTCGAGTCATACTATAAGCCAAACTCAGAGTAACAGCCATTGGCAAACCTTCTGGTACAGCCACAACGACAAGAGTCACAGCAATCATCAAGGTATCCAACGTGTATGTAATCAACTTAGCAATTTGTTCACCTGGCATCAAAGTATCATGGAAATAGACTACCATACCCATCAATATCACAAAATAGCCAATAATTGATGGAACAACAGCCTTCCAGCTCCAATCATCAAACTTCTTGATGACCATCCAGAAGAAAATGGCTGTAGGTATCGCCAATGTCCAAACGACAGGATTCCAACCGAAGAACACCATCAATTTGAGAACGATAATAAGCGCAGCGAAGATATAGCTCAACTTGGTAATCAAGTCTGCCAAACCATCCAACTGCTCATTCAATGGAGTGCGAACACTATCATCAATTTGAGCAGCTTTTGAAGCTTCACCATTTTCCGTACTGTCACCTACTGCGAGAACCTCAAATATACCATGACCCTCCATCACTTTAGTACCACGCAACACCCGATTTGAAAGATAAGTTGCATCCTTATCAAACTCCTGTTCATGAATCGTCTTATGACAAATAGGCTCACCTGTCAAAGATGACTCATCAACATTCAAGGTAACCGCCTCTAAAAGTTCTCCATCAGCAGGAATCTCCTCGCCTGTATTCAACACTACGATATCACCAACAACGACATCTTTCTTCTTGATAGAAGTTGTGTTCCCATTTCGGATTACCTCTACCATTTCGTCGTCATTAACTTGGTTGAGAACCGAGAACTGCTTATCAGCCTTTAACTCAAAGATAAAAGCGATACCAGTGGCAAGCAAAATAGCCACAAAGATACCAACTGGCTCAAAGAATGTCTCTGCACCTTCATGCAATCCCCAAAACTCATAGCAAGAAATGCCGATAGACAACACTCCGGCTATCAGCAAAATGATAATCAGAGGGTCGCCAAACTTCTCAAGGAATTGTTTCCATAAAGGTTCTTTCTCTGGTGGTGTCAAGACATTGGCACCATGTTTACTACGGCTTTCGAGCACTTGGGCATCGGTTAAGCCTGTGTAATGATGTTTTTGTTCCATAATATAATTGTTATTTACTTAATTTTCTGCTTATGTGTAATACGTAACACTTTCTTGGCGTTATCTATTTCTATTTTTCCCAACTTTCCCAAAACACTTTGTCCGAGAAGCAACGGAGCTTTTTGGTTATGTACAACACTGGCTTTTATATTAGAAAGTTCAAGCCCTCCAAAGTCTATCTTTCGCAGGATAATAACAGTTCCCTCAACAACACTTCCATCTGCTGTACCATAAAGTGCATTTCCTTTAACGTCAGATGGCGCAAGATAATCATTTTTAAACATAAACTGAGCCTCAACATCCGAAATGGTAACATCTGCAGCTCCTGTATCGAAGTAGAAGTGCAAAGGTAAGCCGTTTATTTCACACTTAACTTTACAAATTCCAGCCTCTCTTACAAAGGGAACTTCCACTATTTTCTCTATACTTTTTGACTTTTCATCCTCCTTATCTATAGCTTTTTCTCTTTGAATATTCTTATATTCATCTACTATTTCCTGAAATTTCTTCATATCACGGATATTGTCAAGGTCTGCATCATTAGCAATTTGCACAAACTCACAAAAGCCATGTTTTAAAGCTTTTTCTAAATAATCAAGAGCTTGCTGCTTATCATCCATTAAAGAATATAAACAAGCTATATCATATTCATCACCACTTGTCACAACCTTTTCTTCCAATTCCTTAACAAATTCCAAAGCCTTATCTTTTTGTCCCAAACGAACATAAGCATAAGCAAGCGTCTCAACATCACGTTCATCAGTGTCACGTTTCATTTCAGTATTAATAACAGCTTTACAATCCGCATCACTCTCATCATATCGTTTCATCCGTTTATATATTTCACTGCGCTGCAACAGATAGTCATTATCAGTTTCATCCAAAGAGATAGCTGTATTAATATCATCAAGCGCATTTCGAAGCAAATCTGAATACATATACATCCTTGCTCTCCAATAATAAAGGAAGGCATTATCAGGATTAAAATGAATCGCAGAATTGAACGCATCTACAGCAGCACTTTTCTTCCCCATATTATAAAAGGCAAGAGCACGATATTGCCATGTATCTACATCTGCAGAATCCAAAGCCAAACACTTGTCTGTCATCGCTAAAGTTTCCTCATACTTACCAAGTCTCATTAGGGATTTCGACATATTTCTACAAATTAGTTTTGTATGGTCCGAGCTTTCAAATGTATTGATTTCAAGTGCCTTCTTAAAGGCATTCTCTGCATCCAAATATTTTCCTCGCTCATTATACATTAGTCCCAGATAATAGCTCCAGTCACTCTTTTTGGGTTCCTTTGCTTGCTGAGTATTCAACTGTATAATAAGAACAGGCAAAGCTTCTTTTGCCAACATATAAAGTTGGAAAAATGCCTTTGAGTCATTATTTACAGACAAAGCATTGACGACATCCTCTGCAGCATTCTTATAGTTTCGCATTGCCATATAAGTATCTGCCCGAAAAGCGTATGCAGAAGAGTACTGAGGATCTAATTTTACGGCATAATCATAATCACTCAGTGCCTTTTCATAGTTCTTCTTTGCATAAGCATTACGTCCAGCATACACCCAAGTCACAGCATTATTCTTATTGACAGCCATGGCACGTTGAACCTCCTTGTCTACTTCCGCAAAATTACCTTGCGCATGATAGATATTACACTTATTGAATAAATGATTAACATTCCCATCTGTCTTAAACGCCCGTTTATAATCCGAAAGAGAAGACAGCGAATCTCCTAAAGCCAGTTGAACCTTTCCTCTTATATCATAAGCAATGCCCATATATTCTTTATCTTTCTTTGGCAAACACTTCAACGCTTTATTAGCCAGTTCCATTGCTATTCCATATTTTTCATACTTCTCATATATATAGACCTCCCAAACCATAGCATAGCCATTTGTTGGATTTTGTTCCAACTCTTTATCAAAGAACTCCAAGCTCTTTACAAAATCCTCTGCATTGTATGCATCAATACCACTTTGATAGTTAAAGCTATCAGGACGCTTAACTCCCACTTGTGCCATTAGCATTCCACAGGCAAAAAACACAAGAAGCCATGTAAATATTAATCGTTTCATATTTTATTCCGAATTATCTTAGTTTACTTAATTTCTCGTTTGCAAGACGTTTTATCTCTTGATTGTCATTTTGAAGTACACATTTTTTGAGTAAAGCCTTTGCTTGTGCAATATTTTTTGCAATTCCCACTCCATTCAGATAATGCATTGCAAGGTTATATAATGCCCCAAGATTCCCAAGTGCCGCAGCCTTTTTATAAAGTTCTACAGCCTTTACATTTTTTTGAAGATTTCCATGACATAAAGCCTCATAAAAGTATACTCTTTCTGGATTTTCTATCCCCAAATCCAATGCCTTCTCATAACATTCTATAGCCTTGGCATAATCTATCTTTGTATTAGTTCCATACTCATAATAAAGCCCTAATAAATAACATGCTTCAGGCACATTTTTATCTACACCTTTTTGAGCATACTCAAAGGCTATTTTCTCTGATTTTTCTATTCCTATTCCAGAAAAGCAACATTTTGATAAAGCTGCAAAAGAAAGCGCAAACCCTAAATCTGCAGACCTTTTATAGCACACAAAGGCTTTAACTGCATCTCGGGCTGTACCAATACCATGCTCATAGCAATAAGCTAAGTTATACAAAGCTGTAGTATCTCCTTGAGCTGCAGCTTTTTCTGTCCAATAAAAAGCTAATTTTCCATCTTTTGCGATGCCTGTTCCAACCAAATAAACCTGTCCTATTGCACGTTGGGCAGGCACATAACCTTTCTCTGCCGATTTCAGATATAAATTCATTGCCATACTTATACTTTGAGTTACCCCTTCCCCTTTTAGGTATCTACTTGCCAAATTACATAATGCAACCTCATCTCCACTATCTGCTGCTTTTTGCAACAGATATATCACATCATTCTTCATTCCATTTTTTTCTTCTAATGCAAGTGCTAAATTATTCTTGGCATCAGTAATACCCAAACCAGAAGCCTTCGCATACCAATAGATTGCCTCATCTAAATTTTTCTCAACACCTTCAGCAAGCTGATACATACGCCCTAAATTATACATGGCATCAGGAAAGTCATTTCCATATTCAGCAGCTTTCTTTGTATAAGCAAAGGCCTTCTTCCAATCTAATCGTCCATATTTCTCCGAATTATACAAAAATCCTAAATAGTATTGAGCTACAACATTATCTTTTTCTGCTGACAGCAGTAGATATTTCTCTGCCTCATCATAATCGGTCAAAGTACCGATACCATTTAGACAGCATTTCCCATAGAAACACTGCGCATTAGCATTTCCTTGTTCTGCAGCCATATGCATATATTTACAACCTAAAATTTCATTATGAGCTGTTGTACTTGTCGAATCCATACCCAAATATATCCATCCTAAAAAATATTGGCAATCCACATCTCCATCTTCTGCCAAGATTTTGCACCAATAGATTGCATCTATCTCATTCTTAGGATTTTGTGACATATAATAATCTACCAAATTTCTTTGGGCAGATTTTAACCCCATTTTAGCAGTCTCTTTGTACATATCAAAACCTTCCTGCCATTTAGCGGTATTGTCTGATTTCATGAGTTTCAATGCCTTTTTCGACAATTTGACAGCTTTAGCTGTGTCTTGAGGCAAAGACTGTGCATGTGCTTTTGTCAATAAAAAGACAAAAGACAATACTACTATCATCATCAAGCATATCCTATTCATAGCTTCATTTTTTATAAGTTCATTGATTCCAGTGCATTAAATCCATCTTAGAGAAAACGACTTCTCGCCCTTTGGAGTTTCCTCCTGTCAGACGAACGACATACCCTCGATTGGTATTAATCAAAACTTTGCGGAATTGCATGAAATCACCAGCTCCATCATAATTTATCATATCCACAACTGAACTTTTAAGTTCTTTTTGCGGAATCGCATCCAAACTATACTGATTTGAAAAATGATAAACATAAATTAAGGCAGTATCATTCAGTATGATATCTGATAACTCCATTCCTTTATCTATTTTTTGAGGTAATTTTCTCTTCCAAACACTGACCAAAGATTTAAGCATTTCATCATACACCATATCCATACCGACATTACTGCTGTTCAATGCTTCCATATCTTTTGGAGACAGTATAACATTATACTTAACTCCACTTTTGTTCCCTGTAAAAGAACACAGAACAGAAGTTTCATTTTTTATTAAATTATCCGACAGCAAGCCTTGATTGGCAACAGAGATTGCCACCAACTTTTTGTATTCTTCAGATTTTATTGTTCCCATATCCAACAAGTCCTCGTTCAACAACATCTTATAAACAAGTTGGTTACCATCAGTATTTGCTCCAACAATACTCATGGCATCATTTACCACTATAGGACAACGATTATTGATTTCTTTTGAGAACTCATCAAGCTGTTTTTGAGAGTTATTGCAGGCTACCAAGCCTAACAACAATGCCATCAAACAGCCAAAAGGCAGATTCTTTAAATTCTTCATTCTTACTTAAATCTTAAACTGTTAATAATATCAGTAGTTACATTATCTCTTATGATACTGCTATGAGAAATATAGCACACTTTTCTTTCTTCTTTATTATAAATGGCTATAGTTGTTTTATATTTCCATTTTGTTCCTTTTGTTTGTTGTACATAATAGAACTGCTCTATAGTTTTTTCATGTTTCTCAGAAAAATTCCCTGTTTTATCAATAGCATTGTCCCTTATAGAATCTATTAATTGTCGAAAGTTCTTTTCACTATAATCAGTCACAACATCACTGCTTACAACTGTATATGACATTGTATCCTGTTCTTTCATTTTTGACAAAACTATCACATATCTATTCCAATATTCCAAGGACACATAAGTACTGTCAGGGACTACAAAAACTATATTCCCATCCGTTTGCTCATTATCGGCAATATCCCGTTTAAAGATCGTATGAGGTTTCTCCTCACATGAGTTCAAACAAGACAAAGCAAACATTGCAACTATACCCAACACACAACATATAACGATTTTACGTTTCATTAATTATTCCTTTACACATTTAACAAGTTCATCTTCTTTTCTCAATTTATCTAATTCTTCCTTGAAACTACGCTGAACATCAAAGAAACCAGCAAGCATAGCAGCCAGATAATGCTCAACTTTTGGTATCTGCGGTATCAACAAGCATTGTCGTTTGGTGTGGACAACAAACTGTTGATGTTCCAGATCTATCGAATACACCATAGTCAAGAAAGAATTAATATTAACGATGTTGATTGCCTTACGAATGCGAGACACATCATCAAGGTCATCCAAGTCTACCGTTCCCCACCATGTATCCCAAATACCAATCATAAGACAATCTTTCCAAGTGTCTATATGGAAATGTTCACCTTGATAAGTAAAATACATAGTATATTCATTCTCTTCATCGAACTGTACCTCACAATTCAATTTACGCAAGACTTCGACACACAAATCTCGTGTACTTATATTTTGTTTTTCTTCCATGTTATTATTATTTAAAGGTAAAACTTCAGTGCTCACAGTCTCACTTGGCGCATTCATAATGCGGTCCATCTCTTGGTCTGCCTTTTGCTGTTTTGCCTTATAGTAAGAAAAACAGAACAACACTATTATTACAAAAATAAATGCAATCATAAATGCAAAATTATCTAATTTAAAATGAAAGGCAACGCATACTAATATGACATAGCCCAATCTTTTCAGAAAATCACGATATGCCTCATAACCCATATTTATATCACACTAAAACATTTCCGTTTCACTACTCTGTTCTGTATTAAAGTTGCCATTACGCTGTGGTATTAACTCATAATTAAGACCTTGATAATCCAAAGTAACGACATCGTCTTTCGAGAAGGACTCATTGGTAACAAAGCCTCCGGTATAACCACCAGACATTTCCTTGTCAGGATTCCATCCCTTCCCTCCATAGAAGAATACTTGATATGTTCCATTTGCTATAGAGAACTGATAAGAATCTCCACCTTGTATATAGGCATTTCTTACGATTTTACCATTATGCTTAATGATGACAACAACATCATTTTCTTCGCCCGCTGCAGTTTTAACTTCAATTGTAGATCCACTACCAGATAGTTTAGCGTTTTTATAAGGAGTATCACCTGTTTGCAAACGATTGTCTATGTAAAGACTATCTTCATCTGTTAATCCTGACCATTCACTGTCATCATCGTATGTAGGAACTAAGGAACTTTCTGAAGAATCATTAGACATTTCATCTTCTATAGGCATAGATTTTACATAAGCTTCTTTTATTAACTTTCCACCCAAAATACACAAAGCTGCCATAATACTACATATTACCATTACAAGACAGCCTCCTCTGCTTTTTGAGCATAGTCCACAAAATGCCACAAAGCCACAGATTACTCCAATGATTCTCAGTGCCCAAACATAGCCAATAGTACCCCATATTAATCCAATATCAGCAACAACGGCACCAATGATAAACAATGTTACCAAAAGATAAACCAAGCAACTATTTATCCTCTTTTTCTTCTCCAAATTTATAGCCATAGTGTCCTACGAAAAATTACATTTATATACTAGTTATCAATATCTCTTTGGCACATAAACCTTGTTGCCACGACTATTTACGTAATACTGTCCTCCACGACTACCTATCTGAATAGTATATCCTGAACCATAATTATACGACTGAGTTGAATAATCTCTTGCACGGGTTCCTGTACTACCTGTATATGGGTTATAGTTACCAGAAGTAGAGAAATTATCATGGTTCGTACTATTGCGCTGAGTACGAGTATAACTATTCACATAAGTTCCATTACTACGAGTATAGCCACTAACAGTTGTCGTATTTGTGTTCATACCATAAGAGGATGTTGTATTTCTACGACTATTGTAGTTATAAGACTGACCGAAAGATACGGTTGATGTTGCAATCATTGCAACCAATGCTACTATAAACTTTTTCATAATTGTTACTTTTTATTTGTTGTTACTTTATTATTCCTGATGCAAAGGTATCTACATTTTTGATATTTTGCGCAATTTCTAAAACGTTACACCTTATTATCATCATCAATGAATATATTGATTGCAAGATTACATTTCAAATATATTAATTTGAATATTATTTTGCTTGCACTCTATTAAAAGCCATATTAAACTGAGCCATTTTTACTTTTTCAGCTCCCTTTATTGCCATTTCATAATCACATTCTTGGTCTCCCATTTTACTTGTGACAACGAAAAGCTCCAAACTCATCAACAACATAAAGAAAATCAGATAAAACGCTCCTGCGACCTTACGAGTCGTCACTATAGACACCATTGCCTCTAATTCCTCCAGAAATCCTACATTTGCCTGACATTCCTTTCTCGTATCTTCCTCTACAGTCAGTCTTTTCTTGTTCAAATCCATCTCTTGCAAAACAATTTGCTTTATCTTTTCATTATTAGTAGAAACTACTGATTGTTTTGGATTTGCGACCTGATTGGTTGTCACAGACGGATTGTTTACCACCTTAATTTTTCCATTGACAACAAGTCTATCTTGGCTGTTGGTCACTGATTTTTGAACAATCCAAGGATGAGCATTTATGTCTGCTTGCAATTCCGAATTGACTTTATCCAAGGAATCCTTTTCCTCTTGGAATGCTAACAACTTGCCATCAATGTTACTTACTCTCTTCTGAGTAAGAGCCTGTGTTTGGTATTCTATCGTGGCAGCCATCTGCTTGTCTATATCTTTTCCAAACATTGTTTGGTCAAAGATTGTCGAGCCAACAATTGCCATAATAATAGCTATTACAAACCTGAAAGCAACTAACTTTTTTGTTGGGTGCAAGGCCAGGAGAATTTGACGTTCAATCATAATCACTATGGTAATGAATACCAATGAAACTAAAATGCATCCCCAAACAGGAAGTCCAATATACCTTTGAGCGAAACAAAAGCCGGTAATACTCCATACTATTATTAAGATGAGCAAAGCAGAGGTATATTTGCTTAACTGTGTTTTACTTGCCTCAGAGCACTGAGCCAAAACACTTGAACTCCAACCTGTCAATTTGCAACCAAATTTAATCCACCAGTTCATAATACATTCGTTTTTAAAATTCAACTATAACTATGCAATAGCTTGCTTGGATGCAATATTATTCACATTCTGCATATGTGAAACCGGCGTACCTTTAGCACCACTCATCGCAATGGTTGCAATACCCCGCAAGAATCCACAATTATATGACTGTAGAGGTATTGAAGCCTCATTAGCATTGTTTCTGAAATCAGTTTCCATCTCTCTCAACTCTTCTTTATGAGCATTAATCAATGACATAGTCTTTTCGATTTCAGCAACGGTGGTCAACAAACCTGCAGCATTGCAAGTATCTATACGGACTTGCAAGTCTTGCTTCATCACATCATAGCTGAGATTGATTTCTCTGAACACCATGAGTATCTTATTACGAATGAGACTCATATTTAAATCACGAAAAGCCATGTCACTCTTGACCATTGCATCAGCAAAGCCTTTATCCTCATAATTCTTATGAAGATAACCATAGATAACATCTATAGGCCAACCTGTTGCATAAGAAACAGTCAAAGGCTTATTCTCTCTTGAAGCCTCTTCCTTTACTGGTGCAACACTCTCAACCACCTCCTTTGCTTCAGAAGGTTCTACTACTGGAAGTGAAACTGTAGCTGCGCTCTCGTTATCACTTTTCTTGTTGAAGATATTAAAGATTCCCATAATCTCTTGAATTTTTAATTGTTATTATTTTTATTTTCTGATGCAAAGGTATTGCTTTTCTTTCAACAAGACCGAGAATCCCCAACGTTACACCCACTATACACTCTAAGATACTTACATTTGCTTGCAAGGTTATAACACATCAATCATTGTCTCAATTTCGACTGATAATCAACGCTTTGTTTGAGATATACCATCAAAAGCATTAACCCCAAGAATACCATGACAAGAGAAACTACCCTATAATTAGCCAAGGAATCATACAATCCATGCACTATAGCAGGAATACTGATTGCAAGAACATATAAGCCTCGTCTATACTTTGGATAGAGATGAGCAAACGACAAGAAATAACCTGCAATACCGCACCAACAAGCATGAAGGAACGGCAAACTTGTCAATCTTGCAATGTTCAGGAAGAACGAAACATCATACGTCTGCTCAGTATTTACCGTCATTTGGTATTGAACTCCTTCAAATACTCCAAAAGAGATTCCTGACATCAAACCATAAAAGACCATTGTTTGTGGAATCAAAGGTTCCTTCGCTTTCTTCAATATAATAAGGAGTGGAACCATCTTTCCAAATTCTTCTGTTAATCCAACCCCGAAGACATAGCCAAGGATATTCAGTGGAAAAGCCACATCTGTAAATGCGTAAAAAGGATTAACCTTAGGTAATCCTAATAAATCCCATGCGATGAACACACAGAGTTGAGTTAGGAAGAAAACACTTAAAGTCGTCTTCAACTTTACTTGGTTCGTCTTGAAACAAGCATAGAAGAATAACCCCCAAATGACAGAGAAATACAAAGACACTTCATAGAAAATAAAAAATCCTCCTAATGGTATGTTCATGATTACCATTGGCAACAATCCCACTAATGCCATGATTAAGATTCTTTGATCTGAAAGGAATTGTTTGGAAAACAACTTGGCTTTCGGGAATATTAACTCCGAACCTATCGCAGACAACTGTGCTAATACATTTCCTTTGTTTGGGACATGACTCTTTAGGTTAGCTTGTTTCAAATAAAAGCCAACCGTCCGTTCAAGGCTATCACCATCGGCAATAGCCTTGTCTTGTTTTAACACCTGTCCATTGTTCACATACGAAAGTAAAGTTTTCTCATCGTATGGTCCAAAGCGTTGATTATTTCGGATTACGCAAATGTTCATCATGCTTGTTTCTATACTTTTTCAAAAAGACTATTACGATATGTCTAATTGTCAAGATACATCCCATAACCAAAAGAAAAAACACCCAAAAGGCGCACCACTTTTCACCAAATAGCCAATATCCTATTCCAAGACACATTGTTAATTATTTATGAGTTGAACAACGATTAATCTACCACCTTGGCTCTTATCAAGCAAAATTTGTCTACCCTCAGTCAAAGGAACATATTCTCCGATTCCTATTGGCTTCTTATTGGTAGCATCATACATGTCCGGCAAACGGCGGTTGATGAGAATCCATTGATTCTGGAAGAAATGAAAGTCACCAACTGGCTTTTTATCCTCTGCACTTGTCTTCTCATTAGGAGAGAGCAAGTTGTTAGAATGCCATTTGTACAACGTTTGTTTATCATACACCATTAAACGGTAATTCTCTGAGATATACTTACCATGAGAAGGAGCATAATAGAAGTTGAGAATAGGCAATTGTCCCTTATATTCTGTGCCGCAGAAAGGACACTTAGGCTTAGTAGTATTATCAAAGACATACCATTGCCCTTCACATTTCGGGTTTTGACAAGGCTGAACCAAGTCGGCAGTCTTCACCAAAGCATCTTCCCACTCCGCAGCACTTGGACGAGCCGCAGGATTATGCAGTCCATCTATAAAAGCTCTATCAAACAACTTTTTTAGATAAGGACCACAAATCGTATAAGGCATCTTTGCAGGGTCACCTTGTGGCAACTGACTTTTATCCAAGTCCTGTGATTTCACTCGATTGGTCTTATCCGTAGGATGTTCTATAAACAAAGCCCTCTCGCCCATAGACAACTCTTCATCCTTGGCTGGGTCTATGTCCCAAACCTTACCACCACGTAGTGGATGGCGATATAGCAAGTACATGTAAATAAGGACAGCCAACGCATGACGGTCAGTATAGATACTTGGCAACTTTTTATTTGGGTCACCTACTTTCAGATGACGAGTAGCCATTACTTCAGGAGCGATGAAGTCAGGAGTACCAACAACTTCTGGTGGAAACTTGCCTGGTACGACCAAACTATCACAGTCTATCACACAAGCACTACCAGTTATCGGGTCTATCAAAACATTATTATATGACAAATCCGAATGAGCCAAGCCAGCTGCATGAAGTCTTCTGATAGCTCTCGCTATCTTGATGCAAAGATGCAAATGGGTAAGCCAGTTTCCTTTTTGGTCAGCTGGCAAGAAACGATTTCTCAACTTAGCAGAAGCAAACCATTTTCCATTTTTCTCCTTACCATCAAAAGGTCCACCATTAAAGAAGAACTTCTTGTCATAGAATGGCATCACAATACCAGTCTTGCCATTCCATTCAACCATCTTAGAAGGCCAAGGGAATAAGTCTTTCCAATATTGTCCATCAGGAGTATTTGTGAAAATTCGCTCTCTATATGTACCCACAATATTCTTTACTCGTTCCTTATCATTGACATTCAAAGGGTCACGATAAAAAGCGACTACATACGTCTTATCTGTTGAGAAATAAACATCCTTGACACCACCTTGCGCTTTGATTTCATCATAGAACTCAACGGTTGTGCCATCAGATGCCTTTAATGTTATCTTGTTTGCCATAATCTACAATTCTAATACAATATTGCAATAGTTCTATCATCATGGTTACCTGGTGACCAGAAGTCTAGCCAGTTAAGAAGTTGTTCTTTGGCAGCTTCATTATCATCAGACAAATCCACCCCATTTTCCTTTAAATCAGTCCAAAGTGCATCCCATTTATCAGGATTATTCAAGTTTGCGTCTGTTTCAAACTTTGGATCACTTACACCATCCGTCATTAAGAACAAAGCGGTAAAATCTGGGACTATCTTACATTTCAAACGACCATAAAACTCTTTTGGATTGCTAAAAATCTCAGGCATTGTCAAGAAACGAGTTTGTCCAGCATATTCTCCTTCGTCAGGGATACCCAACAAAGTTGCACTATGTGCTTCCTTATCATACAAGCACATTGCACCATCGCCAACCCAAAATGAAGCAACAAGCCATCCAAACTCAAACTTCTTACATATTGCCAACAACAATGTCGTCGCAAAAGTTTTAGAAGGAAATTTTTGCTGCTTAGCTTCTTCATTTATTGCCTTATGAGCTTTTAAAGCTGCATTTCCAACAATGCGATAAATATCTGCACTTATCAATTTTCCTGCATCTACAGAACCTTGGTCTAAATGCCACAAATTTATATTATCTTCAAAACCTTGACATTTTTCAAGTTCCTTTTCACAATGACTTATCACCGTTTCACAAGCTATCCGAGAACCTTCACGAGAATACATAGCAGAGCCAGCCCCATCAGCCACAGCCATAATATACCATCCATTATCAAGATGAGACATTTTGAAATGGTCATCACGAGGCTTCGCTTCTTGAGCATGAGAACGTCCACGCTTACTGGCAGCCACAATATCCTTTTGAGGAATTCCATCGTCAAGGCATTCTACCTTTACATATTCCTCTTGCGTATCTTCATTCTGATACTTTGGCTCAGACATATTCTCCCAATCCACAGGCAAGTTCTTCCACAACTTACGAGGGTCTTGATTGATGACAAAAGGTATCTTTCGCTCTAATACAGGTCTATCTTCAGGCAAGTCTATACCTTTATATTTATAACATAGCGTCAACTCGAAAATTGATTCTGCCGTTGTTGTTCCACCATTTCGTAATGCCTCCAATGTTGGTGTACCACTAATGGTAAAAGAATGTCCATCTTCTGCTACAATAATTCTCAGACCATGGGTTTCTTCCGATATACCCTTTACATCAACAAGCACAATCTTCTCGTCAGGAACATTTACGGTCTGTAAATACTCCTTACCTTCCTTGGCATTCGGTATTGCAAATGACAAAGCCTTTACTTTATTCTCTACAACTAAAACATTATCCATCAGATGTTCTTTATATTGATTCCACAATTTATCTGAAAGGAAATTTAAGAAACCTTCCACTTGCTCATCTTTCTTTCCTTGACAAACTATATCTATTATCTTTTCTATGTTCATAGCCTTATCCCCTTCCTCTTGTTATATCAGCTCCTCCAGCAGCAATTTCACCTAAAGAGCCTTCCATTCCACACCAAGGGCAAGCAGTTGTGTTACCATCAGAACACATAATATTACCACATTCACAAACAACAACACCTAATTGCGCCCCACAACAAGGACAAGTTGGTACTCCTCTCAAAGCAGTGGTATTAATACTTTGATTAGACTTGCCATTCGACAAACTATTGTATATTTCCTCATCAACAGGATAAGCCCCCACTAACTTAAACTCATTTTTCAACAAGCCAAGACTTCCATAATCCATTTCCTTGTACTCGGTCATTCGCTTTGCATATTTTACAAGATAAGTTTTCTTGGTATTGGAGCATTTGCCTACCAACACCACAAAGTTCTCATCTATGATACAAGGCCTAGAAGTATCTACCTTTTCTAGATTAATACCTGATGTTGGAGCCAACTTTACTTCATCATCACCCATATCCGTCACAGAAACGCTTGTTGCCTTGATGGAAGCTGTAACCCATTTGAAGAATGACTTGAACGACATTTCATCAGTATTATTCAAACGAAGCACATTATCTGATATTTGTCCCAGCAACTGCGTATTCGCATTATCACCGATAGATATTGCTACAATATTAGCTGAATGACGATACTTCTGATTCCAACGAGTGAAAGCAGGAGTTGGATCATCTGTAGGAGTTCCATCTGTAAAGAGGAAGATGATAGGTTTCCAATCACCTTTTTTCTCCAAGGTTGTCTTCACTAACGACTTGTCCATATCATCCATCAGAAAGTTAAGAGCAGCACCTAAAGACGTGCCTCCACCAATAGGAAATGTTGGAGGATAGAATTTATACAATTCAGTTAAAGGAGTTACACTTTTTGCTTTACCAGCAAAAGCTATCACAGATATATATGCAGTTTCAAGAGCATACGGATCGGTACGCAATTCTTGAACTATCATTCTCATACCATCCTGCACTTGCTGGATTGGTTCTCCTACCATTGACTCTGATACGTCAACGAGGAAATATATTGGTAATCTTCTCATTGTTTTATCGTTTTTAGTTGTTTTTATAGACTATCATCGGAAGTGGACTTAGATAAACTTTACCTGGTCCTGTCACCTTCATCAAACTCAATCCCTCTCCTCGCAAGACATTACCAACAGACCACCCCGCTTGAATCTGTGAAGAAGAGAGGCCTTGGAATGCAACGATGTGATTTTCATCTATTTCTATCGTTTCACCACTACCCAAAATCTTTTCTATTGGAGAACCAAGAGAATCTAAGAAAACCGTAGCATTACCATCTATCTTTTGGAAAAGTCCTACTCCACCCACTAATCCTTGAAGGCTTATATTAAGGTTCAAGTTTATCTTATTCGTGGATGCAACATAATGTCCACGACGACAGATTAAGTTTTCTCCTTGCAATCTAATAGGAACGAGAGCACAACAACTACCAGAAAGTACCATTTTTCTCTCCATATTTGTTGGATTATAAAAGCGGATTATCAATATTGATTCACCTGATAACGCAGATTTCAAGACACCTCCCAAAAGGCTTCCCAATCCACCATTGCCAGAGCCACTTCCATTAAACTCCACATCACGCTGCAAAGCCTCATCAACATAAACGATGCTTCCTCGCTCTGCATAAAATGACTCTCCTGGCGACAACGTCACTTCAAGAGTTTTATACTCATACCCTACTATCTTGCAATTCATCTCTCCAGCTTGTTTCATTTATCATTTAGCAAATCATACTCAGAACTTGGATTTGCCTTAACATATTTATTAAATGTAGATGCTAAGATTTTTCGTTTGTCCTTAAAAACATTCTCAACATATCCACTTATATAATACTCGGCTCCCTTTTCTTTGGGATCAGCTTCTATTTCTGTCGCAATATTAAAGTACAACCCTTGGACTCCCTTATCTACAACAGAATATGATATACCTTCGTCATTTTGACATAATTCATCATAAACAGCCTTAACAACTCGTTCCTGATAAGGTTCTGCATGAAAAGCATCAAATAATGCTATCGTATAAGTACCCTTATCATTAAAGCCTACATATACAGAGCCATCCTCCATTTCCAAAACGACTTCGCCGTGTCCATGACTGTCTCTATTAAATTGAGCTTCATACTCACACTCATAAGCCAAAGCTATTGCATAATCGACAAATGAACTATTTTTCTTTCCACGCCATTTATACAATTTCATATGGCATTTCATATTAGCCCAATGCCAAGCATTCCTTATTAATGTTGCTACCAAATCATCCATAGTTATCTATACGACTAAATTAACTTCAGTTGGAGGAGCTGGCAATTCCACTTGATCAGTAACTCCCATCGTTTTACCACCTCCTATGATATTGATTGATACCCATTGGAAGAATTTCTTGAATGTATTACTATCCATTGTATCAAGTGTAAATACATTGTCAGTAAGTTTCTTCAAAGGTTCTGTTTTTGCCTTAGGACCAGCAGCACAAGCCACAATATTTGTGAACTGATGTGCTTTGACCTTTGGTATCACATTATCGTATGCCAACAAATCCGAAGGTTTTCCATCTGTCAAGATAAACAATAACGGCATCCAATCGCCTTTTTGCTCTTTAGATCCCATATTCACCTCTGTATCATATCGTTGACACAACAATTCCAAAGCAGCTCCCATGTGAGTCGGACCTGCTTCTGGGCAAACAATTTCTGGCAGCTGAAGGTTTTCCAATTCAGTCAAAGGAAGAATTTGCTTGACATCCTTATCGTATGTTATAATACTGATACAAGCCGTTTCCAAAGCGTATGGGTCCAATCGTAAAGATGCTATCATGTCCGACAGTCCCACCTTTACAGACTCTATAGGTTCACCTTTCATTGAACCAGAAGTATCAATCAATATATAAACAGGTAGTCTTCTACTCATAATTTGCTTAAAGATTAAATTATAGATGATGCCCTTACTAAAGAGCACCATCCTTAATAAAATTTATACTACGATATTAACCTCTGGTGGTGGAGGTGGCAACTCACTCATTGTTGTAGCTTCGCAAGCTGTATCCTCAACAGATTTACTACTTGTACTGATTGAAGCTGAGACCCATTTGAAGAAAGCCTTGATAGTCGCACTATCGGCAGTATCTAGCTGAACCACATTTTCTGTGATTTGCTTCAACGTATTGGTATTAGCACCTTGACCAGCAGCACAAGCTACAACCATACCACATTTACGCTTCTTGAATTCCTCAAGCCCCTTGGTTATAGAATCCGTAGGTTCACCATCTGTCATAATGAAAACCAATGGTCGCCAATCTCCCTTTACCTCAGTTGTGGTCTTAGTTATCTCACTATCAATCTTCTGCGATAGCAGTTCCAACGCACCACCTAATGCTGTGCAACCACTTGCATCAATGTTTGGCTGTTGGAATGCCGCCAACTCTGTAAGAGGTGAAACCTGCTGTGCAGATGTATTAAAAGTGATAATACTGATATACGCTGTTTCCAACGCATACGGATCACTTCTCAATGTGGAGATAAGCGTTTGAACGCCATTCTTCACTGCCTCAATGGGTTCACCATACATAGAACCCGATGTGTCGAGGAGTAGATATACTGGTAATCTTCTCATTTTACTATTATTTATTTTGAATAATCTCTTGCCACACGAACAATGGTTTGTCCGATAGTTCTATCTTCAAACGCATCACCGATTGCTGCAAATTTCCATTCACCATTGCGTCGGTACAACTTACCCATTACAAGAGCACGCTTACCTACACATTCTGTCTTAGTCGCTACATTATATTGAGCAAACACTTGCTTAGGTGGTCTTTCAGGTGTACCCTCAAACATACGAATTGAAGCATATGGGATTCCTGAGAAATCACCACTATATTCATTGTTATTATATATGTTCAAAAAGAACACGATAGAGTTCACATTATAGCTGACCCGATCCAAATTAACAGTAATAATCTCATTATCAAGACCATCATCTCCATTTTGGTCACCAGTTAAGTCATCACCTGTATGATGAAGAGCACGGTCATTTGAATCCAACTTGCCTTGAGGTAGTTTGCCATTGAATTGATATAAAGGAGACCAAATATGGTCAACCACTTTACCATTAGCATCAAACATCATACAACTAAGGTCCAAATCTACATCTACAACAGATGTTGACAAGCCAAAGAATGTTTTCTTGATGATAGCTCCCCAGTTACAACCAACACAGAAGTTGGTCAATTTTGCACCAGTCTCTTTTTCAAGATTGATGCGTTGTCCTTTTTCAAGTTTTATTGCCATAATTCTCAAGTTTAATTTTTAATCTTTACTACCAGGAACATATTTAAAGCCCCATCCATATTGCTTGTCGCAATCACTTTTACCATCATGAAAGGTCACTAGCTTCTTTACCGTGATAGAGTTGTCACCGCCAAAATCGAGTTGAGCTATTGCACAGAACTTTTTATTACTGTACTGCTGTCCCATCTCCACTACGACATCTTGGTTATCTGGCACTTTCACTTTTACCACAGCATTGGTCTCCGACCACTTCGCAACACCTTCATAAATAAAGGTATAGACGATAATACGTTTGAATTCATTGACACCTACAGGGTTCACAAGAATAGTCTCACCAGAAGAAGCACCACCTCCACGGTCATCACCTTGATGCCAAATATAAGGAGCCATATCATAGCAACCTTGACGAGTTACGTGATGACGGTCTCCACCTCTATTATGAGAGAATTCCAAACCATCAATCAAACCTTTCTTACCATTACGCAATTCATAATAACAGCCTAAATCCAGATCAATGGCATTACCAAAGAGATTTTTGAAAAATCCCCCTTTACTCCAGTCAAGATTGATAACAATCTCACCTGCAGAAGGCTTGCCCGCTGTAGACTTTTCCAAATTAATGCGATGAGTATCACCGCTCTTTTCTAGAATGATTGCCATAATTACATAAATTTAGAAGCATACTTTCTGCAAATAGGTTCTAGTCCATCTTTATGAGCCTCACCTACTGCTTGAAATTTCCATTCAGAGCCACGACGATATAAACGTCCAAATTCAACACCTTTATCGGTAGAAAAGTCTTCATCCAAATCATAACGGCAAATTACCTCTCCATTAATTGCATTCTTGATTTGAATATAAGCATCACGAACCTGACCGAAATTATATTTCATTCGTGGAGCATTCACAGGGTCATTTGCATCTGATGGACTCCAATAGATACTTGCCGTAAAAAGGATTTCTTGCACCTTAGCCGAAGTTTTTGTCAAATCCACTTCTATTTCCTCATTTCCCTCACCAGTATCATCGTCATCATCACCCAAATCATCAATAGATCCTAAGACACTTTTATCTAAAGATATTGGACGCATAACAGGTTTGCCGTTTTTATCAAAGATTGGCTTTCCATTATCATCTAAAGCCTGAGTCTGATTACCAGAACCATAGAATACGAAATCATATTCGTTTTCTATCTGCCCATTACTACCCAACAGGAAAGTAGATGCATCCAAATCATAAGCAGGTTCTGCATTAGGATTGACCTTCCAGCCCATCTCTACTTTCAAACGAGTCAAACCAGATTCAATTTCAACTCGTTGACCTTTAATCAAATTAATAGCCATAAGCGATTATGCAAATTGTTTAGCATATTTGTTTACAAGAGCCTGCAGACCACCTTTATTACCATTACCGATAGCCTCAAACTTCCATTCTCCATTATGACGATACAGACGACCAAATTCTACAGCTGTCTCTATAGAAAAGTCCTCATCCAAATCATAACGAGCTATCTCTGTATTAGTCTTTGCATCATAGATACGAATATAAGAATTTCGTACTTGACCAAAATTCTGGCGACGTTCATCAGCTTTATAAATAGTTGCAGTAAAGATTATCTCTTTAATGTTTTGACTAACCTTTGTCAAGTCAACATTCAGGGTTTCATCATCACCACCATCACTATTTCCACCAGTCAGATCATCGCCTGTAGATTCCACAGAGCCATCTGGGGCTTTCTGATTTCCATAGAATACAAAGAATTCCTGTTGTGGAATCTGACCATTCTCACCCAACATGAATGCAGAAGCATCCAAATCGAAATCATAACCAGAACCCTCATTTGGATCCCAACCGAGTCCTACACCTACTAATGACAGCCCCTTATCCATACTAATGCGCTGTCCTTTTTCAAGATTGATCATATTCTCAAATATTTAAATTGTTATTATTATCTGTTTGATGGTGCAAAGCTAATCATTTTTCTCCACACCTTATTATATATGCAAACGTTGCAAGCTAGCAAGAGTAAAAAGTCTAATAAACAGGTTGCAACCTTACAAGGCTGAGATTCTCTGCCATTCATCAGAATCCGTTAATTGTTTTATTCCCTCATCTATACCTTCCTGATAAGTCATCAAATCTGCCGAGATTCTTACTCCATAGTTACCATACATATTACGCTGTATAATATAGTCTTCTGCATGGAACAAAACATCATTCAATTTCAATATCTGTTTTTTCAATAATGCAATCATTGGCGCACGAGTTGCATAATCCAAGATATTAGGAGCTTTATCAGCCTCACCACCAAACTTCTTATAGATGATTTGATATTTCTTCATAATAGCAGCCATTCTTTTTTGATATCTTTCAAGTTGTTTGGCTGTTACTGGCTTATTAAAGTTGATACCTCCACTCATAGACTCTAACAAAAATAAAGCATACAATGCCTTTTCTCTTCGATGGATTTTCTCCAACTTGACATCTGCCTCAGGAAAGTAAATTTGCTCTTTTAATGTATCTATGACAACAGAGCTCTTCACACCCTTACGCAGCATAAGAATATCAAAAATCTGTTTATAAAACCCACGGAAAATAAAACGTCCGGTTTCTTCCTTCAAATAATTCAGTCTTAGATTATGGTAGTTTTCTGCCAACAAATCCAATATTTTACGAATAGTACCAAGAGCATCATCCTCTATTTCTACAAGCAAGAAATTCGACACCATTCTATCATTAACAAAAGATTCCCCAATCTTTATCATGAAAGAAGGATTTACCATTCCAAACTCTTTCACATTCAATTTCGCAGCCAATAGGTCTTTACAAAAACGTTCTGTTGACAAGCTACGCAACTGCTTAATAATAATTTGCAGTCGTTCATAGCTTACCTTAGGATATAAGAAATCAGCAATCTGATACAAATCTGTTTCAGAAATACTTTGATAATGCTCCGCTATTTTTGGCAAATAGACAAAATCAAAACCCGCTAATCGTATCTCCGAACAGATTTCCCGATAACTATTTTGGATTTGCTCATTGATTTTCTTATCAAATTCACTTTCAACATAGAGAATTTGAGTATCTTCAAATTTTATTTCAGATGTATCAATGGAAAGTACAGTTACCGAACTTCCCATATTGATAGTCATACAACAACGTAAAGCTAGAATCAGCAAAGCCTCTTCCCTTGCACAATAATTGTCAGACATTGCCGTTTGATTGAAATCACCAATCAAATCATGCTTAAGACTATCATCAGCCAAAAGAAGTTCGTTCAAAGCCGCCGCAAAAGTATAGGAGGCAGCAGCTACTTCATCTTCCTTCTTGATTCCATATTTCTCACGCAAAGAATCAAGAAAGATAATCTCTCTTGCATCAATGATACCATCAGCCTCTATCAAATCAGAAACTATTCTCATTATACTTGCACGTTCAGACTGCCTCATGCCTTTCCTATTTAATGACAGAGGCTCCCAACCTGCCAAATTATTATTAAGGTATATATACAAAGAAGCGCGGAGCCAGTCTGTTGCCCGTTCCACGCTATTAAGGCCTTCGCATTGCCCTGTCTGTCGAAACGAACAACGCTGGAAGCCCCACGCCGATGTAAGTATATAGCACCACCTATCAACTCATTGCCGAAATGCTATGAGCCGACAAGGGCTGTATATATAATACATCCCAAGGGGCGTCCCCGTTGCTTTGTTCTTGACAGACATTTGGAAGTTGCGAAGTTCTAATAGCGTCAAAACCAAAGCGTACAGATACGCCTTTTATGTATATATGTCCATCCCACCTTCGCCCAGTTGGAGCTTCCAGTAAGGATATGACTCTGCAAAAGTAACAATTATTATCGAATCTACCAAATTTTCAGCAAAAAAGTTGTTTGAGGGGACACAAATGAGAAGAAGAAGTCTTACTTGGCTAGCAACTTTAGATTTTGGGGAATGTTTCCACATACTTTCCTCATTTTCCACACCATCTACTTTTGACGCACAAAACATAAACACCTGATAATCAATACATATCATTTTCATTCTTCTTTTTGGCACGCAGATTGTGACTATGAATAGCGGGTTCGATAATGAATCCACAAAGAAAGAAAGTAAGTAAGTAACATTAAATAGTAACAATTTTAAAAATATACGATTATGAAGAAGTTTATGTTTGCAGCTATCGCAGCTATGGTAATGGTTTCAGTAAGCAATGTTTTTGCATCAAGCAGAATGGTAAGTAACGCAGAGGTAGCACCAGTTGATACCGTGGCTCCAGAAGCACCTTCAGATACATTGGCAACAGGTACTCCTATCCAGCCACAGGCAGGTGTTGAGGATTCTACACAGCAAGAGAATACTACTGAGGCTACAACAGAGAATGCTACAGAGCAGCAGACAACTGCCGAGTAAAAGATAAAGAACAATTCATTTTGCAGCGTTATTCATATAATAGGATTTAGTTTTTAAAGGTAATTAGACTTATTCAGGTTTCAAAAGGAATTGCTTTGTTAGAAAATACAAGGCAGAATTTTTAGGTTCGGTTTTTGAAAGTGAATCCTGCAGGCTGTATTGCCAGCAGGATTCTGCGTTATTATGCTCTAAAACAAACCATTCCGTTTCATTAAATTCAACAATTCTTTATCAGAGATAGATTCCATTTCTGATTTATCATAAATGGTCAATAGTTCTATAAAACCATCCTCTTCATTCATGATTGCCACAAAGGAAATAACTCTAGCACCACCACTTTTTCCTTTACCTTTAGAAGCAATACTCATTCTTATTTTTCTTAACCCTTTACCCAAATCTACCCCTTGAAGAGGATTAGATTGAAGAGAATGTAAAAAATCTTCGTAATCTTGCTTAATAGACTTATAGCGCTTACTTAATTTCTTCAATCTACGGGCAAACTCAGGTGCAACCTCTATCCTATAACTCATTAAGCAAATCCTCCGCAGGAATAAAATCCATTTTTCCTTCGCGATGAAGCTTCAATTCCGTAAAGGCCTGATTGATACTAGCAAGGGCTTCTTCCTTAGCCTTTGCATTCTCCACGTCTTTTTTAACTTGCGCCAATTTTTTAAGATAACGTGCAGCTTTTTCCAAATAGCTCTCGTCATTAGAAAGTACGCCCAAGCTATTATAAATATCAGTATTCAATTGCATCACATTCATTATCGAATCCTTTCTTTTAGCTAGTAATTATGCAAACGAACAATATGAAAGTCAGCTTTAAAATTGCCGAATGCAGTCTATTTGGTGCAAAGATAAAAAAAAGCATGAACCCCTCAAGAGATTTCGTACTTTTTATATGTTTTTATCGATACATTGCGTAGAATTCCTGCACCTTATCATGGAGCATAGAAGCATGGAGAAGACCATTCCTCCATTCTTCAGGAATATGGCATATTCCAAATTTAGCGCCCAGAATAGCACCAGCTACAGCTGCATTTATATCCGCATCTCCTCCTGATAAAACAATCTTCAGAGATGCACAACATCATGTCGGTATCATCAGTCCAGTCGCCTCTTTGCCATCGACAACGATGATTATCCTGCACGATTTGTGAATAGTCCTCTATTCCATTAGGATAAAAACGATCCACCTTTTGCTTGGACATAAACTCAGAGCTCAGCCCCAAAGGAGTGCTTTTACAAAAACATTTCGTAATTTTGCACTTGCTTGTTGAATTCGCGAAAAAGTTTTAGGACGATTTATCCTAAAACTTTCTTAAATATCATTTATTCTATCACCCAATCCTCTATGCTTCGCTGGTCTTCCGAGAAGTTAACAGCCACTTTCACAACCTTCCGCCCATTATCGGCAAAGGCCTTGGCATAATCCTTGCCGCTGATTTGCGCCATGGCAGCATCGGCAGACTTCTCATATTTCAACTCAAAGATAAAGATACTCTTATCCGTCTTGAGCACAAGGTCTATTCTTCCATCCGAAGTGGTATGCTCCACCTTCACATCTTCGCCAAGCATGGTGAAGATGGTGAATATCACGGCTTGATAGTGACGCTCATTATTGTTGATAATCGTATATGGGAACTTATCATAGAATGCCTTCAAGTGAGGCATAAAGGCTCCCATGTCGTCATTGATGAGCACATTCTTGGAATAAGCATACACGATGGCATCATATCTGTTCATGTCTTGCGCAGAATAATACCTGACGAGACTTTCCGAGAAACCTTGTCTTACTTCTTGATTTGGGAAACAGAGATGATACAACTTGCCTTTCTTCTCATATCCTTTAATGGTAAGGTAGCCACTTTGGAAAAGGACAGGAATAGGATCAGTAAGCCTTTCCGTAGGTGTATCAAAACGTGATGCCTGTATCCACAGATCGTCCAGATTGAGCATGTCCAAATTCTTCTGCTGCATCAGTTCTATCAGGAACGTAGGCGTACCAGATGTAAACCAATAGCTATTAAACTCCTTATCATCCAAAGCATTGATAATGCTGTAAGGATTGAAGATATCCTCGCTATTGATACTGAAATGGTAGCCATCATAATGCTGCCCGAGTTGCTGCAAGGTCTCCTCATAAGTGAGCCCATTATGCTCAGCCATCTCCTCGATACCCTCACGAAAATAATGCGACAATTCACTCTTGGTAATACAACAACAGCTACTGTATTCATCTTTCAAAGTGAGAATCTTGAGATTGTTCAACTCGCTAAAGATGCTGAGTTGACTAAACTTGGAGTCACCCCTCCAGAAGTTCCTGCCATGCTCTTCAAGCGGTCCCTCGGGGATCACGTGATGGGGAATCGGTGAACATGAGACGAGCAACCGTTGCTCACGAGGCGGGCAACAAGTACCCAAACTAAGAACCCAAATTTGGGCAACATAATAATGATTGCCAAAATCAATCATCAACAAGAATAACCTTTAATCAGATATTCCATCATAAATAAATGAGACTTCCCGGCATCAGAACCGAGAAGTCTCATTCTTTTTATCTTATTATCTATCAAGTCTTTAAGCCGATATTTTCAACAGAAAATGAGACTATGAGACTTTTCTACATAAACTTTTCACGTAAGCGAAAACTATTGTCCCTTTCAACGGAAATGCTTATCCCTTAGATTGCATAAAGGAAGGTGCGGATGAACCAATAGCAAACGATACCTGCGATGTAACCTACGAAAGCAATCCAGGAGATGTGCTTCATATACCAGCCGAAGGTAATCTTCTCCAAGCCCATTACTACAACACCAGCGGCACTACCGATAATCAGCATAGAACCACCTACACCGGCACAGTAGGCAAGCAACTGCCAGAAGACACCATCCACAGCCATATCGCCAGCAGCAGCCACAGGATACATTCCCATACATCCAGCCACCAGAGGCACATTGTCCACGATACTTGAAAGCACACCGATGATACCAGTTACGAGGTAGTGGTTGCCATCAAATACGATGTTCAAACCCTGACCCAAAGCTGTCAATACGCCAATCTCAGCCAAGCAGGATACCGCCATCAGAATACCGAGGAAGAAGAGAATGGTACTCATATCTACACGAGAGAGCAACTTGGTAACACGCTTCTGAGTTCCTTCTGCATCCTGTCCGCGATGCAAACCGCGATAGAAAATTTCGGTAGCAGTCCAGAGAACGCCCAATACCAGGAGGATTCCTACGAATGGAGGCAAGTGGGTGATACTCTTGAAGATAGGAACGAAGATCAAACCGCCTACTCCCAACCAGAACACAGCCTTGCGCTGACCTTCGGTGAAATCGCTGACCGATGCATTCTGCTGGGCAGAAACCTCAGGCATCACGAGTTCGCCCTTCAACATGGTCTGAAGGATGAGGGCAGGAATCACCATGGAAACCACAGACGGGATGAAGATTTCGGCGATAACGCCGGCTGCAGTAATCAATCCCTTGTTCCAGAGCATGATGGTGGTAACGTCGCCGATTGGTGAGAAGGCACCACCCGAATTGGCTGCGATGATGACGAGGGATGCATAAACCATGCGGTCCTTGTGGTCGGTGACGAGCTTTCGGAGAATCATGATCATCACGATACTGGTGGTCAGATTGTCGAGGATGGCAGAGAGGAAGAAGGTAAGGACAGCGATACGCCAGAGGAGCGCACGCTTCGACTTGGTCTTCATCACCTTGCGAACCCAGTTGAATCCGCCGTTCTGGTCAACGATTTCCACGATGGTCATTGCACCCATCAGGAAGAAGAGTGTTGTGGCGGTATCGCCCAGATGTTCCTGGATGATTCCGGTCACCTTCTCCACCATTCCAGCAGCACCGCCTGTATAATCAGGGTGCATCAACTGGAGATACTGCATTGGATCCATCATGTAGAGGGTCCAACAACCTACCAACATCAACAGGGCAATTGCTGCCTTGTTTACCTTTGTCAAGCTTTCGGTAGCTATGAGTGCATAGCCGAGCACGAAAACGACAATAATAGAAATTGTAAGTGTAGCCATTACTTTTTATTTATTATTAGATATTAACTGATATTCAAAATGAATTTTCTTTCCTTCATGATTTGGTAAGTATTTTTGCCAAACGGATGCAAAGGTACAAAAAGAAAAGCAATAACCACGCAATTCCTTATTATAATTGTATGAAATCGTTTACTTAATTACGGATTTCTTCCCAAACCATAAGAATTCTACGTTACTGTGGCTGAAGCTCATAATTGATTTCACCATCCTGAGGACGATGGATGACTACCAGAGTCTGATAGGTATCGAAAGTCTCATCCCAGCCACCTGTCTTCAGCGGCATCTTGTCGATAGGCACCCAGGCATCACCGGCTCCATTGAAACCATAGTTCACATGCACGAGACCCTTGCTGTTGTAACCATCTATCACGAAGGAATGAGAGAAATAGTTATTTTCTCCATTCTTATAGGATGTTCCGCCATAAAGCACTGGGCGACCGGCACTCAACTCCTTGAAGATAACTTCCTTCCAGAGCTTAGCATCCTGCTGGTTAGGATAGTCGCGATAACCGTAATATTTCACGATATAGCCGAACTTCTTTGCAAAACCGTAGTTCTCAATATCAGATACCTGACTGGTGCTCACATCTGTGCCATACTGCATATTGACAACCTCGCCGCAACGAGCCATCAGGAGAGCTACGGCAGCAGCCTGGGCATCGGTATATTTGCCTTCCTCATAAGAAGGAAGCATGTTGTCCCAATCAATCACCGTACCATCAGAGAGCTGAGCTGGATACTTGTAATAATTCAAGATCTGAGCCAGGGATGTAGCCACACAACCCGTAAGGCACTGCTTGCCATCCTTGGTTGGTGTATCGTTCCAAAATGGCGCATACTGTCCCCAAGTGGTAGTAAGCATGGCTGGCACTTCCGCCTTGCAGCCCTCTGGAATCTCATCCCCATCGCTCCAGGTGAAGTCGTCATAGCCATAAGTATCACCTATCTGATTGCCATCATAATCATAAAGATATGAACAGAACCAAACCTCGCCAGCATACTCATCGCCTGTAAACTGGGAATAGCCTCCTGACGGATAGATGCTCACATAATACTTGCTGCTCAGATAGATGGAATAATAACCATAGTCGTCGGCTGTAGTGGAAGGAGTTATCTCGGTAGAACCCTTAGGAACGGTGAAGTTGATGCTATAACCTTCCTCACCCAACGGATTCTCCAAAGTATAACTGCCATCATCATAATGAACGAGGGTAGCGGTAAACGACTCGCCAAGGGCTGCAGATGTATAAGTTCCCGTATGGCGCCATACCTCAGCCTTGGTGCGCTCAAATTTCAGTGCGATAGGCTCTGAATCGGCATATTCCGGGTCAGAACTTGTAGCCGTGATATAGATGGTGTATTCACCGATAGCCAGACCGGTAAGAAGCACACTGTTGGTCTCCGTCTGTCCGCTCACCTCCTTGCCGTCTGCATCTTGATAGTGGTAAGAATAACCGGTGGCATTCTCCACCTCAGGCCAGGTGATGGTTACACCGCCGTTGGCAGAACTTGCCGAAGGTACAGGGTTAGCCAAAGGAGTTTGGGCTGTGGTAGTAGCGGTAAGGGTGGCGATAGGGGATGTACTCTTATCGCCAGTCAATGCTGCGTATGCCCATACCTTCAGGGTGTAGGTGGTGGTAGGCTCCAGACCAGTGGCTATCAGGGTTGTACCACTTGTCATATCTCCCAGCACCCGGTTTTCATTGGCATCATACAATTCGTATGCATACTGGGTAGCACCAGCCACTGGCTGCCAGTTGAAAGACAGCGAGGTGGCCTTCGTGATATCCGATGAGATAGCGGGAGCCTCCAACTGTGTCTTTACGACATCATCATCGCTACATGAGCTGAAGCCCAGGCTAACGGCAATGAGGAGGAATAATATGCTATATATCTTTTTCATTCTATTGCTATTTTAATGTTATTTTATTTTCTTCTGTTCATGAAATTCCATTTTGTTCATGAAATTATAGATTGCTCATGACTCCTCATTTCACTCCTATGGATTCCACATCACTTCGATATAGTTGTAGCCTTCAGAAGTTCCATCGGTATAGGCTGTGGAATAAGTGGCGAATACGCAATAGCCCTTTTTGAAGGAGACATAGGAATAATCACCATAACCGATATAAGAGTTCATGATGCAGAGATAAGACACGGTCTTGTCGCCCACTGTCCATGAAGGCCATTCACCCTTGCTGGAATCATAGAGGTAATAGCCATCTACGGTTCCGTCATTATAACTGTAATAATTGGTATATGGCAGAATCTTGTTGTAGGAAGTTGCTCCCGATGCCACACCACCTACCAGGAACACCATGTCCAGACCGGAACCTACGAAATCCTTGATGCGATAGCGGTTGGTGCTACCAAGGCGCTCGATATCCACAGTCCACTTCTGCTGGTTTCCGTTGATGGTCCAGGTCATGTCCGCATCCTTGACGTATGTTTTCCAGGAAGCCTGCAGTGCATAACCGCTAAAATGGGAAGTACCCTTGAACTGACTGCTATAGTGATCAGCGTAAGCCTCATCTATGGCAAGGTCGAAGGAATACTTCTTATCCTCCTCCATTTCTCCCACCCCGATGGTGAGAGATGCCGTCTTCTGACCAGCTTCAAACTTCACCGATGACGGGATGGTGAGTCCCTCACTTGCCGATTTGCAGACGATAGGCACCTCGGCAGCCTCGCTGTCATTCACACGAGATACCTTCAATTCTATCTCTGGCTGTTCGCCAGGACCACAAACATAGTCGGCAGTATTGTCGGCATCGAAATACACCTGCATACTGTTGGCAGGGGTTGGCGCTCCAGGCTGGTAGTCATCATCGCTATCACAGGCTGTGAATCCTGCACCTATAGCCAGCACCATCAATATCTGATATATGAACTTTTTCATAATTTCTAATCTAAATCCTTTTATAAATGAATCCGAAATCAATAATCCGTCTGAGAGGTCGCAGCATTCGTTGGGTCTGGATTGAGCACCACGGCAGTATTCTGGTCACGCTCATAGTCGTAGATGTAATAGTTGAGCCATGGAGCCACCTTGCCTTCCTTGGAATTGAGCTGGGCAGAGGCTGGATAATTGCTGCCATCATAATAACGCTGGATGCGCATACCGAGACGCTTGCGGTCGAAATAGACAAGTCCCTCACCCCAGAACTCGATGCGCTTCTGCACCATCAGTTCTTGGATGAAAGCATCCATATCGGTAGCAGCACACTGGTATGAACCATCGGTATAACGATAGGTGTTCATGAAATCAGTCAAGACCATCTTGCCTGCCTCCACGTTCTGTGTGTGTGCCTTAGCCTCAGCCAGGATGAAGTACATCTCCTCTACACGCATCAGAGGTATATCGAAAAGCATCGCTACATTGTAATCGGTCTGATTGCCAGAGCTCATGCGGAACTTCATGCCGGCATAGGCTGGGAGATCCTGCCACTGGTCTGACTTAAGAATGGATTTATACTTAGAAGGAACCGCTGTGGCATTCACATCAGAAGGATCCACCCATGTAGTCTTGCGCCAGTCGGCATCAGGCATCTTCTCATAGAGAGACTTGTCGATGCAGCGATATGTGCCCATACCACCCCATGTGAGATTAGGAGCCTCGGAACCCATCCAGCACAACCATGAATACCAATAGTAGGTCAACATATCCTTGTCCTGCATAGAAGCAGACCACATCCAGGCACCTGTAGCAAGATTGAAGCCCGTCTTCTCATTGTGCCACTCGTCGCTGCTCAGCGGAGCATAGCCATCGAGCGCCATCGCCTTCTGTGCATATTCTGCAGCCTTGGCATAGCACTCATCAGCGGTGGTCACACCCAACTTAGCGTAGCCATCAGCATCTTCCTCATGAGCAAGCTGGGTAGCCAAGTCTTCTGGATTCTTCTCAAAACGGGTAGCCATCTCCAGCCACAGACGAGCCTCCAGTCCATAGACCACGCTCTCATCTGGCTGTGTCTTGTTGGCACGTTCAAAACCCTTCATCTCTGATTCCGCCAACTTCAGGTCGTTCAGGATGAAACGATACATGGTATAGAATGGAGCACGAGGATTATTCTTAGACTCCTTGGCGGTTGTCTTCTCTGTCACGATAGGCACGGTGAGTCCAGCCACCTTGCTGTTCTCTGCCTGAGCATCCAAACTGCTGAAGCCCGTGGTCTTGTACTCAAACATACGGGTCATGTCGAGATAAGCCAATGCTCTGTAGGCACGAGCCGCACCGGCGTATGCCTTCTGGTCGGAATCATCAGAACCGAACTTCTCCACCATGTTATTGGCATTGCTCACCAAGTCATAATAATAAGAATAGGTATAGAGCGAGAACACATTGAGCGAGGTGCCGTCGGCTATCCATGCCAAGTAATCATTGGTAACATTGCTAACAGGCTCATCGCCACCCAGAATGTCACGTATCAGCATCTGACTTGGATAACCCCAGTCGTATGCCACCTGTGCTCCGTTATAAGAGAACTGCTCCACCATTTTGGCATTCAAGCCGTTGAGCAATATCTTGCCAGGGTTCTTGGCAGTTTGCATCTGCTCACCTGTCGCATAATCAGTAGGAAACTCTTCCTCTATACAACTCTGCATCAAGGAAGAAGCAGCCAATATCATGAATGGCATCACAGCCATCTTCATTATTTTCTTGTTCATCATCATAATCGTCCTTTTGTTTGAGAGTTAGAATTGGAGTGTTATACCTGCCGAGATGGTACGTGTGAACGAATAGTTCTCAGTACCTGGAGAACCTGCAGAACTGGTTCGAGGATCAAGACCCTTGCGCTTGGTCCAGAGACAGACATTATCTGCAGAGGCATAGACACGCATCTTGCTGAAGCCCAACTTGCTCGACCATACCTTAGGGAATGTATAGCCCAGGTTGATGTTGTTCAGGCTCAACCAGCTGCCATTGGTCAGGAATCGGTCGGAAGTAGAGTTGGAATAGTCATCACCAAACTGGAGACGAGGTATATTGGAAGAGGTATTATCCTCTGACCATGCCTTGAGCACATCCTTATGGAAATTGTATCCCAGACTGGTGGATGTAGGACTACCCATCAGATTTCTGTAACCCTCATCGAGCACCTTACCACCGATGGAATAGGAGAAATTGAACGCCAAGTCGAATCCCTTGAAGTTCACACTGGTACCAAAACCACCATAGATATCAGGAGTTGGATTGCCACAGTTATAGTCTGTCGCATCATTATAAGTGGTGGTGGTCGTAGTATTACCCTGTTCGTCGGTCACATACCACATAGACTGTCCATCCTCTGCCACACCTGCATACTTTGGCATACGCCAGGTGTACATCGGAAGTCCCTCACCATAGAAGTAAAATTCACTTACATATCCGCCATGACCCTCCAATGTACTGTTGATATTGTCTGGATTCAGAGAGACGATTTTATTGCGATAATGGGTGGCATTGAGATTGATGTTCCACACCAGATCCTTGGTACGGATGGCATCATAAGAGAGGGAAAGTTCCACACCCTTGTTTACCATATCGCCTACATTGTCATAGATACCATCATAGCCGTATGACTTAGGATAATAGACATAGCAGAGCATATCGGTGGTCTTGCGATAGAAATATTCCAAGCTACCTGTCAGGCGATTATTGAACATACCGAACTCCACACCTGCATTGACATTGGTATTGGTCTCCCAAGTGATGTTAGGATTACCCTTGGAACTGACGGTCACAGCCACCTCGCCATTATTGTTGCGCACCACATAGAGGTCGCGGTAGAGGTTGCTGCCGATACCATCATTACCCTGCTGACCGAAGGAAGCCTTCACCTTCAGCATGTCGAGCCATCCCTTGCTGCTCTCCATCCATTTCTCCTTGGTGAGAATCCAAGCACCACCGAAGGAATAGAAACTACCCCAGCGATGACCTGGAGCAAAGTTGGAAGATGCATCACAGCGATAGGATGCCTGGGCAAAATACTTGCCGTCATAATCATACATACCACGGAAGAAATAGCCCTCGGTATTATATTTTGACTGGTTGGAACTGCCGTCCTGAACCTTGATGGCACCGCTCAATTCCTGGTTGTCGAAATAAGAGAACATACCAGAACGCGTAGCACTTACGCCCTCGTCTGTAGAAGTAGAATTTTCATGACCGAAGAGCAAAGTCATATTGTGATCACCGAAGCTATGGGCATAATTGATGAGCTGCTGGAAGTTGGTTGCAAACGTACGACTATGGCTCTTGCTCACCTGTCCCTCCGGATAAGACATTGCGCCCCATCCATAGAAAGGCTGATAAGTGGAGGTATAGCGATACTCATAATCACTCACCGTGCCATTGAGAGTCAGCTTCAATCCCTTGACAAATGTAGGAGTGATGTCGGCAAAACCAGCCAAAGAGAAGGAATTAGCCACTGAATTATTGGTCTGCAACTGGTCGTCCTTCAACGAGTTGATCTGCTTTGCCACTACGCTACGCACAAGTCCGTTGACTGCACCATCACCATAGTCACACATCTTACCATTCTGGTCGGTCATGATATTGCCCTCGCCATCACGAATATAAAGAGGATAAATCGGAGCTATACGGCTCGCTGCATAGAAGACATTATAGCCAGAGTTAGAACCAGCCTGGTCGGTATTGGTATGTGCATAGTTCACATTGCCACCCACCTTCAACCATTCGTTAGCCTTCAAGGTTGACTTCAGATGGGCGGTATAGCGCTTGATACCTGAGCCGTAGGCGATACCAGGCTCGTTGAGATAACCCAAGGAAGCATACATCTGAGCCGCATCGTTACCACCATTCACGCTCACATTGTATTCCTGACGCAAGGTGTGACGCATAGACTCGTCCAACCAGTTGTCTGGAGTGACAGTATATACCTTACCCTTATAATATACACGATTGCCAAGAGTAGCATTCGGATTCAGCTTGCCATTATCACCGATGAGATACTGGCCGTCTGGCACTGCATAACAGAGATAACCCAAACCTCCATTGGAAGTATCGCTGCTGATAATAGATTTGTTGGCTGCGGCATGGGCTGCATAAGGAGTCATGCCATTGGCGATATTATTGCGATAGACAGCACCATACTGCAACTCATAATATTGTCCTGGGTCGGAAATCATATCATAATCCTGGGTGGCACGGCTCGTGCTGCCCCACTTGGCATCCAGCGTAACCACGGTTTTGCCTTTCTGCGGATTCTTAGTAGTAATCATGATGACGCCATTGGCACCACGGGCTCCATAAAGAGCATTGGATGCAGCATCCTTCAATACGGTCATGGAAGCCACATCGTTTGGGTTGATATCATTCCATGAACCAGAGAATGGTGCACCATCCAGGATAATCAATGGCTCCTGGTTGGCATTGATAGAACTGATACCACGAATCAAGAAAGAAGGAGTGGCAGAAGGATCACCTGAAGACTTGTACATCTGCACACCAGCCACCTGACCTTCCAAGGCATCAGCTACATTATTTACAGGACGCACGGCTATTTTATCTGCATCCAATACACCTGCTGAACCCGTGAAAGAGGATTTCTTCTGCTCACCATAAGCCACGACAATGACTTCATCGAGCTGGCGGTCTTGCGAGTGCATGTTCACCTTCATGCCCGGAGCAGCCTTCACGGTCTGGGAGTCCATACCGAGATAACTGATCACGATTGCCTCGCCCTGTTTTACACTTGGCAGACTGAACTTACCATCAATGTCGGTCACAGTTCCTGTCTTAGAACCTTTCACCATGATTTGGGCACCCACTACGGGATCTCCATTCTCATCGAAGACCTGTCCTCCAATCTGTCCGGAAGACTGTGCCAGCACTTGCCCCGAAGCAGCCAGCAACAGGGAAGCAAATAAAACCTTCATTCTCATATTATCTATCTCTTCTTATATTTATTATCCTCACATAATCTTAAAACACATCAATATATATACCATAATATATATAAAATTATATAAGCTTTCTTATATATTCACTTAGCCTGTTTTATAATATGCTACGTTTATATGTCATGCTGCATTATTTTGTAAAAGATTTCATAAAACATGTATTTAGATGCAAAGGTATAACAATTCCAGCAAAAAGCCAAGCAATATTTCTTATTTTTGCGGTTTTTTATATCAGAAAGATATTTTTCACGACAAAATAACGCCCAAATGCAATATTCTGTTTAGAAATATCACAAAATGAGCTTACAAATCTCTTCTAAAAACACAGTCATTTGCCTGACCGTCGTAGATACCTCATCGACGATGCTGTCTATGAGAAAGTTGAAACACGGAAAATGAAAGTTTTAAAAATTATTAGGAAAAGAATGATGATAGTTACATAAAAAATCGTATCTTTGCATTTCATAAAATATGTAACATAAAACATGGAATAGATATAAAACGTTATGGAACAGCTGAATAACCCATTTGTTATCTACGGATATAAGGGAGCAGAATACTTCTACGACCGCTTCTTCGGGATGTGGTTGAGGAAGAACTGCGCAGCCTCCTTGTAGAAGCAACAGCTCATATAAACACATCATTAAGTAGTTTTTTAAAGCATCATCAATATGAAACAACATCATCATTATATGAAATATCTGTTTGTGCTTCTCCTCTTCCTTCCTACCAGTCTCATGGCACAGAACAAGGAAGAGAAGATGCCTGGACATATCACAAAAATACAGAAACTGGAGGATGTGAACGTAACAGGGAATCGTCCTCACTTCATCAGACTTAAGGGATATTATCGCAGTTACCAGACCAACGACTCTGTAATGAAATACTTCAACGACGGCATCGTGGAGTATTACATCAACCTGAAGAATGGAAAGACGGATCTCAATGCCTATTCCAAAAGAAATCTTCACAACAGCCGACTCGTTTCCGAAGACAAAAAGCGAGCATTCATGGTCAGCGACAAAGGAACCTTCCGACCTTGGCCGGAAGAGAAGACACTTATTGAGCAATATCGAAAGAAATATCAGCTGAAAGATTCACTGGGCTCTCAACTCGTCCTGCTCAATCAGCAGACAATAGGCAGTATTCAAACGGACAGTAGCCGGAATATTTGTCAGATAGAAATCAACCAGCTTCCTACCTACAAGAATCTGACGCACCAGCTTTTCGGTTATACCCAGACAGATATCTACGACCATGTGGTGGAAACCTATCAGATAAGTCCTGAAGATTACTATTCCTTCAAGGACCTGCTCTTCCAGAAATCTGACAACAGCTATCTTTTCTCTCATAAGAAAGACAAGCAGCAGCAACTCATCCATGTGATTACCGAGCTATATATCACGGAAAAGGAGTATGTAGAAAAGAAGCAATCCATCAAACCGGATTCTTCTACTCCCAAAGAATCAGCTGCCGCCATTACCGATTTCTGCATCAGAAACAAGATACCTTCCTTGCCTGAAGCAACAGAGCAGGAGATGCAGCAGTTGACTCCCTATAATCCTGCAAACATGAAAGA
>ERZ1031719.85-NODE-85-length-51537-cov-27.471136_pt1 | contig 51537 bp, 36 predicted proteins | sample MGYA00516702_ERZ1031719 | MGnify/ENA primary metagenome ERZ1031719 (study PRJEB33719, sample SAMN04261227) | wastewater metagenome | biome: rural village; feature: human; material: feces | host: Homo sapiens | place: El Salvador | collected 2013-01-07 ...
GCGACATCATCAAGGTGAGCGTGGATGTGAAGAATACGGGCAAGGTGGCAGGCAAAGAGAGCGTTCTTCTGTTCAGCAGCGACCTTATTGCCAGCATGGTTCCTGATGGCCGTCGCCTCCGTGCTTTCGATAAAATAGAGCTTCAGCCGGGTGAAACCAAGACTGTTACTTTCGATTTGAATACCGATGATCTTGCTTTCGTAGGTTATGATGGCAAGTGGGTATTGGAAGAAGGCGATTTCAAGTTGATGATAGCAGACCAGACTGTCAATATCCATTGTGAGAAAACTTATCAGTGGCAATCGGCTAACCGATAACCCAATCATGATGGTAAATAGTAAAGTTAGTTTATCCTCAAATCCTACGAAACCCCTGAGCAACTTATTGTTGCTCAGGGGCTTATAAAAAATATTAAATTGTAGTGATGCGGAATTAAGGTAATACAATTATTTTAAGTAAAATGAATATAAGTAAAAGAAAAGTTTATGTTGTCCCAGAGGTGAGGATCGTAGAGGTTTGTCAGGAGAATCTGATGGACAATCCTGCGTCATGGTCTGACGGCTGGGGCAATAGGGAGCCGATTGTCGAAGGTAATCCTGACGAAGGAAGTGATCCCTATGCCAAATGGCATGGTTTTAATGCGTGGGAAGATGATATTAAGTATTGATAATGTATTAAAAAATTATAAGATGAAGATGAAACTCTTTTTCAGAATTTCGGTGCTTGTCTTGTGCATCTTGATGTCCTTGTCGTCTTTTGCTGACGATAAGAAGGATAGAATTAGTGTAGAGGAAATAGACTGGTCTGCTAATAATGAGAGTTTAGAGACAATTGTCAGCTCTTCGGCTGATCCGAACAAAATATATTTGTATGCAACAGGTCACAAAAAGTTTGTGACAGTGGGTGGCCGCTATGGAGCGCAGCCTATTCTGGCAGAAGTGGGTATGTACTTCTATGTAGAGAAGGTCGCCGCCAACGATGACCGTTATTACATCCACTCATGGGTGAATAACCCTACAACTTCTCAAGGAACTGGAAATGCCGACTATCTTGGTGTAGAGCCTCTCATGGATACTGATCAGCGCATCTTTCTTACTGATCCGAAAAATGAATCTATGAAGTCCATTTATTTGTATGTGGATCGTGGAATTAACAATACCCATGATGATGGTACATATCCTTCTCCCGAGAGGATTAAATGGCATATTAAGTCTGTTGATACCAAGAATGGTTATCAAATCTATTCTACGTGGAGCGACAATCAGAAATATAGCGATAATGCAGTGCGAGATTATTACCTGAGTTATTACGCAGATCCTAATTCACAGAAGAAATTCCTGGTGGTTACTACGGACAAAAGTCAGGCTGAGACGTTCTATTTCATCAAGAAAGAGGACTACCGTAAGGTCATTAATAGCCAGAATAAAAAGTATATCAATGTATCTGGTCTTGTGCGGGATGCTCGTTTCGAACGAAACAACAAAGGTATTGATGGTACTTTTGATTTGAAAGGTGATTATAATACAAAGTCAAAGAACAATGTTTGGCAGTTCCGTTACGACAGAAACTATGATACCTATGTTTTCCCAAATAAGCAGGATAATGTGGAAGACCTGGCGTATATGACGGCTTGGGTAGGCTGTGAAGGCAGTTCTGAAAATCAAAAAGGCAATTATTTGATTCAGAAAATTACAAAATTGAAGCCGGGTCTTTATCGTGTCAATTGCCAAGGTTTTTATTTTAATCCTAATGATAAGAACGACAAGGACAACACTTCTTTTGTTTTTGCCTCGCAAGACTATACGGATATAAGCAATCAGACAGCACTGAAGACCATTGAATCCGATGACTGGGATTCGATGCAGAATATGACCTATCATGGTGCCGAAGTAACAGCGGATGGCAAGAATGGTTATGTGGATTATTCTATCAAGCATTGTGTCAATGCCGGTAAAATATTCGCAGAGAGCAATCCTTATGAAGACAAGGATGTGGACAGTCGTAAGTACGACAACAGTGTAGCAGTCCTCGTAAAGGCGGATAAAGGCTCAACGACGGGTACTCTCTACATCGGTGCTGGCAAGAGAGCCAACGAGGGAGGCTATGCCTTTTTTGACAATTTCCAACTTTTCTATATGGGAGACAGGCAGTGGTATCTCGATGCTACGAACACAAGCACCGATGACTTTACCACAACCAAGAGCACCGATGATTACGACACTCCAAGTGGCATCAACCGCAATCCTGCGGGTCCTGACCAGTATAAGTTCCCCGTTACTTACAATATACGCCGCTACTTCCACGTGGGCAAGTGGGAAAGCCTTATTCTTCCTTGCACACTGACGGGCGACCAGGTAAAACAGACATTCGGAGGCGACCAGGGGGTGCAACTCAGTGTCTTTGACAGGGTGGAAAAAAACTGTGTCTATTTCAAGACTGTTAATCTTGATACGGATAGTATCGTTGCTGGCAAGCCTTATATCATCAAGGTGGGCAAGGAGGCCGATATCAAGACAAAGGCTGATGAATACACATTCCCTTTTGGTAACAAAACCACGGTAAAGGTAAATGGACCTATCTATCAGGTAAAGGGTGTTGTTCCTCCTACATTTAAAGGTAATGGTGTGACAATAGAAGATAAAACTTCTGCTGGTGATAAGGTTCAGTTCCATGGCTTCTATTACGACCCAGGTGCAGCTCCTCGTAATGCATACGTGGTAAATAACGGTAATATGTATCATCTTAGTTCTGACTGGAACAGCTTTGTGGGTACAAGTTGGTATATCACCATAACAGATGCACAAGGCAATGCCAAGGCGCTCTCGTTCAGCTTTGATGGTGATTCTTCTACGACAGCCATAGAGAACGTGACAAGACAAGAGGACGCTGCGGTTCAAAACGATGGGTTTGTTTATAACCTGAGCGGGCAACGCGTGGGCACCCGTAATAATATGAGCAATCTTTCTTCTGGCATATACATCGTAGCTGGTAAGAAGGTTGTTGTTAAGTAATGTATGAACGCCAAATCATGAGAAGAGCATTATTGAAAAATATATTTATATGAAAATAATGAAGCCTGCTTCAATGCGTGTTGAAGCAGGCTTCGTTGTTGATTGAAGTAAGTTTCGATGGCGAATGAAGCTTACTACGTTTTTATGCTCATTTGTATTCCTTTATGCTCCGTGGAAGAGGTATTCCTTTTGAATCTTCTCCGTGAGTCGAGTAAAGAGTTCTTCCACCAATTCATCTGCCACTTCGATGGCGTGGTTCAGAACCTCATCTGAGAAGTGCTGCAAGAGGTCTTGGGCTTTTATCGGGCTTTCCTTGTAAAGCTTCAAGTACTCTGTTTCCATCTCCTTCTGACGTTGGTCGTTCTCAGCCTCCAACTTGGCGTAAGCATCCTTGATGATAGGAGCGAAGGCATTATAGTCGGTCATGCCGAGTGTCATCACCTTGCGGAAACGCCAGTAGGCACTGTTGTCCTTGCATCTGCCATTAGCCACATGGGTGTAAAGCTCAGGGAAGGTTTTTACTCCCTGGTAGAGTGGGAGGAAGACGCTGAGGTCGCCCATGCCGAATGCGACGTAGGTGATGTGACCTATGGCATGAGGCAAATCCTCTCTTACCTGGATGATGTGGGTCTGCGTGGTGCGGAAGATAGATACTGGGCGATAAGGCTCTTTTCCATTCTCATGCAGATATGGATCATGATCGGTATGGTCATAATGGAAACGGAAGGCGGTGCGGAGGTCGGTGAGCGAGATCTTATGCGCAGCCTTGGCAAAGACAGGGAAGGTATTCTTGGTGACATCATTCTGGATGGCTGGTGAGAACATCTGCTGTAAGCCCCATACACGTGGATAGTTATAGGTGGTGTCGAGTTCCTCATCACGAGAGTATGCCTTATGGAAATCGAACTTCGCCTTACCATGCTTGTCTTTCTCTGCCTCGGCATCATTTGGATCGTAAAGACCATTCTTCTCGGCAAACTCTATCAAGTCGGGTGCTGCCATAAAGTTCTCCTTGTCCTCTGGTGCGTAATCACGGAAACGGCTTTGGTTACCGGTAACGAAGTACTGGTCCTTTGGCATACGGCAAGCCAACCACTTATGTCCGCAAGCATTCTCCAGATACCATATCTCCTTGTCGTCGATGAATCCGATGCCGAATCCTTCTGCCGAACCATATTGCTCGATGAGCTTGCCCAAGCGTGCAGCTCCCTCACGAGCGGTGTGAACGTATGGCAAAACGATATTGTAGGTGCAGTTCTCGGCAAGTCCATTCTTCACGTATGGGTCAAAGGCAAGTGCTTTATCGCTTGAAAAGATGGTCTCTGTTGAACTCATGCCCACGCCAGCCGTATTGAATCCTGCGCTTCCCCATTCGCCAGGGAATTGGTAATCTGGCAATCCTGTATATCCCAAAGCCTCCTTAGGCAGTGGACAGCGGAATTTGCTGTCCTTTGCCACAAATTCCTCAGAGCCAAACTTTGTATCCTCATGTACTTCGATGTTGATGGCCATCAGCGCATCGAAGTCGCTGGAACGGCAAAGGTATTTGGCGCCATCTGCACTCTGCTCTTCGCCTACGATGATGGTGGTACACTCAGAAGGCAGCTTGCTGGCTCTCTTCTCTACATTCTCGAAAGAATTGTTTATTTCTTTTTTCATAATCGTTATGTTTTATGAATTTTATGGCTGCAAAAATACAGTTTTTCTTTTAAAGTGCAAGATATTTTCAGCAAAATTAAACTTTAAGTTCTGTTGCGCAGTGTGCAGCAGAGAATATTCAAGGCATAAAAAGTAAACCAAAATCAGTTCGCTCCAGGGGATATAGTCAAGGTGAGTGTGGATGTAAGGAATAAGTTAAATAACTACAAGAATCTCCTTGGAAGTTTGGCATTATGCTTTTAAAACATTATTTTTGCAAAACGTAATAATTGAGCCCACTTTAAAAAGGAATAGATACACCTACCATAATGTATTAAAAGGTTATTATGACACGGTTGCAATAAAGACTGAGCCCACTTAAAAAAGTACAGAATCATATCTTTTGCCTTTGTAACTTATTGATAATCAATAGAACGTTTTCGACAAAATGACTTTTTCAAGTGGGCTCAGTAAAGATTTTACGGATAAAGTGAAATTATCACTAAATACAGACGCAAAATTGCAATTTCAATTCGATTTATCTTTTGAACAACTCTCATCTGAAATAATGAGAGTTGTTCAAACAATAAATTGGCAAGCTAATTATAGGTAATTTAGATTTTTTGAAGAAATTCTGCAAGATTAGCTTTTTCATCTAATCCTAGTTTCTTTCTTAATCTATAGCGATTAATTTCAACTCCTCTGACTGAAATGCTAAGGAGAGGTGCTATTTCTTTAGACATAAGATTCATTTTGATGTAGGCACATAACATCTTGTCTTTGTAAGTGAGTTGAGGATATTTAGTGTCGAGTTTCTTGAAGAAATCATCATGTACCGCATTGAAGGAACTTTGGAAGTTGTCGAGATCACCATCATGTTCCATATTGGTATCTATCTGGTTTATGAGTCGTAACATACCCCGTCGAATGCTAACCAAATTTCCCTCGTTTATAGTACGTGATAGATTTTCTGCGTCTTTCTTGATTTTCTGCAGAATTTCATTTTTCCTCACTACGTTGAGAGTAGTTTTGATTAACTCATCTGACTTATAGTTGAGTTCATTGCGCAATTTTTCCTCTTCAAGTTTGCTTATTTGCTTTTGTTTCTGGTCTATATCCTTTTCTAATACATACTTTTGCCGGCTCATCTCTGCATCTTTTAATTGAATGAGGCGTTTTCGTCCCTTTTTATATCGAAGGTAACTATAGTAAACGCTGCTTGCTATTACTACAATATAGAAAACATAAGCCCACCATGAACGGTACCATGGCGGAAGTACTTTTATGCGAATGCTGGTTATGATATCTTTGTCATGTGAATCTGGGCGAATCTTTACTTTAAAGATATAATCGCCTTCAGGTAAGTCAGTATATTCTTTTTTTGTTGAAGAAGTATATTTGCTCCATGACTTATCAAAGCCTTCTAATATGAATGAGTATGAGATGGCTTTTGTTGGGCAGAAGTTGTTGCAGCCATATTCTATTCGGAAAGAATTGTCTTTGTATTTCATTTCAATAACTCTCTCATTATTGCCATGAACAAGCCTGTTGGAAAAGATAATAGAGTCTTTGCCATTGGTCGTATATATTTTCCGGATAAAAAGAGATAATTTGTCTTTTACAGTTTCATGCTTCGAAGTATTGAGAAGTGCAAAGCCATCTTCTGTTCCGATGAAAAACTGATATGAATTTGCCGAAAATACATCTTCAAAGTCTTCTATCATGGCATCATTCCAAAAAGAATGCTTGGTATGCTGTTGCTGATTGTAGCATTTCAAAATACCATTGGCTACATACCAGATGTTTCCGAAAGAATCTTCTTTGATGTAAGTGTATGCACAATGTCCATCCAGAATCTGCTCTAGATGTTCGTCTCGTTGTAAAATGTCTTTCTCTGTATTATAGCGGAAAAGACCTTTGCGAGAGGCAATGATAAGATCATAACCGATTTGGGTAATATATACATTATCACCCTTTGGTAGTTGCTGATTATTGTAATTCTTCTGTCGTAAGACCTTTGTATACTTGGAATTTAAAGTAATCTTCCAGACGCCATCGCTTTTATTGGCAATCCAAACCTGATTGGATTTTGGGACTAAATACATGGTCTTTGCGGATAGGTTAACCTTTGGTATGTTATTCGTCACAACCCATTTTCCCCCTATTTTTCGCATTACTTCCAGTCCCCAATAAGTTCCAATAAGCATAATATTGGAATCTAAACTACAGGATTGGACATGCCAAACGCCGCGTTTATTAAACATTTCCGTCTGGTTGCCATCAATTATTCCAAAGAAACTTCTTCCTCCACAGAACAGTTTTCCGTCATGTTGGTATATGCAGTGAACCTGTCCTGTCATATTAGAGAGAGCATGTAGGTTAATAGGCACATTGATTGCATTAGGCATACTCATGGTGAAAAGGCCTTGATTTGTACCTAAATATAAGTTGTTCCTATATACTGATGAGCAATATCCTGCACCGATACTTGAGAGTTTACTGTTGAGAAAATACAGTTGGGTGTTCAGCGAAACATAATCGATGCCGTTATCTAAACCAAGCCATAAGTTTTTTTCTTTATTAAACCTAAGAGATAATATAGACTTATTTTGCAAACCGTTTTCTATGCCTATTTTTTCTATCTGTTGGGTTTTTATATTGATAAGCAGTAATCCGTCACCTGAAGTTCCAATGGCTAAAAGATCATTACAGATATGGGCACAGGTTACGTGATGCTGGAAAAGATGGTTGTCTATTGTAGTGAAAGGTCTGCTAAATACTTTTCCGTCATATAAATATGTACCATGTTCTTGTGTGATAATGAGTAATTTGCCTTTGTAAGGCAAGAATTCAACAATCTTATTTTTGTTTAAAAAACTAGAGTTTGGAATATGTACGATTTTCTTGTTTATGATGTAAGATATTCCTTGCCTATTACTGAAATAGAGCTTGTTTTTTACGGGACCTGAACATGATACTCCATTGCAGTCAATAGGTATAATCTTTGAGTTTTCGTAGCAAAAAATATACCTATCACCTTGAAAGTAAATTCTATTATCAATGATGTGTATATTCCAAATGTTAGAAACAATCTGTGGATTAAGCCCAGATGATAGACTATGATAATCCAGCCCTCCAATTCTATTGGTAGAAAAATAACCAAATTCCTTTTGTGCTCCAACATATATACGTTTATCACTGTTTATCTTCAAAGATCTCATTTTGGCAAGGTGAGGAAGGGCATAGAGATTCCAATATACACCATCAAATTCAAGTAATCCTTTATTGTTGGCGAAGTACATCCAACCGTTGCTGTCTTGTTCTATGTTCCAGTTTTGACTGGCAGCATTGTAGGTATGACGATTGAAATTGGCAACAGGACGTTGCCAATACATCTGCGCTTGTAATGAGGGCGTTAATAGCAGTAGAAAGATAATAATAATATATTTAAACATACTTTTATTTTGTTGTTGTTTGTAATGAAAGATGCAAAGATACATAAAAAAAAAGATTTCTCCAAATAAAAGCATGAAAAAGTTTGTAGTGGTAAATATTTGCGTAAGCTGTTGATAATGAGAAGTATTTATTTTCGCAGAGAAAGTGATGATGTAGTTGAAGAGTGCATTTATAGTATTTGTGATGTAGTGGAAATTGGACAACTAATGATAAAAAAGACTATCTTTGCCAACGAATTATTTGTCCTCGGACAGTAATGTTGTCTGATATGAGGGTACTCTCTTTTCTTAGAATAGTGTGTCGGGATACAGACGTAAATGGTATCTAGGATAAGGAGATGAACATCCTTCTCTTTCTTGACAATGAATATTTAGTGACTAACAATTAATAATTATTTATGAAAATGAGCAGTTTAAAACCAAAAACCGTTTACCGTAGATTGTTATCTCTGCTGGTGCTGTCGCTGGTGTGTTCACTTGCGCTTGCTCAAGGTGGTTTGATGACAGTAAAAGGTAAAGTAGTTGATGTGGCTTCGGAAGAAGTACTCATCGGAGTAACAGTAAAGGAAGTTGGTAGTAGTCGAGGGACGGTTACAGATTTGGATGGTAACTTCGTGTTGCAGGTTAAACCTAATTCTTCTGTTGAAATCAGTTATGTAAGTTTCAAAACCAAGACTTACAAAGCTAATGCTATACCTAAGATTATTCGACTGGAAGAGAGTGTAGAGGCAATATCTGAAGTAGTGGTAGTAGGTTATGGCTCACAAAAGAAAGTTAATCTTTCGGGATCTGTTTCTGCTATTGAAGGCTCAAAGTTGGCTTCCCATCCAGCTACAGATGCAGTCTCTGCGCTGCAGGGACAGATGCCGGGTGTAACTATTTTGCGTTCTAGTGGACAGCCTGGAAGTGAAACTTCAGGAATGCGTATTCGTGGATTCTCTTCAGCAAATAGTACATCTGCTTTAGTTTTGATTGATGGTGTAGAAGGAGACTTGGCATTGGTCAACGCTGATGATATAGCTTCCATTTCGGTCTTGAAAGATGCTGCAGCCTGTGCAATTTATGGTGCTCGTGCTGCTGCAGGTGTAGTTCTCGTAACAACTAAGAATGGAACAGAAGGAAAAGCTAAGGTAACTTATAATGGATACTTTGCTTTCAATACTCCTGGTAATATGCCTGAACGACTTCCTGCATGGGAAGAGCAGAATATGATTAATATTGGCCGCATGAATAATGGCGGAAAAGTAGAATGGAACGACGAACAGAGTGGTTGGGTCGGTAATCCTAATTTTAATTATCGTCCAAATAATAGTAACGGCCGCTGGGATTTATTTGAGGCAACCAACTGGGTTGAAGAAGGAACCCGTGATTTCACCACCCAGCAGAACCATACGGTAGCAGTGTCTGGAGGTACCAAGAACTTGAATTATATGGTATCAGGAAAGTACTATACCAAGAATGGTCTATTGCGATATGGTCCAGACGCCAATGAACGTTGGAGTTTAAATACCAAGGTGAATGCTAAACTTAATAAGTACGTCACTTTAGGTACTCTGGTAAGATATCAGTCTACCCGTACAGCCCAGAGTTCTTATGGTGCAGGTGGAATATTTAATCTGCTTTATTCTACCCGTGGACGCCAACCTATCTACAATCCTTCAGAGGATATTAATGATAGTCCTTATAATGGTGATTTGCAGGTGAATGCTATTGATATTATGAAGAATGGTGGTGCTAACCGTTCCAAGTATGAAGCCTATACAGGAAAAGTTTCTTTGAAGGTGGATAATCTTGTTAAAGGTTTGCATTTAAATTTGAATCTGTCCCGTTTGGCTGGTGTTTATACCAATAGTAACGAGAAGCGTATGCTCGTTTGGTATGATAGAAATGCTGATAAGGTTCGTTCTAAGGTTAACGACCCAAACTCTCTGTATAGGCAAAAAAATACCTCATATCAGGATTTGGCAGAGTTCGTTGCCAATTATGAAACTACCATTGCCAAGAAGCATAACTTCAATGTTCTCGGTGGTATGAGTTATGAGAATTATCGTAAGGATCAGATGGATGGAACCGTGAAGAATTTACTTTCAAACGATTTCTTCTCTTTTAACTATTATGATGCTTCAGAAGCAACTAATACTTCTATAGGAGATTATATCGGAACCTGGTCAATGATGTCGTATTTTGGTCGTCTCAACTACAATTACGATGAAAAATATCTCTTTGAGACCAATGTTCGTTATGATGGCAGTTCTCGTTTGGCACCAGATAAACGTTGGAAGGTGTTCCCTTCTGTTTCTGCTGCTTGGCGTTTGAGTCAGGAGAATTTCTTGAAGGGGATTACATGGCTTAGTAATTTAAAACTCCGAGCATCTTGGGGCCAGTTGGGTAATGGTGCGGTTCTTGGTATGTATGATTATATACCAACCATTAATAATGGAAATTATATGGGTGAAAAGTTCTTCTATCAGAAGAATCTTGCATCTACTGATAAAACATGGGAAACAATTTCCACAACCAATATTGGTGTAGACTTTGGTGCTTTAAATAATCGTTTGACAGCGTCTTTTGATTATTATTGGAAGGTTAATGATGACATGCTTTCTTCATTACAGATGCCTCATGTAATCGGTATTGGTGTTCCTAATGTAAATGTCGGAAAACTGAAGACCTGGGGCTGGGATTTTGAAATAGCCTGGCGGGATAAGATCAAGGACTTTAGCTATCAGGTATCTTTCAATCTCTCTGATAGTCAAAACCGCTTGGAGAAATATGATGGAGCTAATGTCATAAGTGAAGGCAACAGAGCACTTCTTGAGGGCTATGAAATGAATACAATTTGGGGCTATAAGACAGATGGGTATTGGACTAGCCGTAATGAATATTTGGCATACAAGGAGGCACATCCTGGTTATAAGAGTTTTAATGACGGTAAGGTCTCAGGTGGTGATGTGAAGTATCTTGCTCAAGGCAATCCAGACCATCAGATTGGTGCGGGTTCTGGTACTAAGGAAGATCATGGAGATCTGGTATATCTTGGAAATTCTAACGCTCGTTACCTGTATGGATTTAACATTTCTGCACAATGGAAAGGTTTTGATTTTTCAATGATGTTTCAGGGTGTAGGAAAACGCAAGATTATGATTGATGCCGCAGCAATAGCACCTTTCTATACGACATACCAGATGCCGTGGACGATTCACCGTGACTATTGGACCGAGGATAATCAAGATGCATTTTGGCCACGTCTCTATGATTATAAGACCAATAACGGTGGAGAAAACTTCAATTTCCGTCCATCAGACAAATGGGTGCAGGATGCATCCTACTTGAGATTGAAGAACATTACTTTGGGTTATACAATTCCTTATACAAAAAAATATGTGAACAGTGTACGTGTATATATTACAGGCAATGACATTTGGGAACATTCAGATTTATTGAAGGTATTTGACCCAGAGGCAGGCAACAATGTTGGCCGCAACTATTATCCATTTTTCCGGACGTGGGCGTTCGGTGTAAATATAACTTTCTAAATAGAAAATACAATGAAAAAGATATTTGTTCTAATTGCCTTTGCATCCTTGGGATTGACAGGGTGTGAATTGGACAGGTTGCCAGAGACAACCTTGGCCGATACTAATTTTTGGAAGTCTGAAAATGACTTTCGAGGAGCATGTAACAAATTATATGTTGATCTAGGGGGATTCTGGCAGGATACTCGTTCTGATGAAATAGTATCTACATCTCCAAATTCCGTATCAACCGGTAACAGAACTGTGCCAGCCACTTCTTCTGATTGGACAGATCCATATAATAAAATAGGTGTAGCCAACAATATTATTAAGCAGATAGGTGCTTCGGCACAGGCAGAAACTGTCAAGAATCGTTGGATAGCAGAGGCTTGTTTCTTCCGTGCATTCCATTATTTTGATTTGGTCAAGAAGTATGGTAATGTCCCTTTGATATTAAAGCCTTTTACTTCCACCTCCGATCCAGATATCTATACGGAGCGTACTCCTCGTGAGCAGGTAATTCAGCAATGTTATAAAGATCTTGACTTTGCTTATGAAAATCTGCCAGATATAGACAAGCTGAGCGATGCTGTCAATTGGGGACGTGTTTCAAAATCTGCAGTTTTAGGCCTGTTGACCCGTATAGGTCTTTACGAAGGCACCTTCTCAAAATACCATAACTTGGGAAGCGATTATAAACTTCATCTGAAGAGAAGTATAGATGCTGCAGCGTTGTTGATTGCAAGCGGTAAGCATAGCCTGTATCCAGATTTTGAAAAAATGTTCCTTTTTGATGGTGAGGGACGTCAGAACCGAGAGAATGTATTTGTTAAGGTTTATGGTCCTAATGGGGCTGGTACTACCACTCATAATAATTCACGCACATTGGAAAATTCTGTTTCTGTTACGCGCTATGTTATCGACCAGTTCCTCTATACGGATGGTTTGCCAAGGGAGATGTCCCCATTTACGATTCAGAATGAAACACATTATAATGATGTTTTTGAAAATCGTGATCCTCGTCTGGCGATGACTTGCTATAAGTATAATGAAGATGCTTATAAGGGTGGTTATACTCCATTTAATAATGCTCATGGTTTTGGTTACCCTATTAAAAAAGGATTCATGTATGATGAGTGGCAGTTAAATGGAAAGGCAACGGTTGACAAGATGATTATCCGTTATGCTGAAGTTCTGCTTTCATATGCCGAAGCTCTCTATGAATACAATGGTTTCATTTCTGATGAACAATTGGATATAACAGTCAATACTGTTCGTAAGCGAGCAGGTATGACTGCCAGATTGACCAATGAATTTGCGGAACAGAATGGCTTGAACATGCTTGATGAAATTAGAAGAGAACGCTTGGTTGAATTTGTTGACGAAGGTATCCATTATGATGATATCATACGCTGGAAAACAGCAGAGAAGGTTCTGCCTGTCTGCATTCTTGGTCTGAAGTACATTGAGGGCGAGACTACTGCCAGTCGTGAGGATTTAGCCAAACGATTGACAACAGAGAATGGAATGTTCAATGGAAAGAAGGTTGCCGGTCAGGCTGATCTATATGTCATAGAGGCAGAAGATACCCGCAGCTTTGATCCTGCTCGCGACTATTATTATCCTATACCAACTTATGAGATTGCGACAAGTAAAGGAGTGCTTGATCAAAATCCTAAGTGGTAATATGTTTTACGGTTTAAAATTGAAGACATGATGAAAAAATTATTATATTGCATATTGATACTCATTACCGGCTTCACTGTAGTGAGCTGTAGTGACGATTCATGGGGGAGTGAAGGAGAGCTAGAAAAGCAACATTGGTACTTCTTTGGCTTTGAGCAATGGCATACAAAGCCTAATGATATAAAAAAGGATGTGAACCAAGGTGAAACTCTCGTCATCCCAATGCATTTTTGGAGTGAGCGTCCTCAAAACGGTGTTCATGCAGAAGTTGAATATTTCATAGTGACGTCCTTACAATTAGGTGTTGACTTTCAGATTGTCAACGAATCGGGGACTGTCATTGCCCCAGAGACAGATGGCGGTTACAAGATGGTCTGGCCAAACTGTGAAAAAGGGACTCAAAATGTTTATTTGAAGGCTCTTCAAGGTGCAAAAGGAAAGATTACCTTGCAGACATGGAATCCAACTCGTAGTGGTGATGATAATATATCTACTACAAATACCATTATTATTGATCATGGTGATTACAAGGTTTCTGCCTTCACACAAAACTATAAAATGGAAATCAATATTAAATAGTTAATAGTTATTCATGAAAAATAAAATGTTTATTACCATTTGTGCTTTGCTGACAATGTCGGCAAGCACATTTGCTCAATCCATACTGGATGCCAAACAGCTAGCTTATGCCAAGGTACATTTGAAAGATGCTGCTTATAGTCAAGCGTTTAGAAACTTGGTAAGTCTGGCGGATGGTGATTTGTTGCTAAAACCACCTACGGTGATGACAAAGGAATATATTCCTGCCAGTGGTTCCAAACATGATTATGTAAGTTTGGCCCGTTATGCTTGGCCTGATGAAACTCAACCAAACGGACTTCCTTATGTCATGCGGGATGGTGTGTCAAATCCGGAACTGAAAAAATTTGATCGTAATAAACTTTCTGCCATGGCGAATGCAGTATACCGTTTGTCTTTGGCTTATTACTTTTCTGGAGAAGAAAAATATGCCCAAAAGGCAACCGAACTTATAAGAGTCTGGTTCATAGATAAGAAAACGAAGGTAAATCCTAACTTACGCTTCGCACAGCATATTCCTGGCAAAGCAGATGGAAGATGCTATGGTGTTATCGACGCTTACTCTTATGTTAAAATGCTGGATGGAGTTCAATTGTTAGAAAAATCAAAGTCTTTCACGCAAAAGGATTCTAAACTGTTGAAAGCCTGGTTCTCGCAATTATTGAAATGGTTACTGACTCACCCGCAGGCCATTGAAGAAAGCTATCAGAAGAATAATCATGCTACAGCTTATGATGTGCAGGTTGCGGCCTATGCTCTTTACACAGGGAATAAGAAAGTGTTTAGTGATATAGTTGATAATTTTTCTAAGCGCCGTATTGCTACTCAGATCATGCCTGATGGCAAACAACCTTATGAGTTGCGCCGTACGCTGGCTTTTGGCTATTCACAGTATAACCTCACACATATAATTGATCTCATGCTGATGATTAAACATCAGGGGGTGGATTTCAGGCAGTACTGTGTTAGTGGCGAACATAGCTTTTTCAAAGCCATGGATTTTCTTGCTCCCTATATGGGGAAGTCTGTGAGTGATTGGCCTTATCAGCAAATAAGCGGCTGGGAAGATAAGCAGCAGGAAATGGCCAAGGATTTTTATCGTACCTATCTACTTGATGAGAGTCGCAAAGACTATTTTCAAATTTATCGCAATGTGAAGATGCGTGATTGGCGCGATTTGTTTGTTCTTACATACGAGAAACCAACTAAATTGGACAATGCTATGGCGAATGCAGACGAACAGTTGCATTATGCTTTGAAATGTACTTCGGAAGCCCGTAAGACAGCCAAGGGGAACAAGGTTAATCCTCGTAGTATTGATAAAGACGGAAATCTGGTGTTAGTAGGGCCAAAGGATTGGTGCTCTGGTTTTTTTGCCGGTACACTCTGGCAGATGTATCAATATAGTCACATGCAATTTTGGCGTGAGAATGCTGTAAGCAATACCTGGTTGATAGAGAGTGCAAAATGGCATAAAGGCACTCATGACCTGGGCTTTATGATTGGAGACAGTTTTGGCAAGGCATATCAGTTGACGGGTGAACAGAGCTATCGTGATGTAATGCTTCAAGCAGCTCGTACGCTCTGTACCCGTTATTCTCCAAAGGTTGGTTGCATTCGGTCTTGGGATCATAATGCTGACAGATGGACATTCCCGGTAATCATAGATAACATGATGAATCTGGAGATTCTCTTTGAAGCCTATAAGTTAACGGGAGATAAGAGTTTCTATGACATTGCAGTAAGTCATGCCAATGTAACAATAAAGAATCACTTCCGTGATGACTATTCATCTTATCATGTGGTAGACTATGATCCTGTGACGGGAACTGTTCGTTCTCGTGTTACTCACCAAGGATATAGTGATGATTCTTTTTGGAGCCGTGGACAGGGATGGGCACTTTATGGTTATACTATGTGCTATCGTTATACCCACGATCTGCGTTATCTTGAGCAGGCTAAGAATATTGCCAAATTTCTCTTCTCGCTTAAAAATATGCCGGAAGATGGTATCTTCTTTTGGGATATGAAAGATCCTTCAATTCCTGATGTGCCACGCGATGCATCGGCAGCAGCCTTAGTTGCATCTGCATTTTATGAATTGCAAGCATACGTGGGTGCAGAACTCGGTAAGCAGTATATTGCATATGCGGATAAAATAGTCAATTCGCTAATAGACCATTATCAGGCACCTGTTGGAAGCAATCAGGGATTCCTTTTACTCCATTCTACAGGTAATAAACCTGCTAATAGTGAGATTGATGTACCGATCAATTATGCAGACTATTTCTATATGGAAGCTTTAAGAAGGAAATCAATGTTGGTGAACTAATTTGCTATCAACTATATGTTCAGAATGAGGCGAAACGGTTATGTTTCTGCTTATTCTTATTGTTAGTACGACTGGAGGACCTCAGAGTCCTCCAGTCAGTTAACTGTAATTGAGAATAATTGCTATTGGAGCTGTATCTTCTCCAAGACATGAATATAAAACTTATGAATCATGAAAAGAATTTTTCATTTTATCCTATTAATGATATTTCCATTTACTTCACTCAGTGCAACTGATGTAATTTCTGGACGACACCGAATTGATGCAGATTGGCAGTTTATCCGGCAGGATATGGCAAATGCATGGGAGGTGTTTCGTCCAGTTCAAGCAGGTAAACCGGAAAGTGTTCCTTTATGGAGCAATATCAATCTTCCTCACTGTTGGAATGAAACGGATGCAGTCAATCCTGATGTTAATTATTACCAGGGATATGGATGGTATCGTAAACTGGTGAACATCCAGAATCCATATCGTGGAGGTAAAACTTTATTGGAATTTGAAGGGGCAGGGCAGAGTACGCAGGTTTATGTTTATACCCAATTTGCAGGAAGTCATATAGGTGGCTATGACCGTTGGAAGGTTGATATTACCGATGCAGTGAAGAAGTTCATGCAGTCCGACGATGCTAAACGGTTTGATGGTAAGATTCCCATAGCTGTACGTTGTGATAATAGTAGAAATGTAGAACGCATACCTTCATCCATGTCCGACTTTAATATTTACGGAGGTCTTTATCGCCATGTAAACCTATTGTATCAACCTTCTGCAGCATTGGAAGAAATCCGGATGAATGCAGATTTGATGGAAAAGCAGATGACAGTAATGCTGCGTTTTTCAAATACCGGTGCAGAGGCTTTTCTGCGCCTTTTGGATCCACATGGTAAGGTTACGTACCAAAACAAGCAACCTATCCATATCACAAAGAAGGATTTGGATATCCCAATTCCTGTTATGAAACCCAAAATTTGGGATGTAGATCATCCGCAACTTTATACACTGGAAGTAAAACTTAAGGTAGGTGATGAAGTTGCAACTTATTCTGCAAAGACGGGGTTCCGTTCTTTTGAATTCAAGGAGCATGGTCCTTTCTACCTAAATGGAAGACGCCTTCTTTTGCATGGGACGCATCGTCATGAAGATCATGCTGGTGTTGGAGCTGCTATGACAGATGAGCAAATTCGCAATGAAATGAAGCAGATAAAAGATATGGGAGCCAATTTTATCCGTTTAGGCCATTACCAGCAATCTGACTTGGTTCTTCAGCTTTGTGATTCTCTCGGTATATTGGTCTGGGAAGAAATCCCTTGGTGCCGTGGTGGACTTGGTGGTTCCGAGTATCGTTCTCAGTCAGAACAGATGCTTGTCCATATGATAAACCAGCATTTCAATCATCCTTCTGTCATTTTATGGGGGCTTGGAAACGAGAATGATTGGCCTGGTGATTTTCCTTCTTTTGATAAGGTGAGCATCCATTCATTTATGTCACATCTGAATAATTTGTCTCATCAGTTAGATTCTTCTCGTAAAACAACGATTCGCCGTTGTGAATTCTGTAGTGATATTACAGATGTTTATTCTCCGTCAATCTGGGCTGGATGGTATGGTGGTGGGATGCGAGACTATCGCCAAATGACAGAAAAGGCAATTGCTAGGTATCCTCATTTTCTGCATGCAGAATGGGGAGGAGATAGTCATGTTGGACGTTTTTCAGAGCGTACAGATTTGGAGAATGTTATAGCGGGAGATAAAAATGGTGATTGGTCAGAGACCTATATGGTACATCTTTTCGACTGGACACTGAAAGAACAGCAAATGATGCAAAATCTTACGGGTACAGCTTTTTGGACTTTTAAGGATTTTTCTACTCCACTTCGACCAAACAATCCAATTCCGTATGTCAATCAAAAGGGTGTTGTTGAGCGTGATGGTACGCCAAAAGAAAGCTATTATGTTTTTCAATCATATTGGAGTAAGAAGCCAATGATTCATATATATGGTCATAACGTACCTACTCGCTGGGGAAAAACAGGTGAGGAAAAAGAGGTGTTGGTTTATTCCAATTGCCGTAAGGTAGAATTGTTTGTGAATGGAAAATCACAGGGTATAAAATGTCGTGATCTCCAAGATTATCCTGCAACAGGTTTTCATTGGAATGTTATTCTAGAGAAAGGTAAAAATAAAATCAATGCAGTAGGAATTATTGATGACAATCAGCTTTTAAAGGCCAAAGTTACTGGCAGTAATGTTCTTACGGATGTTATTATGCAAGAATATCAAACCTCTCTTTGGGGAAATCCCGATCATATACGTCTAGCATCTTATCCAATTGATAACAGAAAAATGAAAGGGACAGCAAATAATACAGAAAACAGGGAAGTGATGATTGAGGCACAAGTGGTGGACGCTAATGAAAATAAATGTTTAGATAATCATGATTTTGTCGTTTTTGACGTTGTTGGTGATGCTAAATTAGTTGAAAACCAAGGTACATCTACTGGTTCTCGTAAGATACAAACCAGCAATGGGCAAGCACGTATAAAAGTCCGCATGATAGAGTATAAAGATAATGCAGACATGAAAGATTCTGAGCATAGCGCTGTTGTGGCCGTTAAGATGTTAGGACTTCCTACAGCATACATTAAAATTTTTTAGCTTATTACGCTACTCTAGTGAATGCAAAAACGCATCTCCTGGCAGATAATCTGTTGAAGGGCGATAATAGATAAAGGAGACATGTTGGAGGCATCATCGGAAAAGAACTCGTTAAATGAACTGTTTTAAACAGCCTACGTCCTCATCGACTCAATCATTAAAAAGTTTGTAATGATGAAGAAAATAAGCAAAATCAAGTTTATGCTTTATTAACGAGAAGTTTTCTATAGGGGTGCTGAGTAGTTACAGTTAAATGCAGAAGAGTTAAATATCTACAAGAATCCCCCATGATGTTTGGTGTTATGTCTTGAAATGATTACTTTTGCAAATCATAATTTTTGCAGATTTACAGAATCATTCAAAACAAGGATAAATGGAAATAGTAATTGGAATCATCATAGGGCTTGCCATCGGATTCTTCGTAGGGAAACTGATGGATGCAAAAAGTGCTGGAGAGGAGAAAACCCAGCTCGTAGCGAAGGCTCAGGTGCTGGCGGCTAACATTGAACAGATAAAACAGCATCATGCTTCTGAGGTTCATTCCTTGAAAACTCAAATGGAGAATGAACGACAGTATGCTGCGAAACTTCGGGCAGAGAGCGACCAGCAGTGGGCGCAGAAACTCGAAAACCTCAAGCAGGAGATGCAGCGGATGAATATCGAGCAGCAGCGGGTGGCAGCGGAACAATTGGCTGCCAAGCAATCGGCTTTGCAGGAAAACAACCGTCTGCAGATGGATGAACTTCTGAAACCGATCAAGGAACAGTTTGCTGATTTCAAGAAATCGGTAGAGGAGAGTAAAACGCAGAATGAAGTAAACAAGAAAGAACTGCAGAATACCTTCGAGGCTACGATGAAACTCTTTCAGCAGGAACAGCAGCAGGCAGTATTGAGTCTGAAAGAGCAAACGTCCAAGATTGGGTCTGATGCAGCCAATCTCACCAAGGCATTGAAGGGAGATAGTAAGATGCAGGGTGACTGGGGAGAAATGGTCTTGGAAACCATCTTGGAGAATAGCGGATTGAGAAAAGACGAGGAGTTCTTTATCCAGGAAAACACCAAGGACGAGAATGGCAAGAATTTCCGCCCGGATGTCATCGTCCGATTCCCTGAAGGAAGAAGTGTGGTCATCGACTCTAAGGTTTCGCTTACTGCCTATACAAATGCCCTTGCTGCTGAGGATGATGCTGAGAGAGAAAGATTGATGAAGGCACATGCACAGAGTGTTCGCAATCATATTGATGAATTGGCTGAGAAGGATTATTCCAAACTGGTAGAGGATGCCATCGGTTTTGTGCTGATGTTTATTCCGAATGAAACCAGTTATATCGCTGCTATGAGACAACAACCGGAGTTGAGTCGCTATGCTTATCAGAAGAAAATCATTATTATCTCTCCAAGCAACCTCTTGATGGCGCTACAACTCGCTTATAATCTCTGGCAATATGATCGCCAGAATAAGAACGTGGAGAAAATTGTTAAGACTGCTGCCGATTTATATGATAAAGTTGCTGTCTTTGAAGATACTTTTACCAGTATAGGTGATTTAATTACCAGACTCTCTGGAACCTTTGATAAGGCTAAAAAGCAACTTTATGATGGAGCAGGAAATGTCATGAGAAGGGTAGAAAGTCTGAAAGGACTCGGTGTAACTCCGAAGAAGCAACTGAAGGCTTTGGAGGAATAAAATGTGCTTTTTGTAGGCTGTTTTTTCTTCCGATAAAGGGGTGTTTTGCTGTCCTTTTGAGGCATTGTCGTATAATCTCATGTAACAGAAACATTTCAAATTGTTCAATTTGTATGGTAAATTGTGCAAACTTCGAAAATAATCTCAGAAAAAGAAATGATTTTCCGATTTAATTTGTACTTTTGCCCAAGTCAATCCGACATGTAATGTGTTGCTTTGACGATCAATGATGAGTATATGTATCCATATATACGTAATATATGGTACATAATATATAGGAGTAAATATACATAAAACAATATCAAAAGGATTTCAATATGAAACTAAACGACATTCTTTCTGACAATTTTAATGCTGAAGAATGGGAGGCGAAAGGTTATCAGCTTCCTCAGTATGACATCGCTGCTGTAGCCAAGAAGACTCATGATGAGCCTACTTGGGTTCACTTTGGCGCAGGTAACATTTTCCGTGCGTTCCCTGCTGCTATCCTCAACGATGCACTTAACACGGGTAAGTATGACCATGGTGTCATCGTGGTTGAAAGTTTTGACTATGAAATTATCGATAAGGCTTATCGTCCTTACAATAACCTCTCTCTTCTCGTAAGCCTCCAGTCTAATGGAACCATTGAGAAGAAGGTCATCGCTTCTATCACAGAGAGTCTCAAGGCCGACAAGCAATTTGGTGAAGACTGGGCTCGTCTGGTTCAGATCTTCCAGGCTCCAAGTCTGCAGATGGTAACTTTCACCATCACCGAGAAGGGATATTCTTTCAATGATGCCGATTTGGCTCGTGGTCTTGATGCAGTATTTGCTATGGGTAAGTTGACTGCCCTCCTTTATGAAAGATACAAGGCAGGTAAGTTACCTATCACCCTTCAATCTACTGACAACTGTTCTCACAATGGCGATCATGTAAAGGCTGGTGTGAAGGCTTATGCTGAGCGCTGGGTGAAGGACGGTATCGTAGAGGCTGGTTTTCTGGATTATATCAACGATAGCAGCAAGGTTACATACCCTTGGTCTATGATAGATAAGATTACTCCACGTCCTCATGAGAAGGTGCAGGCGATGCTGGCAGAGGATGGCTTTGAGGACAACGAAACCATCATCACCGAAAAACATACTTTTACAGCTCCTTTTGTGAATGCTGAGGAGGTGCAGTATCTCGTTTGTGAGGATACTTATACCAATGGTCGCCCACCATTGGAGTTGGGCGGTGCACTCTATACCACCCGCAAGACGGTGGATGAGGTAGAGACCATGAAGGTAACCACCTGTCTGAACCCGCTGCATACTGCCATGTCTATCTATGGTTGCATGCTCGACTATACTTTGATTTCTGCCGAGATGTCTGATGAGGACCTGCGTGCCTTCATCCAGAAGATGGGTTATATCGAGGCGATGCCTGTGGTAACAGACCCAGGAGTCTTGAATCCATACGAGTTTATCGGTACCGTGATCAATAAGCGTCTGCCAAACCCATTCATGCCAGATGCTCCTCAGCGTATCGCTACTGATACCAGTCAGAAACTCTCTATTCGCTTCGGTGAAACTATCAAAAAGTATATCGCCCGCGGTCTCGACAAGAGTAATCTCGTATTGATTCCATTGGTATTAGCAGGTTATGCCCGTTATCTCAAGGCTTTGGATGACAATCTGAAACCATTCGAGCCATCTTCCGACCCATTGTTGGCTGAACTTCAGGCTATTGTAGCTCCTCTGGAAGTAGGCAAGGCAGATCAGGACTATTCTTGTCTCAAGAATCTCTATACCCGTAAGGATGTATTTGGTCTCGATCTCTACGAAGCAGGTTTCGGAGAGCAGATAGAAGGCATGGTGAAGGAACTCTTTGCCGGCAAGGGTGCTGTAAGACAGACATTGCATAAGTATGTTTCTGCGAGATAATTCATTTTCAAACTTATACATTATATAATATATGGAAAGAACATGGCGCTGGTTTGGCAAGAAAGATAAGATTACGCTTGCACAGTTGAAACAGATAGGTGTTGAGGGCATCGTTACCGCATTGCACGATGTTCCTCTGGGCGAGGTTTGGACACGTGAGAAGATTCATGAACTCAAGGAGTACATTGAATCTTACGGTATGAAATGGAGCGTGGTAGAGTCTTTGCCTGTGGTTGAAACCTTGAAATATGGCGGTCCTGACCGTGATCATCAGATTGAGGTTTATAAGGAGAGTCTCCGCAACTTAGGTGAGGAAGGCATCAAGTGCATCTGCTACAACTTCATGCCGGTTTTGGACTGGGCACGTACCGATTTGTCTCACGACAATCCTAACGGAGCCAACAACCTCTATATGAACTGGGGCGAGTTTGCCTACTTCGATATCTATATCCTGCAGCGTGAAGGCGCTCGTGAAGATTGGGCTGAGTTCTCTAAAGAACACAAGTGGGGTAGAGACCTCGTGGCTGAGGCTGATGAAATCAAGAAGACTTCTACGCCAGAGCAGGATCATGCCCTGGTAGAGAATATCATCATCAAGACCCAGGGTTTCGTATCCGGTAATTTCAGCGAGGGTGACTCGGCTCCTGTACAGAAGTTCCGCGATCTCTTGAAACTTTATGATGGCATTGACAAGAAGAAGTTGCAGGAGAATATGAAATACTGGCTGGAGGCCATCATGCCTATCTGCGATGAGTACGATATCAATATGTGTGTTCACCCAGATGATCCTCCTTATCCAGTATTCGGATTGCCAAGAATCATTGGCCGTGCAGAGGATATCCAGTGGATGTTGGATGCTGTGCCAAATAAGCACAATGGTTTGACATTCTGTGCAGGTTCTTTCTCTGCCGGCGAGCACAACGACTGTGTGGCAATGGCTAAGCAGTTTGCCGATCGCACCCACTTCGTTCACCTGCGTTCTTGCTATATCTTCCCTAATGGCAACTTCACAGAGGCTTCTCACTTAGGTGGTCGTGGTCATCTCATCGAACTTTGCCGCATCTTCGAGAAGGCAGAGCAGGAAGGCAAGTGCAATTCTGGTCGTCGTCTCCCTATGAGAGTGGACCATGGTATGACCTTCACCGATGAGCCTGGCGGCGTATTCGATGAGAGTAACCACGGACACAATGCGGGTTACACTCTTCTGGGTCGTATGTTTGCCATGGGTCAGATTCAGGGCGTCATCGCCACCGTGGATGATGAACTCGGTATTGAGTACAAACAGCCAGGATTTTATGATTAGTTAACAGCTTAGGCTTAGGCTTAGTTTATAGTTGATAGGCTATTAAGCGATTTGAAATTCAGGTTAGATAAAATACGAAAAAGGCTAGCGTTTCTGATAAGCGCTAGCTTTTTTATGCTGATTTTATGATTACTGGCTAAATATATCGCTTATTTTAGCCAATAATGTTTAAAAATAGGCGTTATTGGCTAAAAGTTATGTGAGAAATAGCCAATAATTGCTTTTTTCTTGCTATTTTTGCAAATGGTTAGAAATTAAAGCAGGAGAAAAGGAAATGAAGAACAATATCATAGGCAGAAAAAGTGAACAGGATACCTTGGCTCGCATATATGAGTCAAGGCAGTCTGAATTTGTGGCTATATGCGGACGCCGCAGAGTGGGGAAAACGTTTCTCGTGCGTGAATATTTTGAGCAGGAAATGGTTTTTCAAGCATCCGGACTGGCAGGAGGAAACACTCAGGAACAGTTGAAAAACTTCTTTTATACACTTCGTCGTTATGACCGGAAAGTATCATCGCTGCCCCATGATTGGCTCGATGCCTTTGAGATGCTGATTTCTTATCTCGATTCTCTGTCCCAAGTAGAACGCAAGGTGGTTTTTCTCGACGAACTGCCTTGGATGGATACTGTGGGTTCTGACTTTATCTCTGCCTTGGAGCACTTCTGGAATGGATGGGCTTCGGCACGTCGCGACATCGTTCTGATAGTCTGTGGCTCTGCCACTTCCTGGATGATGGACAAACTCATCAATAATCATGGTGGACTTTATGGTCGTCTTACCCATCGTCTATTCCTGCAACCTTTTTCTCTTGGAGAATCGGAAACGTTTCTGAAGACCAAGGGGATGATGCTGTCAAGATACGAGATGGCAGAGCTTTACATGATATTGGGAGGCATCCCATACTATCTTAATCTTTTGGACGAGCGGTTAAGTTTAGCGCAGAATATAGACCGTATACTGTTCAATCCCAACGGTCAGTTGTATAATGAGTTTTCGATACTCTATCGCTCCCTGTTCAAGGATTCTGAGGCATATGTCAAGGTAGTAGAGTGCCTGAATAAGCGTGGATATGGAATGACTCGCACAGAAATAGCTAATGCAGCCCAGATGAAATCAGGCAAGACATTGACCACGATTCTTGACAATCTGGAATCGTGCGGATTTATCAGAAAATATGTCAACTTCGGATGTTCTACCCGAAAATCTCTTTATCAGTTGGTGGATTTCTTCACCTTGTTTTATTTTCGTTTTCTGCGAGACAGTTCGTTCCGGAATCTTCTGTATTGGAGCAAGTTGCAGCGCACGCCCCGTTTCTATGCCTGGGCAGGAGTTTCATTCGAGATATTGGCGATGAATCATATCTCTCAGGTCAAGCAGCGGTTGGGTATAGCTGGTGTATCCACCAATTTATATTCATGGCGGAGCAAGAATAGTGGTGAGGCTGATGAGCGGGCCGCTCAGATAGATATGGTGATAGAGCGTGGTGACAACACCATCAATCTATGCGAAATGAAATTCTCGGAAGGAGAGTTTGCCATCAATAAGGATTATGATAAGATTTTGAGAAACAAAATTGCCCGTTTTATGGAAGAAACGAAAACTAGGAAGTCCATACAGCTGACGTTTATCAGCAGTTATGGTCTTCTGCGCAACATGTATTCGGGCATTGCCCAGAACGAAGTGGTGCTCAATGATTTGTTTTGAGCACCACTTCCTCCACGTATTTCACAAGCGAATCCTTGCCATTAAGCAGATAGAAATCCACACGAACCACGTGGTCGATGTCTGCACTTCCCTTTACTTTTACGTGCCGGGTCTTACTATATAATAAGGTGTCACGACGGGAAGGGTAGGAGACAAGCTGAATCTGGTCTTTGGTGGAACCGCTTCCTACATAATATATGCCTACACTATCCTTGCTTGCTTTTATGGCTGCTATCTTCGCCATCTTCTTGGCATGAGCGGCAGTTGTGTCCTCTGGATAAAATTCGCTGGCAGCTACCGTGTCGCCATCATGCTGGTCGGGAGCATACTTGCAACTCGTATTTGTTGTTGTGATAAAGGCGGTGGCAGTTAGGACTGCTACAAAGTATAAAATCTTCTTCATCTCATTTTTTATTTCTAATTTGCCGCAAAGGTATAAAAAATAAGAAAATCGGCAAAATAAACGTTTGCTTATTTTGCCGATTTTATATGTATTTATGAGTTTGGGGCAATTACATCTCCACGATTACCTCGTGTTTACCTGCTTGACAAGGGATGACGCAACCCTCAATAGGTTTGCCATCTACGATGATTTGCTTCACTCCCTTCTCCTTGCCCTCTGGGTTTTTCACGGTGATATGATACTCACCGCCACGGAACTTGCGGGTTACCTCATACTCCTTGGCCGTGCTTGGCAGGCAAGGGTCGATATTCAAGCCCTCGTAGTCTGGTTTGATGCCCAGGATGAACTCGCTCACGGTGTACCACATCCATGCGGCTGTACCCGTCAACCATGAGTTCTTGCCCTCGCCAGGTTTTGCTGCATCCTTACCAGCTACCATCTGGCAGTTTACGTATGGTTCCACCTTGTGCAAGGTCTGATATTTCTCCTCTACATAACTTGGAAGTATCTTGGTGTAGTGCTTCCAAGCATCGTTGCCACGTCCGGCTACCGTTTCGCCAATGATGACCCATGGATTGTTGTGGCAGAAAATTCCGGCATTCTCCTTGTAACCCTCTGGGTAAGAAGAAATCTCGCCCATTTCTACATGATAGGTTGTATAGGCAGGGTTGTTGAGCACCATACCATGCTCGCATTCCAATCGCTCCTTGGCACTATCCAAAGCTTTGTCGCAGAGTCCGTCTTCCAGACCGATACCAGCCATCGTACACCAGCCCTGGCTCTCGATGAAGATTTTGCCTTCCTCGTTCTCATCGCTACCTATCTTGTTTCCGAAGAAATCATAGGCACGGAGGAACCATTCTCCATCCCAACCATGTTGCTTTACGGCTTCGTTCATCGCATCCACCGCCTGCTGCATGCGCTCGGCTTCTACGAGATAATCTTCCTCGGCAAGTCCGGCGATAGTGCCCTCATGACAGTTTGCTGCTTCCTTGGCGAGTTGCTTGCACAGAGCCACGTAGTCCTTGCCTGTTACAACAAACAGACCTGCAATCATCAGACTCTCTGCCTTGCTGCCTTCACCTTTATTCTCTGTAGTCTGGAAACTCTCGTTTGGATCCCAGGAGAAGCAGTTGAGGTTGAGACAGTCGTTCCAGTCAGCTCTTCCGATGAGTGGCAACTTGTGAGGACCGAGATTATTGATGACGTGATTCATCGAAATCTTGAGGTGCTCGAAGAGGCTTACTTCTGTGCCTGGCTGGTTGTCGAAAGGCACCTGCTCAGCGAGGATAGAGAAGTCGCCCGTCTCCTTGATATAGGCTACGGTACCGAAGATGAGCCAGCAAGGGTCGTCGTTGAAACCGCCACCGATATCGTTGTTGCCGCGCTTGGTGAGTGGCTGATACTGGTGGTAGCAGCCACCGTCAGGGAACTGGGTGCTGGCGATATCGATGATGCGCTGGCGGGCACGGGTAGGTATCTGATGAACGAAACCTACGAGGTCCTGGTTGGAATCGCGGAAGCCCATGCCTCGACCGATGCCGCTCTCGAAGAAGCTTGCCGAACGCGACATGCAGAAGGTAATCATGCACTGATACTGGTTCCAGATGTTCACCATGCGGTCTAACTTGTCGTTGCCGCTCTTCACGGTGAAGATGTTCAGCAGGTTATCCCAGTACTGGTTGAGTTCAGCAAAGGCTGCATCCACCTTTTCGGTGGTATCAAACTTAGCCATCAGTTCGTGTGCCTTTTCCTTATTGATCACTTTCTTGGCTACGAATTTCTTGTCCTGCTCGTTCTCCACGTATCCCAAGAGGAAAATCAGGTCGCGGCTTTCTCCCGGTTGCAGGGTAACTTCGATATAATGTGATGCGATAGGACTCCAGCCATGAGCGAAACTGTTGCGAGGTTTTCCTTCCATGACTGCTTCTGGGTCTGCAAACTCATTATAGAGACCGATAAAACTTTCGCGGTCGGTATCGTAGCCTTGAATGTCGGTATTGACAGTATAGAAAGCATAATGATTTCTGCGTTCGCGATATTCCGTCTTGTGGTAGATTGTAGAACCTTCTACCTCAACTTCTCCTGTAGAGAAATTGCGCTGGAAGTTTTCCATGTCAGTGGCTGCATTCCACAAGCACCATTCTGCAAAAGAGAATACCTTGAGAGATTTCACTTCTTTGGAATTATTTTTGAGCGTCATCTTCTGTACCTCAGCCCAAGTGTGGAGAGGAACGAAGAAGAGTACACTTGCTTCTACACCATTTTTGCTACTCGTGATACGGGTATAATTCATACCATGGCGGCACTCGTAGCTATCGAGTGGGGTCTTGCAAGGTTTCCAACCAGGATTCCAGACTGTATCGCCCTCCTTGATGTAGAAGTAGCGTCCGCCATTATCCATCGGAACCCCATTGTAGCGATAACGGGTGATGCGACGGAACTTGGCATCCTTATAGAAAGAATAACCACCTGCTGTATTGGAGATGAGCGAGAAGAAATCCTCGTTGCCCAAATAGTTGATCCAAGGCCATGGGGTCTTAGGGTCTGTAATCACGTACTCGCGATTGGCGTCATCAAAATGACCATACTTTTTCTCTGCCATTGTCTTTTTAGTATTTATATTGTTATTTATTCTTGTTTTGAAATGTTGATTCCGTATTCTAATTACTTAATTTTGTATTATATAATGAATGTTTAATTTAGTAAATAACATTATTTTGGTGCAAAGATAGCAAAAACTTTCAGTTATAAGGTTAGATAACGGATATTTTTTGTATTTTTGCAATTAGAATAGGTTAGAAAACTGACAATTGTTAACATAATGTGCATTTGGCTTATGAAAAGAAACATTATAACACTTATCATAGTTGTGTTTGCCATGATGCAAACTACGGCTCAAACTTATGACAACTTGTGGAAGCAAGCTGACATCATCGCTCAGAAGGACCAACCGAAGAGCGAAATTGGGGTGATGCTGAAAATCATCTCCAAGGCTTCTGCGGCTAAAGACTACGGTCAGCTGCTGGCGGCTGAGATGAGGCAGGTGATACTCTGGAAAGAGATTTCTGCAGACTCACTGACGCCGAATGTGAAGCGGATGGAGGCTGAAGCTTTGAAGACAAATGACCCGATGCTGAAAGCGGTGAGATATGCTGTGCTCGGCAAGGTATATCATGATAATCCGTATGGAATAGAAGTGGATGAGGCTTCTTTGGAACAAAGGGAGGATGCTTCTTATTATCAAAGTCAGCGAAAGGTAAACCTGAAGAAGAGCCGGGAGTTCTTCAAGAAAGCGATGGCGCACCCAGAGCTTCTTGCCAAGCATGCTTCTACTGAGTATGTGCCGCTGACTCTAAAAGGGGTGGACGGAAGTTCCTTCAAGAATGATTTGCTTCATCTCATCGGTTTTGAGGCAGACTGCAAGGCTTCGTACCGTCTGATGTACACTTATTATAATAAGGTGGGAAATCGGGGTGCGGCTTGTCTCTGTGCCTACAAACTTATCGAGAAATACCATCAGGATGATGTAAGAGAGGTGAAGAAATCGAAGTATCTCAGAACCATCGACTCGCTCATCCATGTATATCAGGATATTCCGGAGGCTGGTGAACTTGCTGTGGAGCATTTCCGCTTCATGGAGCGTTCTACAGATGCCAAAGCACAGGATAAACTCAAATATATCAACTATGCTTTGAGCCACTGGGGTGGATGGTCGAGAATGAATGTGCTTAGAAATGCACAGAAAAGACTCACCGAACCGATGTTCTCTGTGGAGAATATGCCTTTGGTGCTGCGCCCTACAGAAAAGAAGTGGGTGCATCTGAATGTGCGCAATCTCCAGAACCTGAAAATCAGCATCTCCCGTATCAACATCACGGCGGATAATGAATATGATGCCCAGGATGAGGCTACCTATAAGATGCTCCTGAAGAAGACCACGAAGCTGCATCAGAAGGATTTCAGCCGCAACTACTACGGTCGGCCGGATTATGAAACGGTGAAGGATTCCATCGAAATCGGTGGCAATCTGCCGCTGGGTGCCTATCTGATGGAGGTAACTTCGGATAATACGGGTATTGCTCCGCAGCGACAGCTCTTCTATGTGAGCAATCTGGCGGTGATGATCCAGCAGTTGCCTGATGACAAACATCGCTATGTAGTGGTGAATGCTACCGATGGACAGCCAGTACGGGGTGCGAAAATCATGCTCTATGACAAGGATTATGATGTGAAGACGGGCAAGTGGAAGAGACTGGTTCATGCCCGCTTGACGACCGATGAGAACGGCGAGGCTTACTTCAAGAATGTGGATGGAAACGTCTTGATTTCCACCAGCAATGACAAGTTTACGCCTGCCAAGGATATCTATCTTTCTCGCACCCGCTATTACGAACGGAAGGATGACAAGATTAAACATCAGCTGTTTACCGACCGCAGCATCTATCGCCCGGGTCAGACCGTGCATGCCTCAGCCATTTCCTACATTGTGAAGAAGGGGTTGGATGCCAGCGTGCCAGGAAAGAGTATGGAATTGAAGTTTGTCCTGAGTGATGCCAACTGGAAGCAGGTGGCAGAACAGAAGGTTACGACCGATGAATATGGTACGGCTTCGGTAGATTTCGAACTCCCGAAGGAGGGAAAGACTGGACAGTATTCCATCTCCGTGAATGGTACAGCAAGCGAATATTTCAGAGTTGAGGAGTATAAGCGTCCTACCTTCGAGATTACCTTCCCGAAGGTGAACGAGAAATATACCTGGGGCGACACCGTGGTGGTGAAAGCTTCAGCCAAGACCTATGCTGGTGTGCCTGTGCAGGGTGCCAAGGTGGAGTATCAGGTGACCCGCAGAAACCAGCTTTGGTGGTGGGGCGCAGGCTCTGCCGGACAGTTGGTGAAGACCGACAGTTGCGTGACTCGTGAGGACGGAACCTTCGATGTAGAGATTCCGCTGGAGGCTTCCTTGTCAGGAAAAGACGAGGCTGATATGAGCGATTTCATGCGCATCGCCCGTTTCTTCAACTTCGAGGTCTCAGCCATCGTTACCGACATCAGCGGCGAGAGCCATGAGGGCGTGATGAGTCTGCCTCTGGGCACCAAGCCAACCATCCTCACGGTGAATCTTCCTAAGCGTATCGAGGCAGACAGTCTGAAGACGGTGACCTTCGCTTACCGCAATGCCAGTGGAATGCCGATTTCTAGTAGGTTGAAATATCGAATTGATAAGGGCGAATGGAAGGATGCCGAGGCGAATGCACCGGTTTCTATCAAGGAATATGCTTCTTCTGCCTCTTCTGCCTTTGTTTGGAAATCTGGCGTTCATCAGTTGGAGGCAATCTGCGGACAGGATACCCTACAGCAGAAGTTCACGCTCTTCAGTATGAAGGATACCCATCCGGTGGAGCCAACTACCGAATGGTATTATCAGACGGCGAAGACCTTCCCTCGTGATGGCAAGCCTGTCTATATCCAGGTGGGCTCTTCGGAGAACGGAGCGCACATCGTATATTCCATCATCGCCGGCAACAAACTGCTGGAGAAGGGCGCCTGGGAGTTGGGCGACAGCATCGTGACTCTGCCTTTCACCTACAAGGAGGAATATGCGTCGGGCATCGTACTGAACTATAGTTTCGTGAAGCAAGGCAAGTGCTATACCCGAATGATGAGCATCGCCCGTCCTTTGCCTGAGAAGAAACTGAACATCGCCTGGAAGACCTTCCGCAACCGTCTGACCCCTGGACAGAAGGAGGAGTGGACGCTGAGGATTACCACCCCTGACGGCAAGCCAGCCAAGGCGCAGCTGATGAGCGTACTCTATGACAAGTCGCTCGACCAGATAGCCCCGCATTCCTGGAATTTCTCCCTGGGCTTCTATCAGAGTTTGCCAAACTGCTACTGGAAGCACAACCTCACTTTCCGTTCATCTTACTTGAATGGCGTTTATCCTACCAAGTATTATGACGAGAAGGGACTGGATGTGGATAAGTTTGATGGCAAATTCTTTAGTTATTATGCTTATATGCAAGCGGTGGAACTGAGCAAGTTGGAACGTTCTTCTGGCGGAACCGTTGAGTCTGTTCGTATACAAAAAGACGAGCTGGTTCGAGAAGAAGCGAAAGTCATCAGGATTCGCGGCTCTAAAATGACCCGTGTCGGAGCGGCTGCTCCATCTGCCAACAAGGTTTTTGATGTAGTAGAGGAGATGCCGCAGTTTGCTGGCGGTTCAGGTTCAGATGCAGGACAGTTCCTCGACAAGGTACAGGTGCGTGAGAATATGAACGAGACCGCCTTCTTCTATCCTGCCTTGGAGAGCGACAACAATGGCAACGTAGCCATCAGATTTACCTTGCCGGAAAGCGTGACCACCTGGAAGTTCATGGGATTGGCTCATGACAAGGAAATGCGCAACGGTTTGCTGGTGGATGAGGCAGTGGCTCAGAAGACCGTGATGGTGCAGCCTAACATGCCTCGATTCCTGCGTGAGGGAGACAAGAGTTCTATCGTGGTGAAACTCTTCAATACATCTGATAAGAAGGTGAGCGGCAATGTCCGCATGCAGATTCTGGATGCTGAAACCCAGAAGGTGGTTTGGCAGAAAACGCAGAACTACAGCATCAATGCTGAGGGTTCTGCTACCGTTTCTTTCGATGTTCAAGGTCTGAAAGAGGGTGTATATATTAATAAGGTGGTGGCTGCCGGAAACGGATACAGCGATGGCGAACAGCACTATCTGCCGGTCTTGAGTGATCGTGAACTCGTAGTGAATACGCTGCCTATCACCTTGCATCAGCAAGGCGAACAGAACTTCGACCTGAGCAAACTCTTCCTGGACAAGGAGGGCAAGCAGGCAAAGGGAACAGAGGAGGCAAAGGTCACCGTGGAATATACCAACAATCCAAGTTGGCTGATGATCAAGGCGTTGCCTGCCATCAGCAATCCGGATGATGAGGATGCCATCTCGCTGATGTCTGCCATCTATGCCAATACCATCACCACTCATATCCAGAAGAATCTATCTTTGGAAACCAGTCGTCTGCAAAATCAGGTGGAGAAACTGAAAAAGTTGCAGAATAACGATGGTTCCTTCTCCTGGTGGAAGGGAATGAAGGGCAGCAGATATATGACTACGGCTGTAGCCGAGATGATGGTTCGTCTGAATGCCATCGCCGGCACGCAAAAGTCAATCTCTAAAATGCTGACTTCTGCCATCAATTATCTCTCCTGGCAGACAGCTCGTGAAGTTAGAGAGATGAAGAAGATGGAGGAGAAAAAACACAAGGTAAGTCCAAGTGAACAGGCGCTGCACTACCTCTATATTCTCTCAATGGATGGCAGAAAGATGAAGGAGAATTTCGAACAGGACCAGGCTTATCTGCTGGATAAAATGTCGAAGATGACCAGTGATTTCACCATCTATGGTAAGGCACGTGCTGCTGTGGTGCTCGCCAAGAACAGCCAGCAGAATGCTGCTTATCGCAAAAAAGCTGGTGAATATCTGCAGAGCGTGAACGAATATGCCGTTTATCGTGAGGAAATGGGCCGCTATTATGATACCCGTAAGGCACTCTATAGCTGGAGAAACTATAAGATTCCTACTCAGGTATCTGTGATAGAGGCGATGCAGATGCTGAAGCCGAATGACAAGCAAACCATTGAGGAACTGCAGCGTTGGCTTCTGATGTCGAAGCGTACTCAGGTTTGGGATACTCCAGTAAATACCGTGGATGCTGTCTATGCCTTTATGAAAGGTAATGAAAGCAACTGGAACAAGAAGGCAGAAAATGCCGTTTTGAAACTGGATGGCAAGCAGCTTCCGATGCCGCAGGATTCTACGACGTTGGGTTATATCAAGACAGAGAAGGTGGGCAAGGCATCGACCTTGAGCATCAACAAGAAGAGCGACTATACCAGTTGGGGTGCCGTTTATGCAGAATTTAAACAGCCGCTCAGCGAAATCGCTTCTTCCGAGTCGGGCATCAAGGTTCGCCGTGTCGTTGTTACTGCCGAATCGCAGGGCAAGGAAAAGTCTCTGACTAAGGTGGGCGAGAAGGTAAAGGTAACGCTGATTATCACCGCCGACCGTGATTATGATTTCGTGGAAATCGAAGATAAGCGTGCCGCCTGCCTGGAACCGGTAAACCAGCAGAGTGGTTATCAATGGGGCATGGGTTGCTATGTTTCTCCAAGAGACAACACAACAAATTTCTATTTCGATCGTTTATCTAAAGGTAAGCACGTTGTAGAAATGGAATATTATGTTGATAGAAATGGTGAATATCAAGCAGGTTCTTGTTCTGCCCGATGCGCTTATAGTCCTGAGTTCTGTGGACGTGATATCGCTTATAAGTTAAGCGTACATCAATGAGAAATGAGAAATTAGAAATATAATAATTGATTATGAATAAGATTGATATAAATAAGAGAATAGGGGTTTTGCTGTGTACTACATTGGTGGCGATGGCAGCCAATGCACAGAAACTGACAACGCAAAATGAAAAGGTGGATTGTGGACAAATTGTTTATCTGCATCCTGTAACTGCTGAGTTTCAGATGAAGAATGATGGTAATCGTTCCTTGATTATCAATGATGTGAAGAAAAGTTGTGGCTGTACTGATGTCTCTTATCCTAAAACAAGTATTCCTGCAGGTGATAGCTTCGTAGTCAAAATGACTTATGATGCCAAACAGATGGGTACTTTCCACAAGCAATTGTTGCTTTATACCAACGCTTCAGAAGAACCATGTCTCTTGACTATGCAGGGAAAAGTTGTTGAAAAAGTTTCTGATTTTGCAGGTAGCTATGATTATATGTTAGGTGCCGTGAAGTCTGATGCCCAAGATGTGGAATTTGATGATGTGAATCGTGGAGACCGTCCTGTTCAGCGTATTCATATTTTTAATCCAACAGAATCTGCCATGGAACCTGTTGTGATGCATTTGCCAAGTTATTTGACCGCACAGGTATCACCTTCACGCTTGGGGCCTCATCGCTCTGGAGAAGTTGTACTGACGCTTGATTCTAAGAAATTGCATGATTTCGGTTTGAACCAGACAAGTATTTATTTGGGAGAGCGACCTGGCGATAAAATCTCTTCTGAGAGAGAAATCTCTGTTTCTGCAGTTTTGTTACCTGGATTTGAAGAGATGACTTCCAGTCAGAAAGCGCAAGCTCCAAAGGTTGCGCTGTCAACGTCAACTTTGGATTTAGGCAGTTTCAATGGCAAGAAAAAACTGAAAGGTGAAGTCATCCTGACAAATCAGGGAAAGTCAAATCTGGAAATTAGAAGTATGCAGATGTTTACTGAGGGACTGCAGGTTTCATTAGGAAAGCGAACCATCAAACCTGGTGAATCTGTGAAACTGAAAGTGACTGCCATTGCAGCTATACTCAAAAAGCAGCGTTCAAGAACTCCTCGTGTACTGATGATTACAAATGATCCTGACCATGCGAAGGTGGTCGTAAGAATACAAGTGGAAAAATAATAAGAAACAGGTATGCAGATAGAAATGGATAATGGCAGTGGCTTTTGCTTTGGCGTGACTACTGCCATTAAAAAAGCTGAAGAAGAACTGGCAAAGGGTGTCAAACTGTATTGTTTGGGTGACATCGTACATAATGGTATGGAGGTGGATCGACTTCACGAAGCTGGTCTTCTCACCATCGATCATGAGGAAATGAAAAATCTTCATCATGTAAAGGTTCTTCTTCGTGCGCATGGTGAACCTCCTCAGACTTATGCTCTTGCAGAAAAGAATAATATAGAGATTATTGATGCGACTTGTCCGGTTGTACTTCAACTTCAAAGACGTATCAAAAAGCAGTTTGTGAGCAATCCTGATGCTCAGATTGTTATTTTTGGAAAGAAAGGTCATGCTGAAGTATTAGGATTGGTGGGTCAGACGGAAAGCCATGCTATTGTTGTGGAAAAGTTTGATGAGGTGAAACAACTGCAGGAAATGGGTAAGTTGGATTTCTCCAAAGATATCTATCTTTATTCGCAGACGACCAAGAGCTTGGATGAATTTCATCGCATTATAGATTATTGTCAGGAGCATATTGTGGATGGAGCTACATTTAAAAGTTTTGATACCATCTGCAGACAAGTGGCAAATCGTATGCCTAATATTGCAAACTTTGCCAGCAAACATGATGTGATTCTCTTTGTTAGTGGCCGGAAAAGTTCTAATGGAAAGGTATTATTCAATGAATGCAAAAGTGTGAATCCGAATAGTTATCAGATAGAGAGTGCTGATGAGATCAATATGGATTGGGTGAAGAATGTGAAGACGGTTGGTATTTGTGGTGCTACAAGTACACCAAAATGGTTGATGGAAGAAATCATGAATCATTTGAAAAATGCAATCGATTAATCTGAGTAAATATGCATATATAAAAACAGGTGGTAAGGCTTCTCACGAAGACCCACCACCTTCAAAAAACAGTAATTAACTCAAAATTTATAATCTATATCATTACTACCTTGTCATTTGATTGCAAATATATTAAAAAGAAAAATAAATTCCAACTATTTTTCAATGAAAGTTATGATTGTTTAGCTGAAATCTTCCTGTTTAACAGATTTTTGCAAATCTAACGCTATTTTTGTGTTATAGCGGTCTGGTAATGCTGCATCAACCATTCTTTTTGTTGAGGAATAGTCATGTCGCTATTGTCCAGAATCAAGGCGTCATCAGCTTTCTTGAGAGGGGATACCTCTCTATGGGTATCAATATAATCTCGTTCTTCTACATTTTTAAGGATGGCGTCAAAGTCGGCTGCCATTCCTTTTGCTTTCAGTTCATCATAGCGGCGCTGTGCTCTAACTTGTGAACTGGCAGTAACAAAAACCTTCAGTTCGGCATGAGGGAACACCGTAGTGCCGATGTCTCTACCATCCATTACGATGCCTTTGGCTTCTCCCATTTTTTGCTGTTGTGCTACCAGGGCTTTTCTGACGAAAGGTATTGCGGCAATAGGACTGACATGGTTGGATACTTCCAGAGTTCTGATTTCTTTTTCTACCAATTCGCCGTTGAGATAGCAGTCTGGAGTTTGGGTGCCAGGATTCAGTTTAAAAGAAATATGGATGTTTGGCATTTCTTTTTCTAAGTTGTCTGTATCTACACTTCCATCTTCCAGAAAGAGATGATGACGCATGGCATAGAGAGCCACCGAACGATACATCGCTCCTGTATCAACATATATGTAACCTATTTCTTTAGCAAGGTCTTTCGCCATCGTACTCTTACCACAAGAAGAGTAACCATCTATAGCTATAGTAATTTTCTTCATTTTATTGGATATTTATGATATTGTTTCGAATTATAATCTTATAATGTATATGCTAAATTGGCAATGATGCTGCTACTGCTGACGTGATATTTTCCGTAAGCAATATTCAGATGGAAACGGTTGAGATTGATACCTCCTCCAAAGGACAGTCCTGCTCCATGGCTACTGCCTTTCTCCTCAGAGTTGCTGTCTATTTTCATCTCTTTTGCTCTTCTGAAATTATAGCCTCCACCGATCCATATCTGATCGGAAAGTAAAAGTTCAGCTCCAATCACGGCATGATAGATAAAACTCTTCTCCCAATTGTTGAGATTAACCAAAGTTGCGGAGACTCTTAATGGAGTGTTCGTAAAGCGTTTGCTCACTCCCACTTGTAAATCAATCGGCATCTTGTCATACTCATCCTGATATGCTTTTATCTGGCCGCCCAAATTCTTGGCAGTAGCAGAAATAGACCATTCATGCTCGGGATCATAATAATTGATACCGAGATCAACACCCACTCCAATAGAATTGTAGTCGCCAATATATGAAGTGATGAATTTGGCAGCAATACCACCAGCAATTTTATCGCTCAACATATATGAAAAGTAACCGGCTATAGTAATGTCCTTGGCAGAAAAATCACCTAAGATGTTATTGTTAGCATCGGTTTCCTTCATGCTACCATAATCCAGATATTGGGCAGAAACTGCCCAGGAAGCTTTTTCCTTGATGACACGATTAAATGAAGCAGAAGCAGTATTGACTCCTGACATATAATTCATATAATTGAGATTAATGGTCTTGTCGCTTACCGATGAAAGTAAGGCAGGATTTTGGAATATGAGAGCTTCGTCATCTTCTATTAAGGTGACGTTATCTCCACCAAGTGCAGCAGCATGAGCACTAACAGGTAGGCGGAGGAAATTATATCCCGTTTGACTCTCTTGTGCGTGCAATTTTGATGCAAAAAGCGTCAAGAGAGCGAAAAAAACTATTTTTTTCATTTAAATTCTCTAATTATTTTGCAAAGATACACTTTTTTTCAATAATAAGACGTAAATTTGCATTGATTTCGTTTAATATAACGATTGTACACTTCATTTATTGTAGAAGATTCTGCAAAAGAGGAGATTTAAAAGTGGAAATAAAGAAGACTAATAGTGCACGACTGGATAATAAGCGAGGAACTTTTTTCTTGCTGGGTATGGTTATGACTTTATCTTTCGTATTTGTAGGCTTGCAATATCAAAATCATGCTTCAGACTCCGATTTAGACTCTGATGATCTGGAGAATTTAGCACAGGATTTTGAGATGAATATGCCTGCAGAACAAAAGGATATGGTATCGGCAGAAGCTCCTTCTGCGCCCGTTTCTAAATCCATTACGCAGGAGGTGAAAACTGCAGAGAAAACAGAAACTGCTCCTCAAAAAATCAGCAGTACTACAAGTGAACTGGTGATTGGTGATGGTGAAGGGGAAGTGGATGGCTCTGATATTAAAGAGGCTGTGCCTGAAAATGTGGTAGATAAATCCAATTCTGCTGCATTGGCTGAGGCTCCAATCAATTTTACGGTTGTACAGAAAATACCACAATTTCCTGGGGGATGGTCTGTTTTTATGCAATGGCTTACAAAAAACTTAAAATATCCTCATTCTGCACAACAGAATAAAATACAGGGAACGGTAGTTGTGTCTTTTATCGTCAACAAGGATGGTAGTGTGGCCAATCTGAAAGTGAGTAAGTCGGCAAATCCCATCTTGGATAATGAAGCTATGCGTGTGCTGAAAATGATGCCGAAATGGAAACCAGGAATGGATAAGAACAAGGTTTGTCGTACTATGATTGCTATTCCTGTGGTATTTCAATTGTAACGTGAATCTTAAAAAGATATGTTCGATTAATTAATAATAAATTTAATATATAATGAAGACAGCTGATGAAATTTTAAAGATGGTTAATGAGTTCTTGGACCATTTGTCATACGACAGAAAACCTGAGTCTCTTTACGAACCGATAAAATATGTCCTCTCGATGGGTGGAAAACGTATTCGCCCTACGTTAATGCTTTTGGCTTATAATCTCTATAAGGAAAATCCGGAAGACATCCTCATGAATGCTTGCGCTTTGGAGACCTATCATAATTATACTTTGTTGCATGATGATTTGATGGATAATGCCGATATGCGTCGTGGTCATTTGACTGTCCATAAAAAATGGAATGATAATACTGCCATCTTGTCTGGTGACTCTATGTTGGTTCTTGCCTTTCAACGTATGATGCAGTGTGATACAAAACATTTAAAAGATATCTTGGATCTCTTTACGGTTACAGCATTGGAAATTGGTGAAGGTCAGCAATATGATATGGAGTTTGAAACTCGCAATGACGTAAAGGAAGAAGAATATATTGAGATGATTCGTCTCAAGACGAGTGTTCTCTTGGCTTGTGCTTTGAAAATAGGTGCAATATTGGCAGACGCAAGTGCTGAGGATGCAGACAATCTTTATAAGTTTGGAGAACAAATTGGTTTGGCGTTCCAGTTGCAGGATGATTATCTGGATGTCTATGGTGACTCTAAGGTCTTTGGTAAAGAAATAGGAGGTGACATCACTTCTAATAAAAAAACTTATATGCTCATTAATGCTTTCAACAAGGCCAATGATGCACAGCGTAAGGAATTAACCCGCTGGGTTAGTGCTCGTGATTTTGACAGAAATGAGAAAGTAGATGCTGTGACTCGTCTTTATAACGAGATAGGTATCGATCAATTGGCGCAAGATAAGATTGCTTATTATTTCGCGCAAAGTAAGAAATTCCTTGACGCTGTCAATGTACCTGAAGAGAAAAAAGAGGAATTGCGCAAGTATGCTCAAAAAATGATGAAACGCCAATATTAACAGGTGTTCGTCGGATTGTTTGTATTGAAAGTAACTTTTTAAAATAGTAGAGGAGATATTCAAGTGCCATATAGGAGACTGCCAAAAACTGATACTGCAAGGCTGAAAGCATTGAAAACGCTTTTGGACAATAATGATACTTATACGGTTAGGGAACGCTTTATTGATTGGAAGACAATCAATAAAGCGCAACCTGCGTATGATAAATTGTTGACTGCTTCGGAGCAGTATAAGGTCAACTTGAAGGCTCAGACCAGATTTACGGGGAAGATAGATAAATTGCAGAAAAATGCGATGATGTATTTAAGCCATTTCCTGCAAGTCTTATTTTTAGCTGTAGAACGCGGCGAAATCAAACGAAGCTGTCTTGCTCTGTATGGACTTGACGAGGAAGCGTCTGCTGTTCCTCATCTCAAAACGATAGATGGACTTTTGGACTGGGGACAGAAAATTATTGCTGGTGAGAAAGCCAGACTCAAACAAGGTGGAAGACCGATTTATAATCCTACTATAGGCATGGTCTCTACCCATTATGATATATATTGTGAGGCCATTGAAAGGCAACGCATTTTGCAGGATAGGGTGAATGATTCGATAGAAAGACTCAGGTTGTTGAGACCTGCGGTCGATGAGGTGATTTTGGATTTATGGAATCAGATAGAACATCATTTTGTGAATGAACCACCTGAAACCCGTTTTAATCATTGTCGTGAATATGGCATCGTATATTATTATCGGCGCCATGAACCGCATATTTATTAATATGGATTTCTTATATAATGATTGATGTATATGAAAATAGTAGATACACATACTCATCTTGATGGTGAGGAGTTTGATGAAGATCGCTCAGAAGTTATTCTGCGTGCAAAGGAGGCTGGGGTCGGCATGGTGTTTCTCCCTGCTATTGATGTGAAGACATCAGAAGCAGTATTGAAGCTAAGTCATGAATATCCTGGTTATGCATATCCTATGATTGGACTTCATCCAGAGGAAGTGAAAGCTGATTGGAAAGAACAATTGAAAAAAATAGAGGCTATTTTGGATGCGCATCTTACAGCTGTGGATGGTTTGAACGGGGTTAAGTATAAAAGCGATTACATTGCAATCGGGGAAATCGGACTTGATTTCTATTGGAGCCGTGAGTTTGAAAAAGAACAGCTTGAGGCTTTCGAGAAACAAGTTGAGTGGTCTTGCGAGACGGGACTTCCTCTGATGATACATTGTCGTAAAGCTCAGAATGAAATGTTGCATATATTACGTAAAAGGAAAGATAAACTGCCAGGTGGAGTCTTTCACTGTTTTACAGGCAACCAGCAAGAAGCTAAAGAATTATTAGAGTATGATAATTTTGTGCTTGGTATTGGTGGCGTGTCAACATTCAAGAGCAGTCATTTGCGTGAAGACCTTCCCGCAGCAGTACCTCTGGAAAGAATCGTTTTAGAGACAGATAGTCCTTATATGGCTCCTGTTCCATATCGTGGTAAGCGTAATGAAAGTGCCTTTGTAGTACAAGTCATGAAGACCTTGGCAACTGCTTATGGTGTCAGTGAAGAAGAGGTTGCAAAGGTGACTAATCAGAACGTAGAACGTGTTTTTGGCGTAAAAACGGGACAATTGTCTTAAAGAAATATAAAAAGAATAGTTATTTATGGTATTTTGCCCGAAAAGCGATAATTTTGCAGTCCGAATTGCGATGCTATGTTTATCATGGTATTGTCAGATTCTGTATTCAATAGCGTCTATGACGGCAGATGAAGGAAAGGTGCTCGAGTGGCTGAAGAGGCACGCCTGGAAAGCGTGTAACCGGCAAAACCGGTTCGGGGGTTCGAATCCCCCTCTTTCCGCTGTATCTTATTTTTAAATAATATGAAGAAATATACATTTATTGCGCGTTTCGCAATATTGATATTTATGATAACTTCTTCTTTACCGATATTGGCACAAGAAGAGTCGATGGGATTCCATCAAGCACTTAAGACTAAGTTTATTGAGGGAAATGCAGGCTTTATGTCGCTTGTTGCCATAGCTTTAATTATTGGCTTGGCTTTCTGCATAGAGCGAATTGTCTATCTGAGTCTTTCTGAAATTAACGCTAAGCAGTTGATGGCTGATCTTGATGTGAAAGTAGCTGCGGGTGATATTGAAGGCGCAAAAGAATTGTGTCGTAATACCCGTGGACCTGTTGCCTCTATCTGTTATCAGGGTCTGCTGCGCATTAAGGATACGATGGGTGATATAGAGCGTTCGGTTTCAAGTTATGGCTCTGTGCAGGTTGCTAATTTGGAAAAAGGATGTTCGTGGATTACTCTTTTCATTGCAATGGCTCCTTCTTTAGGCTTTTTAGGTACCGTCATTGGTATGGTTATGGCTTTTGATCAAATTCAGCAAGCTGGAGATATTAGTCCTACGATTGTGGCTTCTGGTATGAAAGTCGCTTTGTTGACAACTATTTTTGGTATCATAGTTGCTCTGATTTTACAGGTCTTCTATAATTATATCTTGTCTAAGATCGAACATATCACCAGCCAGATGGAGGAATCTGCGATTTCTCTGATGGATATTATAGCAAAGTATAAAGATGAAAATTAGCAATATTAAGAAATGGTCAACAGAAAAGTTGTCACAGTCCATATTCTATGTGTTGGTAGGTTTTGCTGTGATTACTTTTTTCCTGTTCTTCTTTGTTGGATATGATATGCCTTTCGAGGAGAACCCGGATTTTAATGCTCCATTTTTTACTAATCTTTTATTGGTTACCATGTGGATATTTTTCCTCTTAGCCTTATGTCTGGCAATATATTCATTTGTCAGGGCCAGTAAAAGAAACTCCAAGGGTGAGATGAAGATGAATGGTATTCCTGCAGGGAATATTGTTTGGATTACATGGGGAGGAACTTTGGCATTGTTGGTTTTAACGTTCGTCTTGGGTTCCTCAGGAATGATTTTGATTAATGGACAGGCTTTTACTGATTGGTTGTGGCTTAAATTATCAGATATGTTTATATGGTCTTCTGCCACATTGTTATTGTGTGCTATAGGAGCAGTTTTATTTGGTGCTACACGTTATATCAGAAAAGACCGTAAAAGATTTAAAAAGTAATTATGTTTGTTAGACGAAATAAAAGGCAAGTTCCTGGAGTGAACACCGCTTCAACAGCAGATATTTCTTTTATGTTGCTGATATTCTTTCTTGTCACGACTTCAATGGATGTTGACAAGGGACTTTTTCGTCTATTACCTTCTCCTGAACCTCAGAAACAGTTGAAGACTGAAACGATAGTAGATAAGAATACTTTGATGGCTTTGCATGTTACTGCCGATCATCGTTTGCTCTTGAATGATAAGCCTATTGAGGTTTCTCGACTGAAAGGTGAAATCATTCAGTTTGTCAATCGTTTAGGCAATCGTCATCTCATCTCTATAGAGAGCGACAGAGAGGCAGATTATGACTTGTACTTTCAAATGCAAAACCAAATCATGATGGCGTATAATGAACTACGCAATCAATATTCTATGAAGCATTTTGGAAAGGCATTTGATGCCCTGAGCTCCTCACAAAAGGAGAGTGTTAGAAAGAACTGCCAGCAGCGCGTGACGGAGTCTTATGCGAATGCATCAGTTGGTTCTGATAAGCGAGTCGATGCAATGGCAGAAGAGCAAGAGCATTCTGAAGAGAAAGGAGGCAAGCAATGAGTATGGGTTTTAAAAGACGTTCTCATGAAGTTCCTGGCTTGAATACGTCTTCATTGCCGGATTTGATATTTACCGTACTTTTTTTCTTCATGATAGTTACTCACATGAGGCATGAAACGGTTAAGGTTAAGTTTCAGGTACCACAGGGAAAGGAACTGACAAGATTAACCAAGAAGTCTGCTGTTACTTATCTTTATATAGGAAGGCCTATTTCTGCTGCTACTCAGCCTCAGAATGATTCTGCTTGTGTTCAGATGAATGATAAGTTAATAACTCCTTCTGAAATCTCTGATTATATGAGTGCAGAGAAAAAGCGAATGAGTCCTGAAGACTTGCAGGCAATGATCGTTTCAATCAAAGCGGATAAGTATTCTAAAATGGGGGTTATTATTGACGTTAAGCAAGCTTTACGCCAATCAAAAGCCCTTAGAATCAATTATTCTGCTGTAGATAATGGAAAATAATTAAAAATTATAATTAAAGTTGCATAAAAAGTTGCGAATATTAAATTTTAGTAGTAACTTTGCACTCAAATTATTATAATTATGTCAAAACAAGTATTAGATTCATTAGACAGAAAGATCCTGAAGTTAATTTCTCAGGATGCACGTATTCCATTTTTGGAGGTTGCACGAGCTTGTAATGTAAGTGGTGCAGCCATTCATCAGCGTGTTGCTAAATTGACAAACTTAGGCATTATCAAAGGCTCTCAGTTTATTATAGATCCAGAGAAGATAGGTTACGAGACCTGCGCATACGTGGGATTGTATTTGAAAAATCCGGAGAATTTCGACAAGGTTGTAGCTGAGTTGAAAAAGATTCCAGAAGTGGTGGAATGTCATTATACGACTGGTGGCATGGATATGTTCATCAAGATATATGCTTCCAACAATCATCATCTCCTGGAAATTATTCATGATAAGCTCCAGCCTTTAGGCTTGTCCAGAAGCGAGACTATCATTTCCTTTAATGCTGCGATTAATCGTCAGTTGCCTTTGGCTGATATGGAGGATGAAGTAGTAGAGGATGAAGATGTGGAAGATGAAATTATCAACTAATCTATATTATAATAAAAGCAGCATGTTATTTGTGAAATTGATATGCTATTAAAAATAAAAAAGCCAGTTCCTTAGGAACTGGCTTTTTATATATTCTCTAATATATATATTGTATAAGTAAAAGATGATTCTTAGCGTTTCCCAACGCCTTTTTGTTTTAATTCTGATGCAAAGATACATGAAACTTACATTTTATAGGGGTAATATTTGTTTTTATAAAGGGTAATTTTTGATTTATAAGTAGAAAAAACGAATTATTACCTCAAAATATGTTATTTTTATACCTTAAAAGTACAATTATGGCAAGAAGCAAGAAAACATCAGAGTCACTATTTTCATTCATGAACATTCTCATCGCCCTGTTACTGAAGAATGGGCAACTCCGTACCATGCTGCATTACAAGGCAACTCTCAACAGCTATATGCGATTTCGAGCAGGCAAGGACATTACATTCAAAGAGATAGATGCAGAAGAGATGCAATCCTACGAGGCATATTTGAAGAATGTGGCAAAGGTATGTGCTAACACCAGTTCCTTCTACCTTCGCATACTACGTGCCACCTACAATAAAGCCGTGGAGAAAGGTTATACCACCCAGCAAAATCCTTTCAAGAATGTCTATACAGGTATCGCCAAGACCAATAAGCGGGCCATTCCGACTGCATCCGTCAGCAGCATCAAGCATATAGGCTCCACACAAGACCTCACACCCAACCAAGAATTGGCAAGAGACACATTCCTGATGTGCTTCTATCTGCGAGGCATCTCTTTCATCGACTTGGCACATCTCCGCAAGTCCGATCTCAAAGACGGTTTTGTCTCTTACACCCGAAGCAAGACAGGGCAACGCATCTCTATTCGTTGGGAGAAGGAAATGCAGGATATTGTTGATAAATACCAAGCACAAACCATCTCTTCCCCCTATCTCTTTCCTTTTCTTGCATATTGTGCTACCAACCACAAGAATGGCACAATGAAAGACAAGAGACAGGACGACCTGCGCCTATACCATAATGCCGAGTCACGCATCACATACCATCTCAAAAAGTTGGGGGAGAAAATCGGTATCAATTGTAAATTGACCCTTTATGTCGCACGCCACTCATGGGCTACTACGGCAAGAGACAAAAATATCTCGCTTTCTGTCATTAGCAAGGCTTTAGGGCACAATTGTGAAACCACAACCCAAATATATCTCCGTTCCATTCAGTCTTCAGAAGTGGATGATGCCAACGCTGAAATACTTGCGTTGCTCTAAGTAAAAATGCGAATCAAAATAAGAGATATGGCTGATTGAACCAAAATGAACCAACTTTCTGAATCTCTATGTAAGAGATACAGAAAACTTCGTAACTCCCTGATAATCGGGGTGAGTACGAAGGCTTATCCAAAATCATTACCGAATAATTGTTGAATTTCGTGGTGTGATATTATTTTTTTAACACGCGTAATTCGCTTATTTACAATATTTTTCTTATTTTTGCAGTCTGATTCAGTATCTCTTACATAGAGATTCGGAAAATGAATAGAAACTATAAATATGGCTTTCATATAAGCAGAGCGTATGACACACAATTTGCTAAACACGGGCTTGCTTGCATCATGTATGCAGAAGGCTGAAAGACATAGGAGTATTGAAGATTAGTGGAAGTTAGTCTATTGATTTTTCAATGCTGTGATACATATCACACCCCCAATAACTCGGGAAGAGAAATCTTTTCAGGGGAAGCCGAGATGTGTTCTGCGACCAAATGCGTTTAACGTTTTATGTGGTACATAGTCAAGACAGATGTTTTCACTGAGCAAAAATCAATAGATTTGTTGGGTGAGAAATTTAAAGATACAATTGTTGACTTCTACTTTCCTATGGGAAGAAGAACCTACAAAAATGAACTGGGCGAGAAAAAAGTACGTTTCACCCCAGTCTTGCAAGGACTGTTTTTCATCCGAGTACAGAGTGAAAAACGTTTGGAGAGCATTCTTTCCCAATATGGCTACTTCATGTATAAGGGTGTTGATTATCGTGCGAGAAGTGCCGAGGTGGTAGAGCGTACCTTTTTCACCAAGGCACATATTCTTTGTGCCGATAGCAAGTCTCGAACATTGGATGAAATCGTTAAACGAGCGAAGATACCCGATGATGATATGGAACGCTTCATCTATTACAATGACAAGATAGCCGATGGCATCGAGGGATTGAGTATTGTTGACAAGCGATATAGTGACCTCGTCAAGGTGAATGATACCATCCGTATTCTCAGTGGTCCGATGGCTGGCTGGGAAGGTGTTGTCAAGCAAGTCAAGCATAAGGGCAAGAAAGACCGTCATCTTTTTGTGCGCTTTGGAAACAATCATTGTCTCAATATCTCCAATGTCCGTCAATACGACATGCAGATAGTGCATGAGGCAACAGAGGGTGCCAAGCCTGAGGCAGTGGGCGCATGGCGTGCCATTGACCAGATGATAGGTTATTTGCAGGCAAAAGATCCAAAGGGAAATGCTTCTGAAACATTGCGCAATCATTTCAAGGATTATCTGAAAAAGTTGACTGTCTATCGCAATCGCCATTCTTCAGATATAGCATATAACAAAAAGGTTACTAAGAAGATAGCATCTCGTCAACAAGAGGTTTTGAGCAATATCGATGATTCTATGCGCAGTAACTTCCGTATCCTCGCTAATTACTTCAAGGCAGCTGGTGGAACTGTAGAGCAAGGGTTGAAGGAACTGATACCAGATACAACTCTTCGTCCGTTCCTTACCCCAACTTCTGGAATCGCCCTCCCACAAGGACAGGACTACGCTGTCTTGCATCATGATGGTATCACGGAGCTTGTCCACCGTTGTAACCTTCGGGAATTTTTCAGAGGCAAGGAGTATGAGGCAGACAAATATGCTCCAGTCTTCGATGAGGACTATGAATATTATGCTCATTTCGCCCTGTTAGAGACGGATGGTGGAAAGATAAAGGCTATCTGTTCATGGGGAGGTTTCTATGATTATTATGCTTCGCAAAATAAGGAAGAGCGAGAAATATTCCATGCAAACTTGCAGTCGAAGAAATATCCTCGTTTATTATACCTGCTCACACAAAGCGACTATAAGTTTGAAAAGGTCAATGGCATAGGTGGCTTTTCGATAGAGACAGACATCGTTTACACAGAAGACATGGAAGAGTTGGGAAGAAGAGCAAATGAATTCTTCACTCTTCGTTCCTCACTCTTCACTCAACTCACGGCGGCAGCTGTGGAAATGTGGCAAGGAGCACGCATGTTGGTTTGGCGACAGTTGCTCCAGCGTTACGTCCTGCTCCATAAGGTGCCAGTCATTGACCTCCCATCCGTAATCACTCATGATTCAAAAACGGAAGAGGCTTTTGTAAAGGCTGACGGCAAACTCGACATAAACAATATTTCAGAAGCTTTGGCAAAGGCAAGAAAAACCATAGAGGAGTATTTAGAAAATGGAGAACTGGCAGATGCCGTTTTCAAGTTCCTTTCCGCCTCCTTGGTCTTTTCTTCCCATTTTGCTCAAGACGAGTTATATAATTATATCACAGAAACATTCAATCCTGACTACACTTTCACCGAGCTGTTTGATGAAATCATTAATCACCTCAGCAAGAAGAGTTGTCCCTCGTTGGTAAGCCATCTGCGCAAAGGAATGGTTGAGTTGCAGGAACAGGAATCTTGGACATACTTCAAGTTCCCCTCATTTCTCAAACAAACGAGGATGATTGCTAAGACGGTGAAATAACCAACTAATCGCACCCGACACGAAGTTTGTCAGTAGGGGTGTTGTCGCCATTCTGGTCGTTATCTTCGCTGTACTTCACGAGACTGATGCTCTTCACCAAGTTGGCATTCGCCTTCTTAGGTTCAGACAGGACGAACAGAATAAACAGTTTGACCCTTTTTCTCACCCAGGGTAAGGGTGCGAGGAAACACTTTGTAAGATTTACTCATAGTTTGAAGTTGTTTAAAAAATTAATACTAAATATATTTGCTTCATTCCGAACAAGGACTGTTGAGCGCACCCAGATGTCGAATTCTTCACTCTTCACTCTTCGTTCTTCGTTTAGCTGGTGCAAAGATACAACATCAGCTCAGGGGCATCTGTCGAAGTGTGTCGTTGAATGTCGTTCTTTAGTGCAACCTAACGATGCGCTTTTATACACCTTAATGATGCGCATCATTAGCACCTAATGATGCGCATCATGAGAGTTCATTAAAGCACATCTTCAATAGAGCATGCTGGTTCGCAGTCGGGGAAATACATCATCGCCAAGATACGGCGAGTATAAGTTGCTTTTAGCTTCATATACCTTATTATATTATATAGTAAAACATGTTTATCAGTCAACTGATTATGCTGCAAAGATATACTTCTTCGAAAATCACGTGATGCACCTATGAGTGCATCATTCTTAACTTCTGCTTACTGCTTTTAAAAGCTTTTAACAAAAACCATCGGAAAATCATACCCTCTGTTTTAGTCAGGACGCGATGTTCGATAATTCACGGTATGGAAGATGGAAATGCAGGCGAATGGAGGGGCGAATAGGTGGATAGCCACCGCTGCCGAAGAAATTCGCCAGATAGAGAAGAGATGGGGTTTCACTTCCATCCGTCAGTTTTCCAAATTTCTACAGATGAATCCCCGTACCCTTTCGAAGTTACCCCATCACGATGGCACATTAACTTTGGAGAGCATTGCGAATATATACACGAGGCTCATACTATTACGGAATTTGAAATTTGTGGGCACCGAGCTAAAGGAAGAGGAGCAACTCTTAAAAGACTCCCTGTTACGCATCATGGTGAGTGCAGCCACAGTCCCTCAAACCCTGAGAGCCGATGTAGTGGATGAACTTGAAAACCAGATATAGCTCCCCTGCGGTCCCATCCCGCCCAAAAGTTTTAGCAAGTCTTCACCTTGCGGTCCCATCCCGCACAACCACCCTGGCGAGGGCTCTGATGCCCCGCCAACCTTATAGCGCAGCGGTTAAGAGCGACAGGAGGAGCGGTTACATCCCTTGCCCTTTTAGAAAGGGCGAGGGCTTGGGAGTGGGTTAAGGACCCCCTCTTCGCAAGAGGGGGACAGGGGAGTCGAAAGAATTTCTCATAATTCCTTGGTAATTACGAAATATAATCGTACTTTTGTCGCTATATTAGCAATAAAGTGTATGATCATGGCAAACGACAATAATATACAGCCTGTGGCAGATGATTCACAGATAGTACTTTATCAACCAGATGATAGCATTAGGTTGGAGGTGAAACTGGATCAAGATACGGTTTGGCTTACTCAAGCACAGATGACGGAGTTGTTTCGTACAACTCGTAACAATATAACTATGCATATTCGTAATATCTTTAAGGAGAAAGAGTTAGACGAAAAATCAGTATGTAAGGAATCCTTACATACTGCCACAGACGGCAAAAGATATCGTACTAAAATCTATAATTTGGATGTTATAATCTCTGTAGGCTATAGAGTAAAGAGTCCGATAGGAACCCGTTTCCGTCAGTGGGCGAATGCAGTTATAAAGCAATACCTTCTTCAAGGCTATTCCGTGAACCGTCATTTGATAGCCTTACAGGAGAATATGGACAAGCGTATGACCCATATTGAAGATGTCCAAGCTAAGCAGCAACAGCAGCTCGACTTCTTCATTCGAACCTCCACCCCTCCAGCAGAGATGGTCTTCTTTGAAGGAGACTTTTATACCGCACGTGTTGCGTTAGAGAACTTGATTCGTACAGCCAATCATCGAGTAATCATCATAGATGGCTATGTTTCATCGTTAACCCTAAGTGTACTTGATGTTCGTAAGCCAAATGTAGCAGCCATAATTTACACAGTAGGTGTAGGACAAGGAATGCAACGCTTGATGGAAGAACATGATCATCTATTCCCCGATAATCATATAGATATTAGAAAATGGCGTAACGAATCTCATGATCGTTGGCTCATCATAGATGATAGCCTCTATCACTGTGGACATTCCTTAAATGCCAATGGTGGTCACAAGATATCCGCTATAACCCTGATGGGAACAACTCCAGATGTAATCCTGTCAAAAGTCGAATAGCAACTAAGTCTCCCTGCGGTCCCATCCCTCGCAAAAAGTTTTAGCAAGTCTTCCCCCTGCGGGTTCATCCCCGCTAAAACAATCCTGGCGAGGGCTCTGATGCCCCGCCAACCTTAAAGCGTAGCGGTTAAGAGCGACAGGTAGGAGCGGTTACATCCCTTGCCCTTTTGGAAAGGGAGAGGGCTTGGGAGTGGGTTAAGGACCCCCTCTTCGCAAGAGGGGGACAGGGGAGTCGAAAAATTTATGATAACAACAAGAATAGAACCACCATTACTGACCGGATCATTTGATACGGTCGTAACAGTAGATACAAAAGCAAGCTTGAATGAAAAAATACTTATATACCTAACCCATTGATAAATAGTTTGGACGCAGTATTAGTGATATACATATAGATGGTTACAAGTGACCGCTTACATATGAAGTAAAAACTCCTCTAAAAATTTGGTAGTTTCACAGAATACCCTTATATTTGCACTGAATTAAAAAAATAGGAGGTTTTATGGAAATATTGAATAAAGAATTTTGGGAGAAACGTGATGCTGCGATGAAAAGATTCATGGCATCAAAAGAAAGAAAAAAAAAGCGTATGGCAGAGTTAGAGCAGATGCTCCGTCAGGATTATTTAGCTCGTACA
>ERZ1031719.86-NODE-86-length-50490-cov-7.450064_pt1 | contig 50490 bp, 46 predicted proteins | sample MGYA00516702_ERZ1031719 | MGnify/ENA primary metagenome ERZ1031719 (study PRJEB33719, sample SAMN04261227) | wastewater metagenome | biome: rural village; feature: human; material: feces | host: Homo sapiens | place: El Salvador | collected 2013-01-07 ...
GAAAAAGCAAGGAAAGAACTTGAAGAAAGACTCGAGAAAAGGAAAGAGGAAAAGAGAGCAGAGGAAAAGAAAACTGAAGACAAGATGGAAAAGGAAAGAAGTTCAAAAGATTTAGTGTCCGATTCAGATAATGAACTAAGAATATATAGTTTTGATCAAAAGATATAGTGATGCAATTAGCATTTCTATATAAAAAAGCAAGGAAGGAGGGAAGCATAATGAAGCTTGGAAAGAAGAATGCAATGGAAACGGGTACATTTATGGCATATGCTTGTTCATGCAATTGCTGGTGTGCTTGTACTTGTAACAACTGCCAGAGTATTGGAACTGCAAATGGAAGACAAGTTGCAAACAATACACAAAATTCAACTACGCAAGTTAAAAGTAAAGGTTCTTTATTGTTACTTGCTTAGAACATGAATTATTCCAACAAGGTAGGGCTTTACTGTGTTCAGTAAAGCCCTGCTGCACTATTTACGCAAGGAGAAGTATATATGACTAAATCAAAACCTAATATACATATTTTAGAACTATACAACAGTTATTATATGTATGATGCTGGAACAAACGCTATATTTTCTATTACAAAAGAAATGTGTAGGTTTCTTATGGCTATTTTGAATAGTAATGGAGAAATCGAAGTTGGTGATGAATTAAAAGAAGAAATTGAATATTTAAAAGAATCAGGCTGCCTGAAACCGGTTGATGAAAAAATAGTCGTTGAACAATTGGAAAGTTTATATGAAAATAATTTAAATACGATTATTTTGCAGGTTACACAAAACTGCAACTTGAGATGTCAATATTGTGTTTATTCAGGAAGTTATATAAACAGAGTACATAACAATAAGAGAATGTCAGTCGAAGTTGCTAAGCAGGCTATTGATTTTTTGGTAAAACATTAAGAAAATAGCAAAGAAATATCCATTGGATTTTATGGTGGAGAGCCATTGCTGGAAGTTCCACTGATAAGAGAAGTGGTAGATTATGCAGAGGGGGTGTTTAGTGGGAAAAAACTTCTTTTTAATATGACGACAAATGCCACTTTATTAAATATCGAAACGGCAAAGTATCTTTATGAGAAAAAATTTAATGTTACAATAAGTTTAGACGGACCAAAAGCAACACATGACAGTAATCGTATATTCGCTAACAGCAATAAAGGGACATTTGATGCGGTAATGCAGAATTTGGAATTGATAAGGAAAGAATTACCGGGATTTATAAAAAATATAGGATTTAATGCTGTGATAGATTTAAAGCAAAATGTGGCTTGCTCAAGTGAATTTTTTTTGAATTATGAAACTGTTAAGGGAATAAATGTGGCTTCAAATTATATAAATCCGATTAGCAAGAAGGATGAAGAGCCGATTAATCCTGAACTAATAGCCATATCATATTATGAAATATTTAAAACATATTTATATGCTTGCAATAAGGAAATTTTTTCGAATTATAAGCCTACTTTATATAGTAGCGAAGTAGCATCGTTGAAGCAAATTGTTAAAGATAGATTTGTCGGATTGCAAACATATCAGGGGAAAATCAGTCCGGGAGGACAATGTCTGCCAGGTATACAGCGTTTCTTTGTTACAGTGGACGGAAAATTTTTTCCATGTGAAAGAGTAGATGAGGAATCGAGTGAATTATGTATAGGTGATCTAAAAAATGGATTTGATTTAGAAAATGCGAAAAAAATTTTGAATGTGGCGAAGATAACGGAAAAAGAATGCAGGGAATGTTGGTGCTACAAAATGTGTTCTCAATGTGTGGCAAAAGCTGGCGAGAATGGAAAGATAGAAGCAGCCAATCGTTTGAAATGGTGCAAACAATCGAGGGAAAATGCAGAAGAATACATAAAAAATTATATTGTCCTAAAAAATTTTGGCTGTAAATTTGAGGAAGGAGAAGCATAAGAGATGAACGTTGTTATTTATCCATATTCGATTGAACATAGATATATTAAAGAGTATAAAAAATTATTTAGATACAATATTATCTGTTTTATGTGTTATGGTAATATTTTACCGATAAATAATCAAAATGATAATGATGATTACTGTACTTTTACTGATATGGTGGACGGAAAAATTAGTTTTGATGATTTTGACACTTTTTGCATTATTGACAAAGTTCCAGATGAAAATGAACTATATAAAATAGTGGAATTTGTATGTTCTAATGGAAAAAATATCATATGCGTAGAAGAAGAATATCTTGATCAGATTGAAAAAATTTGCAAGAGGTACAATGTGAAATTGTTGCAATGCAATTATGAAACAATAGAAACACCTGAAAAAAAATGGAACTATGATTCAGAGATAATAGGGATTGATATACCGGTTGTTGCAGTAATGGGAATTGGTCAGAATGTGCAAAAATTTGATTTACAACTGTATCTTAGAAGTAGATTTATTGACAAGGGCTATAAAGTAAGTCAGATAGGGACGAAAAAAATAAGTGGACTGTTTGGTTTACATCCATTGCCAGACTTTTTATTTAATACACAATATTCAGATGTTGATAAAGTGTATGCGTTTAACAGAGTTATGAAGGATGTTTCTATGCAGGAAAAGCCAGATGTTATTCTGTTAGGAATTCCAGACTCATTACTTCCATTAAATAATAAGCATCGTTTTAGCTTTGGATTGTATGCGTATGAAATATTTAATGCGGTTCAACCAGATTTTGTCATAACATCGCTGATGGCTAATGATGGATATAATGATGAATTTTATTCTGAAATTTCAAAAATGGCAAAGTATAAATATAATGTAAATATAGATGCTTATTTTGTTTCACAATTTTGTCCGTTGTCTAATTCAATCTGGTCAGAAAAATTGAGTTATGTATATTTGCCGCGGATGGAACTTCCTAAAACAGAGTATAAGGTTTATACAACCAGCGACTTAAATAATGATATTTTATTCAAACAGGCAGAAAAAAAGTTATTATTATATGGAAAATATGAACAGTATTAAAGGAGAAAGTGATGGAAAAGGAAGCAATAGAAAAATGGATTGAAGAATATATTGAAAATACAATCCATATCACAGTGGATAAAAAAATCAGTTTGCTTGATCCGAGAAATGGAATGTTACCAAGAGATTTATTACAGCTTTATTTTGCTGTTGAGAGTTATTTTGGAATAAAATTTGAAGAACGAAATGTCATAGATGAAAGATTTGATTATTTATGCAATATGGTTGATGCAATACAGGAAAAATTAAAAAAGATTAGAACTGAGATAAATACCTATGAATAAATTAAAGATTGCAGTATTGGATAATGGTGCAGATGAAAAAATACTTGCATTATGTGGGCTGCCCGATATAATTCAGCAGAACAAAGGAAATATCAGTGATGAGGAGGATTTGTTTCTGCATGGGACAAATTGTGCCATGATCATAGGGCTTAATTGTGCCGACGCAGAATTATACAGTTATAAACTGCTTGATAATACAGGAAAAGGAAATGTGGATGATCTGAAATCAGCGTTTGACTGGTGTCTGATGAACAATATAAGACTTGTCAATCTGAGTTTTGGAACTACACATTTTAAGGACAAAGGAATAATTCGGCAGTTGGTAAATCAATATGCCAATAAGGGACTTATCATAATTGCGGCAACTGCTAATAGTGGGTATACGGCTTTTCCGGCATCCTTTTCAAATGTTATCGGAGTAAAAGCAAAAGATACATTTAACATTGATGCGGAAGGTTTGCGGGATAAAGGTGTGGATTTTGCAGCTCCATCGGAACACAAAATCTGGTTTGGAGGAAACGATATAACGCTTCAGAAAAGTAACAGCTATGCGGCACCTTATGTAACAGCAATGGCTGGAAGGTTAATGATGGAACAGTCATGGATCAATAATGTATGGCAGATTAAGAAGCATTTATACCAGAAATTCAGGGGAAAATGTGTACAATATATTCCGGATTGGATAGAAAAAGGATGGATTGCCGGAAAGGTATTAAAGAGTAAGGCAGAGGTTTATTTTGAGGTAGCTGCAAAGGAAGAAGCAGACACTGTAATTTTGTATGATAAAAATGAGTTTAATGAATACAGGGAGAAGCACATTGTGTATCTTGGCAATGAAATAGCAGAGCAGCCGGATACACAGTGCTTTTTCTGGAGCAGAAGAAACAGAAAAGAACAGATCTTATGTTCAAGGATAAAGAAGGAGAATATTAATATACCTGTCATACTTTTAAAAAGTGGTAAAGAACAGGATCAGATATGGTGGCTTACGGAATTAAGAAAGAGTTTTGAAGCGGAGGGCTATAATGCATATGCTATTTCCACTGAACAGGAGAGCGTATTGTATGATTTAGAATATATCCCTTTTGCTGTTGATGAAAATATAAGTAATAAGATTGGTGATTTCCTGTATTGGCAGACTTATTACAACCAGTCTGATTTGATTATTTGTGGAATACAGGAAAAAGAAAGTATCGGTGTGGAAGCCGATATATTTGTAAGAATAGAAAATGGGAAGAAGCAGACAGGAATACAAATTTATTGCGACAAAATAAAAAAGACGCAGATGTGTTTTGGAACCCTCGGAGAGCAGCAGATAAAGAAAGTATATGATTGTTTGCTTACAATCCTGACGGAGGATGAAGATGAGGAATAAAGAAGCAGTAAAGAAACTGCTGGGGCTGCTAAAGGATTATAGAAAAATAATTGCACTGATTATTGCATGTCTGCTCATTTCAACGGGATTGAATATGTGTATTCCGTTATTAAACCGAGGGATTATGGACTATGGTTTCATAGGCGGAGACAAAGAACTGCTTATAAAACAGGTAATATGCTCATTGCTTATTTATATGATTATAGCAGTTATGGATATTATAAAAGAAAAGAAACGGGTAGATATATCTGCGAATATACAATATTTTTTATCGGAACAGTCGTTTAAGCATCTGATGAAAATAAAAGCGGATTATTTCACCAATAGAAATTATGCGGAAATCCTAAATAACATAAATGTGGATATAGGCAACATGACTTCTATTGCAGATGAGGGTGTGTTTTTTGTTGTCACTCAGGCATTCAGTATGGTAGGTGGAATTATCGGACTTTTTATCTTAGATTACAGAATGACACTCATGGTACTTCTTTTTATTCCGGTAAAAGCGGTTATTATGAAACATTTTGCAAAGAAGCGAAAAAGAATCATGGACGAGTTTATTACAGAAAGCGAAAAATATGCCGGATGGTTTGGAGATACTGTTGGCGGTGTAAGGGAAGTAAAGCTTTTTGGAATACAGGAAAATAAGAGAGCCGAATTTGCTGACAGACAGCTTTCTGTAATCAATAAACAGAAAAAGATGAATATGCTTGCCCAGTGGAACGGCATAACGGATAACATTATCGTACATCTGCTGACCAGCTTGATATATATTATTGGCGCAAATCTTGTTTTTGATATGCAGCTTTCAGTAGGCAGTGTGTTTGCGTTTATTACATATAGTGCGTATGTGACAGGACCTATTTCAGCAATACTCAATATCGGGTATCTTTTGTCAGGAATTATTCCTTCAACAAAGCGGTATTATGAGTTTATGGCACTTGAAGAAGAAAAGGAAAATGAGGAGGGCATGACCGAGCCTTGCTTCGGTGATCTGGAATTACAGAATCTTTCTTTTTCATATGAAAAGGATAAAGCGGTACTGTCCGATATTAATATTGCTTTTCCAAAGGGAAGTAAAACGGTGCTGATTGGTCGGAATGGTTCGGGAAAAAGTACACTGATAAGTCTGTTGCTGCAATTATACCAACCTACAGGCGGAAAAATAACATTAAATGGTATAGATATTTCGGAGTTTGTTTTGAGAGAATACAGAAATATGGTATCTGTAGTAAGCCAGGAGATCTATCTGTTCAATTCATCTATCAGGGATAATATCTGTATGTATAAAAATATAGATGATAAGACAATTATGGAAGCCTGTAAAGATAGTGGACTTGCTGATTTTATTTCTGAGGTGTCATTGGATTATGTGGTAGGACAGAATGGGGCAATGCTTTCCGGAGGACAGAAACAGAAAATTGCACTGGCAAGGGCATTGGTGCATAACAGTCCGGTTATTATATTTGATGAAGCCACATCTAATACAGATGTGTATTCTGAACATCAGATTAACGGACTGCTCCATACGAAACTGAAAGAAAAGACGGTCATAATCATTACCCACAAACAGGAGATATTAAAAGAAGCAGATCAGATTATCATGCTGAAAGATGGTGCTGTTGTTGGAAGTGGAGTCTATGATGATTTGTCAAAAGATAATCTGGAATTTAAAAATATGCTGAAAATGGGAGAAAAATATTGAATAATACATTGCCATGAATTGACAGGAGATAGTAAAATCTGCAAAGTATTACACGAAAATGGCAAATGGTTACAGATTGCCAGACACCATAATAATTTCTGATATAATGCGATAAGTCAGAAAGGATGATGGGATTATGGGGAACAGAGAGCATATATATGAAATTATTGCTGGGAATATCAGAAAAGAACGTAAAAGGTTTGGAATGACACAGGCGGAACTTGCAGAGAGGGCAGACATATCGCTGGATACGATAAAAAGTGTGGAAAATGGCAGACGGGCAATGAGCCTTGACACATATCTAAATATCGTACATGCACTGGAATCATCACCGATGATATTGATGAGCCGGAAACATCCGCAAAAGCATATTGAGCGTTTTGCATTTATGATGAATCGGCGTGACGAAAGAGAAATAGAATTTGCTTTACATATGGTGGAACAGTTATTAAGAGGGCAGGACAACTATCTGAATGAGTAGGAAGGTGGTTGTTCTGCCTTTTTATTATATTCCAACAGGAAAGTAAAGTGAGAAAAAATCGGTGTACAATGTTCCACCTGAAATAGCGGGTTCAGTCACTCTGTCAAAGGTTTCTCTTACGGTACAATACATACAGCTTGAGCAAATACATAAGGTGCCGGAAAAGAGTGAAAGGTGTATTACGATATTGTTAAGAGTGGTGAAAGAATAAATGGACTGCGGACAGCACGAAGGATGACAAGACAGCAGCTTGCTGAGCATATTGGATTGTCAGTGGATGCTCTGCGGAAAATTGAAACTGGTGTAAATGGAGCAAAGATAGATACTCTGGTCAGTATTGCGGATGTGTTTGAGGTATCGTTGGATTATCTTGTAAGTGGAAGTGAAAGAAAAACAGACACAGACAGTCTGCTGGCAGGCTTGAAAGAGAATGAAATACAGTTTATCCGGAATATGGTGTTAAATGCCATTGATAACATGAAACTTCTGATAGAATAAAAATTGGATTGCATTTATACAAAGTGCAATCCGATTTTTTTTGTGAAAAATTAAAAAGAGTGCTGCTCCCATGAAAAAGAGTGTGGGTTACTGTAGAAGATGCGTGCTGTCAGCTATACTCTGTGTAGGTTCTGAAAGGAACCATTGAATTTTGATAACTGAATAGGACACGCATATCCCACGAGTTTATATCGCCTTGTATTTGACAGGGTGGCAGAATCCCATTTCGTGCGATGACTATCCTCGGAGCTGTAGTCGATTATGAGAAACGTAACAGCAGGAGCCTTTAAGGATAGGAGCAGAGGGTTGTGCCTACCGGGTTAGCAGCCGGAGGTAATGAGATAATAAGTGCACCTGAATTTCAGCAAAACGCATTTTCAGAGAGTGGCTACTTTCGTAAGTCTGGATGGGCAGGAAACTACGAAGTGTTTGTGGCTGGCAAAGGATATGTTACCCGATACGGGGATGGTTTAAGAGACCGGGAAGATATTATTTTATCTTCCCACACAAGTCGATTTACAGTCACCAGCAGTAAGAAGTAATGGATTTATTAAAAAGTGCAGAGAGTACTGGTAAGTCGGCTTATGTGAGGAGATAAAATGTGTACAGAATATCGAATCAAAATAAAACGAACAGGAGGCTTTATGAGTAGATGTTGTGTGATCTGCGTGGGAAGAAATGCAGACAAAGCCGCAGACAGGATAGAAGCATATGCGAAGAAAGCGGACTTTGAGATTGTAGAAACAATCTTTAAGGATACAAAGTCTGTGGAAAGATTAAGGTATTATATCGAAAATGATGCCATTATCAGCATTCTGGTAAGCAGTATCTATGATATTTTAGCAGATAAGGATGTAGTGAAGGGCATTATGGAGCTTGCAGCGGAGCATGGTATCAGTATCAATGACGAGAGCAGGGGCTATGAACCTGCTCTTATTGCATTTGAGGAGGAGAATGCCTGATAAGCGGAAGTCAAAAATGGTGGAATTTTCATCGGAAACAGTAATATTTGATGAAAAAGGAAACAGAGTGATTGCCTGCCCTACAGAACAGGAAGCTGTTGAATATGTCAGGGAGCAGGAACAGGAAGCTGACAGAGAAGGGTGTGAATATCATGAGTGTAATAAGCCGGGGCGAAAGCCCCGGTGTTACATAGCCGTCAGAATATCTGGCGGTTTTATTTGATTGGAGGGATAGGATGACAGTGGAGCAGTTGGGGAAAATGTCTTCACGGAAAATGGAGGATGTGGATATTAACACATTGGTGGAAGTAAACAGTGTGCGTTATGATGAAAGTTTGTCTACAGAAAAGAAAGTAGAAAAAATGATTGCCAGAACCGGTAATCCATATTTTCGCAGATCCGGCAATAGCAAAATAAAGATTTCCTTTTCAAACAATGGCGAAAATCTGAAAGATAACTATATTGCGATGCTGGTAAATGCATAAAATTATTATAGCTAATGCAAAAATGGGAGTGGAATTTTAAATCTGTTTGTGTTATGATACAGACAAATAAGGACATCTAAACCCGAAAGGGTATCAATTTTATATTGGTGTTTCCATTTCTCTTGATTTGGGACTTCTAACTTAGAAAATCGAAGGAGTGGTGGACATGAATAATTCCAGAAGAATTTACAGAGCAGCCATCTACGTTAGATTATCTAAGGAAGATGGTGATCTTGATGATAAGAGAAAAGCTGAAAGTAACAGTATCTCTAATCAGAAATCCCTAATACTTAATTATTTAAAAGACAAAGAAGATATTGAAGTGGTGTCAGTCCGTGAAGATGATGGCTATTCAGGGGCTTCCTTTGACCGTCCGGCATTCAAGCTAATGATGCAGGATATAAAAGATGGTGCAGTTGACTGTATCGTGGTAAAGGATCTTTCACGATTTGCAAGAGAATATATTGATGCGGGCAGGTACATTGAGCGGATGCTCCCGGCACTTGGAGTACGGTTTATAGCCATCAATGACGGTTATGACAGTGCAGATACACAGGCACAGGGAAATGAGATTATTATTCCGTTCAAGAATCTTATCAATGATGCTTATTGCAGGGATATTTCCATTAAAATCCGAAGCCACCTTGAGACAAAGAGGCAGAACGGAGAATTTGTAGGAAATTACTGTGTGTATGGTTATAAGAAGTCAGAGGCAGACCATAATGTGATTGTCCCGGACGAGTATGCAGGTCATGTTGTGCAGGACATTTTCCGCTGGATCAAGAATGGAATGAGCCTTGATGCCATAAGTGATAAGCTGAATAATCTTGGAATCCTATCCCCTATGGCTTATAAGCTCAGCAGGGGTGAGAATTATAAGACAGCATTTCAGAAGAAAGATGAACTGCTGTGGACTCCTGTTGCCGTAAGGCGTATTGCAGCGAATATTATTTATACGGGAACGCTTGTGCAGGGAAAAATAACAACACCAAACCATAAGGTGAAAACGAAGATATTAAAGCCGCAGGAGAAATGGGCAGTCTGCCACAATAATCACGAGGCACTGGTATCTTTAAGGACTTTCCAGATTGTGCAGCGTCTGTTGTCAGTGGATATGAGAATGGCACCGGGAAAAGATTCTATCTATCTTTTATCCGGAATAGCGGTATGTGTCGACTGTGGAGCACTTATGACACGGAAGGTGTCTACGGTAAATGGGAAAAAGTATGTTTACTATATGTGTTCCAATAACAAGAAGAATAAGAAATGCAGCTCACACAGGATAAAAGAGGCAGTCTTGGAAAACCGTGTATTTGACACTCTGAGGGATATGACGGCAACGCTTCTGGATGCTGATGAGGTCATACAGGAAGCTGGCAGCGGTGCCAATTTCAGAATAGACCAGAAAAAGACAAAAGAGAGGATCAGTGCAAAAGAGAAGGAGATAACCAAATATAATCAGATGCTTGTTTCGCTTTATGAGGATTACAGAGATGGAATCGTTGATAAATCAGACTTTGCGATCATTAAGGAGAGTTTTGAGGTAAAAAGAGCAGAAGCGGAAAAGGCAATCGACAGGCTGCAGAAGGAAGCAGAAAACATTGCTGCCGGGATTGAAAGAGATACCGAGTGGCTGGAAGAAAACAGGAAATGGAAAGCAATGCCTTCTCTTACCCGTAATGTGGTAGTAAGCCTTATAGAATCTGTAAAGGTGTATGAGGGTGGTGATATAGAAATCGTACTCGACTGTGATGATGAAAACAGGAAAATTATTGCAAGAGCCGGGGAACTGGAAAAACAGCAGGATACGGAAAGGCTGGTGGTATAAATGGCAAGAAAGTCAAGAACACAGCCAAAACAGTCAATGGATACACAAAAAGTATTATCAAAAGTGTATAAGACTGCCGTATATGTGAGATTATCGGCGGAAAAAGATGAAACCAGAGACAGGAAAACCCTGATCAATCAGAGAAATTTCATTAAGAACTTTGTGGATCAGCAGATAGATATGGAAATTTATGACATCTATATGGATGATGAAATTTCCGGTACAACATTCGACAGACCGGAGTTTGAGCGTATGATGTCAGACATGAGGGCAGGAAGGATTAACTGCATTGTTGTAAAGGATTTGTCCCGTCTGGGCAGAGATTATGTTGAAACGGGTAATCTGGTAGAGAGGGTATTTCCAATGATGGGTGCCCGCTTTGTGGCGATTACAGATAACTATGATTCTTCCAAGAAAGATGCAGACCTTATGGTTGCTGTCACGAATATTGCCAATGATTTATATGCAAAAGATATTTCAAAGAAAATATATTCCTGTAAGCACGAAGCAATGGAAAAGGGTATCCCGGCAGGCAATGTGGCATATGGTTATAAGGTAGTCCTTGATGAAAATAAAGTCAGGGTGGTGGTTGAGGATAAGGAAGCAGCAGATGTTGTAAGGTGGATTTTTAATGAAGCAGAAAAAGGCATTCTGCAATCCGTGATAGCGGAAAAACTGAATGCAGAGCATATACTTACGCCATCCCAGTACAGAGTAAGAAATAACAAGGAGAAACTGGAAAAGCTGTCCGGGGTTAAGTGGACGGTTGATACATTGTCACAGATTTTAAAGAATGAAGTCTACATTGGAAAATATGTGACAGGTAAAGACAGGGTATGCCTGTACAGACACGAAAAGAGGCATATGACCAGTAAAGACGAGTGGAATGTTTTTGAGAACCATCATACTCCGCTTGTTACAAAGGAACAGTTCTATGCGGTGCAGAAGAACAAAAGAAAGGCACTAAAGCCAGCAAAAAAGCAGACGGTGAATATGCTCAAAGGAAAAATTACCTGCGGATGCTGTGGAAACAGTATCCATATCCATCCTGAGAAACATGCAAAGGTTTATATGTGTACGCATAGAAAAAGATATGGAAGGGATAGGGAAATTGCATATAATAGATATCTGATTTTTGATGATAAGAATCATTTGATTTGGGTATTTTGGCATGAAGGAGTAAAAAATGTTGAAAAAAATAGAGTTATTGCAAATAGTTTTTTATATTTGTTTATTTGTATTTTTTTTTATGGGATGCAAAGGTATTAACAATGATAGTACAGAGGAATATGTGGATTCTTATAGTAAAACAGCTTTGCAACAGGCAGATATCATTATGGATGGCATTCAGTCAGGAAATTGCGAAGAAATAGCAGATATTTTTTGTCCATATATTAAGAAAAATCATCGAGAGCTGCAAACAGATATAAAAACATGGATGAAATATATTGATGGTAATATTATATCTTATGATCCGCCAACAACAGAAAGAGGAGCTTTAAATACCGGTGAATGGGAAGTGGAAATGCTGGTTACGGAAGCGGATATTGATAATGTGAAGACGGATACTGGTAAAACTTACTGCATAGGTATGGGATCATATTCTGTATTTAAAAATCATTCGGATTGTGTAGGGGTGACGGATTTATTAATTCGGGATTTGGATGCAGAAAAAGAGAACAAAGATCATGCACAGGTCAGAGTGGAATATGATGATATATGGGAGATAGAATATGGAGAATGAAATAATTTTCTCGGTGAACAAAAGAAACAGGTTCTATAAAGATGTTTATTGGGAGTGGTAGACGAAAGAACAGCAGGAGAAAAAGTTATGGCGTTTGTGACGATGATTTTTGCATATATGGTAATAGCGGGAATAATTGCATTGGTGATTGCAGGGACAATCAGCACAATTGGGCTTATTGTTTTGATTGTATCGTTGATTCGGCGGCACAGGGCTAAAGTCCGGGGAGAAAAGCCGAAAAAATTTGGTTTAATTGCAGGGTGGATTTTGTTTTTGGTGCCGATTGTGGTGATTGCTGGTTTTATCATATATTGGTTTATTTAATACAAAGGCAAGGTTGTGAAAAAGATGAAAATAGATAATATTATAATCCAAATAATCGGAAATTGGATCGATCAAATGCAGAAAAAAATTGGCTTTTAGAGGAGGACAGAGAATATTATCAGTATGCCATGGAAGTACGATTAGAAGAAATTTTGACCATTGCAACAGTATTTTTTGTTATTATTTGTATGCGACAATTTGTGAATGGACTGACTTTTCTTGTTTCATTTTTGACTTTGCGAAAAAGAACTGGTGGTTTTCATATGAAGACATTTGAAGCGTGTTATATGGCAACAGTAGGAACATTTGTTGCTGTTATTTTTGTGGCAAAATATGTGCATACATATTCAAAGATTGGGTTTATTTGTACTTGTATAGCGAGTGTATATGTAGTAGTTATAGGTACAGTAAATAATCCTGATATAGATATGAATAATAGTGAATTATCTGTAAGCAAAAAATGTGCCCGAATAGTGCTGACAGTGGAGTTACTAATTGTGATTGTTGGAATGAGGATTAAAAAATGTAAAGAAATAGTTATAATGATATCACTTGCAATTATACTGTGTTCAATACTTATGAAATTTGCGCAATTGAAATATCAGGAAAAGATGTCCTGAGAAAGAGGAACCTTGTCAGACCAGCCGAAAAAAGATATAATGTGTACAAGTGTTCCCCATGGAACCAGATCACGAAAGGCGAGAAAAAAATCATGGCATTTGTACATCTGCATACACATACGGAATATTCATTACTCGATGGTTCCAACAAAATAAAAGAATATGTAAGCCGTGTGAAAGAACTGGGGATGAACAGTGCCGCGATCACTGACCATGGCAATATGTATGGTGTGGTGGAATTTTACAAGACGGCAAAGGCAGCAGATATTAATCCGGTGATTGGCTGTGAGATCTATGTGGCGCCGAATTCCCGGTTTGATCGCGAGACCAGCCATGGCGAGGACCGGTATTACCATCTGATCCTGCTTGCGGAAAACAATACAGGCTATGCGAACCTTATGAAGATCGTCTCCATCGGGTTTACGGAAGGGTATTATTACCGGCCACGTGTGGATTTTGAGACGCTGCAGAAATACCATGAGGGATTGATCTGCCTGTCGGCGTGTCTGGCGGGAGAAGTGCCGCGCTATATTGTGCGTGGATTTTATGAAGAGGCAAAAGGCATTGCAAAAAAATACCAGGACTGTTTTGGAAAAGACAATTATTTTCTGGAATTACAGGATCATGGCATCCCGGACCAGAAGACGGTCAACCAGGGGCTTCTTCGGATCAGTCAGGAACTGGACATTCCCCTTGTCTGCACGAACGATATCCACTATACCTATGAAACGGATGTGGAGGCACACGATGTCCTTCTCTGTATCCAGACCGGTAAAAAGATTACGGATGAAGACCGTATGCGTTACGAGGGCGGACAGTTTTTCGTAAAAAGCGAGGAGCAGATGCGGAGTTTGTTTCCGTATGCAAAAGAAGCCGCAGACAACACGCAGAAAATCGCAGACCGCTGCCATGTCACACTCGAATTTGGCAATTACCAGATTCCAAAATATGCACCACCGGAAGGGTATGATAGTGCGTGGACGTTTTTAAATGCGCTGTGTGAGAAGGGATTTCAAGAAAAATATACCGACAATCCGGCGTATGACAAGGCGCAGTGTGCAAAGATCCATGAAGATATGGAATACGAGCTTGGCATCATCCAGAAGATGGGATTTGTCGAGTATATTTTAATTGTCTGGGATTATATCAACTGGGCGAAAACGCATGACTGCTGGGTGGGACCGGGGCGTGGTTCCGGTGCGGGCAGCCGCGTGTGCTACTGTACGGGAATTACGAATATTGATCCGGTTAAATACAACCTGCTGTTTGAGCGATTCTTAAACCCGGAGCGTGTGTCTATGCCCGATATCGATGTGGATTTTGAGTATGCGGAGCGTTCCCGCGTGATAGAGTATGTCACAGAAAAGTATGGCAAGGATTCTGTGACACAGATCACGACCTTTGGTACGATGGCAGCCCGCGGAGTCATTAAGGCAGTCGGAAAAGCACTGGATTTTCCCTATGCGGAGATGGACCGTGTGGCAAAAATGGTGCCGATGGAATTAAACATCACGATTGACCGTGCCCTGCAGGTCAATCCGGAATTCCGCAGTCTCTACGAGGGAGATGCGCGGATGCATGAACTGATCGATATGGCAAAGCGTCTGGAAGGACTGCCGAACCATACTTCTGTGCATGCGGCAGGTGTTGTGATCTATCCGGGTGAGGCGAGCAATTATGTGCCGCTGGGACGTGCCAGTGACGGCACGCCGACAGCAGAGTACAACATGGTACAGCTTGAGGAGCTGGGACTCCTTAAAATGGATTTCTTAGGACTTCGTACCCTTACTGTATTAAAAGATGCGGTAAAGAATGTAAAAGCATCCAAGGGGATCGATATTGACATTGACCATATCGATTTAAACGATAAAAAGGTGCTTGATTTTATTGGAACCGGACGCACGGAGGGCGTGTTCCAGCTTGAGTCTGCGGGCATGCAGAACTTCATGAAGGAATTAAAGCCACAGAATTTTGAGGATATCGTAGCCGGAATTTCCCTGTATCGTCCGGGACCGATGGATTTTATTCCAAACTATATTAAGGGAAAGAACAATTCTGACACGGTTACTTATGTAACACCGGAACTGAAACCGATTCTGGAACCGACCTATGGCTGTATTGTCTATCAGGAGCAGGTCATGCAGATCGTACAGCAGCTTGCAGGCTATACGATGGGACAGGCAGATAATATCCGCCGCGCCATGAGTAAGAAAAAACAGTACGTCATTGATGCGGAGCGACAGAGCTTTGTCTATGGGGATGAGGCACGCGGCATCAAAGGCTGTGTGGCAAACGGCATTGAGGAAAAGGCAGCAAACAGTATTTACGATTCTATGGTGGATTTTGCAAAGTATGCGTTTAACAAATCGCACGCGGCAGCCTATGCGGTGATCAGCGTGCAGACTGCATGGCTGAAATATTACTATCCGGTAGAGTTTATGGCTGCGCTCATGACGTCTGTGATCGACAATTCGGCAAAGGCAGCCGAATATCTGCTGCACTGTAAGGAACTTGGCATTTCCGTGCTTCCGCCGGATATTAATGTGGGACAGGGCGAGTTTACAGCGGAAAAAAATGCAGTGCGCTATGGTCTCTACGCGATTAAGTCTTTGGGACGTCCGGTGATTGACAGTATCATAGAGGAACGAAAAAAAGGAGGACCATACCGTACCCTGCAGGATTTTATTGACCGCACGGTACAGCGGGATATCAACAAGCGTGCCATTGAGAACCTGATCAAGGCAGGGGCCTGTGACGGGCTTGACGGCAACCGCCATCAGATGTCGATTGTCTATGCGTCGATTGTGGACGATGTGGTACGGCGGAAAAAGACCGGGCTGGAAGGACAGATGAGCCTGTTTGATTTTGTCGGGGAGGAAGATAAAAAGGACTACGAAGTCCATTATCCGAATGTGGAGGAGTTCCCGAAGGAAGTGCTGCTGGGCTTTGAAAAAGAAGTGCTTGGGATTTATTTAAGCGGGCATCCGCTGGAAGATTACCTTGGTAAAATGAAGAAAAATGTCACGGCAAATGCAGCGGATTTTGTCAGGGAAGAGGAAAGCGGCACAATTCGTGTGACAGATAATATGCATGTGGTTGTGGGTGGCATGATTGCAGCAAAAACCGTTAAATATACAAGGAATAATCAGGCAATGGCATTTCTGACAGTGGAGGATCTGACCGGTTCTGTGGAAATTATTGTATTCCCAAAAGATTATGAGAGATACAACCGCTTTTTGAATGATGAGGAGAAGATTTTCGTAGTCGGACACGCAACGGTGGAGGAGGAACAGGACGGAAAAGTGATCTGCGAGCGGATCGTTCCGTTTGACGATACCAGAAAGGAACTCTGGCTGCAGTTTCCGACAAAGAGTGATTTTTCTGCGAAAGAACAGCAGGTGTATGAGATTCTCCGGGATTCGGACGGAAATGATGAAGTGGTAATTTATATATCGGATGTCAAGGCATTTAAAAGATTGCCAAGAAACCGTGCGGTTGGTACAAATTCTGTACTCTTGGCACGTTTGACAGAATTTCTGGGCGAAAAAAATGTAAAAGTTGTAGAAAAAGGCATTGAAAATCGCGCGTAATAAGTATAGAATAAAACAGATTAAAGAATTTCATTTTAATTTTAATAAATGGAGGATTTCACAATGGCGAAAGAGATTAACACAATTGGTGTACTGACCAGTGGAGGAGATGCCCCGGGAATGAACGCTGCAATCCGTGCAGTTGTCCGTCAGGCTTTATCCAAAGGAAAGAAAGTGAAAGGAATCAAGCGTGGATACGCTGGATTATTAAACGAAGAAATTATTGACATGAACGGACAGAGCGTTTCAGATACAATCTCTCGTGGTGGTACTATTTTACAGACTGCCCGTTGTATGGAGTTTACCACACCGGAAGGACAGCAGAAAGGTGCGGAGATCTGTAAGAAGCATGGAATTGATGCAATTGTAGTTATCGGTGGAGATGGTTCTTTCAAGGGTGCACAGAAGCTTGCTGCACTGGGAATCAATACCATTGGTCTTCCGGGAACCATTGATCTGGATATTGCATGTACTGATTATACCATTGGTTTTGACACCGCTGTTAATACAGCCATGGAAGCGATTGATAAGGTCCGTGATACTTCTACATCTCATGAGAGATGCTCAATTATTGAGGTTATGGGTCGTGGAGCCGGACATATCGCATTATGGTGCGGTCTTGCAAACGGTGCTGAGGAGATTCTTCTTCCGGAAAAATATGATTACGATGAGCAGCGTCTGATTGATCAGGTAGTCAACGCAAGAAAGAACGGAAAGCAGCACTATATTATTGTAAATGCTGAGGGTATCGGTCATTCACAGAGCATGGCAAAGCGTATCGAGGAAGCGACAGGTGTTGAGACACGCGCAACGATTCTCGGACATATGCAGCGTGGTGGAAGCCCGACATGTAAGGACCGTGTCTATGCAACCACAATGGGTGCAATGGCAGTTGACCTTCTCTGCGAAGGAAAGAGCAACCGTGTCATTGGACATAAGGGTGGCAAGTTTGTAGATTTCGACATTGATGAAGCTTTGGCTATGAAGAAAGATGTCGATGAGTACATGTACGAAATCTCAAAGACACTGGTATAGTTATTCCTTTTATTGGAGAACATAGTGCGGCAGGGAATTCTCTCTGCCGCATTTTTAGGTTTGAAATCAATGGGATTTTCAAGGAGACTGGCAATGGACAACACCAAGGAAATGCTCACACTGGCAGTAGAAATCGGGGACGCGATGCTGCGGTGCGGAGCAGAAATTTACCGGGTGGAAGATTCTGTGATACGCATATTGGAAGCTTTTGGTCTGGATGATTTTGATGCTTATGTTTTATCCAACGGAATTTTTGCAAGTGCAAATGAGAGCAGGGAGGATGCCTGCAGTGTGGTAAGATATGTTCCACTTTCGGCAACCCATCTGGGGAAACTCGCTGCTTTAAATCAGCTGACCCGAGATATCTGTAATCATAAATGTTCGATTTCGGAGGCATCGGAGCGGTTGAAACAGTGCAAAAAAATTCCGGTTTATGCGAATGCGGTACAGTTACTGGCATGTGGAATCGGTTGTGCAGCGTTTACCTTCATGTTTGGAGGGCATTTGCCGGAAGCACTGTATGCATTTTTTGTAGGGCTGATAGAGCAGCTGGCATTGTTTGTGTGCCGGAAGCGTAAAGTTTCCAGATTTTTAACGAATGTATATGTCAGTCTGCTGATCTCTTTGCTTAGTCTGCCAGCGGCCGCGGGTGTAATACCTGTTTTGCATGACAAAGTGGTGATCGGGGCAATTATGCCGTTAGTACCTGGAATTGCACTGACAACATCCATTCGTGATTTTTATAATGGCGATTATTTGTCCGGAACGATCCATCTGATTGATGCACTTCTTACGGCACTTTGCATTGCAGTGGGCATTGCACTGCCGATTCTGTTGTTGCGATATGGAGGAAATTTACCGGTATGAGTTATGTGCTTCAGTTTTTTATTGCAGCGATTGCCACGGTTACATTTGCCATTTTGTTTGCGGCACCGAAAAAGGAACTGGTTTTCTGTGGCGTATCAGGCGGGCTTGCCTGGCTGGTTTATTTTATTTTGTACAGGCAGTCGGGGAATGTGGTTTTGGGCAGTCTGGTGGCAACCTTTGTTTTGACAATTTTAAGTCGTATTCTGGCAGTAGCAAGATGCAATCCTGCCACGATTTATCTGGTATCCGGGATTTTCCCACTGGTTCCGGGAGCCGGTATCTATTATACGGCATATTATCTGATATCCGGAATGCCGGCAAAATGCTCGGCAAAAGGGCTGGAAACTTTTGAGATTGCCCTGGCCATTGTATTTGGGATTATTTTTGGCTTCTCGATTCCGGAAACACTGTTTCATAAAAGGAAACAGTAAGTAATGGGAAAGGATTGTACGGATGATATGATTACAAGCAGTGCAAATCAGCAGATGAAACATCTGTCACAGCTGATGAAAAGGGCGAAAGAACGAAAAAAAGAACAGGTCTTTGTTGTGGAAGGAATAAAGATGTTTCAGGAAGCACCGGCGGATACGGTGGTGTCTGTCTACGTGTCGGAAAGTTTTCTGGAAAAACCGGAACATGAAAAATGTCTGCAGGGATACCGGTATGAGGTCGTGAGTGATGCGGTATTCCGGGAAATTTCGGATACACAGACTCCGCAGGGAATCCTTGCGATTGTCCGCATGCCGAAGTATGATCTGCCCGATCTTTTGCAGGGGGATCACACGCATCTTTTAATTCTTGAGAGCGTGCAGGATCCGGGAAATCTTGGAACGATGGTGCGCACCGGAGAGGGTGCCGGCATCACGGGAATTATAATGAATAAAACGACGGTGGATCTGTTTAACCCGAAAACCATACGCTCGACGATGGGAAGTATCTACCGTGTTCCGTACCTGATCACGGAGCATCTGCCGGATCTGCTTGATGAGCTGAATAAGGAGAATATCCGATTGTATGCGGCACATTTAAAAGGAGATACATATTATGATGCCTTTGATTTTACCGGGGCATGTGGCTTCCTGATTGGAAATGAGGGGAACGGTCTGTCTGATGAAATTGCAGAGTGTGCGGATTGCTATCTGAAGATTCCCATGGAGGGAAAGGTGGAGTCGCTGAATGCAGCCGTTTCCGCAGCACTTTTGATGTATGAATGTAAGAGACAGCGGGGAGAGCACAATGAAAATATGGTTTAAAATCTGGGAAAACACACACTTATTAAAATCGGAAACCATAGAAGATGATACGGAGGATACACGTACACATAAGATTTTTCATGCACTTGAAGAAGTCTGTCTGAAGTGGGATCTGGGAAAACCGATCTGGTTTGATGCGAATATAGCGGAATTTCAAAGGCATGCGCGAACGAGGTTTGGCAAGGACAATTTTGTGGAGGAAACAGAATTTGATTATCTGGAGATACAGGTGATAGACGAAGATTAAAAAAATATTAAATTTGTTGCTTTCTGCGTACAGAACGTGTTTCTTGTGATATGATAATACCGTATGGGAAAGCACGTTAATACATGTGTGAGGTCTGCTTTCGCATTTATGAAAGGAATGTCTGCCATTGTGGCAGGAAAGAGGAGGAATGACATGGGAACATCGCAGATGCTGGGGGAAGATATTGATAGTTGGGAAACTATGATGTTTTTATATAATTCAGCACTGAAAGAGGTCGGAACAAAACTTGAGATTTTAAATGACGAGTTTGTTCATATACATAAGTACAATCCGATTGAATATATTAAGTCAAGGATTAAAACACCGGAAAGTATTGTAAAAAAATTAAAGCGTGACGGATATGAGAGTACGATCGAGAATATGATAAATTATATTAACGATATTGCAGGAATCCGTATTGTCTGCTCGTTTACTTCGGATATTTACCGTCTTGCAGAGATGATCGGAAAACAGAATGACCTGACCGTGATCTGTGTAAAAGACTATATCAAAAATCCGAAAGTCAGCGGTTACAAGAGTTTCCATATGCACGTGACGGTTCCTATCTTTTTATCGGACCGTGTGGTTGATACAAAGGTGGAAATCCAGATCCGCACCATTGCAATGGATTTCTGGGCAAGTCTGGAGCACAAGATTTATTATAAATTTGAGGGGCATGCCCCGGAATATATCAGCCGGGATCTGCGTGCCTGTGCAGAAATTGTTTCAAACCTCGATGCAAAGATGCTGCAGCTGAATGAAGCAATTTTAGAAGAAAAGGAAAAAGAGGAACAGAAGAAAAAGGAAGAATAGTTACGAAGAATAAAACTATTACGGAACAGTCGGAAAGAAGGGAATGCTATGGTACCTTCCATTGCACGTCAGAGTGTGATTTTAAAATGTAATATGCAAAAATCCGTGATGCTTGGAAACTACGAATTTTTCTATGCTGCGGGATTGATGAGAAAATTATACAACATAGAGATCCGGACAGATATGGAACCGGAACAGATTCTGGAAGCGATTCTGCAGATGCAGGATAATCTGGCTCCGCAGAGTGAACAGGAAAAATATCTGATACAGATCATAAAGAATTATGAGCCGTCAGCGGATCATGATGCACAGATGGATGAGCTGTTTGCCTGGGGAGAACAGGAACCTGACATGTGGCAGGTCACGACATCGTTCCATCCGGTTATAAGGTAACTATAGGCTATAGTTACCTTATATTTTTGCAATTTTCGTACATACTACAAGTAATTTTAAAAGAAAGATGAGGATGTATGAAATGAGTAAGATGACTCTGGAACAGGAAGAAGTGCGCAATCAGGAGTATAATGAGTATGTCGAACAGATGACACCGAAACATAATCTGTGGGCAAATATGGGAAAAGCCTTTTTGCTGGGGGGAGGTATCTGCCTGTTGGGACAGATTATTTTACAGATTGCAGCCGGGGTATTCGGACTTAAGGCAGAGGATGCCGCTCTTTGGTGCAGTTTACTTCTTGTTCTTCTTTCGGTGATTCTGACGAGCTGTAATGTATATGGGATTCTTGCAAACTGGGGAGGTGCAGGGGCGTTGGTTCCGATTACCGGATTTGCAAACGGCGTGTGTGCTTCTGCGGTGGAATTCCAGAAAGAGGGACAGGTGTTTGGTATCGGATGCCAGATTTTTAAGATTGCCGGTCCGGTGATTTTGTATGGAATTTTTTCAAGCTGGGTGCTGGGACTTATTTACTGGCTATTTTAAATTCGCTGGTTAACTGCGTGGCCCGGGGCCTTTTGAATTTCTTTAGAGGGAAGGATTTGCGGGGGAGTTGTTTTAGATATAAGGTTTCTCGATGCGACGGAAGAAGGGGGACATTCTCTTTCTACAGAAAAATTTACAAGTTAGCTCTGGCGTTGGTTTCAGGTTCATGAACTAAAGTTTTTCAGTTTATGCAATTCACGGTAGGCTGTGAGTGCCAGAGCAGATTGTAAATTTGTTCTTCCGAAAGAAATGTTCCCCTTCTTCCTGTGGATTGAGGAATTATAAGTAAAAAAATGATGCCCGCAAATCCTGTTCGTGTAGAAAACATAAAGGCACCGGAACTTGCAGTTAAAGGCGCTTCCGAAAGAAAATACTGTCGTGGTATCTATGGCAATAAAATCCATGTAAAAGATACCATTATGGTACCTATATACGAAAAATTTAACATTCAGATACCGGAAAGTCTCTATAGATCAAAAATTGCTTCTCCAGATACCACTTTTGTGAAAAAAGCGGTATCCAGAGAAGCAATTTTTACTATATAGGTGACATTTCAAAATTTTAAGCACTAAAATTTTGGAAAAACGTCACCTTAGACTTTAATTTCTCATCTATAGATACCATGTCTTATCATCAAGTGATTTAACAGGATGCCTTTCAATTATATTTTTTCCAACCAACAGGAAGACGGGGGACATTTCTTTCGGAAGAATAAATTTGCAACTTGTTCTGGCACTCACAGCCTTACAGTAAATTGCGTAAACTGAAAAACTTTACTTTATGAACTTGAAATCAACGCCAGAGCTAACTTGCAAATTTTTCTGGAGAAAGAGAATGTCCCTCGTCTTCCGTCATATCGGGAAAACTTATATTTTTTCCCGCGTACTTTTCCTGATTTTGCACATACTACCGTAGAAAATAGGTAATCAAAGAGGTGCAGAATGAAAGAAAAACGGGAAATAGTTTATCTGAAGGCAGACCGCAACAGTGTCTGCCATGATCCAAAAATAAAGATACAGGATGTGATGTCTGTACAGTGTGCAGATCCTGCAATCTGTGCCGGAATAAAAAATAAAACACTGTATACATTTAAGAAAAACGATGACCAGAAAAAAGAAGGAAAAAAGAAAAAACGAATGGAAGTATTTTCGATGCTAAATGTGATCGAACGGATACAGACGGATTACCCGGATGTGGAAATTGTTAGTATCGGGGAACAGGATTTTGTGGTGCAATTGTCAGATGCACCGATGGCACCGAAATGGCTGGAGACGCTTAAAGTTGTTGTGATGGTTGTAGTAATCTTTCTTGGAGCGGCATTTACGATTATGGCATTTAACAATGACGTGTCCGTGGGGGAAGTGTTCGACCGGTTTTATCAGCAGGTGATGGGAAAAGAAAAACCGAAAGTATCAGAAATCGAAATTTTTTACTGTCTGGGACTGGCAGTGGGAATTTTGGTATTTTTTAACCATATCGGAAAGAAAAAAATTACTTCAGATCCGACACCGATTCAGGTTGAGATGCGAAAGTATGAACAGGATGTCGATATGGCGTTTATAGAGAACGCGGGAAGAAAGGGGCATGAACACGATGTTTCTTAGACACATTTTTATGGCGGGCCTTGCGACAGCCTGCGGCATTGCGGTTTCTGCCGGAACGTTTGCGTTTCTTCTGGTGATCGGGGTCATTCCGCGCATGATCAAACGCTGCAATTTTGGAGAACGGATACTGATGGTCGAAAATACGGTTATACTGGGGGTATTGACCGGTGCCGTATTTTCTGTGGTGGAGTGGAAGGCACAGCTGCCGTATCCGTGGCTGGCGCATGTCATTTTGGGCGCTTATGGAACTGCAGCGGGAATTTTTGTGGGATGTATTGCTGTGGCACTGGCAGAAATATTAAATACTTTTCCGATCCTGTTCCGGCGTCTGTATATCAACCGTGGACTCAGTGGTGTTATGATTGCCATGGCACTGGGGAAAATGGCTGGTTCTTTTTATTATTTCTTTTTTGGTTACGGGCTTCCAAAATATTGGTAAATCCATATTTTCTAATTGCAATCTTCTTTGTGTCTGGCGTATAATAAAAGGTACGATTAGTTACAGACTAAAGGAGAGGATTTTAAATGGGCAGATATGCATTGGATATGGAAAAATATGCAGATTTGGCAAGGACTGCATCTGCGGAGGGATGCGTGTTATTGAAAAATGACAACAGTACCCTGCCACTTAAAAAAGGAGATAAAGTTGCTGTATTTGGGCGCATGGCGTTTCATTATTACAAGAGCGGACTTGGCTCGGGCGGACTGGTAAATACACGCTATGTGGTTGGAATCCTTGATGCGCTGCGCGCCTGCAAAGATATTGCGCTGGATGAAGAACTGATTGGGATCTACGAAAAATGGATCAAAGACCATCCATATGACGAAGGTGAGGGATGGGGGCTGGTTCCGTGGTCACAGGAAGAAATGCCCGTGACGGAAGAGATGCTTCAAACCGCATCCGGGGATGATGTGGCACTGGTGATTCTTGGACGTACGGCGGGGGAAGACCAGGACAATACGGACAAGCCGGGCAGTTATAAGCTGACACGGACAGAAGAAGACCTGATCCGTAAAGTGAGCAGTCAATTTTCACGCACGGCCGTTATTTTAAATGTGGGAAATATCATTGATATGAAATGGGTCAGAGAATTTGATCCGGCAGCGGTACTTTATGCATGGCAGGGAGGTCAGGAAGGTGGAAACGGTGTCTGTGATGTACTTACGGGGTGTGTGAATCCGTGCGGAAAACTGACCGATACGATTGCAGAGGATATCAGTGACTATCCATCCACGTCAAATTTCGGGGATTTACAGAAAAACTATTATAAAGAAGATATCTATGTGGGATATCGGTATTTTGAGACATTTGCCAAAGATAAAGTTTTGTATCCGTTTGGATTTGGATTGTCGTATACTTCTTTTTCCGTGCAAGCGTCTGCAGAAGAAAAGGACGAGCATACGGTCTGTGTAAAGGCAACAGTGAAAAATACCGGAACAAAACCGGGGAAAGAAGTGCTTGAAGTATATGCCAAAGCCCCACAGGGGGTACTGGATACACCGGTGCGTGTTCTTTGTGGATTTGCAAAGACAAAGGAACTGGCAGCAGGGGAAGAAGAGCATATTACTCTGGAGATTCCGAAAAATACATTTGCCTCCTATGATGACAGTGGTGTAACCGGACACAGGGACTGTTTTGTGCTGCTGGAGGGTACTTATACCATTTATGTGGGAACCGATGTGCGGACGGCACAAAAGGCAGGCAGTTATCCGCAGACGTTTACGGTGATTGAACAGCTTGAGGAAGTTTGTGCACCGCAGAAACCGTTTGCCCGTATGACAAGAAAGCCGGGTGATGTGATCGGATATTCCGATACACCGGAACGGATCTATGGTCCGTATGACCGCGTGGAAAAACCGGCAGAGATTTCACAGACTGGCGATAAAGGCTATCGTCTGGAAGATGTATATGACAAAAAGATTTCCATGGAGACATTTGTGGCACAATTGTCGGATGAGGATCTGATTATGCTGTTCCGCGGAGAAGGCATGTGCAGTCCGAAGGTGACTCCGGGTACTGCAGCGGCATTTGCAGGACTGACTCCGTCTTTGAGGAAGTTTAGAATTCCGGCAGAATGTGCATCGGACGGACCATCCGGAATACGTATGGACTGCGGAACAAAGGCGTTTTCCCTTCCGAACGGAACGCTGCTCGGATGTACATTTAACTGTGAACTGGTGCGTCAATTATATGAAATGACAGGGCTTGAACTACGGTTAAACCGTGTAGATACATTGCTCGGACCGGGATTGAATATTCACAGAAATCCGTTGAACGGACGAAACTTTGAGTATATTTCCGAAGATCCGTTTTTAACCGGAAAAATGGGAGCCGCACAGCTGCAGGGACTTAATATTGCAGGTTCCACAGGAACCATCAAACATTTTGCGGCAAACAATCAGGAAACGAAACGACATGAGGCAGATTCGATTATTTCCGTGCGGGCACTGCGGGAAATTTATCTGAAGGGATTTGAAATTGCGGTAAAAGAAGGACCGGCCCGCTCTGTTATGACTACATATGGCCCGGTCAACGGGGTGTGGACTGCAGGAAGTTATGATCTCAATACCATTGTATTGCGCAAAGACTGGGGATTTTCCGGCATCGTTATGACCGACTGGTGGGCAAAGGCAAACCATGAGGGACAGCCATCGGATCCGCGTATGCATGCGGTCATGGCAGCGGCACAGAATGATGTATATATGGTGACTGCAGATGCACAGGATATGCAGCAGGATGATATGCTCGAAGAATTCCAGAAGGGAAATCTTACGAGAGGACAGCTGCAGAGAAATGCCATCAATATATTGCAGTTTGTACTAAAATCCCCGGCGATGCTTTATGAGATGGATAGGATTTCTCCGGAAGAACTTAAAGACCGGAAGAATGCTGCAAAAGATGATCTGGATGTCTCAAAGATGATGAAATTTGTGGCAGATGAACAGGGAAACATCTGCATTTCCGGTGACGGCTGGGATACACATCAGGGAAAAGAAATACTTGCGGATCTGGATATGAAAGCCGGAAGTTATGAACTGCAGATGAAAGTGAAATCAAATCTGGATGATCTGGCACAGCTTCCGGTAACGGTATATCTGGACAATATTATCAAAGGAACAATGTCCTTCCGGGGATCGAAAGGGCAGTGGGTGACACAGCAGATCCGGTTTGATACATTCGAGGGACATCATTATATGAGGTTATATTTTGGAGCAACCGGACTTACGGTAGATCATATAGCGTTTCAGCTGTCCGGCGGCGCAGACAAGGAGCAGTAAGATATGAATGTTTTAAAGGTAAAAAAGGGAGAAACGCTTGCCAGAAAACAGGACAAGGTGATGGAATGGTATCTGATTCAGGAGGGATCGGTGATCCGGCAGTTTGCATTTGCAGAGATCATTATGCACCGGAATGCAATTGTGGGTATTCTCGAGAACGAATGGTTTGCCTGCGATTATGTGGCAAATGAAGATACGACATTGATTGTGATTCCATGTAAAAATGCACAGGATCTGCGGAAGATTTTGTCCGAACATGAGAATTTTCGCCCGATTTTTTTGCGTACGGCAGTGGAACAGAGGCATCAGGCACTGTGTCTGTATGCCAGTCTGCAGAAAAAATGCATGCTTTTACATAATGCTGCGGAAACGTTGTACAGCGAATACAAAAATCTGTGCAGCGAGAAGCTTCTTGATGAACAGGATTTTCCGCGTATGGAACAGTTTGCAGCTTTAAAAATGCAGCACCGTGCGGAAAACTGGGAGATTGCAAACAGTAACAGTCTGGTCCGGAGTTATCTGAAAGAATATATGCAGCTGATGATCAAAGATGACAGTCTGTGTGTGGGAGCAATCATGGAGGCGGCGGCACAGATGCGCCGTGTGACACAGGGAATCGGCGAGATGGTAAATTATCTGCAGTACAACAGGGATATTTTATTTTCAGATTCCAGAGATGATATTTTTCATCTGTTTTTTGCAATGGCAGTCCAGCAGTCGCAGAAAAAGCAGGACATTTCCGAGATCAAAAAGCGTCTGTTAAATATGGTGGATGTCATGACAAAGCTTGATGTATACGACAAAAAGCAGATGGCGGAGGCACATGAGCTCTGCGAGAATTACGACTTTACCAAGGAGTCCGAAGGCCGTATCAATATTATGCGTGAGGATTGTATTGCACATATTATGGAGTATGCAGGATATGGCAGCGATATGATCAGGGATTTCCACAGCATTGTGCAGCAGTACCGGGAGCTGCCGGATATGATGTCTACAGACAATGAGGCGAGACAGCTGCGCAGGGAAATCACAAAGGTCTTTTACGATATTTATACCAAGGCGTTTATGAGATCAGTTGAGGAACTGGTCAAGCCGTCACCGATCATGATGATGTTTTTCAATTTTGGGTTTATGGATGCGGAGGTGCTGGGGGAAACTAACACAAATGCACTGTATAATCTGACGGATTCGCTTGGATTGTTTCACTCTGCAAATGTCTATACGGTTTATGACTGGCTGGTACAGATTTATCAGGGAAAGAAAGAACCGTCCCGCAATGAATTTGACCAGGATTTCAATGCATTTCTGCTGGAAGAAAAGAGAACTGGGAATATTACGGAAGCGCAGATGCAACAGTATAAAAATGATAGCAGGCAGAAAGTACAGTTTGAGATCCGCAATATGTTTACCTCCGGAAACCGTGTGACCTATGGCCGTGTGACTACATTCTGTCCGGTTCTGATGGAAGAGGATTTCATCAACACCGTGGAAAAGATGGCAGTTACCGCAGAAAAAATTGCCGATGCCATCAATAAGGTGCGCTGTGTGGATTATTCTGCACTCTATCATGATGTCATGTTTTCCGATCCGGATCGCGGAATCAATCAGGAATGGATCAAAAAGGAGATTCTGCCGGATGTGATTCTGATGCCAAATGCCGGAACCCGTACCCTGATGTGGCAGGAGACATCCGGTGCCAAGATTGATACACCGGCGCGTTTTCTGTTTCCGATCTTTTCCGCAGTGGATCTCGATGATCAGATGGTGGAATGTATCGGCCGATACCGCTGGGAGATCTGCAGACGTGTGCAGGGTGTATACTGGAACGATATCCGGGAGAAATCGCTTACGGCGGAGTACTGTGATTTTATTCAGTATTATCGCAAAAATTCAGATCTTTCCGCAGATGCAAAGGAAAAGATCAAGACTGCACTGTCCCGTGCGCGCAACAGTTACCGTGAGGTATTTGTCAAGGACTATCAGGCATGGATGAAGTATGAGTCACAGGGAAGTTTCCGACTGAATAAAGTGGCAAGAGATATTCTGGTAAGGTATTGTCCGTTTGCAAAGGATATCCGCCAGGGACTGGCCACCAATCCACAGTATCAGAATGCATTTCACAGACTTGATGCGGAAAACAGAAAGAAACTGCAGCGGTTCCGTTCTGTTTACGATAAATATGAGGCTGCCGGCGGAGAGATCACACCGGAACTGAAAGAAAATCTGCGGTTTTATCAGATGTAGGAACAGATATGGAATATATAGCTTATGTAGAGACCCCGTATAAAGAAAAATTTGGAATTCCCAGACAGAGCGGGCTGGCGGAGAGTACCTGTGGGGAAATCATCTTTACACCGAAATTCCGGAATCCGGATGCGGTGCGTGGAATTGAGGAGTTTTCTCATCTGTGGCTTCTCTGGGAGTTTTCTAAGGCAAAGCAGGATACCTTTCATGCAACCGTAGCGCCCCCACGCCTGGGGGGAAAAGAAAAACGGGGCGTGTTTGCCACACGTTCCCCCTTCCGCCCGAATTCCATCGGACTTTCATGCGTGAAACTTGAAAAGGTACGCATCGATCAGAAGCTTGGACCGGTTCTTACAGTTTCCGGGCTGGATCTGCTCGATCACACGCCGCTTTTCGATATCAAACCATATCTGCCGTATGTAGATGCCCATCCGGAGGCAGAAAACGGCTTTGCGGAAGAATTCCGGGAGTTTCAGATACCGGTAGTATTTCCGGAGGAATTGCAGGCACAGATTCCGGAACATCTGCGAGGACCGCTTCTTGAGGTTCTGGCACAGGATCCCAGGGCAGCATACAACAAAAAGCCGGATTATATCTACGGGATGGCATTTGATGATTATGACATCCGGTTTACGGTGGCAGAGGGAATCCTGACGGTAAAAGAGGTCACAAGGCGCACGCAGGAATGGAAAAAAGTCAAGTGAGAGTTGCGCTTGTGCGGGGAAAGCCTTATAATAGAAACGTCAAAAGTCAAAAACGCGAAGAAATTCGTGTAGTAGTGAGGTAAGAGGATGAAAGAGTTAAAAGAGTACATTCGCAGTATCCCGGATTTCCCGGAGAAGGGAATTATTTTCCGTGATGTCACAAGTGTACTGCAGGATGCAGATGCACTGAAGCTTTCCATTGATGAACTGGCGAAACGCTTGGAGGGCGTTGATTTTGATGTAATCGCCGGAGCAGAATCCAGAGGCTTTATCTTTGGAGCACCACTTGCTTATGTCATGCATAAGCCGTTTGTACCGATTCGTAAAAAAGGGAAACTGCCGTGTGAGACAGTTGAAAAAACATATGATCTAGAGTATGGTACGGCAACGATTGAAATGCATAAAGATGCCGTTAAAAAAGGAGAAAAGGTTGTACTTTTGGATGATCTGATTGCAACCGGCGGAACCATGAAAGCTGCTGCAGAACTGGTAGAGGAACTTGGCGGTGAAGTGGTAAAGATGCTGTTTCTCATAGAGTTAAGCGATCTCAACGGACGGGAAGTTTTAAAGGACTATGACGTGGAATCTGTCGTACAGTTCGAGGGAAAATAAAACCTGGTTTGAGGCAGGCGTAAAAGCAATAAAAGAATGGATAAAAGCCCTTCGCGCTATGGGGCACACGATGGTGTGCTCTGTGGTTGTGGGGGGCTTTCTAATATTTGATTGTAAATAAAAAGGTAATTTGTTATTATAATCTTATCAGCGTTTTAATGGCGAAACGATTAAAATCGATCTGTTTGGAAAATATGAGCAGTATGAGATCATTGAAATTGAAAAACGAGCGGAGGAAAGAGCATGGCAGAAGTAGAAGGTAGTAAAGATTTGATAAGTGTATTATGGAGTGGCGCAGATATTCTCCGATCCAAGATGGATGCAAATGAATATAAAGATTATTTACTTGGAATTGTATTTTATAAATATCTTTCGGATACATTTTTAATTAAAGTTTATGATTTGATTTATGATGAAAAGCCGAAGAATTTAAAAGCTGCATTGGATGCATACAAAGAAGCACTGGAAGACGAAAGTGCTGAGGAACTGAAAGAGCAGATAAAGTCAGAATGTCATTACTTGATTGAACCGCAACTTACCTATACGTGTTTTGCTGATGCGGCGAGAAACAATGCATTCAATCGGGAGTTATTGCAAAAAGCTTTTAACAATATTGAACAGAGTGATCCATTGTTTGCAGATTTATTTACAGATATTGATTTGTACTCTAATCGTTTGGGAAATGGAGATCAGAAGCAAAGTGATACCATATCCAGTCTTGTTAAGGAAATTGATAAGGCAGATTTGTTGAATTCAGACGCAGAGATACTTGGAAATGCATATGAATATTTGATTGGACAGTTTGCGTCAGAGACCGGAAAAAAGGCAGGAGAATTTTATACACCACAAGCAGTTTCAAAGATATTAACAAAGATTGCAATTGCAGGGCAGGAAAACAAAAAGGGATTATCTGTATATGATCCATGCATGGGTTCTGGGTCTCTTTTGTTAAATGCCAAAAAGTATGCCACTGAACCAGGTTATATTAAGTATTATGGGCAGGAGCTAAATACTTCTACTTATAATCTGGCACGTATGAATATGTTTTTACATGGAATTACTCCGGAGAATCAGGTACTTCGCAATGGTGATACGCTGGATGGAGACTGGCCGACAGGAGAAGAGACCGATTTCAACATGGTACTTATGAATCCACCATACTCTGCAAAATGGAGTGCAACAGCCGGATTTTTACAAGATGAAAGATTCAGCGACTATGGAGTATTGGCTCCAAAATCAAAAGCGGATTATGCTTTTTTACTTCATGGTCTGTATCATTTAAAAAGTAATGGAACAATGGCAATTGTATTACCTCATGGGGTTCTGTTCCGAGGGGCAGCAGAAGGAAAAATCAGAGAAAAATTGCTTCGTGCAGGGAATATTTATGCAGTAATTGGATTGCCTGCCAATTTATTTTATAATACTTCAATTCCTACTTGTATCATCGTTTTAAAGAAACACAGAGATGGAAGAGATGTATTGTTTATTGATGCATCAAAGAAATTTGACAAAGGAAAAAAGTAAAATGCCATGACAGATGAACATATAGATGCTGTTATGGAGTTGTACAGTAAAAGAGAAACAGTAGAAAAAGAATCCTATCTTGCAAGCTTTGAGGATATTGAGAAGAATGATTTCAATTTGAATATTCCGCGTTATGTAGATAATTTTGAAAAAGAGGAAGAAGTCGATATAAATGCTCTTTTAATGCAGATGGATCAGACGGATAAGGAATTGGAACAGGCGCAGGGAGAATTTCTATCTTTACTTAAAGATCTGACATCTATGGATGAAACTATTATGTCCTCGTTGAATGAACTGATTAGGAAGATGGAGGGGTGATAGCGATGGGAAAACCTAAAATTAGATTCAAAGGGTATGAGGACGCTTGGGAACAGCGTAAGTTAGAAGAGTATCTTGGGGTATCAAAAGAAAAAAACAGAGATGAGTCATTTGGAAAAGATGATGTTTTATCTGTTTCTGGCGAATATGGAATTGTGAATCAAATAGAATTTCAAGGCAGATCATTCGCAGGAGCATCAGTAGCAAATTACGGTGTAGTAGAGGGTGGAGATGTTGTTTATACAAAGTCCCCTTTGAAATCAAATCCATACGGTATTATCAAGACAAATAAAGGAAAAACGGGAATTGTATCAACATTGTATGCAGTATATAAACCTAAAAATAATGTTGGGGCTGAATTTGTTCAGATATATTTTGAATTAGATTCCCGTATGAATTCATATATGCATCCATTGGTAAATAAAGGTGCTAAAAATGATATGAAGGTATCAGATGAGAATGCTTTGAAAGGATCTGTAATTTTCCCAAAAATTGACGAGCAAAAAGCAATTTCAAAGTATTTTGCCCACCTCGACCACCTCATCACTCTTCACCAGCATAAGTGTGACGAATTACAAAAATTAAAGAAATTCATGTTACAAAATATGTTTGTGTAACAGTTTTATAGTGATTTATGAATGCAAAATGCAAAATAAATATAAAATATTTAAATTAAATAAAAATACGCAAAAGAAATATACTTACGATGTAATTTAGTGCAGTATTAGATTTAGGGAAAGAAGGTAAGAATTATGATGTATCCGTTTATGACGTTAAATGATGAAACAGAAATTGTGCATTCTGATATGAATGCAGATGGAACGGTAAAAGTTTATATTGAAACCCCGGATAAAAAAGATGGCTTTCATAATATGACATGTTATTTGCCAACTTATGAAATAAAAGAAATCAATGGATATTCAGATAAACAGGTTGAAGAATTTATGGAAATTATAAAATCAACGGCACATTTGATTATGGAATTTGCAAAAGAAGGGGGATTTGAACATGCCTCAGGTTTTTAAGGTAGGAGCCTACTGGATATATTTTTGGGCAAATGAAGGTAAACCGTTGGAGCCGATACATGTGCATATTGCAGAGGGACGTCCACATCAGAATGCAACGAAAGTGTGGATTACATCTGCCGGAAAATGTATTGTTGTGAATAACATATCAAATATTCCAACAGTTGCTTTGAGAAATATTGTAAGGATTATTGAAGCAAGAAGTGATGAGGTAAAACAAAAATGGTTTGAGTATTTTGGAGAGATACGGTATTTTTGTTAAACACTTTATATTATCGTAAGTTTTTATAAAAAGAAAAATATAAGAGAAAACTTGGGAACAGCGTAAGTTAGATGGCTGGGGAACTTTCTATTACGGAAGAAGCTGTCCTAAATGGTCAGTAACAGAGGATGCAACCATTCCGTGTATTCGATATGGAGAACTTTATACGAAATTTGGAGCAAAAATAGACAGAGTTTACTCCTATACAAATATGCCGCCAGAAAATCTTAGATTTAGTAAAGGAACAGAGGTTTTAATTCCACGAGTTGGGGAAGATCCTATGGACTATAACCACTGCACATGGCTATCTATGCCGGATGTTGCGATTGGTGAAATGATTTCTGTATTCAACACGGATAACAATCCATTGTTTACAGCAACAATGTTTAATGCTACATTGCAGAATGAATTTGCTATGAGAGTGGAGGGTGGAAGCGTCACGAATCTTTATTTTGAAAAGTTGAAGAATATAGAAGTTTCGTTTCCTTCTATCCAGGAGCAGGAGAAGATCGCCGCATATTTTGAGAACCTTGACCACCTCATCACTCTTCACCAGCGTAAGTGTGAAGAAACTAAAAGTTTGAAAAAATATATGCTTCAAAAAATGTTTCCGGAAAATGGAAAATGTGTCCCGGAAATTAGATTTTCTGGATTCTCGGACGCTTGGGAACAGCGTAAGTTTGGAGAAATAGTAGAAAAATATGAGGATCTGGTAGAAACTCCAACAGAAGGTTACACGAGACTTGGAATTAGAAGCCATGCAAAAGGAACATTTCATAGTTTTGTTGAAAAAGGAAAAGAACTTGAGACAGCTAAAATGTTCCGAGTTGCAGCAGATAAATTCATTGTGAATATTACATTTGGATGGGAACATGCAGTAGCAATTACTGATGAAAATGATGCTGGAAAGCTTGTTTCTCATAGGTTTCCGCAATATAGTTTCAATGCAGGGATGGTTCCGAAATTTTTTAGATATCTGATTCTGGATGAAAATTTTAAACATCATTTGGAATTATCCTCACCAGGAGGAGCTGGAAGAAACAGGGTTTTGAAATTAAACGATATGCTTGAATACAAAATGAATTTCCCATCTGAAGTGGAGCAAGGAAAAATAGCTGCGTATTTTGATCATCTCGACCACCTCATCACTCTTCACCAACGTAAGTGTTATAGATTTATTGATATTGCGCTGGACGCTTGGGAACAGCGTAAGGTTTCTGAATTGTTGCAAGAACGTAATGAGCAGGCTCCTATGAGTGAAGAATACCCATTGATGGCTTTTATAGCAAATCAGGGAGTAGCACCTAAGGGGGATCGTTATGATCGCAGTGCACTAGTGAATGATGAAACCGGGAAAAAATATAAACGAACAGAATTTGGAGATTTTATATATAGTTCAAATAATTTGGAAACTGGTTCCATAGGATTAAATAAGTACGGAAATGCTTGTATTTCTCCTGTTTATAGTATTTTTAAGCCGACTGGAAAAGCGGACTTAGATTTTTTGGGTAGAAGATTTCTTAGAAAAGATTTTATTAATGAAATGGTTAAATGGAGGCAAGGTGTTGTTTACGGGCAGTGGAAAATCCATGAAACTGATTTTTTGAATATTGTAGTTACAGTTCCAACTATAGAGGAGCAAAAGAGAATAGGAGATTTTTTGGATGGTTTAGATAGTCTCATCACTCTTCACCAGCATAAGCTATTTTGCGCAAAAAATGTAATGAAATACATAACAACCGATATAAACACACCCAAAAAGGAGGCTATTATGGCAGAATTAGAGTCCGTGATAGAGCAGAAACTTATTGAACAACTGATTTATGGTGATTCACAATGGACGTATCGCGAAGACTTAAAAACAGAAGCAGATCTTTGGAAGAATTTCAGATATATTCTTGAACAGAATAATAAGGAACGTTTAAATGGAGAACCACTTTCGGATGCAGAATTTGAACAGGTAAAGAATCAACTGCAGTTTTCATCATTCTATAAGGCTGGCGAATGGTTAGTTGGTGAAAATGGAAAAGTAATGGTACACGTACAAAGGGATACCGAACGGTTGCATCTTGTTGTGATGAATCATGAGCATATTGCAGGTGGCAGCAGTGTTTATGAGGTGATTAATCAGTACAATGCGTTAAAAATGGATGAGGATAGTAGTGTAAATGCAAGAGATCGAAGATTTGATGTTACTCTTATGATCAATGGATTGCCGATGATTCATATAGAATTGAAAAATAAGCAGCATTCGTACATGGATGGATTCTGGCAGATAAAAAAATATATTGGAGAGGGAAAATTTACGGGAATATTCTCAGCTGTACAGATGTTTGTAATCAGCAACGGGGGTGATACAAAATATTTTTCAGCGGCAAGTGATACCGAATTGAACCCGAAGTTTATCAGTGGATGGCTGGATAAGGAAAATAACGCAGTTTCTGATTACCTTGATTTTGCAAAAAGTGTGCTTCGTATTCCGGAGGCACACGAGATGATCGCGAGATATACAGTATTGGATGAAGAGGCAAAGCGTTTGATTCTGTTGCGCCCTTATCAGATCCATGCAATAGAAGCAATTCGTGATGCTTCTAAGACTGGAAAATCTGGTTTTGTATGGCATACAACTGGATCAGGAAAAACCTTAACTTCTTATAAAGCTACCAGAAATTTGTTAATGGATATTCCGGCGATTGATAAAGCTATCTTTTTAATTGATCGAAAAGATCTGGATACGCAGACCACCATGGCATTTCAGGCATATGCGAATAATGATCTGATAGATGTAGATGAGACAGACAATGTGTTTGATTTAAAGAAAAAGTTGAAATCAGATGATCGTCAGGTGATTGTGACAACAATCCAGAAATTGCAGAGATTAATTACCAGAAAATTGCAGGAAGGTACACCGGAATATCACAAAATTAAAAACCTGAAAATTGCATTTGTTGTAGATGAATGTCATAGAGCTGTCACTCCTGGAACAAAGCGGGAAATAGAAAGGTTTTTTGGAAATTCCTTATGGTATGGATTTACAGGCACTCCCCGGTTTGCGGAAAATCCATATCCACAGATGGGAGATCTGCCCCGTACTACGCAGGAATTATATGGAGATTGCCTGCATAAATATACGATTCAGAATGCCATTCATGATAATGCTGTTTTAGGATTTCAGGTGGAACATAATGGACCCAAAAATAAAAAGGATGAAACGGACAGTAATCTTTATGTAACCGAAAGTCATATGTTGAAAGTACTCGAGGTGATTTTGAATAAATCTTATTATAAGTTGGGATTTCAAAATGGAAAAGGAAAGACATATGAGGGGTTACTTACAACGAGTTCCATCCAATTGGCACAAAAATATTATGATTTGTTGAAAATGGTAAAGGAAGGGAAGACAACACTTAAAATAGATGAAAAAATAAAACAGGTATTACCGGATTTTCCAAAGTTTGCAATTACTTATTCCGTAACAGAAAACGAAGAAGGTTCCCATGTAAATCAGCAGAAGATGCAGAAATCATTAGATGATTACAATAAAATGTTTGGAACAAAATATGAGATTTCTCAAATACAGGGATACAATGGAAATCTGAATAAGCGTCTTGCAAGGAAGGATGCAAAATATAAGAGCAGAAATGAGCAGCTGGATCTGGTGATTGTAGTCGATCGACTCCTGACCGGTTTTGATGCACCGTGTCTGTCAACGATATTCATTGACAGACCGCCAATGGGACCGCACGATTTGATTCAGGCATTTTCCAGAACAAATCGTATTTATGATAAAAATAAAGTATATGGTCAGATTGTTACATTTCAGGCACCAAAATTATTTAAGGAGAGTGTTGACAATGCGGTACGATTGTATTCTGCAGGAAGTACACAAACAGCTCTTCTGGCAGATTGGAAAGAGGTGGAATCGGCATTTCGCAAGTCATTAAAAGCACTTCGAATATCTGCAGAGACTCCGGAAGAAGTTCCGGGAATGTCAATAAAAGAGAAAAAAATATTTGTTAAGCTGTTTCAGGATTTTGACAAGTTTTTTGCGCAATTAAAATCATTTACACAGTATGAAGATAATATGCTGGCTGGATATGGTATTACGGAAGATGAGTATACGGATTATGCAGGACAGTACTTAAATGCAAAAGAGGAAATTAAAGAAGATACCGATGGTCAAATTGATGATCCGGGAGTGCCTGTAGTAGATGAAGATTATGAATTAATGGCATACAGTCATACAAAGATTGATTATGAGTATATTATCAATCTGATCCAGAACATTGTATCACCAGATGAAGAATCACAGGATGTTACACAGGAACAGAAACAAAAGCAGATGGATGAGGTAAAGCAATATGTGGAAGAACTCAGAAAAGATAATCCGAAAGTAGCTGAGATAATGACCACTTTAATTGGAGAAATTGAGCAGGATGTAAATAAGTATAAAGGACAGTCCATTCTGAATATTGTTGAAAATATGAAACAAGAGTGTATTGAAAAAGTAGTTACAGATTTTTGTATTACATGGTATACGTCCAAAGATGATGTTATGTATGCGGCAATGCATTATCGAAATGGAGAGATCCCGAATGAGAGTGCAATTAAAGAGACAGCAAATTTTACCAGTTACAAAGAAGTACAGGAGAGAGCAATTCCAAAATTTAAATATTATACAATGATGATTGCTGAGTTAAGAAAAACTCTGGATGAAGAAATTAAACCTCTTATGAACCATTAGGATTGATTTGTATATATAAATATTCTTTACTGTTCTTATCAGCGTAAGTAGTACAGGAAACGGAGGTGCTTATGCGAAATGATGAGAACACCACAGAACTTTTCTGTAATTATTATAAGGAATGGGTTAATGTATATAAGAAGGATGCCATAAGAGAAGCAACTTTGGCAAAATACCGAATGACACAAAAGTGGGTAGAAAAACTGGTGCCGGATTTGAAAGTATCTGAACTTACAAGAACGATGTATCAGCAGCTTTTAAATGATTATGCAAAAGAACATGAAAGACAGACAACACTTGATTTTCATCATCAGTTGAAAGGAGCAATTCTGGATGCCGTTGATGAGGGACTGATAGAAAGAGATCCTACAAGAAAAGCAATTATTAAAGGAAAAACACCAAAAGTAAAAAAGATTAAATATCTCAATCAGTTTGAACTTCATACATTGATTGCACATCTTGACATAAAGGAAAAACCAAATTGGGATTGGTTTATTCTATTGGTTGCCAAAACGGGTATGCGTTTTTCAGAAGCACTTGCAATTACTCCAGCAGATTTTGATTTTGCAAGGCAGACATTATCGGTAAGCAAAACCTGGGATTATAAAGGAACAGGTGGTTTTTTACCTACTAAAAACAAGTCATCGGTCAGAAAAATACAAATAGATTGGCAAATTGTTGTAAAGTTCTCTGAATTGGTTAAAAATCTGCCGGAGGATAAGCCGATTTTTGTAGGAGAAGAAAAAATATATAATTCAACGGTTAATGATGTTCTTGCGAGGCATTGCAGGGATTGTGGTATTTCAGTGATTTCAATTCATGGGCTTCGACATACACATGCATCACTGTTATTATTTGCAGGAGTATCCATTGCCAGTGTAGCAAGACGCTTGGGACATGCCAGTATGACTACTACCCAGAAAACATATTTACATATTATACAGGAACTTGAAAACAAGGATGTAGATCTGGTAATGAGGACATTATCTGGATTATAGAACATTAAAATTTTAAAATTGTGCTGCTTACGCTGAAGCTCTCTGTTTCATGACACTGTATACCATTATAGCAGAATAAAACAGCATGACCTGTACATACTATCAGAAAAACAAAGTAAGGAGAGACAGTATGGATCAGCAGGTTGGATCAGGGAGTCTTTGCTTTGCAAAGGCTCCTTTTATTATTGGAACAGCATCTGTGGTTGGAACCAAAGAGGGGGAAGGTCCCCTGGCAGATGCATTTGACTGTATCGGACCGGATGATAAATTTGGTCAGCAGACATGGGAGGCCGCAGAGAGCAGTCTTCAGAAAGAAGCATTGACGCTTGCCCTCGGGAAAGCAGATCAAAAGCCGGAAGATATGCGGTATCTGTTTGCCGGAGATCTGCTCGGACAGCTGATTGCCTCGTCATTTGGACTGAAAACGTTTGAAATTCCACTGTTTGGACTGTACGGGGCATGTTCCACATGTGGAGAAGCACTGGCACTTTCTGCAATGACGGTAGCGGCCGGATATGCGGATCGCGTGGCTGCAGTCACTTCGAGCCATTTTGCCAGTGCGGAAAAACAGTTCCGTTTTCCGCTGGAATACGCAAATCAGCGTCCGGTAAGTGCCACATGGACAGTGACCGGAGGCGGTGCATTTATTCTGTCAAAGGATGCGAAGCAGCCGCTGGCAAAGGTGGCGGGAGTCACAACCGGAAAGATTGTAGATTACGGAATCAAGGATTCCATGAATATGGGAGCCGTGATGGCACCGGCTGCCGCTGAGCTGATTGCGCAGAATCTTACGGATTTTAAACGAAAACCCGAAGATTATGACCGGATTATCACGGGAGACCTGGGAGAAGTCGGTCAGCAGATTCTGTTTGATCTGCTGCTGAAAAAAGGAATGGATATCCGCAAGCAGCATGAGGACTGTGGCATGTTAATTTTTGATTCACAGACACAGGGAACCGGTTCCGGAGGATCGGGATGCGGATGTGCAGCCTCGGTGCTGAGTGCGCATTTTCTGCCAAAACTGGCAAGCGGGGAATTGAAAAGAATACTCTTTGTGCCGACAGGCGCACTGCTTTCTACGGTCAGTTTCAATGAAGGACAGACAATACCGGGGATTGCACACGGTGTTGTGCTGGAAAGCTGTATTTCATCCGCAAAAAAGGAGGGATAAGGATATGCAGTATGTAATTGCATTTGTAACAGGGGGAATGATCTGTGCACTGTCACAGATCCTGATGGAAAAAACAAAAATGCTTCCGGGACGTATCATGGTTCTTTTGGTCTGCCTTGGGGCCATCCTTGGATTTGTGGGGATCTATGAGCCGTTTTCCAAATGGGCGCAGGCAGGCGCGAATGTGCCACTTCTGGGATTTGGGAACAATCTCTGGAAGGGTGTCAAAGAGATGGTGGACAAGAAAGGATTTATCGGTATTTTTTTGGGCGGCTTTAAAAACTGTGCGGCAGGGCTTTCCGCAGCACTCGTTTTTTCTTATATTGCCTCCCTGCTCTGTCAGCCAAAGATGAAAAAGCACTAGCAAATCGGGAAAATTCTGTTGTATAATAAATGGGAATTTTGCACACACTAGCTCTGTAGATCAAATAAAAGGAGATATGTGTGATGAAAAAATTAAAAGTTCTGATGATGGGCGGAATGCTTGCAGCAGGGATCTGTCTGTTTGCAGCCTGTGGTACAGCAAATGATGACGGAACGAACAATGGTGTAAACGATACTTCCAATACACAGGTTACTACACAGGAAAATATTCCGGGAACGGACAATACGACTGGAAATGGTACAACAGACAATAATACGGATGCCGGAAATTCCAAAAACGATGGCAATGTCGGAAAAGATATCGGGGATATGGGAAAAGATGTCGTGGATGGTGTGAAAGATGCCGGTGATGCTGTGGCAGATGGCGTGGATGATGCAATTGACGCGGTAGATCCGGATGCAGACACAAACAATGGCGGTAAGACCAATACCGGACGTTAGACAGGATTACCTATGAAAAAAGAAACTTACGTTAAAATGACCCAGCCGTTTCGGGATGACCCGAAACGTGCGCGGGCGTTACATAGAGCAAATAAAATATTGACGGTTGTGATTTTTGTGGCATATCCATGCCTGCTTCTGTGGCTGCTGTGGCAGAAAGATATGCGGCTGTATAAAGCCATCTGTGTGCCGCTGGACGGATTTATTATTGTGACGGTTGTGCGGATCTGGATCAACCGGAAACGGCCGTATGAAACATTTGAACTGCCATCTGTGATTCCAAAAGATACGAAAGGACATTCCTGGCCGAGCCGGCATGTGTTTTCCGCGGCAGTGATTGCGTTTACGTTCTGGTTTGTGTGCCCGGCTGCGGGGATTGTATTTTTGTTTATGACAGTTGCCATTGCATGGATCCGGGTAGTTTCCGGGGTGCACTTTATCAGTGATGTAGTGGCGGGATTTCTTTTTGCTGCGTTTTTTTCTTTGTTTTTTTAGTGTGGTTTTCACCGGCCATGCTGGAAAAATTACTGGCTTTCTTTCCGGAACTGGCGCGGTGTCATGCTATATTTTTGTTTGAACACCCGGTTAAAATAGGAAAGATTTTCAAAACCGGATTCCGCCGCAATATCCAGAATGGAGGAGTCGGAAGTTGTCAGCAGACGCGAGGCGATTGTCAGGCGGTAGTCCCGCAGATAGTCCACGAAAGACGTTCCCATAGTTTCTTTGAAATACCGCATAAAATGAGATTCGGAAAAATCAACGGTTGCCGCGATGTCGGCAATCGTTATTTTTTGCATGTAATTATTTTCAATGTATTTTAAAACAATTTTCATTTTATCAAGCGTTTTGCGGTTACTGCCTGTCGTTAAGTTCCGGCAGCGGTTGTCTAAAATAAAGAAAAACTGGTACAACTGACTTTTGATGTACAGTTCATAGCCCTGTGGTTTGGTCTTGCTGATTTCGTCACAGGCATCAATTGGCATGATGACATCTGTGTAATAAGGATAGACAGGGGTGAAGATGGTTGGAACCGTGACTTTTCCGCTCATAAGAGGAAGAAGAAAATCGGTGGCAGTCACATCGTTCTGCCGTGGAATCAGCATACTCGGATTAAAGATGATATTTTCATATTCCATGAAGGCATCTTCCAGCTGGTCAATGGAGTGGAGCTGTCCCGGAAGAATAAGAACCAGAGTCGGACCTTTTACTTTGTATTCCCGGAAATCTACCGTAATGCGTCCCATCCCCTTTTTGATGTAGATCAGTTCCAGTTCATCGTGCCAGTGCAGCGGTACACGCGGAAAATCCAGTGGGATCGAGCATAGATATGTATTATAAGGGAAGATGATATCCCCATGTGTGATGGTTTCGTGATAATTTTCATATTCAAGTATATTCATATCTTTATTTTAGCAGAATTGTCCTATGACTGTAAAGGACAAAAACGACAGAAAACGCATGAAACAGGCGAAAACACAGGATATGCAGGCACTGTGGAAATGTACCAAGACAGGTGGCACGAAATTGGTGAAATTTAACAGCTGGGGGTTATTTGAATATGAAAAATGATAGAATAGTATCAGTTTTTGCTTGAATACGACAAGAAATCAGCAGGAAAAAATCATATACTAAGTACATCAAAACAACACGAAATCTTGTGGGAGGGAAAACACATGACTTTAGCAAAAGCAGTATCTATGAAATATAACAAGACCATCGAGAAGTGCTCAAACGAGGAAATTTACTATGCACTCCTTGATATGACCAAGCAGATGGCAGAGGACAAGGTCAGCAATGAGGGAAAGAAGAAGCTGTACTACATCTCAGCAGAGTTCTTAATCGGAAAGCTTTTATCCAACAACCTGATCAACCTTGGTATTTATGACAGCGTGAAGTCCGAACTTGAGGCATCTGGAAAGAACATCGGAGAGATCGAGGAAATCGAGCTTGAGCCTTCACTCGGAAATGGTGGGCTTGGACGTCTGGCAGCCTGCTTCGTAGATTCTATTGCAACACTTGGATTAAACGGTGATGGCGTTGGATTAAATTATCACTACGGATTGTTCAAACAGGTATTTGACCACAATTTACAGAAAGAGACTCCAAACCCATGGATTACACCAGATAGTTGGCTGACAAAGACAGATGTCACTTATCCGGTACAGTTCGGTGGATTTACCGTACAGTCCAGATTATATAACATTGATGTCGTTGGTTATAACAACCGTACTACAAAGCTGCGTCTGTTCGATATCGAGACTGTTGATGAGAGCATTGTCGGAGATACGATCGATTTCAACAAAGATGACATTGCAAAGAACCTGACACTGTTCTTATATCCGGATGATTCTGATGACAAGGGACGTCTTCTTCGTGTTTACCAGCAGTATTTTATGGTAAGCAATGCTGCAAGACTGATTCTTGACGAGGCAGTAGAGAAGGGATCAAACTTACATGACCTGGCAGATTATGCAACCGTTCAGATCAATGATACCCATCCATCCATGGTAATTCCGGAGCTGATCCGTCTGTTACAGGAGAGAGGCATCCTGATGGATGAGGCAGTTTCCATCGTATCTAAGGTATGTGCATACACCAACCATACGATTCTTGCAGAGGCACTTGAGAAATGGCCAATCGGTTTCCTGGATAAGGCAGTTCCACAGCTTATGCCAATTATCCGCGAGCTGGACAACCGTGTACGTGCAAAAGTTTCCGATGAGAGCACCTACATCATCAAGGATGGACTGGTACACATGGCACACATGGATATCCATTATGGATACAGTGTCAACGGTGTTGCATACCTGCACACAGAAATCTTAAAGAATAGTGAGTTAAATAACTTCTACAAGCTTTATCCGGAGAAGTTCAACAATAAGACCAACGGTATTACCTTCCGTCGCTGGCTCATGTCCTGCAATCCAGAGCTTTCCGCAATGATCACAGACTTGATCGGTGAGGGCTGGAAGAAGGATGCCAACGAGTTAGAGAAACTTGGCAATTTCGTCAATGATGATGCGGTACTGGATCGTCTCCTTGCAGTAAAGGCTGGCAAGAAAGCAGATCTGAAGAATTATCTGAAGATGAAACAGGGATTTGAGATTGATGAGAATTCCATCTATGATATTCAGGTAAAGAGACTGCATGAGTACAAGAGACAGCAGATGAATGCTCTCTATGTCATCCACAAGTATTTCGAGATTAAGGAAGGCAAGAAGCCTGCAACTCCGATCACCGTATTCTTCGGAGCAAAGGCAGCACCGGCTTACATTATTGCAAAGGATATCATCCATCTGATTCTCTGCTTACAGCAGATCATCAACAATGATCCGGAAGTCAGCCCATACTTAAAGGTATTTATGGTAGAAAACTACAACGTAACCATGGCTGAGAAGATGATTCCGGCATGTGATATTTCCGAGCAGATTTCCCTGGCTTCCAAGGAAGCATCTGGAACCGGTAACATGAAGTTCATGTTAAACGGAGCACTGACACTTGGAACTATGGACGGAGCAAATGTTGAGATCGCAGAGCTGGTTGGAAACGAGAACATCTTTACCTTTGGTGAGGATTCCCAGACCGTTATCGACCGTTATGACAGAGGCGATTACAACTCCAGAAGCTACTATGAGAAGGATTCTGAGTTAAAGAAGGCCGTAGATTTCATCGTAAGCGATACCGTAAAGGCCGTTGGATGCAGCGAGAACTTAGAGCGTCTGTACAATGAGCTGTTAAACAAAGACTGGTTTATGACATTCCCGGATTTCGAGGATTACATTGCAACCAGAGAGAAAGCATATGCAGCATATACCGATCGTAAAGATTGGGCAAAGAAAGCGCTGATCAACATCAGCAAGGCAGGTTTCTTCTCCTCTGACAGAACCATCGACCAGTACAACAAAGAAATCTGGAAATTATCTTAATTGAATATAGGAATACAAATAAATTGTTATTCTCCTCCTCAGATGGGAACCGGACAGAGTGTTCGGTTCCTGTTTTTTCTTGTGGTACAGCAGTTTATGCTATTGGTAAGTACGTTACAAAATTTATGGTATATGATATTCTCTATCAGTTTACTTGTATGGATAAGAAAAGGAAGGATGTTGGGCTTCCCACCATCAATGAGCATATTAAAAAGAGTTATGCTGCCGTGAAGTGACCCACTACAACTTACAGCTTATTATTGCTGTGGGATTCAAGGTAAACAATCAGCGAGCAGTTCATCCTTTGGGATGATTTACATTCCGAAACAAACATGTATAATATAATTTAAGACAGATTGCGAAAGGCTTATGGCAATCTCGCTCTGTATCAAAGGGAGGGAAGAAATGACCAAAAATATTATCATAAAGACCTCCGTTCAGAAACGGTTTGACAGCTTCATGGTGCATGGCAGAGTCCTTTTTTTCAGTGCGCCCTGCGGCTTTGGAAAGACCGTACTGGCGGACGCACTGCTGCGCGGTCGGAACGTGCTGCGGCAAAGTGCGGCAGACCCAGACTGCGCGATTCCGCCGTCAGAGCAGGATTGGGACATTCTGCTGATTGACGATCTTCAGCTCATGCAGGAGGAAGCCGGGCAGCAGGCTCTTTGCAAACTGATTCGCTCAAGTCCGGAGCGCCGTTTTGTGTTGCTCTCGCGCGGGGTGCCGCCCGGCTGCCTGACGGCGTTTCAGTACACGGGGCTGATGACGGTGCTGGAGGCCGACGACCTGCTTTTTGACGCGGGCGATGTGCGGCGACTGTTTCAGCTTTCGGGAGCAAACGTAACAGATAGCGAGATTGATGGAATTTTGAAAGAATCCGTGGGCTATCCGCTGGGTGTGGCCATCACGGCGCGGTGCATGTCCCCGAACAAGCCGTGGACGCCGGAGCTGGTGGCGCGGGTGTTCCACGAGGTGTTCCTCTACTTTGAGACCGCCATCTACCGGCGCTTTGATCTGCCGGTGCGGCGCTTTTTGTTGGAGCTGGCCCCCTTTGAAAGTTTTGACCTGGAAATGGCGCGGATGGTCAGCGGTGATCCCCATGCCGGCGAACGGCTGGACTGGATTTTTCGATACACTACTATGCTGCGTTACGACGACTGCCAGCGCTTCCACTTCTGGTCGGGTTTCCGGGCTTTTCTCCTTTGGGAGATGGAACGGGAGTATACCGAGGAAAAGCGCAAAGCGCTCATCAGCCGGGGCGGGCTGTACTATGAGCTGAAGGAAGACTACGCCCACGCCCTGGAATGCTACACCAGCGGCGGTGACCATTCCAAGGTTTCCGAGCTGCTGGTGCGTAATGCAGAACTTCACCCCGGCATGGGGCACTATGCCGAGATGGAAAAATACTACCGCAGCCTGCCGGAGGCGGAAATTCTAGCATCCCCCTCTCTGATGCAGGGCATGAGCATGCTCTGTGCGCTGGTCATGGATTACGAAGGCTCGGAGCGCTGGTATGGCGAACTGCAAAAGTTTGTCGAACACTGCGGCAGGCAGGACGCCGCCGGAAAGCAGGCGCGCGGCCGCCTTGCATGGCTGGACATCTCCCTGCCCCAGCGGGGCGTGAAGGGTCTGACGGAAACCATCCCCGCCGTGTTCCGGCTGCTGACGAACAAAGAGGTGGCGCTGCCGTCCTTCTCCGTCACGAGCGCGCTGCCGAGCATCATGAACGGTGGCAAGGACTTTTCCGAATGGAGCAAAAAGGACGACCTGCTCTACAAAACCCTCCGTCTCCCTGTGGAGGCAGTACTGGGGCGGGACAGTGTGTGTCTTGCCGACTGCGCCATTGCCGAGAGCAAGTTTGAAAAGGGCGAGGACGTCGCCGGCCGGATGCTGTCCCTTCTCCCGCAGATGAACGAGGTCCGCAACCACGGCACGTCGGACATGGAGTTCGCCGTCAGCGGATTGCTGGCCCGCAGCCAGCTGGCAAACGGGCAGCCCACCGACGCGCGGCGCACCATCGAGGTGCTCCATGAATGCTTTGTCGAGCGCGGTTTGACCCGCTTTCTGCCCAATATGGACGCCATGCTCTGCCGTATTGACATGCACACCGGCGACCTTGATGCGGCGGATGCGTGGTACCGGGAAAAAGCCCCTTGCGAACCCACGCACCTGAACGTCATGCGGCGCTACCAGTATCTCACGCAGGCAATGGTGGAAATTATGCAGAACCGCCTGGACGCCGCTTTGATGACGCTCTCACCCATGGAGCCGTACATTCAAAACTGCGCCCGCATCATCGACGGCATTCACCTGAATGTCCTGACTGCCATCGCCCTGCGCCGCAAGAAGGATGAGCGGTGGCGCGAGCGATTGACGGCGGCGCTGGACGCGGCGGCAGAGTACCGATTCATCCGCACCGTCAGCGTATACGGCACGGCAGTGCTGCCGCTGCTGGGGGCACTGGAATGGGATGGCGACAAAAAGTGGTATAAGCAGTTAATGGCGACGGTGCGGATGCAGGCGGCGTTCTACCCGCATTTCCTCGAACCCCGCCTTGCCCCCGGCGAGGAGCTGACGCCCACGGAACTGCAAATTCTGCATCTCATCTGCGCGGACAAGTCCAACGCCGAGATTGCGCAGATCATGGACGTGAAGCTGCCCACGGTGAAGACCCACGTCAGCCACATTCTCGACAAGCTGGACGTGAAGCGCCGGGCGGAGGCCAGGACAGCCGCGAAGAAGCTGCGGCTCATTCCGGATGATCTATAAAAGCTGTGCCTGTGCTTGAACGGGCTGAATATAAACCTTATACATATACCCCAAAGGGCGGTTGCGTGTTTGAGAAACAGGTGTCGTTCTCCGGAAAAACCCAGCTCAAGGGCGGCACGTTCCTACGGGGAATCATTGTAGAACCTAGTGAGCAGGCTCTGGCTCTGCTGGCGGACGGATATGCCTTTGCAGACGCTGATACCAACGAAATTTTGAACGTTTCACATGTAAGTCTTCGTAGGCAAAATGTCAAGGTGGTCGAGCATACCTGCCAATGATAAAATAACGTTTGATAATTCAATACCTGCAGGGTATATTTTACATAGGTGGATGTGACAAACCCTGTACATATCTACAGAAAGGAAAGAGAGGACGCAACTATGAATCCATGTAGTCAGTACAGCTTGACAACGACAGACATTAGCCAGCATAATCAGCTTGGCTTGGCTTGGCTTGGCTTGGCTTGGCTTGCGGTAAAAGAGCGTCTTTTTTTCAGTTTCATATACTGGGACGAAAAATCAAGAAGATATCATAGAGAATGGTATGCATAAAGTATGCGATTCGATATTGTGTCTTTTTTATGTTTAGGGGAATTAAAAGCTAAGAGAAAGGACAGATAAGTATGAACAGATTTAAAAGAGGACTTGCAATATTGTTAAGTACTTGCATGATTGGCGGCATGATGCCGCTTCCAGCAAGTGCAGAGGAGATGGTATCTGAGAATATCGTCCAGACAGAGTGCATAGAAAAAACAGAGAATTTAGAGAACGCTCCGTCGGAGGATGAAAAATCGTCGGAAACAGATAATGAGACCGGCTCGGAGACAGAATCGGAGACTGTGACAGATGTGGAAACGGAAGGCACAGCAATATCAGCCGTGCAGGCACTCATCGACGCCCTCCCGGATGCAGACAGCATTACCGAGGACAATGTAGAGAATGTCACATCACAGCTTGACACCATTGACGAGGCAAAGGCAGAACTTAGCGATGCTGATATGTCACAGCTTGACTTGACACGCTACGATGCGGCAAGCGATAAGGTAATGGTGCTTATGGGAATGAAGGAGGAAAATGATTCAGAAATTGCAGTGCAGGCAAATGATACATTTACCGTGGAAGAGTGTAAGCATGAGGGTGTTGAAATAACTTTCAACAGCAATGGTTTCGGAAACTGCCCGAAATGCAATGCAACTGTATATCAGCCTGCTGTTGAAACAACTGACAAATATGACATTGACAATGACAGCATGAAAGAGACTGTTTACGAAATCAGCAATGCAGGTCAGCTGTACTGGTTTGCAGGACTTGTAAACGGTACTCTTGATGGAGTTGAACAAAACACATTAGCCAATGCAGTTCTGACAGCCAACATCACAGTAAATGAAAATCTTCTTGATTCCTTACAATACGATACAGAGGGCAATGTTTCCAACGGAAGTGATTTTATAACCTGGACACCGATTGCAGATTGGATGGGAAATCGTACAACACAGTATTCAGGAACGTTTGACGGAAATAATAAAACCGTAAGTGGTTTGTACTTTAATGGTGATTCAACATGTATTGGATTATTCGGAAGTTCAGAATCCGATGGCAACATAAAAAATGTTGGAGTCGTTGATTCCTATTTCAAAGGGAATGATCATGTGGGCGGTGTGTGCGGAAACAATGCTGGCACAATCACAAACTGTTATAATGCAGGGAATCTTACCGCTATTGAGTCATCTGCTACTGTAGGCGGTATATGTGGATATAATAATGGTGGCACAGTCACAAACTGTTATAACACAGGAACTGTTACCGCTACCGGCTCAGTAGCTTCTGTAGGTGGTGTGTGTGGTTGTAGTATTGAACTAATTTTAAACTGTTATAACATAGGAACCGTTACTGCTACTAGCTCATCTGCTGATATAAGCGGTATATGTGGATACAATTTTGGGCCAATCAAAAATTGCTATTACCTCGCAGACACAGAAGATGAAAATGGCGGCAAAACCGCCGCACAATTCGCAAGCGGTGAAATTGCGTATCTTCTCTCACAAGGTTGTACAGTAGGTGAAGGTGAAGATGCCGTAACTTACAGTGGCTCTGTATGGGGACAGGCACTTGGTGGAAATGGTGATACATATCCAGTTCTTGATAGTACAAAAAGAGTTTATCAGGTAGATAAATATGACGGCTGTGAAGGAAAACCGGGCAGTTCGACAAAGGTATATTCCAATCAGAGTACGTCAATATATGAAGAACACAAATATGAGGCGGATACCACAGACTCTATGAAGCATAAATGCAGTATCTGTAATGGTACAGAAGAACATTCTTTTGCTTATGAGTCTGTAGAAAATGGTAATGCTATTAAGGCAACTTGTAGCGATTGTGGTGCAACCTACACTGTAAAACTTACACAGCCGGCAGCAAAATCAGATGAAAAAATTGTCTATGATGGAAAAGAAA